>ERZ746981.109-NODE-109-length-70113-cov-37.729967_pt1 | contig 70113 bp, 60 predicted proteins | sample MGYA00374948_ERZ746981 | MGnify/ENA primary metagenome ERZ746981 (study PRJEB28757, sample SAMN06711160) | food metagenome | host: microorganism | place: China:Harbin | collected 2017-01-30 | study: EMG produced TPA metagenomics assembly of the Analysis of...
TGATCTCATCAGGTTATCGCAAACCCATGAATCATAATCCACTGAAATCACTCAACTCATTTTCGGTCAGACACTAAAAGAGTATTTGGAAATAACTCATTGATAAAAATAAAAGTTTTTGGATGCCGCCTTTTGATCGGAAAAGGCGGCGTCTTGTGAAGCTTTTTGGAAAAATCTTTATAATTTCATGATGTTATCGATCCTGACTTTTCAAACAGGCTCTGAAAAGAACAGGGGAAATGGCCCAACCCAAATAACAAATGTGTTTGGGTGCAGATCTTTTCAACAATCTTCATGGCAGGGCTGCCTTTTTGAAAAAGGGTAGCACCCGGAATCGTGTCATGTTTACCAAGGGGAGTGTTGCCCAACACTCCCTTGCGCCATCGCCGTGTTCCCCAAAACCGCTTCACCAGACCTTTTTGATGAGTGCATGAGGGCGCGTGGCCGGATGTAATCAGGCACTGATAGAAGGTCACGGCCCCCACCACAGGGGACACGCGCGATGGGGCCTGTAGGTGCCTGCATGCACGCGGCTGTGGCCCTTGGTACCGCTCGGGGGGGGCTGCCCGGATCTGGCTGGGGGGCATCCCAGCCCCAGATCCGGTTTATCAGGGGGCCATTTTATGGGCCATGTTATCAGGGGCCCATGGCGTTGTTGCGGGTTTATCCCCGGCGACGGCAGCGCACCGCCAGCATCAGCGCGAAGCCTGCGGCGGCAATGGCCGTGCCCACCTGTGCATGGCGTGATGTCAGCAATGGCGGCACGCCCTTGCGCGTTATCATGTCGAACCGGCCATGCGCGGCATAGGCCCCGGCGACGGTGCCAAACAGGTCATCGGGTTCGTTGCCTTCCACCGCGACCTTTTCCATCTGTTTCGCATATCCGCCCTTGGACAGCCACCGGTCCGACAGGCCGGGCAGGAAGGTGGAAATCACCCACGATTTGACGCCTGATGTACCAACCCAGATATCGCGATATTTTCCGAACGCGGCGCGGCAGATCGCCTCTGCCGCGATTTCGGGTTCATATACCGGGCCCATCGGTTTCAGCCGTTTGCCGGTATGGTTGCGCGTCCATGAAAAATGCGGCGTGTTGATCGACGGCAGATGTACCAGCGCGATGTGGATGCGGTCCCCATCATGCAGAAGTTCGGGGCGCAGGCTTTCGGAAAATGTGCGGATCGCGGCGCGCGCGCCATTTTCGATGGATTGCAGCGGCGGCGGCCGCAGGCCCGCCAGCGCCACAAGGTTGACGATCGTGCCATAAGAACGCCTGCGCATCCGCAGCAGGGCCGAACGTGTGCCATTGACGGTGCCAAGATATGTCACCTCGGTCGCGCGGCGGATTTCATCGGGTGTGATCTCGGCAAGTTGCCCGCGCACACCCGCCCCGGCGCAGTTGACCCATATGGTGATGGGGCCAAGGGCGTTTTCGATCTCCTCCGCTGCGGTGTCGAGTGCGGCTGCGTCCGATACGTCGGCACAGGCGATGTGGGTGCGCACGTTCAGTGCCTGCAATTCCGCCGCCGCATCACTCAGCCGGTCCCGGTTGCGCCCGATCAGGGCGATATCGCATCCGGCGCGTGCAAGGGTGCGTGCGGTGGCGCGACCGATGCCGGCCCCGGCTCCGGTAATGACAGCAACCTGTTGCGGCATGAAAAATGGCTCCGTAATGGTAATGATGGTGGATGGCCCCCGGTGGCCGGACCCGTATCAGGCGGGGCGGCGGCGCGGGATGGTCCGGTTGATGGTATCCGTTGCGGGCATGGTATCATGCGTGCGCGCCCAAAGCATATCCGGCGGATGGCATGGCGGCTGCGATATCGTGACGGTGGGGGGCATCATACATATTTCAACGCAATGAATCCCCCCACGACCAGCACCGCGAACGCACCGGCCACCAGCGGCAGGCGGTGTTCGATAAAGGCCTGCACCGGTGCGCCGAACCGCCGCAGCAGGGCGGCAACCGCGAAAAACCGCACCCCGCGCGTGATTGCACACGCCACAAGGAACGGCCCAAGTGCCAGGTGGGAGGCGCCGCTGGCGATGGTCACGAATTTAAAGGGAATCGGGGTCAGGCCCTTGATGAGGATGATCCATACCCCCCATTCGCGAAACCGCGCCTGCAACCCCGCAAGTGTCGCCTGCGCGTGATAGAAGCGCACGACCGGCATTGCGATATAATCCAGCAGGAAGGCCCCGATATACCATCCCGCCACCGCGCCACAGATGCTGGCGGCGGTACACAACGCCGCCAGCCGCCATGCCTGCTCGCGTCGAGCCAGAACCATGGGGATCAGCAGCAGGTCCGGCGGCAGGGGAAAGACGCTGGCCTCGGCAAAGGCGACAAGCGCCAGCCACAGCGGCGCATGCCGGCTGGCGGACAGGTGGAGCGTGCGTGCGTAAAGCCGGTCAAGCATGGATCAGGTGCCCGCAACTTATGGCCGCCGGGACGGGAGTGGGGATGGCGCGCCGTGGCCGACCACCCTAGCAGACAAGTGTGACGGTCACACGCAATCCATGCGGGATGCAGTTGCCAAGGCGTATGTCACCGCCCAGCCCCCAGATGATGTTGCGTGAAATCGACAGGCCCAGTCCGGTCCCGCCGGTTTCGCGGTTACGGCTGTCTTCTGCGCGGACAAAGGGGTCGAACATGCGCTCAAGATCCTCTGGCGGCAGGCCGGGCCCATCATCTTCGATCCACAGGCGCGTCACCATTTCGTCCGGGTCATGGCGGTCGCCGGGTTCGGGCGGGAACAGGGTCACGCGCACGTTGCCGCCATATTTGATGGCATTTATCACAAGGTTGTTGAGCGCACGTTTCAGTGCAACGGGGCGGGCATGGATCGTCACGTCGGGCGGGTCGGCGCTGAAACCGATCCCGTCGGCCAGGTCGGGATGAGTTTCCGCCGCTTCGTCAAGGATGGTCTGCAACAGGATCGTCAGGTTCAGCGCATGCATCGGTTCGCGCTGTTCCGCATCACGGCCAAAGGACAGGGTGGCCGACACCATGGCTTCCAGCTCGTCAAGGTCGGCCAGGAATCGGTGCTGCATGTCCTCGTCCTCGATGAACTCCGCACGCAGTTTCAGGCGCGTGATCGGGGTGCGCAGGTCATGGCCGATGGCCGTCAGCATCAGCGTGCGATCTGACAGGAACCGGCGGATGCGCCGGGCCATGGTGTTGAACGCCATCGCCGCGCGCGCGACCTCCTGCGGGCCGTCTTCTGCCATGGGGGGGGCATTGACGTCACGGCCCAGCGCCTCTGCCGCCGCCGCCAGCGTGCCGACCGGTGCGATCAGGCGGCGCACCCCCCACAGGATCAGGATGTCACCCGTCACCGTCATCAGGATGAAGGCGATCGGAAATGTGGGGGAGCGGAATATGCTGGGCCGGCGCAGGGTGTAATGGATCGTCAGCCAGCGATGTTCATCCGGCAGCAGAAAGGCGATCGCGCGTTGCCGTCCCTCCCGGTTGGAGGGGGAGACCATGACCTGTTGCGGGCGCAGGTTCGGTGGCAGCGGTGGTCCCCCGCCCCCCCCTTCGCCGCCGTGCCCGCGCCATCGCGATGCGGGTGCGCCCCCATGGCGGTCGTCCCCTTCCTCCATCGCGCCGCCCGGCGGCGGTGCCGGACCGCCGCCGGGGGCCTGTTCAGGGGGGGCGCCACCCCATGGGCTGTCCATCCGGGCCATGCGGCGTTCGCCATGTTGTGACAGCATCAGGCCGTCGATCATGTCCGGTTCCGGCCCCGGTGTCAGTTCGGCATGGAAACTGGGCGGCATGTGCAGCGACGCCAGTTCCGCATCACGATGGTCCATCGCGGTTTCCACAATCCCGCGATACAGGGTGATCACTTCGGTATGGTATTGCTCCTCCAGCATGCGGCGGTCGAAATCCAGCCGGTCCAGCGCATGGATCGCAAGGCCACCCGCCTGGATCACGCCCAGCCCGCAGATCAGCAGCAGGCTGGTTCGTGCGGCGAGGGAGGGAGGGCGCAACCGGCCCAGCAGCGCGCGCAGACGCCCCATGCGCCCCGGTGGTGTTTCGGGCACGGGCATGATGTCATCAGGATGGATCAGGGGCGGTGGGGCAGCGCCATGCAACAGGTCAGGTCCGTTCGATTTCCGCCGCCAGGACATAGCCGCCGCCCCGTACCGTCTTGATCAGTTGCGCATTGCGGCCGTTATCCTCCAGCTTGCGCCGCAGGCGACTGATGGCCACGTCGATGGCGCGGTCGAACGGCCCCGCCTGCCGCCCACGCAACATGTCGAACAGCATGTCGCGCGTCAGCACCCGGTTGGCGCGTTCAAGCAGGGCCAGCAGCAGGTCATATTCCCCGCCCGTCAACGGCACCTCCGTCCCGGTCGGGTTCAGCAGGCGGCGGCGCACGGTGTCAAGTTCCCATCCCGCAAAGCGCATGAGCCTGCGTGCGGGCACGCTGCGTGGGTCTGGGTTGTCGTTCACCCGGCGCAACACCGCGCGGACGCGCGCCAGCAGTTCACGCGGGTTGAAGGGTTTGGGCACGTAATCATCCGCGCCCAGTTCCAGCCCGATGATCCGGTCGGTATCATCACTCATCGCGGTCAGCATGATGATCGGCACATCTGCCTGCGTACGCAGCCAGCGTGCGACGTCCAGCCCGCTTTCCCCCGGCAGCATAAGATCAAGGATCACGAGCTGGTAATGCCCGCCGGTCCATTTGCGGCGCGTTTCCTGCCCGTCGCGCGCAGTGGTGACGCGCAGTTCATTGCGTTCGAGGAAACGGGCGAGCAGTTCCCTTATCTCGCGATCATCATCGACAATCAGGATATGCGGCAATAGGTCCATGGGACCGTATCCTAGACGAAACCGACCCGTTTCACACCTGCTGTTTCACTCCGTTGCAATAAAGAAAGGCAGCCCCGGCGGGGGCTGCCTGAAACCATGGAAATGTCTGCCGATGTTTTTTCAGACAAGCCCGAAAATGCGGCGGAATGGTATTTTTATTGTTATATATCAGTATGTTATTTTCGTCCTGCCTTTTATTTATCAAGCCATGACGGCACCGGCAATTGCTTGGTGCGCAGGAATTCCGGGTTGAACAGCTTGGACTGATATCGCGCGCCCCCATCGCACAGGATGGTGGCGATGCGATGGCCCGGCCCCATGGCGCGCGCGACGCGGATGGCGGCGGCGACATTGATGCCCGCGGACCCGCCAACCGACAGCCCCTCATGGATCAGCAGTTCATAGATCTGCGTCAGGGCTTCGGCATCGGGAATGCGTTCGGCGTCGTCGAAATGCAGCCCCTCCAGATTGCCCGTCACGCGTGACTGCCCGATCCCTTCGGTGATGGACGAGCCGGAGATCGAAAGGTCCCCCGATTTGACCCACCCATACAGGCCGGAACCTTCGGGATCAGCCAGCACGATGCGCGGGCGCGCGACACCTGCCGCACGGGCCCGGTCCTCCAGCCCCAGCGTGACGCCCGCCAGCGTGCCGCCCGTCCCGCATGAACAGGTGAAGGCGTCAATATGCCCGCCCATCTGGTCCCAGATTTCTGGGCCGGTGGTGTGGCGGTGGCCGTCGCGGTTGGCAAGGTTGTCGAACTGGTTGGCCCAGACCGCGCCCGTTTCTTCCGCCAGACGACGCGAGACATGGACATAGTTGCCGGGATCACGAAACGGCTTGGCCGGGACAAGGCGCAGGTCCGCGCCGATCATGCGCAGGAAGTCGATTTTCTCCTGGCTCTGCGTCTCTGGCATGACGATGATGGAGCGGTAGCCGCGCGCATTCGCCACCAGCGTCAGGCCGATGCCGGTATTGCCCGCCGTGCCTTCGACCACCGTGCCGCCAGGTTTCAGGACACCGCGCCGTTCCGCGTCGTTGATGATGGCAAGGGCCGCGCGGTCCTTGACCGATCCGCCGGGATTCATGAACTCCGCCTTGCCAAAGATTTCGCATCCTGTGGCCTCGGACGCGCGATGCAGGCGGATCAGCGGCGTGTGACCGATCGCGTCGGTCATGCCCGCGCTGGTGGTGGGGTGGATGGGGGCGGGACTTTCGGCCATCGGGACTGAACCTTCGGATCTGTTGGGTGCGACAGGGTGCGCGCCCCGCCATCTCCATCTGTCATGGGATGGGGCGCGCGTGCAGTGCCCCAATGTGCCCCAATGCACGCCTGAAACCAAGATGCCCGGTTTTTTCCGGCCTCCTCCGCCTGACGCTGTGTGCCGCCATGGGCGTCAGGCGCGCGCGGCATGCCGGGGCAGGGTATTTATCGTGGATATTACTGTGTGGGATTACTGTGTGGGCAGGTCGCGCACAAAAGCCGCGAGCTTGCCCTGACTGTTCACCTCCAGCTTTTCATAGACATGGCGCAGCATGGACCGGGCATAATGGTCTGAAATGCCCAGTGCGCGTGCCGCTTCCTTGATCGAAAGGCCGTTGGACATCTGCTGCACCAGTCGTGCCTCGCTGCTGTTGAGGCCCAGCAGCCGCAGGGCCTGCGTCATGTCGGCGATGTCAGCGCCCGGCCTGTGGAACGCCAGCAGGGCCATCGGGTATGCAGGCTGGCCCGTATTTTCCGGCATGAGCGGGATTGCCCGTGCAAGGAGTGGCCGGCCGGAGGGGCAGTGTACGGACACGAAATATTCAGATGCATGCCCGGCAGTATGTCCGGTGATTTGTTCGGCGATATGTTCGGGGCCGGTGGCGGCATGCAGCGTGTCATGCAGCAACCTGTCAAGCTGGCGCTGGCTTGCGCGATGCGAACAGATGATGTGCCCGTCGATATATGACACCCCGTCGCCCAGCACGCGTTCCATGGCGTCGTTCATGAATAGGACGCGCCCGTCATGGTCGAGTACGGCGGCGGCCGTTGGCATGCGATGACAGATTTCGCGAAAGCCGTGGGCGAAGGCACGGGTGCGGCCCTGTGCCACGGACATCGCAAGGGCACGACAGACATGTTGCCCCAGCATCAGGCGCAGCCTGCGTTCGTCGGGCGTTTCATGCGGATGGCCAAGGGGGCGTTGAATCGACAGGGCGAACCGTGGAAGGCCGGGCGTGTCGAAATAGAACCGGTTGGTCCGGCTGGCGTCGAATTTTCTCAGGAAGTCCTGATAATACGGGCTGTGGGCCATGTCCACGTCACTGACGAAGGACGTGTCCGAAAGCTCCCCCTGTGGTGAGGGTTGTCGTGACAGGTGGATGCGATAGGGATCATGCTGCCACATATGGCTGTAATATATGTGATCCGCCTCGGGAATGCGCGAGGAACCGAACCGCAGGGGGGATTGGATTTCCTGCGGCATGATTGCCGCCCCCACGCCCCCTGTCACGCGTGACAGGGCAAGCAGGGTGGGCTGCCACAGGCTGTCATCCAGTGCGCAGCGGTAGATGTCTCCTATGACCGTGTTGACGGCATCGGACAGCATTGGCGAAACCTTCGCAGGGTGATCTTATACGAAAAAGATAAACATATATGTAATACAGCTTTTGATTTTCATGTCCAGCCACATCCATGGACTATTCTGTGCGGCGGGCGGGCTGCATCCTGCGCGCCGATCCGGGCGGTGTCACATTGCGGTACGGGGCGTCATGGCCATGTTACGGTCGGGGCGTCATGCCTGCCGCCATTCCCGCCACCGTGATGGCATGCAGGCATGTGGGGAATTCATGACGCTTTTCGTTCCGGCAATGGGCCAGTCCGCGCAGATGGCCACCGGCGGCATGCCATGTCGGGACCGCGACCGGCCCGAGGGTGGGCCTGATGGCGTGTCCAGAGGTATCCCCGGTGGCATCCCCGGTGGCATCCCCGGTGGCATTCCCAGTGGCATGGACGTACCCTCCCCATCCCCCGCCACGTGGCCACGCGGCGCGGCGCGCATGGCGTCGCGGGCCTGCGGGTTCATTCCCGGCACGCTGCTGCGCACGCCATCGGGTGATGTGCCGGTGGAAAGCCTTGGTCCGGGGGATTGCGTACTGGCGGCGTCAGGGCAGGTGCGACGCATCTGCTGGATCGGCCTGATCGCGGCGCATCGTCCCCCTGCCGGGCGCGAGGGGGCGTACCTTGTCCATATCGCCGCCCATGCCTGCGCGCGCGGACGGCCCGCACGCGACCTGATCGTGCTGCCGGATATGGCGGTGGGATACTGCATGCATGACGAGGTACTGGTCCCCGCGCGCGAACTGACCAATGGTGCGACCATCGCCACCGTTCCCGGTGGTGTGATGGAATGTTGGGGGATCGTGCTGGATCATGCTGACGTGGTGCTTGCCAACGGGTTACCGGTGGGTGTGGGCATGACGCAGGCCCCCACGGAGGGGCTGCCGCCGGTCCTGACGACGCGCGGCCCGCTTGTCGCGGCGCGGCGCGCGGGGCTGGTGGGGCGGGCGCAGGACATGGGGTGGCGTGTCACCACCTGCATGGACGTGCATGCGATGATTGACGGCCGCCGCCACAGGGTGGCGGTCAGGGATGGTGTGGCGCGTTTCACTTTTGCGCCCACCGCGCGGCATGTGCGCATGGTGTCGCGCACTTTCGTCCCGGCGGATTGGGCCACCTGCGATGACCGGCGTGCGCTGGGCCTTGCGGTGCAGCGCATCACGCTTGGCGATGGTGCGCGTATGACGGCGGTGGACCTTTCGGACCCGCGTATCGCCGCAGGCTTTCACGTTCCGCCCCTGCCTGATGTGCATGGCGAAGGTGCCGGGGGGGAAGGCGTCTCATGGCGATGGACAAAGGGTGTGCTGTCCCTGCCATGCGACCTGTGGCGCGACATCCCCATGCAGGATACCGCCACTTCAGGGGAAAAGCGGCGGGCTACGCGCGGGCACGATATCGTGGTGTGCGTTGAATATGATCCCGCCGCCAGCCAGTGCTGGGTCCTGCCCGCGCCGCCCCTGCGTATCTTCCGGCCTGAAACCGCCGCCGCCCGCCATGTGCGCGGGGGTGGCGGCGTGCGTCACTGCGTATCGGGTGCGGCTGCGTCCGCGTCATAAAGGACCTGTAGCACGACGCACCATGGATAACGCGGGTCAACACTGCCGCCGCGATGGCTGGACAGTCGCCCGTGCCGGTCCACTGGCACATGGGTCATGGAGACCGCGTCATCCACATTGCCGCCGATGATGCTGATCTGATGGCCAAAGGGCGGGGCATTGTCGTCCATCGCCACCACAAGCCCGCAATGCGCGGGAAAGGGCTGGGCCGTGGGCAGGTTGGCAAAGCGCACGGCCCGGCTGGCCCCGCGCCCGACACAGATCAGGTCGCCCAGGCGCGGGGCATAGGTGTCGGGGTTGCGGGCCCGTACGCCTTTTTCCGTATGTGCGGCGGCGGCATTGATATAGGTGGCGTGGTTGGGGGAGTAGGCAAAGCGGTCATTCGCCCCCGCCACCCGCATCACATAGGAAATGAACGCCGCCGACCACGCATATGTCCCGTCATGGACAAAGTCCGTGACCCGCCCGTTTTCATCATGCTTGCCGGTCCATGCGCTTTCCTTCTCCCCCGGGTCCTGGCCGATCCACCAATATTCCCCCACGCGTTGCCACATCCCGGCGGTGCGTTCGGGCTTGACGGCGGCGATGGTGGGTTCGGGACGCTGTTCCGGGTCGTCATCGCTGACGGGCTGTCCGAACATGCGCCATTCGCGCAGGGCAATGGCGATCGTGTTCTGCCGTGTGAAGGGTTCAAAATTCCGTGTGGCGAAATCGGGGACATGCGTATCCACCGCCAGCGGTCCCGCCCCGGCCGGATATTGCGCCACCGGCGTGCGCGCGGGATGGTGCAGCGTGCCGTGGGCACACGCCCCAAGGGTCGCGAGGGGCAGCAGAAAGGCAATCTTGCGCAGCACGCGGGGGGTCTCCTCCATCAGGTTACGGCGCGATGGCGTCGTCAGTCCCATTCCATCCATACGGTGCGGCGCCCGATGCGAAAAGGGGAAAGCGCCCCGGCCGGTGGCATTCCCCCTGCCTTGCGATCATGCCCAAAAGGCCCAATCCTGTATCAGGGGGTGTTGGTGTGATCCGTCCATTGTTATCTTTATCAATGGGTTATTTTGGAACATTCAGCCCATTCCATTCACATGGCAAAGGAAAACCGCATGACAGGCGCAACAGCAGGGGCATCGACAACGGCGGATACCCTTATCGTTCCCGGCCTGAAACGGCCCGTGGCGCGCATCGCGCTGGGCACATGGGCGATTGGCGGATGGATGTGGGGTGGCCCTGATGACCGTCAGGCCATCGCCACAATCCACGAAGCACTCGACGTGGGGATCGACCTGATCGACACCGCCCCCGTCTATGGCTTTGGTCATTCGGAGGAAGTGGTGGGCGAGGCCCTGTCGGGCGGTCGGCGTGACAAGGTTGCGATCGCGACCAAGGTTGGCCTTGACTGGCATGACGATCACAAACCGTTCCGCAATACGTCGGCCACCCGCATCAACAAGGAAATAGAAGAGTCCCTGCGCCGGCTGCGCACGGACCATATCGACCTGTATCAGGTCCACTGGCCCGATACCGCCGTACCGATGGAGGAGACGGCACGCGCGCTGGAAAAACTGGTGACGCAGGGCAAGGTGCTGGCGTTGGGGGTCAGCAATTTCTCCATCCCGCAGATCGAGGAATTCCGCAAATTCGCCCCCCTGTCGGCCATTCAGCCGCCCTATAACCTGTTCGAACGTGAAATCGAACGCGACATCCTGCCCTATGCCATCGAAAACCGCCTTGCGGTGCTGGCCTATGGCCCGCTGTGCCGGGGATTGCTGTCGGGGCGCATGACGCCAGAGACAAAGTTCGGCAGTGATGACCTGCGTGGCAGCGATCCCAAATTCCAGCCCCCGCGTTTTGCGCAATATCTGGCGGCGGTGGCGGCGTTGCGTGATTTCGCGCGCGAACGCCATGGCAAATCGCTGCTGGCGCTGGCGATCCGCTGGGTGCTGGACCAGGGACCGACCATCGCCCTGTGGGGCGCGCGCAAGCCGGAACAGATCGCAGGTGTCCGCGATGCGCTGGGCTGGAGCCTGTCGGAACAGGACCGCAAGGATATCGACGCGATCCTGGTGCGCACGGTGCGCGATCCGGTGGGACCGGAATTCATGGCCCCGCCGGGGCGGTGAGCCGGGAGCAAGGGCCGAGCCCAACCCACTGATAAAAAGTAAAAGTGTCACGGGGGGCGTCCTGTTTCCAGAATGCGCCCCCTTTCAGGGTCGTGAAGGGTTTCCGGGTGCCGCCTTTTTTCAAAAAGGCGCCGTCTTCTGAAGCTTTTTAGAAAAAGCTTCACCAAAAACCTTCATGCGTTATCGGCTGGGATTGTTATTGCTGGGGTGGGGATTTTTTGGGGGGCCTTGGGGTGTTCCCCACCTGATGGGCGCGGCCCTACCGGATGCTGTCATCCCCGCCCATGTCGCCCCCGGCCGATTGCGCAAGTGAATGCCACGCCCCGTGCGATACCATGCATTGTGCATAAAAACGCCGGTGATCGGTGCGGTTCATGGACATCTGCTTGGCCGTGGTGGTGGCATACATCCCCATGGCGGACGTGGTTTCGCACACCTGCGCGGTCTTGATATATTCGGGGCTTTTCTTGTCCAGCGCGGGTTCATACCCCGTCACGTTGCCATAGGGGGAGGGCGCGTGCGAACGGTGGGGGATATGGAAACTGTGGTCGCGCGCATCCGCCGCACCGGCAAGCAGGGGGAACATCACCAGCACCGCCATGGCGGCGGCCAGCGCACGCGCGCGGTGGCGGAAGGGCAGGCACAGGGCGGTCGTCATCCACGGGTCTCCTTGGTATCGGGGCGCGTCAGTGCGCGGCGGTATCCGCATGATCCCCGGCGGCCTGCCGGGGAAGGGAATGTGCCTCGATCTGGAGTTCCTGTTCGATAAAATCAAGTTCCTGGTTGATGGTCGCCTCCGTTTCGTCATTGATGCGACGTTGCATCACACGCAGGTGCAGGCGCTCACGCATGTGACGGATGACATGGAAGCGCAGGGCAAGTTCTGCGCGCTTTTCACGGATGGCCGTCGCGCGGATGCCGCTTTGTGCGGCGGCGGTATTGTCCAGCCGTTTCAGGCTGTCCTGATATTCATGCAGCAGGCGTGAAATCGCCTCCTGCTTCAGGTCCACCGTTTCCTCGTCCGCGTCATGGTCGATTTCATGATGCGCCAGCGCCGCCTGTTCGGCATGCAGCGTCTGCACCGCCGTCTGCGCCAGTTCGATGCGCATGGCGTCCAGTTCACGCAGGGCGGGGTCGTCCTCGTCCGTCTGCATTCCCGCCATCAGCGGTGGCATCGTCACACTTGCCAGCACAAGCGAGCAGATGATGACCCCCGCCGCCAGTGTCACAAGCAGGTCGCGCCCCGGAAAGCCCGCGGACGTCGCGGTCGCGATCGGCAGCGACAGGATCGCCGCCAGCGTGATCGCCCCGCGCGTGCCCGCCACCGTCATGATCAACACCGTGCGGGCAGAGGGAATGACCGTCTGGCGGTGGCGCACATGCGCGAACAGGCGGCGCGCGGTGATGGAAACCCAGATCCATACAAAGCGCATCATGCTCATCGAAAGCTGGATCGCAATGATGGCAAGGATCAGGAACCATGGCGACACCCCGCCCTGGCGTGCGATGCGCGCGCCCTCGGTCACAAGGTCGGGAAGCTGTAGCCCCAGCAGCAGGAAAATCACCGCGTTGAAGGTGAAGTTGACCATGTCCCACACGGTCGTGGCCTTCAGGCGGGTTTCGGTCCGTGCCTCGTTCATCACGCCGGTGAACTTGACCGTCATGCCCCCCGCCACGGCGGCGAGGATGCCTGAACAGTCCATCGCGTCCGCCATCAGATAGATCGCAAACGGCAGCATCATCGCCAGCGTGATGTGCGTCGGCGGGTCGTCATATCCGCGCACCAGCAGCACATGTTCCGCCCGACACGCCGCCCATGCGATCAGCACCCCCATGATGATGCCCCCCGCCGACATGAACATGAAACTGCCCAGTGCCTGCTGGAACGAGAAGATGCCCGTCATCGCCGCCGCCACCGCGAATTTGAAGCATACAAGTCCCGAGGCATCGTTAAGCAGCGCCTCACCATGCAGGATATGGACCACGCGCGCCGGGGCGCGCCCGCCCTCGATCATGCTGCCGACCGACACCGCGTCGGTGGGTGACATCACCGCCGCCAGCGCAAAGGCGGCGGGCAGGGCGATGGGGGGGATCATCCAGTGGATGAAATACCCGCATCCCAGCGTCGTGAACACCACCAGCCCGAGTGCAAGCATGATGATGACATTCCGCAGTTCCCCGAATTCACGCATCGGCATGCGATAGGCATCGGCATAGAGCAGTGGCGGGATGAACAGCAGCAGGAACATGTCGGGATCGAACCCGATCTTCAGTCCCGCAAGGGCCGCAACCGCCCCGATCGCGATCTGGATCAGTGGAAGCGGGACAGGAATGCGCCCGATGCGTGAAATCAGGCTGCTGATGCCACTGACCGTCAGTAATGCCAGCGTGAGGAAGACAACATGCATATTGGGGGGATATCTTCTGTATTGATATTTTTATTGATACAATAAAATAATACCTGTGTGGAGTAAAACAACAAAAGATTTATTTTCCACCCGACCTGAGGTGTTATTTTGATCTACCTGATATGCAGCCCGCAATATTCTGCACCATCGACATGCGCTTTTGCCTGTGCCCTTCATTGACCATGGCGCGCGGGCTTCCCATTATCATGATACAAGCGGTCATCAGGCAGGCAGCGCGGGTCGGCCTGCCATGTGGCCCGCAATGGACATGTTCGGCCCGACCCGGAGGAATGACACCCAACCGTGAGTAAAGATCCATACGAGGTACTTGGCGTGGCGCGTACCGCCAGCCAGGACGAAATCCGCAAGGCCTATCGCAAGCTGGCCAGAAAGCACCACCCTGACCTCAATCCCGGCGACAAGGCCGCGGAAGAGCAGTTCAAGGCGGTCGGGGCAGCCAATGACCTGCTGTCTGACGAGGAAAAGCGTGCGCGCTTTGACCGTGGTGAAATCGACGCGGAAGGACAGGAACGCGGTTTCGGCGGCGGTGGATACCGCAACCATGCCGAAGGCGGGCAGGGCCATTTCTATGGCGGCGGGCAGTTTTCCGAAGACGACCTTGGCGACATATTCGGCGGCATGTTCGGTCAGCGCGGTGGCTTCCGCCGTCGCCCGCAAGGCCCGATGAAGGGCGAGGACCGGCAATATGCCCTGACCGTCAGTTTTATTGATTCCGTCAATGGCGGCACATCGCGCGTGACGTTGCCCGGTGGGGCGACGCTGGATGTAAAGATCCCGCCGGGTATCAATGACGGGCAGGTCCTGCGCCTGCGTGGCAAGGGCGACGAAGGGTTCCAGGGCGGTCCCGCGGGCGATGCGCTGATTACCATTTCGGTGATGCCCGATGCCGTATATACCCGCGATGGCAACGATGTCCGTTCCACCTTGCCGATCGACGTGAAAACCGCCGTCCTTGGCGGCAGCATCACGGTGCCCACCCCCGCGGGCCCGGTCAAGATGAACGTCCCCCCCCATTCCGATACCGGCAGCGTGTTGCGCCTGCGTGGGCGTGGGGTAAAGGCGCATGGCGGGCAGGAAGCGGGAAACCTGTATGTCAAATTGCAGGTCATGATCGGCAAGGTCGATACGGCGTTCGAGACCTTCTTGAAATCATGGAGCCCCGAAGGGGGGCAGGATGACAGGAAGGGGGATGGTGCGTCATGATCAATTTTGAAACCCTGTGCATCAGGGTGGGTGGCGTTCCCGCGGACGAGATCCAGCACTGGATCGACAGTGAATGGCTGCGTCCCGAAGGTGCGCCCGGCCATTACCTGTTCCGTGAGATTGACGAAGCCCGGGCCATCCTGATCCGCGAACTGCGCCATGACCTTGGCGTGAACGAGGAAGGGGTGCCCATCGTGCTGTCGCTGCTCGATCAGCTTTATGCTTCACGCCGCCAGATGCTGCGCCTGCGTGAGGCATTGAGCATCCCGCGTGAAAATGAACTGCGCAGCAAGTTGCGTGGCCTTATGGGCATGATGCCAGACTGAAGATGCCAGACTGAAGATGCCAGACTGAAGATGCCAGACTGAGGATGTCCGGCTGAAGATGCCGGACTGAAGGCGAAAGCCCGGTCGCGTGGATATATTGCCGCGCGGATATATGAAAAACCCCGGCCGTGCGATGCATGGCCGGGGTTTTTTCATGGTGGGGCCGGGCTGTGTGGCATGGGGCATCCCCATATGCCGCTCCCCGCCCGGTTGCGAAAATATCCGCGATGTTCAGTCCGCGCGGCTGAGTGGCAGGTTCATGACCTGTCCAGCTTTCTTGCCCTTCATCTTGAGGAGCGCGCTGTTCTGGGAGGTCAGGGTGAAGCTGACTTCCGGGTCGTCATTGACGGAATGCAGTGTCGTGCCATCAACCTGGCGCAGGATGAATGTGCGCCCGACAAGGCCTGTCAGTTTCTCCAGCGGTGCGGGCAGTTTCAGTTCCAGCGGCGTGACGCCCCCGGATGCCTTGCCCGCCGTGATCGTCAGCGGCGCAAGCCCCAGGGATGACCATGGCCCAAGAAAGTCGGCCACGGGATGGGCCGCCTGCGTGGCCTCCGGCGCGGGGGCAGTGGCGGCGGCGGGGGCAGCGAGGGCCTGCGTCCCGGTCGCCAGCAGGCCCGAAAGCACGAGGGCGGAGGCGGCAATGCGAAGTGGCTTTGTCATCAGGTATCCAGTTTCCAATAACGTTATGCCCCAACAATGGCGGGCGCGCGGCCATCGGGCAAGGCGGGATGTCCGCCCCGGCGGGAATGGCCGCACGGCCCATGGCGTGAATATTTCGCATGCCGTCATTCATGATAGGAAAAATATCGCGAATATTTTGTTTTTACATGGGTTATGCCTGCGCGTCGTGCATATCCCGATGCCGGGACGGCAAAGATAGGGGGCGATATGCCATATGTTTCATATATGGAAAATGGCATAAATATATATTGGACGATTGGGTCGGGCTGCCTCACCATCTGCGCACATAAGGAATTATCCGGTGTCCGGCCCGCAGGCGGCCGCCGTGATCTGATGCGGGAGACATGGTTTGAAATTCAGATGCCAATCGGTCGGCGAGATCGAGTCCCGGTCCGGCGCGCTGGGTGGTGGCGCCGGTCTCGGCCCCCGTCGCAACAGGCTGTACCAGACGTCCACCATGGCGGCGCTGCTTGATGCGGTCTATGATGGTGAAACCACGCTTGATGAACTTCTGGTGCATGGCAATTTCGGCCTTGGCACCTTCAACGCCCTTGATGGTGAGATGATCGTCAATGACAGCGTCGTCCACCAGTTCCGTGCCGACGGGCAGGCCGGGCGCGTGCCGGGTTCGCTCAAGACACCGTTCGCCTGCGTCACCTTTTTCCAACCGGAAAAGGAATATGTGATCGACACGCCGTGCGACAAGGACGCGTTCGAGGAGATCGTCAACCGCCTGGTGGACAATCCCAACCTGTTCGCCGCCGTGCGCTTTACCGGCCTGTTTGAAAAGGTGGAGACACGCACCGTCTTCTGCCAGTGCCATCCCTATCCCCCGATGCTGGATGTGGTCAGCCGCCAGCCCACGATGCAGCTTGGCGCATCATCCGGCACGATGCTCGGCTTTCGCACGCCGCCCTATATGCAGGGGGTCAATGTCGCGGGTTATCACCTGCATTTCCTGACCGAGGACGGAAAGCGTGGTGGCCATGTGACCGATTACCGTGTCCGTCAGGGGCGGCTGGAGGTCGGGATCATTTCCGACGTTGAAATCCAGCTTCCGCGTACCGAACAGTTCGCAAAGGCGAACCTGACGCCTGAAAATATCCATGAGGCCATTCGCGTGGCAGAAGGCGGTTAAGGCAGGGTTTTACCCCACCTTTTACTGTATTACCCGCAAATTGCGCCCCACCATGTTTGGGCCGGGCGCACCCGTTACAGGAATAACGGTCATATGACAGACAAGGCAGGATCGGCCACCACGCAGTGTGGGGCCGACATGATTGTGCGCAACCTGGTTGAACATGGCGTGACCCATGTATTCGGCATCCCCGGGGCAAAGGTTGACCGCCTGTTTGATGCGCTGGTGGATTCCCCGATCGAGACGGTTGTAACCCGCCATGAACAGAACGCGGCCTTCATCGCGGGGGGCATCGGGCGCATTACGGGCCGTGCGGGTGTCGCCATCGCGACATCGGGGCCGGGGGCGTCGAATTTCGTGACCGGCCTTGCCACCGCCAATTCCGAAGGCGACCCGGTGCTGGCGATCGGTGGCGCGGTAAAGCTGGCGGATCGGCTGAAGCTGACGCACCAGAGCATGGACACCGTCGCCCTGTTCCAGCCGATTACGAAATACAGCGCGGAAATCACATCGCCCAACGCGGTGTCCGAAGTGGTGGCCAACGCCCTGCGCTTTGCAGAGCAGGGGCGCCCCGGGGCCTCGTTCGTCAGCACGCCCATGGACATCCTGTCGATGCCGGCTTCCGGCCCGGTGCTGGCGGGGCGTCCACTGCCCGATGCGGGGGCCGCCGCCGACGATGCCGTGACAGAGGCCGCCGCCCTGATTGAAAAGGCCCAGCGCCCGGTCATCCTGCTTGGCCTGCTTGCCAGCCGTCCCGATGTGGCGCAGGCCGTGCGGGGCCTGATCGCACGGGCGGGTGTGCCGGTCATCGGCACCTATCAGGCGGCGGGCGCGGTCTCGCACGATCTTGCCGACCGTTTCGGCGGTCGCGTCGGCCTGTTTCGCAACCAGCCGGGCGATCGGTTGCTGCATGAGGCCGATGTCGTCATCTCCATCGGTTACAACCCGATCGAATATGACCCATGGTTGTGGAATGTCGATGACGCGCGCCGTATCGTCCATGTCGATGTGGTGGCGGCCGAACTCGACACCCATTACGTGCCTGCTGTTGAACTGATCGGTAATGTCGCAGCCAGTGTGGCGGCGCTGACGGCAAAGGTGGGCAGGCTGGCGCGCGCGACCACGCTTGAGGAAATTCTGGGCGATTACCATGCCAAGCGTCGTGGCGACCTGCTGGAAGCCCGCAGCACCAGCAACACGGCGGTCCATCCGTTGCAGATCGTGCGTGAACTTGAAAAAGTCGTGACGCCGGATGTGACGATGTGCCTTGACATGGGGACGTTCCACATCTGGCTGGCGCGTTACCTGCTGTCGTTCCGTGCGCGTCAGATGCTGATCAGCAATGGGCAGCAGACGATGGGCGTCGGCCTGCCATGGGCGATCGCGGCAAGCCTGCTTAACCCGGCGCAGAAGGTCATTTCCGTATCCGGTGATGGCGGGTTCATGATGTCGTGCATGGAACTGGAAACGGCGGTGCGGCTGAAATGCAACCTTGTCCATCTGGTCTGGGTTGATCAGCAGTACAATATGGTCGAAATGCAGGAACGCAAGAAATATGGCCGTGGGTCGGGCGTGGATTTCGGGCCGGTCGATTTTGCGATGTTCGCGCGTTCATGCGGCGCGCGGGGCATTACGATCCGCAGTGCCGATGAAATCGCAGGTGCGCTGCGCACGGCGATGGAGGCCGAAGGGCCGGTCGTCATTTCCATTCCGGTTGATTATTCGCACAACCACCTGCTGATGCAGCCATTGGCGCGCCTGGGCGAAACATCGGCCGCCGCCTGATGCCGGTTTCCATGGACATGGAAAACCGGTGTTTTATACCTGTCCGCGCATGTGCCGGACGTGGCACACTGCATGATGTGCCTGCGTTCGCGCACCGGCCTTTCGATATCGGGGGGGCGTGTGCGTGGCGCATGTACAGGATGGGAGATTTCAAGAAGAATGCTGACAATGGCGCATGATACATCCGCACCCACAGGGCAGTTGATCGACACGTTCCGTACGATTGTGGGCGACGCGCATGTCCTGACCGATCCCGGCGCCACGCTGGCCTTTCGCCGGGGGTTCCGCTTTGGGCAGGGGCGCGCCCTTGCCGTGGTGCGTCCCGGCACGCTGGTGGAACAATGGCGCGTGCTGCAGGCCTGTGTAAAGGCGGGCGTGATCGTCATCATGCAGGCCGCCAATACCGGCCTGACGGGGGGATCGACCCCGGATGGCGACAAATATGACCGTGACGTCGTCATCGTCAACAGCATGCGCATGCGCACCATCCACCTGATTGGTGGGGGAAAGCAGGTCGTCTGCCTGCCGGGTGCGACCCTCGATCAACTCGAAGGTATGCTCCAGCCATTGGGGCGGGAGCCGCATTCGGTGATCGGTTCGTCATGCATCGGCGCCTCCGTCTTTGGCGGGGTCAGCAACAATTCCGGTGGCGCGCTGGTGCGCCGTGGCCCCGCCTATACCGACATGGCGCTGTATGCGCAGGTCGATGCCGCGGGGGACCTGCACCTGGTCAACCATCTTGGCATCGACCTTGGCACCGATGCGGAAGACATACTGGCCCGCGCCGAACAGGGCGCATTCCCCGACGCCAGCATCAACTGGAACGCCGGGCGTGGGCATGACGATGATTATGCGCGTCATGTGCGCGATATCGATGCCGATACCCCCGCGCGTTATAATGCCGATCTGCGTCGCCTGCACGAAGGGTCGGGCTGTGCCGGGCATCTGGGCCTGTTCGCCGTGCGCCTTGATACGTTCGAGGCGGAAAAGAATCCCGTCGTCTTCTATATTGGCACGAACCAGACCGACGTGCTTGAGGATGTGCGCCGCCATGTGCTGGGTGCGTTTTCCGAACTGCCGATCGCGGGGGAATACCTGCATCGTGATGCGTTCAACATCGCGGAAAAATACGGCAAGGACACGTTCCTTGTCATTCGCATGCTGGGCACGCGGCGGCTGCCCGCGCTGTTTGCGATGAAGGCCAGGTTCGATCGCCTGTTTGACCGCATGGGATTCATGCCGTCGCACTTTACCGACCGGTTCATGCAGTTCATGAGCCATTTTTTCCCTAACCATCTGCCCCGTCGGATGCGTGATTACCGCGACCGCTTTGCCCATCACCTGATGCTCAAGGTCAGTGCATCCGGCGCGCAGGAGGCCCGTGACTTCCTGAACAGTCATTTCGCGCAGCATGAGGGCGAATTTTTCGAATGCACCCCTGACGAAGGGGCAAAGGCGTTCCTGCACCGCTTTGCCGCGGCAGGTGCGGCCGTGCGGTATCGTGCGGTCCATCCCCGCACGACAGAGGATATCGTCGCCCTTGACGTCGCATTGCGCCGTAACGACCGCGAATGGTTCGAGGTCCTGCCTGAGGAGATCGACCGCGAAATCATCGTAAAGCTGTATTACGGGCATTTCCTGTGCCACGTGATGCATCAGGATTACGTGGTGCGCAAAGGCAATGACTGCATGGACCTTGAACACCGCATGCTGCCGTTGCTGGACCGTCGTGGGGCGCGTTACCCGGCGGAACATAATTTCGGTCATCTGTATGCCGCACCCGACGACGTGCGCGCCCATTACCAGCAGCTTGACCCGTGCAACTGTTTCAACCCCGGCATCGGACAGGCGACCAAGCGCAGGAACTGGGTCGCCGAAAGCGTCTAGAGCATTTCCCCCGAAAACCGGTTCGGTGAAAATGCTCCGGTTTACTGTTTTTACGGGCATTTTTACCTGTTTGAAGGCGCTTATTCAAACAGGATCCGCCCTAGCGCCCCGCCGGGCCAGAGGTTCGTTCACAGCGGTATGTCGGGGGTGTGTTTCCGGGCATTGCATTTTTAAAAAAATGATGTCCTTTGTGGATTTTTAAAAAGCTTTCACCAGAAAATCCTATGGTTTTCTGGTGAATGTTTGTCCTGAAACATTCTTCCTCATGGCCGCATGACCTATCATGGGGCCATCCGCAATAAAAATACGGAGGGATACGAACATGGCCTATACTGTCGGACATTACCTTGGCGAGCGCCTTGCCCAGATCGGGTTGAAGGATCATTTCGCGGTCGCGGGGGATTACAACCTTGTCCTGCTTGACCAGCTTTTGGAAATTGACGGGCTGCGGCAGGTTTATTGCTGCAACGAACTCAATTGCGGGTTCAGCGCCGAAGGCTATGCCCGTGCGAATGGCGCGGGTGCCGCCGTCGTGACCTTCAGCGTCGGTGCATTGTCGGCGCTGAATGCGATTGGCGGGGCATATGCCGAAAACCTGCCGGTCATCCTGATTTCGGGGGCACCCAATTCGAACGATCATGGCAGCGGGCATATCCTGCACCATACGATCGGCACGCCGGATTATTCCTATCAGATCGAAATTGCAAAACGCCTGACCTGTGCTGCGGTGTCCATCACCTCCGCGACGGAGGCGCCGGCCCTGATCGACCATGCGATCCGCACGGCCCTGCGGGAGAAGAAGCCCGCCTATATCGAAATCGCATGTAATGTCGCCGCCCAGCCCTGCGCCCGGCCAGGTCCGGCCAGTGCGGTTCTGGCCGAGGTACCGTCCGACGCCACCAGCGTGGCGCAGGCGGTGGACGCACTGACCCGCTTCATCGACAGCCGCAAGAAGCCCGTGCTGCTGATCGGCAGTCGCGTGCGTGCCGCTGGCGCAGAGGGCGCGGCCATCCGCCTTGCCGATGCGCTGGGCTGTGCCGTGGCGACGATGGCTGCGGCCAAGAGCTTCTTCCCCGAAGATCATCCCGGCTATGTCGGCACGTTCTGGGGCGATGTCAGCAGCCCCGGCGTGCGGCAGATCTTTGACTGGTCGGATGGTATCATCGCGCTGGCCCCGGTCTTTAATGATTATTCCACCGTGGGATGGACCGCATGGCCGCGTGGCGAAAATGTCGTGGCGGCGGATGGGCGGCATGTAAGTGTCGAAGGCGTGGCCTATGACGACATCCACCTGCGCGATGTGCTGGATGGTGTGACGAAAGCGTGGGGAACGCGCCCGAAAAAGGATGCGACGATCACGGAATTCCGCCGCATCCACAGGCCCGCAGCCCCGGTTGTGGCGGCCGATCCTGCCGCCCCGCTGGTGCGCGCGGAAATGGCGCGCCAGATCAGCGGCGTCCTGACACCGCAAACCAGCCTGATCGCGGAGACGGGGGATTCCTGGTTCAACGCCATTCAGATGAAGCTGCCGCATGGTGCGCGTGTGGAACTGGAGATGCAGTGGGGCCATATCGGCTGGTCTGTGCCCGCCACGTTCGGCTATGCCGTGGCGGAGCCCGAACGCCGCATCGTGTTGATGGTTGGTGACGGGTCGTTCCAGCTCACGGCGCAGGAAGTGGCGCAGATGGTGCGCCTGAAGCTGCCGGTTCTGATTTTCTTGGTTAATAATCGTGGCTATACCATCGAGGTGCAGATCCATGATGGTCCGTATAACAACGTCAAGAACTGGGATTATGCGGGCCTGATGAAGGTCTTTAACGCCGAGGACGGCAAGGGCCTTGGCCTGAAGGCGACGACAGGCGCCGAACTTGCGCAGGCGATCGAAAAGGGGCTGGCCAATCGTGAAGGTCCAACCCTGATTGAATGCACCATTGATCGTGATGACTGCACCAGCGACCTGATTTCATGGGGACGCCGCGTCGCAAACGCGAATGCCCGCCCACCCGAAGATCGGTAGTTCAGGGTAGTTTTTGTTAAGAGAGTGTTTGAAAACAAATCATTGATAAAAAAAGAAAAGTTTTTGGGTGCTGCCTTTTTTCAAAAAGGCGGCGTCTTCTGAAGATTTTTGGAAAAATCTTCACCCAAAAGCCTTTATAATTTCAGGATGTTATTGATCCTGACTGTTCAGGCGGCCTCTAAATAGTGTCACCCCATTTAACAGGGGCCGTCTTTTTGGAAACGTCATTGCCCATGGACAGTAGTGTTCATCAAGGCTGAAAAAACTGGGGGAGGGGGCCATGTGCCCCCTCTTTTTTTAGCAGACTGTTTGAAAACAAGCCGTTGATAAAAGAGAAAAGTTTTTGGGTGCCGCCTTTTTTCAAAAAGGCGGCGTCTTTCGAAGCTTTTTGGAAAAAGCTTCACCAAAAAACCTTTATAATTTAGGATGTTATTGATCCTGACTGTTCAAACAGTCTCTTATTTATATACAAGGTTACAAGGCCCGTTTGATCTGTCAGGCTGACTTGCATCAAGAAGTTAGGGGCAGGAACCTGCTGACATGATGAAGATTTTTGAAAAAACTTTATACAGAAATAAAATTTCAAAAATAAGTTTATACGCTGAAAGCGTTCCCTATTTCCTGTCGATAGAACCTGTGGGATGTTTTCAACAGGTTCCAAGAGACGTTTGAAAAGTCAGAATCAATAACATCCTGAAATTATAAAAGTTTTTGGTGAAGATTTTTTCAAAAAGCTTCGAAAAACGCTGCCTTTTTGAAAAAAGGCAGCACCCAAAAACTTTTCTCTTTTATCAACGGGTTGTTTTCAAACAATTTCTAAGGTGGCGTGTCATGGACCTTCGCAATTCAAAAACGCCTGCATGGTCCTGTATGGTTACAGCGGCAAGGCCTGCTCAACGGCTTCCACGCTCAGTCGTCGTGCGCCCAGCCCTGCGAACTGTTCGGACCGGCATGTCAGGATGATGATCTGCACACGGCGCGATATTTCGGTCAGGATATCGAACATCTGTTCCAAGCGTCCACTGTCGGAAAATGTCAGCGCATCATCCAGGACCACCATCGCCTGCTGCCCGCGTGTATGCAGCAGGTCCGCCATGCCCAGACGTGCCAGCACCGCGATCTGTTCACGGGTGCCATCGGACAGGTCGGCAAATTCCTCTGTCGTGGTACGCGTGATCCCGGTGATCGAGAAATCGGCCCCCAATGTTACCTGCGCCCGGGGGAACAGCCCGCGCAGGGCCGGTTCCATCGCGCGCGTCAGGGGGGCGAGGTACTGTTCCGTCGCAGTGCGCGCCGTCGTTGCCAGCGTATCGGCCAGCAGGGTCAGGATCTCCACCTGCCGCGCACATTCGGCGCGTTCACGCGCATGCCCGTCGCGCAGGCGTTCATGTCCCGCGATCCGTTCGTCCAGCCCGTCGCCCTCTGCGCTTTCGATACGGCTTGACAGGGCGGCGATCGCCTGGCGCAGTTCCCCCACACGTGTGCGCCGCTCCTCCAGCGTGCGTTCAAGGCGGCTGATGCGGGCATCCACCATGGCTTCGTCCTCTTCGGGGCGATCGGCCTCGCACGCGCGCAGGGCGCTTTCGGCGCTATCACGGGTGGCCTGTGCCTGCTGATGCTGGGTGGCGAGGGCGGCATCAGGGCGTGCCACGCGGTCGCGTGTCAGTTCCAGCGTCAGGCGTTCAAGCTGCTGGTGCGCCTGCTCCAGTTCCGTGCGGTGGCGCGTCAGCAGGTCGCGCGCCTGCCGGGCTTCGCCATCGGGGGCCAGCAGGGCGGCGCGCGCACGTTCCACCCGTGTTTCGGCGGCGCTGACGGCCTCCTGCACCTCCGCCATGGGGGGGAGTGTGGCGGCATCGGGATCCTGCGCGATACTGGCGAGCAGCCGGTCGCGTTCCATGACCCGCGCCCTTGCCGCCGCCAGCGCCGCCGCCGGGTCGGGCATATCGGTTGGCAGCAGGTGGGCCTGCATCGTGCGGGCTTCGCTGACAGCACGTCCGGCCTGCCGCCAGGCCGCATGGATGTCCATCGCCCCGGCCATGTCCACGCATCCTGCCTGCGTCAGCAGGGCGGTCAGCGCCTCGCGCGTTTGTGTACGGGCATGCAGGGCCTGTGCATGGTCGCCATCGCCCGGTGGTGTGATGCGGATATCGCCAATTCCCGTGATCCGTAAGGTGGTGGCCGACGTGATTTCGAGGTGCGTGCCCGATAATGCGACGCCGTCGATGCTGATCTGGCGTGCGGTATCGGGGGGCAGGTGGAATTCGATGCGGGTCGCCTGTTCGCTGTAACGCGCGCAGGCGTGGTCGGCTGCCCGCTCCGCCTGGCGCAGGCGGTCCATCATGGCGTCATCGACATGCAAGGTCGCAAGGTGAAGTTCGGCCTGCGCCACCTGCTGCGCCGCATGTTCCAGCCGTGTGACAAGAGTGGTGGCGTCGGTATGTTCGCGTCGCCATATGCTGGCCTGTTCACGCCTGCTGACACGGCGGTGCATATCCTGTGCCGCGCGTTGGGCCGCCATGGCGTGTTCAAGGTCGTGCTGACGTGCCGTGGTGGACTGTTCGGCGCGTTCGTGGCGTTGCTGCGCGGTGTCCATCGCCGTGCGCAGGTCGTCCACGACCGCGCACAGATGCTGGCGTTCGGCCTCCATCTTCGCGCGGCTGGCGATATTTTCTTGCGCAAGGGTCACGCCCCCCTGCGCAAGCCGTACTTCCGCCTGTGCGGCCTTCAGGCGCGCGGCGTGCTGGTGCAGGCGGTCGCGTTCGCGCCGGGCCTGTGCCAGGTCGGTGGTTTCCTGTTCATGCCGGGTGGCGTCATCGGCATGGTGCAGCAGCCGACGCTGTTCCGCCAGACTGTCTATATCGTCTTCGAGCATGCGGCGACGTTCTCGCAGGCGCGTGATCTCCGCGCAGGCGGCCTCTTCTTCCGTGATGGCGGTTTTATACCGCCCTTTTGGATGGCCGCGCCCATCAAGCAGGAGGGCGCGTTCATCACGGACCATCGCCAGAAACCGCGTCGCCTCCGCCCCGCCGGTGATGTTGCCAAGCTCCCCCTCAAGGCAGGCGGTCAGGGATGTGCCGGCCCGGCCCGTCAGTTCGGGCTGTTTCAGGCTGTCGCCCTGTGCAACCCACAGCGCATTCCAGATGCCGCAGGCCTCGCCCCGCCCCTGTGATTCCAGCCCCATGATTTCATGCAGCTTTTCTTCTGCATCCGCATTTGCGAACGTCGCTTCCCCGACCCGCAGGCTCATGGCTGCGCGCGACAGGAAGCGTTTTTCAAGGTGGCACTGGATGTCGTTGATACTGAAATCCACATGCACGCTGGGCCCCGCGCCCTGATCGGCCAAGGGGCGCAGTTCCTTGATGAGCCTGTTCGTGCTGTTATAACGCCACATGAACGCCGCACGCAGCGCCGCCAGCAGCGTGGATTTGCCGAATTCATTGCGCGCGGCCAGCACGTTCAGCCCCGGCCCCAGACCGCACAGGCGCGTCGGCGTGACGAATTTGCGCAGGTGCGCGACCTCCATCCCATGCAGGATCATGGCGTGTTCCCCTTCTGCCCATGCACCATCAGCGCAAGGCGGCGCAGGGCGGCAGTGGCGATGTCACGTTGCGCCGGGTCGCCCTGGCCCGCGCGTTCCGACAGGATGGTGGCGGCAGTGCGTACCGCCCCGGTGCCGAACAGGTCTAGGTCATCCGCATCCGCCAGCAGGGTCGGTTCCCCATCGACACGCAGCAGCCGCAGGGCCGACCCCAGCGCGTCGAGCATATCCTGATAGGTCTGCAACCCCTCCAGCGGGAGCGCACCGCGCACCGACAGCCATACAAGTACGCGACCTGCCTCCTGCGGGTCGATATTGCGCAGGCGATGTTCCAGTGCGGTGATGTCCTGCGCCCCCGTCAGGGTGGCCGTATCGCGATGCCAGACAAAGCGGCCCACGCGATGGGACGTAACCTCCGGCCGGGCGTTGGGACCGGCAAGGTCCACCACAAGGGCATGCCCCCCGCCATCGCCCCCCCGGTCGAAACCGTCGATTTCCGGGGTGCCGCTATACCATGTGCGGTCGTCGATGCATTGCGTCCCGTGCCAGTCCCCAAGGGCGAGGTAGGACAGCCCCGCGCGACGGGCACGGTCGATGGCGATACGGTTCTGTGCTTCGTCACCGCCGAAATCGCGCACCGATCCATGCGCCAGACCGACGCGGATGACCCCGGGCGGCGTTTCGGCCGAATCCATTTCCGCCGTCGGGTCTGTTGCGACATGGCGGCGTTTGAGGCCACCAGGAATGACCCAGGCCGTGCCGTGCGGGTCCATGGCGGCGGGCCTGCCGTCAAGGTGGGCGCGCACATTGTCCGGCAGGCCGATGGCATGCAGCCGGTCCCAGATGCCGCCGGGCACGTTGGGGTCATGATTGCCCGCGATCAGATGCCAGCACAGGTCGGGGAACTGTCGCATCCGTTCGATGGGCTGGCGCAGGGTGCGGTCCACCGGGATTTCATGGTCGTAGATGTCGCCTGCCACGACAATCGCGCTGGCGCCCTGGTCGCGGGCAAGGCGGCCGATCCTGCCGATGACCTCCAGCCGCTGGTCCTGCAGGACGGATTGCGTGTCGTCATCGGCAAAGCGAAAGACCTTGCCAACCTGCCAGTCGGATGTGTGAACAAAGCGCATGGCCGCGATTATCACCCACCTTCGTCATGTCACAAGGTAGCGGGAAGGGTGGAGGAGGGAGTAAACGAAAAAGTGATCAGAAAGCTGTATATAAATTCAAACTATGGCCTTGCTGCCTCAATCTGGTCATATATGACGATTAGGTAATAATTCATTGATTGCGACGACTCACTGTCGCGATGCCCCTGCTTCGGCACAGTTTACGGAATACGAAACGATGCCTTCAGTGACTGATACGCTTATAAAGGGTGCGTCCCATTCCGCAGCGCCCGTCCTGTCGTCCGATGACACGACGGCCCGTTCGCAGAATGTACGCTCCATCCACCTCAGCCACCGCCGCGCGCTGCTTGATTATGCCCGCACGCTGGATTGTGTTGCCGAACAGGCCTGATCCCGCCCCGCCATATATCCTGTGGCATGTGGATATCATCCATGGTGACACGGGGGAATGACATGGATCATGGTTGCGCGTGATGACTGCCGGCGAAGCGTTCCTGACGATACGATCGGGTGATATGCCCGCATGATATGACCGGGTCAGCCATTCTTCGATACGGCATAGCGCCATTTCCCCCATAGGGGGCAGGGCAGGGGGCGTTTCCCTGCCGGTTTTTACACCCCGATGCGGCGTGCAAGGCACCCGTCGAGGTAATCGCGGCATAATGTGACGCACCGTGCGTTCCATTGCGGGCCAAGGCCTTGCACCTGTGCCGTCTGGGCGTGTGACGCCCCCCATGCCAGAAGCTGAATCCGGCGTTGCGCGATCAATGCGGGCAGGATCGACAGGTCGGCCGGCGTCACGCTGGCGATGGTATTATATCCCCGCAACCAGTGTGCGACCCAATGGGGCATGCGGGGATGGTCCTCGAAAAAACTGAGGGCCGCGGCAAGGTCCTGCATGAACCAGCTGAAGCCGCAATCATCGAAATCAATGATGTGTGTCTTCCCCCCCGCGATCAGCAGGTTGGCCAGCCGCAGGTCCGCATGGATCAGGCCAAACCGTGCCGCACCATGGCCATAGGCCGCAAGTTCAGCACCAACTCGCGCCATCGCATGGGTAATCATGTCGCGCGCCGCATCATCCAGCCCGTGCGCGGCCTGCCATTGTCCCCATGGGGCCTGTGGCCCGACCATGGTGGCATGCGTCCATGATTTACGCCGGAAACCTGCGGGTCGTTGCCATGCGCGACTGTGGCGGTGCAGGTGCGCGGTCATGCGGCCAAGGCGTGCGAAGCTGTCGGGTGCGATATCTGGCGTGGGTTCCGTACCGTCGATCCAGTTGAACATGACCACGTGCCGTCCCGTCATGCCGGGCAGGGTCATATGATGCAGCCGTTCCCCATCCATCGCCTGCACGGCACGCGGCACCGGCAGCCCGGTGGCATGCAGACTGTCGAGCCATGCCAGTTCGCTGCGGATTTCTGTCGCATCGTGGTAGCCGGGGCGGTGGATACGCAGGACACGTCGTCCCCCGTCCGGCAGGTCAATGCGGTAGGTGGCATTTTCCGACAGGCACAACAGCCGTGGCACCCCGCGTTCAGGCGGGGGATACAGGGCCATGGCGGCATGGGCGAGCATGTCGTGATCGCCCGCGTCGGATATGGGAAAGGCGGCATCGGTCATGATGCCGCCTTTCCTACAGCTTTGTGCGCATAACCGCGATGGGGGACGTTTACAGGATGCAGTTGAACTGCAACGCCATCACGGCGGCATCGTGATATGTCGTGGTGCCGCCCGGACGGTTGATATACTGGAAATCGGGCTGGAAGCTCATGCCGCGCGCCGCATGGATGTTGTAAAACAGTTCGTACACATCCTCATGCGTCTGGATGCCCCAGGCCTGTCCCCACTGGTTCGACAGCAGCGGCCGTCCCGTCAGCATGGAGGCTTCCTGCTGCAATACCGAAGATCGGCTCATTTCGAAATAATGGAACATCGCGCCCACGGTATCGAGCGGACGGCCCCATTTCGCGCCGGTTTCGATCATGCCCGCCCACACATGCTGCTTCATGGCCGAAACCTTGCCGGAGGTATACATATACCCCGCCATGCCGATCAGGCCATTCGTCGGGCCCTTGCCATTGCGCACGAACATCTGGTCCGCCTGGAACCATGCGGTGCTTACCCCTGATTGCTTGCGGAAGGGGCGACCCGTGATGACCGCCGAATTGCCGTCGATGTCCTCGAACAGGTCATTATACTGCGAATTGTCATAGCCATATCCCGCCTTGTAATGACCGGCGAGGTGATGGCGGCCGAATTCCGGCAGCCAGCCGATTTCCACCGGGGTGGAGAAGTGGCCAAGCCCGCTTTGCGCCCAGGCCCAGCCCGAGATGCCGCCATTGAACGAATGTGGCGAGACGGCGAACATCGACGCCATGATATAGGTATCGACCGTCGGCATGACACGCATCACCACGCCAAGGTTGCCCGAAGGCCAGTCGCGGCCACCCGGAACATACTTGCCCGGCGCGGGATTGCCGCAGATCGACACGTTCATGAAGTTACAGAACAGCGGTGACGCAGCAAAGAAGCTGCCGACCGGAATCCACCCCGCACTGATGTCGAGGCGGTTATGAAACAATGACTGTTCCGCATACATATAGACAAGATGCGCCACGACATTACCACGTGCGCCATAGATCTGCTGCACGCCACCAAGGGAATCGTGGATATATTGTGTACTGAGGTTCTGCCCATGGCCGTTGACGATCATGGTATGGGTCCAGAAATTCTTTGCCCCCGCCAACCGGTTCCAGTCGATGTCGATTTCCACGCCCGTCTGCCCGGCGTCGGTCACGCCCTGCTTTGCCCCCCCGCGAAAGTTCCCGGCCAGTTCTTCATGCTCGTCCGCGGCGATATGGATGCCGTGACGCACCAGCCATGGCTGCAGGCCCAGCCAGCTTCCGAAGAAGTGCTGGTCGCCATATGGGGCGCTGAAGAACTGGCCCGGGTCCTGCGCCCAGGCGGAGTCCGTGCGGCGTGCGTTGGCGGCCATCATCGGCTGGGTGCCAATCCCACCCATGGCGTCACCGGGTATGGCCTGTGCAAAGGCCGGGTCCCGGGCGGCGATAAGCGCAAGAAAAGACAGCACGATAGGGGCAAGAAAGAGTGGAATTATCCTGATCATCCGCGCATTCGTAGCATATTTCATATTGAAGATGAACCTTGGACAATAGATTTTATGAACATTTATTTAGTATGCAATAATATGACGCATATTTCTCCGCAACTCCTGAAATTTAAAAATATTGCGCTGTTACAAAGGCGGTAATTTTTTTGTGCGATGCACAAATATTGAATAAAGTTATTTTAGACTTCCACTTTAACCCTTTCTATAGGGTGGCCTTCACGTTCATGTTTTCGCGATGTTATGACGCAGGCCCCCTGATGGTCGTTCCCTGAAAGACGTTCCCTGCAGGTCGTTCCTGTGGTCATTCCTTCGTGCCCGCCCCGTCAGGGTGGCAGGTCAACGTTGACGAATGGTATGCGCAGGGGCGAAGATCGCGTCATGTCTCGATTGGATATGAACAAGCCCTTCCTGCCGGTCCGCATTGCGGTGCTGACCGTGTCTGACACCCGTACGCTGGCGGATGACCGTTCCGGCGGGATCCTGGCCGACCGGATCACTGCTGCCGGCCATCACGTGGCCGACCGTGCGATCGAACGTGACGACGCCGATGCGATCGCGGCGCGCCTGTCGCAATGGATTGCCGATCCGCAGGTCGATGCCGTGATTTCCACCGGCGGCACCGGCGTCACGGGCCGTGACGTAACGCCAGAGGCGTTCGAACGTGTCATCGACAAGCGGATCGAGGGGTTTGGCGAACTGTTCCGCATGCTGTCCTATCAAAAGATCGGAACCTCCACCATCCAGTCGCGGGCCCTGGCGGGGGTGGCGGGCGGGACGTACCTGTTCGCGCTGCCCGGTTCCACGGGGGCGGTGCGTGACGGGTGGGACGATATCCTTGTCTGGCAGCTCGACAGTCGCCATGTGCCCTGCAATTTTGTTGAACTGATGCCGCGCCTGCGTGAACATCTGCCCCCTGCGCACGATTGATGGCGCACGGCTGATGGTGTGCGTGGGCGCAGGCAGGCCGCCCATGATGCCCATGATGCCTATGGCATGGCTGCGAACCCGCAAACGTCCTTGGTGACGCTTTTTTCAAAATGCAGCACATAACGTGTCGCCTTTTGGGAAAAATCAGCGCCCGGACAGTTGTGTTCTTTGCCACCAATAGATTGTTTTGAAACGGTTTCTTAAGGAAAGACGCTTCTGAAATGGCGAAAAAACTCCTTCTCCTGGCTGGTGATTATGTAGAGGACTATGAGGTCATGGTCCCCTATCAGGCGCTTGGCATGCTTGGTTATCAGGTCGATGCCGTCTGCCCGGACAAGGAAAAGGGCGACCATGTCCTGACCGCCATTCATGATTTTGAGGGTGCGCAGACCTACAGCGAAAAGCCCGGCCATCGTTTCGCCCTGACCGCCACGTTCAGCGAGGTGCGGCATGCCGATTATGCCGGGTTGATTATTCCCGGTGGTCGTGCGCCGGAATATCTGCGTCTGGATGCGCGGGTGATTGACCTGGTGCGTGCATTCGCGGATCGCCCGATTGCCGCGATCTGCCATGCGGCGCAGTTGCTGGCGGCGGCACGGATCATTTCGGGCCGGAAGGTTTCGGCCTATCCCGCCTGTCGTCCCGATGTCGAACTGGCGGATGCGATATTTGCCGATATTGCGATTGACGCGGCCATTACCGATGGACTGCTGGTGACGGCCCCCGCATGGCCCGCACATCCGGCATGGCTGGCGCAGTTCATCGCCGTGCTGGGCGCCCGGGTCGAGGTCTGAACCGGCACCGGCACCGGCACCGGCACAGGGGCAGGCAAGGGCGGTGCCCATGTCGCCTGTCGACAGCCAACATCAACAAGGATGGACACCGCATTTTCCCGCGAAAGGCGGTGTCGTCTTAGAGGCTGTTTGAAAAGTCAGGCTCAATAACATCCTGAAATTATAAAGTTTTTTTGGTGAAGCTTTTTCCAAAAAGCTTCAGAAGACGTCGCCTTTTTGAAAAAAGGCGACACCCAAAAACTTTTCCTGTTTTTTATCAAGGGGTTGTTTTCAAACGATCTCTTTTACCTCCCCTTGACCGGGGGCGGGTTATACCCCGCCCGTGACGCCGGGACGGTTCAGGATTGACAGGAATTCCCGCCGTGTATCGGAATTGCTGCGGAATGTGCCCAGCATCCGGCTGGTGACCATCGAAACACCGGGACGATGCACACCACGTGTGGTCATGCACTGGTGCGAAGCCTCGATCACCACGCCCACGCCGCGGGGTTGCAGGACATCGTTGATGGTATTGGCGATCTGGGCGGTCAGGCGTTCCTGGATCTGGAACCGCTTGGCATAGGCATCGACCACGCGCGCCAGCTTTGAAATGCCGACCACACGCTTGCGTGGCAGATAGGCGACATGCGCCACCCCGATAATCGGCACCATATGGTGTTCACAATGGCTTTCGAACCGGATGTCGCGCAGCAGCACCATCTCGTCATAATCCTCAACCTCGGAAAAAGTACGGGTCAGGAGGTCGACCGGGTCTTCGGCATAACCGCAGAAGAATTCCTCATACGAACGCACCACGCGTGAGGGCGTGTCATGCAGCCCTTCGCGCCGGGGGTCTTCACCCGCCCAGCGCAGGAGCGTGCGCACGGCGTCTTCGGCCTCTTCTCGCGTGGGGGGGGGCAATGGGGCGGAATCGGTGGGGGTCATTGCTGTTCTGTCTTGTTTTTGCAGGCCACGCCCGTCCGCGCACGGGCGACGGAAGGCGCGGGATTAATGGAAGATGGCGGGGTGGTGCGGGCTGTCGAGGCTGAAGGAAGGAATGCTGACGTCGAAATGTTCCCGCGTTCCGGGCTGAACCATGTGATAGGTTCCCCCCATGAACCCCGTCGGCGTTTCCAGCGCGGCACCGGACATGTACTCAAAACAGCCATCCGCGTCGATCACGGGCTGTTCCCCCACGACCCCGTCGCCCTGCACATGCTCCACCCGGCCCTGCCCGTCGGTAATATGCCAGCTGCGCCGCAAAAGCTGGATCGCACTGTCGCCATGGTTTTCCACCCGGATGCGATAGGCCCAGACAAACCGTCGCTCCTCCGGTTCCGACTGGTCATCCAGCCAGAATGTCTGCACCAGCACCCGCACGTCACCGGTGCGTGCCTCGTAACACGGGGTGTTCTCGATGGCGCTTGCAAGGGCGGATTCGGGGTCATGTCCAGGGGGCGGGGGGTACGGCTTGTTCTTATTGGCCATAAGGTGCTCCGGGCTGTGGATCAGCGCGCGGCGACGGCGCTCAGGCCGCGACGCAGGTCGTCAATCAGGTCCTCCGCATCTTCCAGTCCGACGGAAAAGCGGATCACGCCATCGGTAATGCCCAGACGCGCGCGTTCCTCTGGCCCGATTTTCATGTGCGTGGTGGTGGCGGGATGTGTCACCAGTGAACGGGCATCGCCAAGGTTGTTGGAAATGCTGATCAGGCGCAGCGCGTTCATGAAGGCAAAGGCGCCTTCCTTGCCGCCCGCGACTTCGAACGCGACCAGGGTGGAACCCGCGCTCATCTGCTGCATGGCGAGTGCGTGTTGCGGGTGATCGGTGCGACCGGGATAGAACACCCGCAGGATCTGCGGGGCGGAGGCGAGGAAGTCTGCGACCTTGCCCGCATTTGCCGTCATGGCGTCAACGCGCAGCGACAATGTCTCCATGCTCTTGAGCATGACCCACGCATTGAACGGCGACAGCGTGTTGCCGGTATTGCGCACGAACGGGCGCAGCACGTCATCAAGCCATTCCTTGCGCCCCAGCACCGCGCCACCCAGGGTGCGGCCCTGCCCGTCGATATGTTTGGTGCATGAATAGACAACGATATCCGCACCCAGTTCCAGCGGCTTTTGATAGAGCGGGGTGGCAAAGACGTTATCGACCACCACCAGCGCCCCGGCCTTGTGCGCAAGGTCACAGATGGCGCGGATATCCACGATGTCGAGCATCGGATTCGACGGGCTTTCGAGCAGTACGGCACTTGTCGGCTTTGACAGGGCTTCGGCCCAGGCGGCGTGGTCCGCGCCATCGACAAATACCGTTTCCACCCCGTAACGCGGCAGCAGTTCGGCAACGATCCAGTGGCATGACCCAAACAGCGCGCGTGAGGCGACAACCCGTTCACCCGCCCGTACCTGTGCCAGCAGCGCGGAAGAGACCGCCCCCATCCCGGTGGAGGTGGTGACGCAGTCTTCTGCGCCTTCCAGCACTGCAAGGCGGCGTTCCAGCGCGGTTACGGTGGGGTTGGTGATGCGGCTGTACTGGTAATGCGCCACATCCCCAAGAAAGGTTGCCTCTGCCTGTTCGGCGTTGTCATAGACAAAGCCCGACGTCAGGAACAGCGCCTCGCTCGTTTCACCATAGGGGGTGCGTTCCTCGCCCGCGTGAAGCAGGCGGGTGGCGGCGCGCCATTCTGAAGGGGTGGAGTTCTCAGTCATGATCGTCAGGATTCCCAAACCAGAAAATCGTCAGAAACACCGAAAGGCAAAGGCCCGGACCGGAAGAAAAGGGCAGGAATATCCGGGACAGAGCTTCCTTCGGCAATGAATCGTCCGACCGTGGAAACCATGACACCAGCGCCTTGTGGCGGCATCAGGCCTCTTTAGCGCGTCTGTTTAACCTCGCCGCAAGCCGGCCGAATCAAATCACGAGGGCCCCGCCCCGTGGCCGGGTGCGGAAACAAGCATGGTTATTGCGGATTGTACCCACGCTCGTCAACTGTCGGGGGTGGGCAGCGGCCCTGTCGCACGCGGGTCCGTGGGAACGATTGCATTGGGCCTTCCCCTCCGCTATAGGAGGGGCAGCAAGCGGGTGTAGTTCAATGGTAGAACGGCAGCTTCCCAAGCTGCATACGAGGGTTCGATTCCCTTCACCCGCTCCATGATATCTTCCGGTAAAATCTGTTTATGCGTTATTGCGCCGTTGCGGACGGGGCCGATGTCGCCTGCGTGTCGGCATAGGTTGTCCCGTTCCAGATCCAGCGATCGCCGTCATCGACCACCAGATCATGCATGCCGCCATGTGCCTGTGGCATGATCCTTACCGGACCGCTGAGCGAATCGAGAACCTGCGTCCAGCGCGTGCCCCGGCGCAGGAAAACGGACGTGGAACAGCCGGCGGACCCGCACAGGCTGGGTGATTGTAACTGTACGAACAGGGCCATGTCCCCCGGATGGTCCGACAGGGGGCCGGATGCCGTCAGGACGACGGGATGTTCGCCACGGGCATGTGCATCCCCCAGATCCTGTGCCTGCAGCAGATGGGCCTGCCGGTCGAGTTCCGTTCCCGGATGCTGTGCCAGTATGACCGTCGCCCCGCGATCCGGCCCGGCATGCGCGCCCATGATGGGCCATGGGCACACGGCCATCGCCACCATTACGGCCCGCAGGCCCTGCAATGCGCAACGCCACTGGCCGGTGCGTGGGGCGGAAGGGGGCAGGCAGGGGCTGGACGGGCGGAACATGCGGCGGATATCTCCGTGTTCAGGTCATGAAGGGGCAGCCCGGCCAAGGGCATGGACCGCCCGTTTCATGATGCAATGAAGGAGACAGGATGAAAATGGTTGCACCCTCCCATCCCCGGCCGGGGCCTTACCGGCATTATAAGGGCGGGCTTTATACCGTCATCTGTGTCGGTCGCCACAGCGAGACGGAAGAATGGCTCGTCACCTACCGCAGCGAGGCGCGGGGCGATTACTGGGTCCGTCCGCTGGATATGTGGATGGAACAGGTCGATGGCGCGCCGCGCTTTTCTCCGCTGGGGGAAGGTGATCTTCACCAGAATATTGAGAAATAGATATTTTTCAGGAAATCCTGTCCTGCAGAACGTCAAAAGGCGCTGCTTCGAAACGCCTGCGATGATGGCCGCCAGGCCATGGTGGGGAAGGCGCATCCGCTTCGGGCGTGGTTTGCAACGCAGGGTTAAGAGAGCGTTTGAAAACAACTCACTGATAAAAAACACGAAAAGTTTTTGGGTGCTGCTTTTTTTAAAAGGCGGCGTCTTTCGAAGCTTTTTGGAAAAAGCTTCACCAAAAACCTTTATGATTTCAGGATGTTATTGAGACTTACTTTTCAAACAGTCTCTAACAACCCACGGGATTATAGTGTTCCGGGCAAAGATTTTTTGGAAACGTCACACGGGCAGTACTGTGTGGGAAAAGCATCCCCCGGGACTTTTACCTTTTCCAGAAGGCGATTTGAAAGCAACCCATTGGGAAGAAATGGCACATGTTTCGGGACGTTGTCTTTAAATCTGGGATAATTATCTGGGATAATTTCGCCCAAAACCATTATTATTCCAATGGGTTGCCGGGTATTTCCTTTGAAACAGTCCCCATCAATGATGGGTATGGGGCGCATGGGACACCGGCGTCGTGACCTGCGGCCAGCTTGCCGCGATCCTGTCACTGAGCTGGTTCAGCAGCGATTCCGTAATTTCGGCCACGTGGTTATTGGTGGTGGTGCCGCCTGCGACCTCGATATGCGTGCGGTTGCGCGTGATGGGCTGGTGCAGGTCCTGCGGGATGATGGCCCAGTCCGCATTCAGCGCGGCGGCCCCGTTACGGCTGACATCAAGGCGGCTGATATTAATCGCCAGACGCCATGATGCGGGCGTCGGCTGTGGCTGGTCGGTTACGAAACGTTCGGGCCATTTCTGCGCCAGCCGCGCTGTGACCAGGTCCGTCACCCCCACCGACAGGCGGCTTGCCCAACGGCCAAGCGGGCTGCGTTCGATTTCATGGCCGTCACGCACCAGAATGTCCTGCCCGTCAAGATAGTCGGGGATACGTGCCTGTTGCACCTGAATGACAGGGGTGGTGTCGGTCACGGCAGAGACGCTGCCGCTTGGCGATGTTGCGCCGGTCGCGATGGCGGATGCGCCCAGCGTATAGAACTTCACCGGGGCGGAGGAGCACGCCGCAAGCAGCGAGGCCGAAATGACCAGCCCGCCCATGGCGCGGCATGTGGCCATATGGCGGGAAAGGAAAACAGGCAGGCACGAGATCATTGGCTGCGTCCCATCAGCAGGAGTTGCGGGTTACTTTCAACTTCGTTGGCGAACCCGCGCAACCCATAGGCGGCGGCGGTCACGTCACGTGTCATATCGGCAAGATGGACCTGATCGGGGGATTGGGGCGATGTCAACTGCTGCACCCCCACCATGGTCTCGTGCGCCTGCGTCAGCGTCAGTCGCGCCTGTGCGATCAACTGGCGCAGTTCCTCGCGCCGGGCGTCCATCTCGCGGCCACCGGTGGCCATCATCCGGTCCATGTCCGTCAGGGTGACGGCCGCGCGCGCCTGGGCATCGGTAAGGGCCGTGCGGATGCTGACCACCGCGACATGGCTGTGTGCCGATGTCTGACGGATGCTGTCGATCATTGGCGGCACGTCGCGGTGCAGGTCGGTGGCAAGCTGCCGGATGCTTGCCACCGTCGTACGGATGTCATGCTGGAGCTTTTCCATCGTCGGCGCGCCCAGCTCCCCCTTGAGCTGTTGCAAGGTGGTCTGGCCCACCGGGATTTCAGGCAGGGAGGCGGGAATGTCCTGATGCAGCCGCGCGGGCGTGTTGGGGGAGAAGTCGAGGTCGATTTCCGACTGTCCCGTCACGAAACTGTGCAGCACCATATCCGCGCGCATGCCATCGGCCACCAGCGTGGGAATGTCGGGCAGGTCCGCGCCACCGGGCACCTGCCGGGGGGAAAATCCGATCTTTACGAAGGTATAGGTACGTTTGATCTGCGGTTTGACGGTGATTTCGATATTTTGCACCGCCCCGACGGGGATGCCACGGAAATTGACCGGGGAGCCGACATCAAGTCCCGCCGTCGAATCCTCGAACACCACCACAGCTTCACGCATGGGATGAAGAAACGGGATATCCCCGCGCGCCAGCAGGCTTATCCCCCCGACAAAGGCCGCGCCAAGCACCAGTGCGCCAATGACTGTCTGTCTGGCGGGCATGGCCCCTATTTGTCCCCGTGGCTGGAGGAATCGGTACGTTCACGGTGCATGAAGGCATGGACCATCGGATTGTCGCAATGATCGCGCATCCATGTGGGCGAACCGTGGGCGATGGCCGTCTTGGATTCGGGGTCGAGGAAGATGCCGTCATCCGCGATCGCAAACAGGCTGGACAGTTCATGGCTGACCAGCACGATCGTGGCCCCCAGCCCGTCACGCAGGTTGAGGATCAGTTCATCCAGCCGGGCGGAGGTGATCGGGTCCAGCCCGGCAGAGGGTTCATCAAAGAACAGGATATCAGGATCAAGCGACATGGCGCGCGCCAGGCCCGCGCGCTTTTTCATCCCGCCACTGAGTTCGGAGGGGAACTGGTCAATGGCATGCAGCATCCCCACCAGCCCGAGCTTGAGCTCGACAAGCTGTCGGATCACATGGGGTCTGAGCGAGGTGAACATCTGCATCGGCAGCGCCACATTCTGCCCCACCGTCATCGAACTCCACAACGCGCCGCTTTGGAACAGGACGCCAAAGCGGCGGCCGATGCGCACCCTGTCCTCATCCGTGCCGGCCCAGTAATTGTCCGTGCCGACCAGATATTCCCCCTGCGTGGGACGCAGCAGGCCGATCATGCTCTTGAGCAGCGTGCTCTTGCCACAGCCAGAGCCGCCCATGACGGCGAAAATGCTGCCGCGTTTCACGTCAAAGGAAATGTCGTGCTGGATCACCTTTGGCCCGAACGCCAGCGTGACGCCACGCACCGACATCATCGCCTGCGCGCTGTCGGCGTCGTGGGTTGCGGCAGGGTGGGATGTATCGGGGTGGGATGTGTCTGCATTCATCGGGTCAGATATCCAGCACGTTGGCGATGACGGCGAATATGGCGTCGATGGCGATCACGCCCACGATGCCCACGACCACCGCGCGCGTCGCGGCGATGCCCACGTCGGCGGCGCTGCGTCCGGCCTTCAGGCCGATACGGCAGCTTGTCAGGCCGATGAACCCGCCGAATACGATACTTTTGATAAAACCGAACACGAACTGCGACAGGGCGACGGCATAAAGCGTCTCGTGAAAATAGCCCAACGGCGTGACGTTCAGCATGATGTAAGACACGAAAAATCCGCCGAACATGCCGATCAGGCAGCCATACAGGTAAAGCAGCGGCATCGTCAGTATGAGCGCAAGCACGGATGGCAGGATAAGGTAGCTTGCGACCGGGATGCCGAACACCGTCAGGGCGTCGATTTCCTCGTTCCCCTGCATGGTTGAAATCCGCGCGGCATAGGCACCGCCGGTGCGCCCGGCCATGATGATCGCAGTCATGACGGCGGACATTTCGCGCACCATCGCGATTCCAACCAGACTTGCGACATAGATGTCGGCCGCGAATTTATGCAACTGCACCGCGCCGACAAAGGCAAGGATCGCGCCGACAAGGAAATTGACCACGCCCACGATCACCAGCGCCGTCGGCCCCGCCGCGCGCACGTCCGACATCAGGTCGATCGTGCGCATCATGCCCTTGCCCAGCAGCGCGGCAAGCCCACCTTTCGCCGTGGCGACGCCCATTTCACTGACGCAGCCGATTTCATTGAGGGTATCGAGCGTGAATTGCCCCACCGCCGTGACGGGCGCGAAATGGTGGGGCGGCGGCGCATGCGCGTCGGGCGGGATTTCCGGCAGGAGATCGAGCAGTTTGCGCGCGGAATCCGGCAGGGTCTCGGCGCTGACGCTCAGATCGGCCTGCCGCGCATCACGCTTGAGTTCCCACAGGAAGCTGATGAGCGATGTGTCCCACCGCCCCAGCCCGTCGGTGGAAAATTCCAGCGGCTTGCCCTTTGTCGCGGGGGCAAGGCCATTATTGGGAAAGTCGGGTGTGGTGCCGGTCTGCGCGATCCATTCGCCGGACAATGTGATCAGGGTCCGGTTCGCCTCGGCCTGCAGATGCCATTGCGGCGCACCATTGACGGACGTGTTCACCAGCCTCTCCAACCTCAGGGCCGTGCCTGCCACGGCAATGGGCAGGACACGCAGGGAACGCCGCGCGTACAACGGACCGGCGCTGTCATGCGCCGGGTGCCGCGTCCCATGGCGGGGCGGCACGGCGCACCGGGCGCATGTTCGCGGGGGCGTTCCTTTCCCATACCAGATGACCGGCCATGCACAAGGCCTGCTGCCGCGACGGAATGGTGAGCACAGCGCATGGCTTGTGCATTTCAGGCGGGAGCATATTGGGCAATGCCCGTATTCAGGGCACGGACCATCCGTTGCGCAAAAGGACATGCGCGTCTGTTCCCCCATCTCCTCCCCGCGCGATATGCCCAAGGTCGCCCATTATCCGCTGCGCCACCGACAGCCGGTAATGCAGGGGGTCCCAGAAACTGTCACGATCATCGACGATCGGGCCGGGGATATCGAAATCCACCACCAGCGTGTCGGCCATGTCCGCCGCCATGGCGGTGACGGCCCGGCGGCAGGCCAGCGCACGCATCCTGCTGCGGCTGCCTGGCGGGCCATGCAGGAAGGCGGAGGCAGGGGGAAACCACAAAAGCCGGCGTGTCCCCATCGGCAGGCCCGACAGCATGGTGCGCAACAGCGGCAGGCTGTCGGGTGCGACATGCTCCGCACCGGCGGGTGCGGGCGTGGGGTCGGGCGGTGTCCATGCGGCGAATGCACGATCCACGCGGGCGCGGTCATATCGTGCATCGGGCGGGACGAAGCTGGTATAGCCGTCAGAGCCAAAACGCTGCGCCTTGACCCCCACCAGCCACAGGAACTGGTTCGCCGCTTCCTGCAGGGCATACAGGTTGGCCATGTGCAGGTATCCCGCCCATGGCGACCCGCCATACATCCATTCCGGCCATGGGCGGTTGGGGCCGGTCAGGTTGCCTGGCCGGTTGCGGCACCATGCGGCGTCGATGTCGATCATGACCACGCGCGGGGCAGGGTGGTGGCGCATGAATAATGACAGCAGCCGCGCCTGTTCCCATGCGCTCGCGCTGTTCATGCCAAGTTGCAGGAAATGCGCACCCAACGCATGGTCCAGCACGGCTGGCTGCATCAGGCGGCTGGTGGAGGTGCCGAGCATGACGGAATCGAAACCCGTCCCACGGGCCAGTGCGGGCATACTGAAGCGGGTATTGGTGCTGATGGGGATGCGCGGCAGGCGCGGTGACAGCGGCAGCATGTCCCACGGGTCCACCGTGACGATGAAACCATAAAGCAGCCCACCCGCCACCAGCACCGTGACCAGCAATAAGCGGGCGAAGCGGCGCCATGTCCCGGCGGCGCCGCCCGTCATCGCCCCGCCCGTCATCGCCCCGTCCGTCATCACCCCGCCGGTTCTTGCCGCTGTCGCGTCCCTTTGCGGCGTTCTGGCGTCCGTTGTGCTTGCCAACCCGGTCGCCGCATCGTCCGGGCGGCGGGGTGGGGAGATCATTGGTGGCGGAAGGTGACGACCAGTACGTCGCGATAGGCCGGGCGGGACGGGTCGATCGGGCGGACCGCCGTTACCCCGTGATAGACACGGTTGTCATCGACAATCGCGGCGTCAAGCGGCTGGTCCAGCATGAATGTGCCGACCTGGCGGCGTTGCAGGTCATGGATGGTGGTTTCCCCCGACATGACATTTTCACGCCGCACCATCAGCACCAGCACCCAGTCCACGCCGTCGCGATGCAGGCCCTCGGGCGTGGGGTGGCCGGGTTGTTCGGGCAGGGCCTCGATGCGGAACTGGTGGATTTCCGCGTGCCAGCCTTCCGGCCTGCGTTCGGGCGGTGTCAGGTCGGTCATGATGCGGTACATCAGGCGCAGGATCGCCTGCATCGCCGGATGGTCGCCGATATCAGGCTCCACCGCGCGGAACCAGCGTTCGATCCCGCCATTGAGTTCGTTGTAATCGCGGCTCTGGTAATGGGGCTGGTGTTTCTTGCGTCGCATGCCGTCCGCCCCCACCGCGAACGTGGCATGGCGGCGGCGGCGGTAACGCCCGCCATCGGCCATGTAACGGTCCAGCCCCAGCCGGTTCCAGCTTGCGGCAAAATCCTCCCATTCCCGCAGGCCATACTGCACAAGTTCCGCATGCATCCGTTCCGCCCCGACAAAGGCGAACCCCTGCGTGCGCAGGGGGGCCTCCATGGCGGCCAGTGTCGGGTCCGGATCGGGGGGGATGGTCATTCGTGCGCCTTTGGACTCTGGCCCGCCGCAGGGGCGTCGCCGTTGGGGGATGGGGGGGCATCATGCGCCACATCCGCCGCCGGTGTCACCTGCGCGACATTGGGGGGAAACACCATGTGCATGCTGCCGCTGCCATTGATGTCCAGCCTGTCTGTCCCCGGCACGTTACGCAGCATGCTGACGCTGGTGGGGATCGGGAACTTCACCGCTTCCTTGACCATACGCGTGGTCAGGCGGCGATAATATTCACGATACACCTTCCACTTCGATCCGGGCGTCGTGCGGACCGAACCCAGGAATTTCGCCCCGTTGCCATCCGCCTGCTCCACACCAAGGAAGGAGAAGTCGGACTTGATCAGTGGCGCGAACTTCGGGTCCTTGCGCATCAGCGCCAGTTCGTCATGCAGGATTGCGGCGACACGGGTGGGGTCCTCGCTCAGGTCCAGCATGAAGTCCACCACGACAAGGTTATAATCGCGCGAGGTGTTCGCGATCGACGTGACCGAGGAGAACGGGATGATATGCAGGTCGCCATTGACCGAACGCAGCCGCAGCGTGCGGATCGACAGATGTTCGACCGTGCCCGACACAGACCCCGCCGTGACCCAGTCGCCCACCTGCATCGCATTTTCCACCAGCATGAAGAAGCCGGTGATGAAGTCCTTGACCAGGCTCTGCGCGCCAAAGGCCACGGCGGCGCCCATGATCCCCGCACCCGTCAGCAGGGGGGCGACGTTGATGCCAATCTGCGACAGGGTGGTGACGGTGACGATGACGATGATGAATGTCAGCAGCACCGTGCGGATGATCGGCAGGACCGTGCGCAGGCGGCTGGCGCGTGAGGCCTGTTCAGATGTTTCAAAGCGGTTGATCTGGTTCTGCAGCGCCGCGTTCGCGGCCTCCCACACCACGATGGCCACGGTATAGGCCACCATCACCGTCAGGATCGCGCCGATGATCTTCGTCCCCAGCGTACCATGCAGGAAGAAGGCGAAGGCCGGCAGCCCCCACGATTGCAGCAGGCAGATGATGGTCAGGAAGCTGAGCAGGAACAAAAGGGCCCGCCGCGCATAGGGATAGTAATAATCCATGCGCGCCTGAAGGCCGGGATAGCGCTCTTCCGTCAGGGGCGAGATCTGGAACAGCTTGTTCTGCAGGCCGAAGGCAAGGATCGCGAACAGGCGCGCAAGCAGGATGACCACGATCGTCAGCGACAGCGTGCGCAGGATCCAGGTATAGCCGCCACGCACCTGCGTCGCCCAGACCAGCCACAGCGCGAAGTCAAAGAACATCGCCAGGATCCACCAGAAATGGACCATCCGGCCGACAAAGACCCAGAATGGTTTGTCCTGGAAACGCGCGGGCGGCTGCAGGGCCTCGGCCACATGTCTGCGGATGCGCCAGATGAAGACCGCAACAAGGATATGTTCAATCAGGACGACGGCGCGGATGATTGCCTCTGTCCCGCGTGCCGGCATGTCGAATACCCCGCCCAGCGTGGACAGGCAGATCACCAGAGATGGCGCGGCGACAAGGAAGTTCCACCACCGCGTGACCATGCGCGCGGTGCCATCGCTTGCGGTACACAGGCGGATGGTGGGCGAGCGTGGCACGAATACCATTTCCAGCAGCAGGTACAGCGCGCGCGCGATGACATAGGCATTCGTCAGCGTCAGCGTCACCATCTCCGCCTGGTGGGTGGAGGTCAGCAGCGCCGACCCGCCATAGGCCAGCCCAAGGAACAGCGCCACCGGCAGCAGCTTGATCAGCAGGTGCAGGATGGAAAACGGGATGCGCGCGATGATGCGCAGCGTCTCGTGCTGTTGTTTGTCATCCTGTTGCCGGGCCTGTTCGGTCGCGCGTTCGTCCGCGGTTTCCTTGGTCCCGTCGGCCGACAGGGTGGCGGTGGCCTGCACGTCCTGCTGTTCATCCGCCGCGCGGACACGCTGGTTCAGGCGTGTTTCCATCGCCACGGCGCGCGCCGTCACCGCCGCCAGTGGCTTACGCAGCAACAGGGAGAACCCATGTTCCGCCAGCATGGCGAACAGGACGATCAGCGTCGCGCGGCCGGTCGAATCAATCAGGATCTGGCGCGATTCCGCATTGCTCAGCGTCGAATGCACCCAGTGCCCGACAAAGGCGAGATCCTTGAACAATGCCATGAAGTTCTGTGTCTGGCGCAGGGCCACATCACGCGCATGCGACAGTTCATCAAGGAATTCGCTGCTGATGCTGTCAGGTTCAAGCGACACGTCCGAAGACGTGGCCTTGGCCGGGGCGGCTGCCTTGGCCGGGGTTGCCGGGGCGGGTAATCCCTTGGAGATCGCTTCCAGCGTCTTGGTGAATTCGGCGCGCTTTTGCGGGTCATTCATGACCGACAGCACCTGCTGCGCCTGTTGTGACGTCATCTGCCCCTGTGGGGCGGTATCGGCGCGGGCACCGTGCAGGGATGCAAACAGTGCCAGAAAGGAAAAGAACAGCGCAAGGCATGCCCCTGCCCTGAAACGGTGCGGGGATCGGGAAACGGTCATGGAAACGGCGGGCATGCCTCTGGTCACCTCCTGTATCGCGCCGTCCACGTGTGCATCACGGGGGGGCGGGGACGGTCTCAAGGATTACGGCCCGTAGGAGTCGGGCCGAAAAATCGCGGGATTTCAAAGTATAAAGGACTATAACGAAAACAGGGTAGAACAGTTGCCGTCCGCGACGCTGTTTTCATGATTTGTCACTGTCATGCGCCCAAAATCCACGGACCTTGTGGCGGAAGGGCAATGCCGGTGCGGGGCTGCTGGCCCCCCCCGTCCGGAAGCCTTGAGAGACTGTTTGAAAAGTCAGGATCAATAACATCCTGGAATCATAAATGTTTTTGGTGAAGCTTTTTCTAAAAAGCTTCAGAAGACGCCGCCTGTTTCGATCGAAAGGCGGCACCCCAAAACTTTTCCTTTTTTATCAAGGAGTTGTTTTCAAACACTCTCTAACAGGCCGACAGTTTTCCTTATCCCCCATCCTGTTGCGGGGGGGCTGGTTACGTCGGCGGAAAGGGCGGGGCCTCGGCCTCAAGCTCGCGGCGGATGACGAAGGTGCCGGCCAGGATATCATGCAGCCCCTGCTTGCGCCGGGTCCATGCCACCATCAGGAAGCCAATCCCGAATATCAGGAACGACAGGTATTTCCCCAGGTACCGCCCGGTCGCGCGCAGGGCGTCGATCCGGTTCCCGTGCAGGTCCGTCACCCGCATGCGGCACAGTAGCTTGCCCGGCGTCGCCTGCAGGCGGGAACTTTCGAACAGGATGTAATACAGCGCGGGCAGCACCAGCCACGCCATCTCCAGCACGCCATGGCCATGCCAGTGGATGTGCGGCGTGTTCGACATGATCATGTAATCGGCGGGCTGGATGTACGATACGCTGTAATCGCCGCCACCGCCGCCTGGCTGCTTGTCAAAAATGGTGATCGAGACACTGGGCGAAATGATGGCGCCCAGCAGCATCAGCCCGACCCATACAAGGATCGAATCCACCAGATGCGCCACGACCCGCATCCAGAACCCGGCATAGGTCCAGACCTCCTGAAAGGGGCGTGAGGGGACGGGCTGAAAAAACTGATCGGACATCGGCTGCGCATTCCTGCTGAATTGGACCGGTGTGTGCCCGCGAAAGGGGATGTAACAGCAATGCCACCGGATGGGGCGGAACGGAAACGGAAAAAAGCGTCCGGCGGCATACGGGCGCGAACCCCCTGTCGCCCGTCCACACGTGGTTCCGGCCCGATGCCGGGGCGTGGCGAATGTGCCGCTGAAGCATTTCCCCCGAAAACCGGTTCGGTGAAAATGCTCCGGTTTATGGTTTTTACGAGCATCTTCATCTGTTTGAATGCACGCATTCAAACAGGATATGCCTCTAGCTGCGGTAGGAGCCGTTGATGTCGATGTAGCCATGCGTCAGGTCGCATGTCCATGCCTGCCCGATGCCGTTTGCCAGGCCGAGGTCCACGTCGATCTCGATCTCCTGCCCCTTCATGTGGGCGACGACCGGCGTTTCATCATATCCCGCGACCACGGTGCCGTTGCGCGCGATCCATGTGCCGCCGATCCCAACCGACAGCGTGTCGCGATTGGCGGGTTCCCCACTTTTGCCCACAGCCATGACGACACGGCCCCAGTTCGCGTCCTCCCCCGCGATCGCGGTTTTCACCAGCGGGGAATTGGCGATGGCCATTGCCACGCGCTTGGCCGATTCGTCGGATGTCGCGCCGGTGACGCGGATATGCATCATCTTCGTCGCGCCTTCGCCATCACGTACCACCAGCAGCGCGAGTTCCAGCAACAGGGAGTCGAGTGCCTGTGTGAAGTCCGCAAGGGCGGGGTCATGGGCATCCGTGATGGCGGGATTGCCCGCCCGGCCCGTCGCGAACAAAAGCACCATGTCCGAGGTCGATGTATCGGAATCAACCGTGGTGCAATTAAAGCTCTTTTCCGTCCCGCGCGACAGCAACGCCTGAAGCACCGGCGCCGGAAGGGCGGCATCAGTCGCGATGAACGCCAGCATCGTCGCCATGTCCGGGGCGATCATGCCGCTGCCCTTGGCGATGCCCTGGATGCGCACGGTGGTGCCCGCGATCGTGGTTTCACGCACCGCGCCCTTGGGGAAGGTATCGGTGGTCATGATCCCGCGCGCGGCGCCTTCCCACCCGTCATCCGACAGTGTCGCATACAGGCCCGGCAGCGCGTCGCTGATCTTGCGATAGGGCAGCACCTCGCCAATCACGCCGGTGGAGGCAAGGAAGACCTCACTTGCCGCGCATTGCGTCAGGCGCGCGGCGTCGGCGGCGTTGGCCTGTGTCGCCTCGTACCCCGCGCGACCGGTAAAGACATTCGCGTTGCCCGCATTCACCACCAGCGCGCGCGCCACCCCACCGGCCAGTGCGGCGCGGCACCAGTCCACCGGCGCACCGGGGCACTTGCTGCGTGTAAAGACACCCGCGACCGTCGTGCCGGGCGTGAATTCGGCCATGACAAGGTCCGTACGCCCCGCATATCGGATGCCCGCCGCCGTGGCGCCAAAGCGGACGCCGGCCATGGGCTTCAGTTCGGGGAATGGCCGTGCAAGCGGGGAGGTGGGAAGAGCGTCAGCCATGACACATCTGGTCCTTGGTGTGGGGTGGGTTTGATCCCACGCGAAACGGGAACATGTTACACGATGCGGCACGAAATGACGCGGCAGGCCACGACAGGGCAGGTCATGGTGTTACGCATCCGCCGTGCCGGGGCGGCCGGGGCAACACGGGTCATCCCCGGCCCGGCCTGCGTGGCCCATGCGGGCCGGTCTGGCGCGGCATGGCGCGTGGGAATGCCCCGTTGCGCCATGCCGCACCGTCGCGCGATCAGTGCGCGGCGGCGGGCGGCGGGGTCGGCGCGTTGTCGGGCAACGCCTTGCCATCAGGACCGTAACGCACGATCTTGACCTGTCCCACGGCGGAACTGACGGCCTTCTGCACGCCTTCCTGAATCAGCTTCTGGCGGATCTGGTCGCGCATGGAATCCAGTGTCGGGGTCGCGGCCGTGCGCTTGCCAAGAACCTGGATCACGTGCCAGCCATACTGGGTATGTACCGGGGTCTGGCTGAAGCTGTTGGGCTGCAGGGTTGATGCCGCATCCCAGAATGCCGGCAGCATGTCGCCCTTCTTGAACCAGCCAAGGTCGCCACCGTTCTGCTTGGCCGAACCGGGGTCCTTCGACAGCTTGGTCGCCAGGTCGGCGAAATTCGCACCACCCTTGAGCTGCTTGATGATGTCGTTGGCCTGCTCCTCGGTCGGGACGAGGATGTGGCGGGCGTGGATTTCCTCCGCCCCCGGCTTGTTGGCGTAATTCTTGTCGTAATACGCCTTGACCGCGTCATCGGTCAGGCCGGGCGTGACCTGTGATGACAGATAGGCGTTCTGCAACGCGTTCTGCGCCGCGACTTCCATCTGGTGCTGCACGTCGGGCTGCTTGGCAAGGCCACTCTTCTCCGCGACGATCTGGATCGCCTTCTGGTCAACCAGCTGGTTCAGCAGAATCGGGATGATGACATTTTCCGGCAGCTTGCGTAGCTGGTCGGGCATGGTCGCGATGGCCTGGCGGATATCGTTAAGGCGGATATCCTGGCCGTTGACCGACGCCAGGCGCGGGTTCGTGTCGGCCGGTGCAGTGGCCGCGGCGGGCTTGCTGGCGGCGGGGGCAGTGCCTGCGGCCAGGGCTGGAGGGACGATGATGGTGGAGGCAAGCAGGGCCATCGTGGCGATGGCCTTTGCCGGACCGAAAGTCCGCATGTGCGAAAAACCCTAATTATGGACGCGTTGGACGGCATCATGGCGAAGGCCGCCCTGTCCCGCAAGGGGGCGGGCAGGGGAATGCCTGGATGGCGATTGGGACGGTCGCAGGGAACGGCCACAGGAACCCCACAGGGTGCGCCACAGGGCGCACCACAGGGGCTGTCATTGGGGCGTCATAAGTGGAGCATCACTGAGGCCCGTCATTTGGGTCCGTCATGGGGTTTCGTCATGGGGCCCATTCACTGGGGCCATCATGATCGCCATCACAGGGCGGGACAGGGCAGCGGTCAGGTCGGCGGTTGCAAGGGCAGGGATTCAGGGCAGGGATCAGGGCGGGCGCCATGGCAGGCATCCGGGCGGCCATCGGGACGATCATTTCGCCATGTGGTTGGGCGGCATCTGTTGACCCATGGCGACGTGGGTCCTATCTGATGGTTCCGCGCAAGAATGTTATCCGCATGCATGCCCCCCTGTGTCCATCGCCCCAAGGACGCAGGAATCGCCATCTCGGGAAGGTCCATATGTTCGCCAGTATTGCCCGTGCCCTGTTCGGAACCGCCAATGACCGGGCGTTGAAAGCGTATCAGCGGCGCATCCCCGCCATTAATGCGCTTGAACCCCAGATGCAGGCGCTTGACGATCAGGCACTCGCGGCCAAGACGGTTGAGTTCCGTGAACGCATCGCAAAGGGCGAAACCCTTGATGCGCTGCTGCCCGAAGCATTTGCCGTCTGCCGCGAGGCATCGCGCCGCGTGCTGGGGATGCGCCATTTCGATGTGCAGCTGATCGGCGGCATGGTGCTGCAGGATGGCAAGATCGCGGAAATGCGCACCGGCGAGGGCAAGACCCTGGTCGCGACGCTTGCCGTCTATCTCAGCGCGCTGTCGGGCAAGGGCGTGCATGTCGTCACCGTCAATGACTACCTCGCCAGTCGCGACGCGCAGGAAATGGGCCAGCTTTACTCTTTCCTCGGGCTTACGACGGGCGTGGTCGTGCCCAATATCCCCGAACATGAACGCCGCGCCGCCTATGCCGCGGATATCACGTACGGGACGAATAACGAATTCGGCTTCGACTACCTGCGCGACAACATGAAATACCGCGCCGAGGACATGGTCCAGCGCCCCTTCCACCATGCCATCGTCGATGAAGTCGATTCGATCCTGATTGACGAGGCGCGCACCCCGCTCATTATTTCCGGTCCGGCGGATGACAGCTCCGACCTCTACCGTTCCGTTGACGAGGTGATGGCGGTTCTGGTGAAGGACCCGGAAGCCTTTGAAAAAGATGAAAAATACCGCTCCGTCATCCTGACCGACCGTGGGGCGGAGGAAGTCGAGCAGATGTTGCGTGACGCGCAGGTGCTGCGTGAGGGCGGCCTTTACGACATCCAGAACGTCGCCGTCATCCACCATGTGCAGCAGTCGCTGCGCGCGCATACGCTGTTTACCCGCGATGTCGATTATATCGTCCGGGGTGGCAAGGTCATCATCATCGACGAATTCACCGGGCGCATGATGGATGGGCGGCGGTATTCGGACGGCCTGCACCAGGCGCTGGAGGCGAAGGAGCATGTGGAGATCCAGCAGGAAAACCAGACGCTGGCCTCCATCACGTTCCAGAACTATTTCCGCCTTTATCCCCGCCTGTCGGGCATGACCGGCACGGCGATGACCGAGGCCGATGAATTCGCGGATATTTACAAGCTCGAGGTCATTGAGATCCCGACCAACCGTCCCGTCTCGCGCAAGGATGACGATGACGAGGTTTACCTGACAGCGCGTGAGAAATACGAAGCCGTCAGTGCCCTGGTCGAAGATGTGTCGAAAAGCGGGCAGCCCGTCCTTGTCGGCACCACCTCCATTGAAAAGAGCGAGCTTCTGTCCGCCCTGCTGCACAAGCGCGGGGTCCGGCACAATGTCCTCAACGCCCGCTTTCACGAGATGGAGGCGACGATCGTGGCGCAGGCCGGCGCGCCGGGCGCCATCACCATTGCCACGAACATGGCCGGGCGTGGCACGGACATCAAGCTTGGCGGCAATGTGGAGATGCGCATCGCCCAGGAGCTTGGCGGGATCGAGGACCAGGAGGAACGCGCCCGCAAGGAAGCCGAACTGCGCAGGCAGGTGAGCGACTACCATGACACCGTGCAGAAGGCGGGCGGCCTGTATGTGATCGGCACCGAACGCCATGAAAGCCGCCGCATCGACAACCAGCTTCGTGGGCGTGCGGGGCGTCAGGGTGATCCGGGCAACTCGCGCTTCTTCATCTCGCTCGAAGATGACCTGATGCGGATCTTTGGCACCGACCGTATGGGCGGGATGCTGCAGAAGATGGGCCTGAAGGAGGGCGAGGCCATCGTCCATCCGTGGATCAACAAGGCGCTGGAGCGTGCGCAGAAAAAGGTCGAGGCCCGCAACTTCGACATGCGCAAGAATACGCTTAAATATGACGACGTCATGAATGACCAGCGCAAGGAGGTCTATGCCCAGCGCCGCGAATATATGTCGATGGAGGATGTGTCCCCCATCATCGCGGACATGCGCGCCGACGTCATCCACGACATGGTCGAACGTTATATTCCCGAACGTTCCTTTGCGGAGCAGTGGGACAAGGACGGCCTGTCCGCCGCCATCATGACGGAACTGTGCCTGACGTTGCCGATCGACGAATGGGCGGCGGAGGACGGGATGGACGCCACGTCCGTGGCGGAGCGGATCGAACAGGCCGCCAGCCAGGCGCAGGCCTCCAAGGCCGCGAATTTCGGCCCTTCCATCATGCGCTATGTTGAAAAGCAGGTGTTGCTGACCACGTTCGATGCGGTGTGGAAGGAGCATCTGCTTGCCCTTGACCAGTTGCGCCAGGGCATCGGCCTGCGTGCCTATGGCCAGAAAGACCCGCTCAACGAGTTCAAGCATGAGGCGTTCGAGCTGTTCAATGCGATGCTCGATCATCTGCGCCTGCGTGTGACATCGACCATGGCGCGGGTCGAGGTCGCGCCCCCGGCGATCGACAATCCCTTTGCCGGTGTCGCGGCGGAGGTCCATTCCGACCCGCGTGTGCCGGGGCTGGAAAATGAGCCGGGGCCGGGCCTGCTGGCGGATGCGAATGGAAAGGTCCCCGACCTTGCGATGGCGGAGCCGATCGGGGCCGCGGCGATCATGCCCGATGATCCGTCAAGCTGGGGCGAGGTGCCGCGTAACGCAATGTGCCCTTGCGGGTCGGGCCGGAAATACAAGCACTGCCACGGGCGGCTGGCCTGAGGGGCGGCCGGTCAGGGTGCGGGTGCTGTGACCAACTGATAATAAACAAGATTTACAGGATCAGGGACGAACGATGGCGGGTCATTCCCAATTCAAGAACATCATGCACCGCAAGGGCGCGCAGGATGCCAGGCGGGCGAAGCAGTTTGCCAAGGTCATCCGTGAAATCACCGTCGCCGCGCGTGAAGGCATGCCCGACCCGGCCATGAATCCGCGCCTGCGTGCCGCCATGTCCGCCGCGCGTGAGGTGAACATGCCCAAGGACACCGTCGAACGCGCGATCAAGAAAGCGTCGGGCGCAGGTGGTGGCGATGATTATGTGGAGGTCCGTTACGAGGGGTATGGCCCCGCCGGTGTCGCGGTGATTGTGGAGGGCCTGACCGATAACCGTAACCGCACGGCGTCGGATGTACGCGCGGCATTTTCCAAGCATGGCGGATCGCTTGGCGAGACGAACTCCGTCTCCTTCATGTTCCAGCGCCTTGGTGTCGTGACCTATCCGCTTGATGTCGCGACCGAGGACGGGATGCTCGAAGCCGGGATCGAGGCCGGGGCCGATAACGTGGAAACCACTGCGGAAGGGCATGAAGTGACCTGCCCCGTGGAGTCATTTTTCGCGGTGCGTGATGCGCTGGAAACCCGATTTGGCGAACCTGCGTCGGCCAAGCTCGACTGGCGTCCCGAAACGGTCGTCACCCTGGACGAGGACAAGGCCCGCAGCGTGCTCAAGCTGATTGACGTGCTGGAAGAAAATGACGACGTCCAGTCGGTCTATGCCAATTTCGACCTGCCTGATGACGTCGCCGAAGCATTGTCGGCCTGATCGCGCACGGCGATGGTGCGGATACTGGGGATTGATCCCGGCCTGCGCTTTACCGGCTGGGGTGTGATCGAAGCACGGGACAACCGGCTGTCGCACGTGGCGGATGGCGTCATCGCAACCGACGCCGCGATGTCGGTCCCGTTACGCCTGCGCCACCTGCATGACGCGCTTTTGGAACTTGGTCGCGGTTTCGCCCCTGACGAGGCCGCGATCGAGGAAACCTATGTCAACCGTAACGGGGCCGCCACGCTGAAGCTGGGCTATGCCCGTGGTGTCGGGCTTCTGGTGCCGGTGCTTCTGGATATACCGGTGTCCGAATATGGTGCGAAATCGGTCAAGCGTTCGGTTGTTGGCACCGGGGCGGCGACCAAGGAACAGGTGGAAATGATGGTGCGACGCCTGCTGCCGACCGCGATTGCGAAACGTTCTGATGCGGCGGACGCGCTGGCGGTGGCGATCTGCCATGCCCACCATCGTGCCAGTGCCGCGCATATCGCACGCGCCACGAGGATGGCATGATCGCGCAACTGACCGGCCTTGTGGGGCAGGTGGAGGCGGATCGCTGCGTCATTGATGTCGGTGGGGTGGGCTATCTTGTCCTGGCCTCGACCCGCACCCTGTCCGCCCTGCCGCAGGGGCCAGAGGTCGCGCGCGTGCTGATTGAAACCGTGGTGCGCGAAGATGCGATCCTCCTGTATGGCTTCATCGACGCGGCGGAACGTTCATGGTTCCGTCTTTTGACCACGGTGCAGGGGGTGGGCGCGAAGGTGGCGCTGGCGATCCTGTCCACGCTTCCGGCATCCGAACTGATTGCGGCCATCGCCTCGGGTGATAAATCGGGGCTGACACGGGCGGCTGGGGTTGGCGCGCGGCTTGCGCAGCGGATCGTCACCGAACTGCGTGACAAATGCGACGGCATGCCCGGTGGCGGCGCGCCCGGCGTGGTCATGGCGGGGGTCAAGGCTACGGGCAATGGCGGCGTGATGTCTGATGCGCTGCTGGCGCTGTCGGGCCTTGGGTTCCGGCGGGCAGAGGCGCAGCCGGTTGTCGCCCGGGTCATGGACCGTCTTGACGGTGGGGGGGACCTTGACGTCATCATCCGCGAAAGCCTGAAGGAACTGGCCCGATGAGCGGACATCCCGAACGCGAGGTCGATGCCGCCCGGGGCGAGGATGACATTGCCGAAGCAAGCCTGCGCCCCCAGACGCTTGACGATTTCACCGGCCAGAAGGCCAGCCGCGAGAACCTTGCCATCTTCATCGCGGCCGCGCGGCAGCGGGGGGAGGCGATGGACCATGTGCTGCTGCATGGTCCGCCGGGGCTGGGCAAGACGACACTGGCGCAGATTGTTGCGCGTGAACTCGGGGTGGGGTTCCGTGCGACGTCCGGTCCCGTCATCCAGCGCGCGGGCGATCTTGCCGCGATTTTGACCAATTTGCAGCCGCGCGACGTATTGTTCATTGACGAGATTCACCGCCTCCAGCCCTCCATCGAGGAGGTGCTGTATCCGGCGATGGAGGATTTTCAGCTTGACCTGATCATCGGCGAAGGCCCCGCCGCGCGGTCGGTGCGCATCGACCTTGCGCCCTTTACGCTGGTTGCGGCAACGACGCGTGCGGGGCTGCTGGCGACCCCGTTGCGCGACCGGTTTGGCATTCCGCTGCGTCTGGTGTTCTACACGCCCGAGGAATTGCGCCAGATCGTCTCACGCGGGGCGCAGAAGCTGAATTTCGAACTGACCCATGACGGGGCGGAAGAGATCGCGCGCCGTTCGCGCGGGACACCGCGAATCGCGGGGCGGCTATTGCGCCGGGTGCGTGATTTCGCCGCCGTGGCGCGATCGGGCCATGGTCCGGTGGACCGGGCGCTGGCCGATGCGGCCCTGGCGCGGCTTGAGGTGGATTCGATGGGGCTGGATGGCATGGACCGCCGTTACCTGCGCCGCATCGCGCAATACCATCATGGTGGTCCCGTGGGGGTGGAAACTCTGGCCGCCGCCCTTGCAGAGGCGCGCGACACGATCGAGGATGTGATCGAACCCTATCTGATCCAGGAGGGGCTGGTCCTGCGCACCAGTCGTGGCCGCATGCTGGGTGAACGCGGATGGCGTCATCTGGGGCTGGTGCCCCCCGCGCGCACGGCGGGGCAGGGCGACCTGCTGGGGGAGATCGGGGACGGGGCATAGGTAATCGGCATGGCGCAGCACGAGATCGATTTTCGCATCTATTACGAGGATACGGACGCCGGGGGCGTGGTCTATCACGCGCGCTATCTCGCCTTTGCGGAGCGCGCACGCACGGAGGCGATCCGTGCGCAGGGCTGTGCGGTGTCGGGGCTGCTGTCCGATTACGGGCTGGTGTTTGTCGTGCGTAACGCCGCGCTGGATTACCGTCGCCCGTTCCGTCTGGATGACATCATGCGCATTACGACTCGGCTGACGGAACTCGGCCCGGCAAGCTGTCGCCTGTTCCAGTCGTTCGCACGCGTTGACGAAGGTCACAATACCGCGCCGCAGGAGGTATGCGCCACGTTGGATGTGCGCCTTGCATGCATTCGCGCAGACGACGGGCGACCTGCCCGATTTCCGCCGCGATGGCGTGATCTATTGAATACATTGCTGGCCTGAGCAGGCTTCGCCGCGCATATTTTTCCGGTCGGAACGCATGCCGGTGACGCTCTTTTGGCGTCGGGGGTTGCAGGTAGTGCATTGCTGCGCGGAAAGCGGCTTGGCGCTGACTTGCCAAACAGGCAATGTTCGTGTTTGAGCGGACGATTGAAGGTGTGCAGGAGGCGTTTTTGGACCAAGCGGTTAACGCGGCGAATCTGGGCGCGGCTGCGGCTGGCGGATTGTCGTTATGGAGTCTGTTTCTTCAGGCGGCGATTGTCGTCAAGCTGGTGATGATGGGGCTGGTTGTCAGCAGCGTCATCGTATGGGCGATCATTTTCGACAAGATCGTGACCATCCGCCGGGTCAACCGGCAGGCCTCCGATTTCGAGGAGAGGTTCTGGGCGGGCGGCAGCCTGGAGGATCTGTATGAATCCGACGGCGCAAAGCCGATTCACCCGATGGCCGCCGTATTTGGCGCGGCAATGGGCGAATGGCGTCGGTCGTCGCGTATCACGGGCATCGACCTGGTGCATGGCGGGGTGCAGGATCGCGTCAATCGCGCCATGTCCATCACCATCACGCGCGAAATGGACCGGCTGAACCGGTGGCTGATCTTTGTCGCGACCATCGGGCCGGTGGCGCCGTTCATCGGCCTGTTCGGCACGGTGTGGGGCATCATGCATGCGTTCGGGTCGATCGCTGCCATGCATAACACCAACCTCAGCGTCGTGGCGCCGGGTATTTCCGAAGCCCTGTTTGCCACGGCCATCGGCCTTGTCACCGCCATCCCTGCCGTGATCGCCTATAACGTCATCGGCAACAGCCTTGGTGTGTTCGAGGACAGGCTGGATGCGTTCGGGACCGAGTTCGCGGCCATCCTGTCGCGCCAGTCCGAAGAAAGGGGCTGATCATGGCCGGTGGCCTGCGTGACCTGCGCCGGCGTCGTCGCCGGCGCCCCATGTCGGATATCAACGTCACGCCGCTTGTGGACGTCATGCTGGTGCTGCTGATCATTTTCATGGTCACGGCGCCGATGATGACAAGTGGTGTCAATGTGGACCTGCCGAAAACCGACGCGGCCCCCGTCAATACGGACACGAAACCCATTACGGTTTCCATCCGTTCCGATGGTTCCCTTTATCTTGGGGATAATGCCGTGTCGCCGGATGCGCTGGTGGATCAGTTGCGTGCCGCGGCGCAGAATGACCGTGAACACCGCATTTTCGTGCGCGGGGATTCACATATTGATTATGGCCGCGTCATGCAGGTGATGGGGCAGATCACGGCAGGCGGGTTCACGCACGTCGCCCTGCTGGCACAGCAGCCGCCCGGTGGCGGGCACTGATACGGGCTTGGCCAACATACTGGACAATTTCGGGAGTCCCCTGATCGTGCCGCCTCCGCGTCGTTCCGAACGTGTCCTGTTGCGCCGTTCGATCCTTGTATCGGGCGGCCTGCACGTGGCGTTGCTGCTGGCGGTGATATTGCGCCTGCCGGTGCCAACGCCGCCTGAACCACCCCCACCGCCCACGGTGGAGATGGAATTTACATCCGATTCCGGCGATGCCCCCCCGCACAAGGGGGAAAAGCCCGCGCCCAAACCTGCGCCCGCCCCGGCCCCGGTGCCCAATCCGGCCCCGCCCGCGCCGACACCGCCGGAAAAGGAACCCAACGAGGAGGCAGCCCCACCCCCGCCGCCGCCGCCTCCTATGCCGCCGCCGCAGGAGGCACCGGCCCCCACGCCGGATACCCCCACGCCCCCCAAGGCGGAGGAACCGTCGCCTGATGCGCTGAAGCTGCCGCCGCAGCCACAGTCGGTGCCCGCGCCCGCAAGCGCGCCGGTGCCGCCTTCGCCGCAGCCGGAGGATAATGCGCCGCCAAAGGTGCAGGAATTCTCCCACATCACGCAGCCGAACGAGACGAAGAAGGCTGTGCCGGACACGCATTCGCTGTTGGCGACGCTGGATTCCTTCCGTGCGGACCAGAAGCAGACCCATCCGCCCAAGGCCCGCGCCAACCCGGCACAGGGGGGGGCGCCCGATGGTGGCGGTGCCCCTGACGGAGATATTACCCAGTCCATGAGTGCGGCCGACCAGAAGGGCATCGGCAATGCCGTGCGACGCTGTTATTCCGAAGATACGGCCGCGCGTAATTATGCGCAGTTCGTGGCGCATCTTGTGGTGACGGTGGATGCCACGGGCACGGCACGCATCGTGGAATTCGCACCGCAGACACAGGCGCGCATGGACAGCGACCCGTCCTATCGCGCGCTGGCGGAACGCGCGCGTGATGCGGTGCTGAGCCCCACCTGCGCCAAGCTGCCAATTCCCAAGAACCTGCTGGGCCAGACCCGACAGTTGAAATTCGTATTTCGTCCATAAAAGCAGGACGAGACCGAGGAGACGATTGAGATGAGTCCAAGTGTAAAGCCTGTTATCCCCGATGCGGATGCCGATCGCCTGGCTGCTGCGTTTGGTCGCCGTGGCGTCATGGGGGCGGGGATCGCGGGGGGGCTGCTTGCGACGCCGCTGTTCGCGCCCGTGGGCGTGGCGCATGCCCAGTCGGCGGCCCCGGATGCGGAAATTACCGTGGATCAGGCCCGTACTGCGCCGATTCCCATTGTCATCCCGTCATTGGGGAACGGGATCGGACAGCAGATCACCGATGTCATTTCCGCCGACCTGGGGAATTGCGGCCTGTTCCGTCCCATTTCGGCCTCCATGCCGACGGGGCGTCCCGATTTCGCGACGTACAAGACCATGGGTGCGCGTGCGATGGTGTCCGGGCGTGCGGAAAATACCGGGTCGTCCATCCGGGTGGAATTCCGCCTGTGGGATGTGACCACCGGCAGCCAGATCCAGGGGACAGCCTATACCGCGTCAAGCCAGGATTGGCGGCGGATCGCGCATGTGATTTCCGACGTGATCTATACGCGCCTGCTGGGGGAGAAAGGGTATTTCAATTCCCGCATTGCTTATGTCGCGATGTCGGGACCGCGTTCGCACCAGACGCGCCGCCTTGCGATCATGGACCAGGACGGCGCCGACAGCCGGTATCTGACCAGCGGGCAGTGGGATACGATCACCCCGCGCTTCAACCCGGCGAATAGCGAACTCGCCTTCATGTCATATATCAACAACCGTCCGCGCGTTTACCTGTTCAACCTCAATACGGGGCAGCAGCGTATGCTTGGCGAGTTTTCGGGCATGTCATTCGCGCCGCGTTTCAGCCCGCGCGGCGATGCGGTGGTCCTGTCGGTGACGCGCGGCAGCGGGTCCGACCTGTATTCGGTGGATTTGTCGAGCATGTCGCGCCACCAGATCACGGCATCGGGCGCGATTGACACCAGCCCGTGCTACAGCCCCGATGGGTCACAGATTGTCTTTAACTCCGATCGTGGCGGCTCCCCGCAGCTTTATGTAATGCCGGCCACCGGGGGCGATGCAAAGCGCATTTCCTATGGCCATGGGCATTACGGGTCGCCCGTATGGTCACCGCGTGGCGACCTGATCGCATTTTCGCGTATCGCCAACGGTTCCTTCTCCCTTGGTGTCATGGCGCCTGACGGGACGGGGGAACGTATCCTGACGCAGGGCTTTACAGTGGAAAGCCCGACTTTCTGCCCAAATGGCCGGGTTCTTGCTTTCTGTCGCCAGACCGCCGCCCATGCGGGCGGCGCGGGGTTCAGCTCCGGCATCAGCAGCATTGACATTACCGGCTTCCACGAGCGTCCCCTGCCGGTCGGCAGTTCGTCCGATCCGACATGGTCGCCCCTGAACCAGTAAAAGGAGACATTTTTACAACAGTCGATGGGTACAATATCATGCAGCATTTCGTCGCGTGATGGTCCGGTATGTGTCCACTTCAACTTGACGATCATGGTGCCGATGAAGTATTCATGCCGCAGGTCTCCAGCGTTCGCGGGTCTCTGTTTACGTTTGTTGGCAGGGCAAAACGAGACTCGGGACCAGCAGAATTTGTACCCGGAAATTTAACAAGTGGTTTCAATATAAAAGAAACCAATCCAGGATCAAAAGTAATGAGACTGAAGCTTCTTGGCGCCGCTGGCATGGCTCTCTTCCTTGCCGCCTGCTCCGATCACACGAACAAGGCCGTCAACACCGGCGCCGCCACCCAGCAGCAGACCGGCCCCGTGCCCGGCAGCGAAGCCGACCTGGTGGCGAACGCGGGTGATCGCGTGTTCTTCGAACTGAACCAGAACTCCCTGTCCGCCGACGCAAAGGCGACGCTGGACCGTCAGGCTGCCTGGCTTGCAAAGTATCCGCAGGTCAACATCCAGATCGCCGGCAACTGCGACGATCGTGGGACCGAGGAATACAACCTTGCCCTGGGTCAGCGTCGTGCGAACGCCGCCCATGACTATCTGGTGGCCAAGGGTGTCGCGGCTTCGCGCATCACGACCATCTCCTACGGCAAGGACCGTCCGACCGCCCCTGGCGATGACGAAGCTTCCTGGTCGCAGAACCGCAACGCGATTTCCGCGGTGCAGTAAGGTTTCCTTTCCCGTCATGGGAAATGGAGGTTTTAACGGAGCCGGTCGGGTGCTTATCACCCGGCCGGTTTTGTTTTAGGTATATGCCTGTTCCATCCGGTCCCGTACATACCGGCAAGATATAAATGCTCAAGAAGAGGATTCCATCCATGCGGTCTGTTGTGTCCAGCTTTGTTCACGCGGGGCGGCGGTCGCTGCGAACTGCTCTTTTGGGGATGGTGATGGGGGGGGCGGTCCTGCATGTTGGTGCGGCGCGGGCCGATGATAACGGCAATCTTGTGCTGCAACTGCTGGAGCGTGTGAATACGCTGGAGGAGCAGACCCGCGACATGCGCGGACAGATTGATCAGTTAAACAATCAGGTGCAGCAGCAGAATGCGACACTGAGCAAGCAGATCGCTGATATGAATTTCGCGATGCAGAACGGGCACGGTGGCGCATCGGGTGGTGCCGCCAGCGCGGCTTCGACCGCGGCAGCGGGGGCAGCGCCGCTGGCGTCGGCGGATGGCGCAGCACCAGCGAAACGTACGGCGGCTGATATCCTGAAGGACGGGAATGCGGCCTTGCTGCGGCAGGATTACACCGCAGCGCAGGCGGATGCGCAGCAGGTGCTGTCCGGTCCCAAAAGTGTGCGTCAGATTGATGCGCAGTATCTGCTGGCGCAATCGCTGGCGGGACAGAAGCAGTATCGCCAGTCGGCGCTGGCTTATTATGACACCTATAACCGTTCCCCCCATGGGGCCCGCGCGCCAAGTGCGCTGCTGGGGGTTGCCGCGACATTGGTGGCGTTGGGGGACAAGGCATCTGCCTGTCAGGCACTGGACAAGTTGTCGAGTGAATTTCCAGAACCTGAGCCCCGCATCCGCAGTGCGGAAGGCATCTATCGCAAAAAGGCGAAGTGCGGCGGTTGATGGTTCCTGTCAGTAGAGGGTGACAGACTGTTTGCAAGGTGAAATCAGGCAACCAGTTGGAATGATAAAATTTTTGACCACTTTTCCCAAAGCTTTGAAAAATATTGTTTTTTCAAACGGTTGAAGTAACGCCTGATTTTCTCATTTCATTGTCAAAAGCCTGTTTCCAAACAGTTTTCTGGAGATTGTTTAAAAACAGACCATTGATAGGAAATAAGAAAGTTTTTGGGTGCCGCCTTTCGATCGAAAAAGGCGGCGTCTTCTGAAGCTTTTTAGAAAAAGATTCACCAAAAACCTTTATGATTTCAGGATGTTGTTGATCCTGACTTTTCAAACAGTCTCTTGGACGACGACGTTTCCTGTGAAGCTTTTTTTGGGAATGCTTCACAAGCTGTCGCCCTGTCTGAAACAGCGATGTCCGGGAATTTATATTGGTTTCGGTATGTTGGTGGGGCTGCATTTTCAGACAATCTCTCAGGCATTACGGGGCGGCGGGGCAGGATGGATGACACCACGCGCATGATGCGTGCGCAGGGCGGCCGGGTGATTGGCGATGCCGGATTCGCGCGATGCATGCAGGCGTTGGGACCATGGTTGCCCGATGGGCCTGATGCGGTGCCGGTTGTAATCGCGGTATCCGGGGGAGCGGACAGTCTGGCGCTTGCGCTGTTGACGCGGCGGTGGCGGCGCGCGGTTGTCGGGCTGGTGGTGGATCACGGGTTGCGTGCGGAATCGGCGGATGAGGCCGCACGGACGGTGCGTTGCCTTGCAGAGATGGATATTCCTGCACGGTTGTTGCGTCTGCAGGGGTTGCTGCGTGGTCCACGCATGGCCGAACGTGCGCGACGCCTGCGTTATCAGGCGTTGTGTCACGCCTGCCGCGAACTGGGCTGTCTTGACCTCCTTCTTGGCCATCATGGTGATGACCAGGCTGAAACCGTCATGATGCGCCAGCGTGCGTCCAGTGGCCCCGACGGGCTGGCGGCGATGGCGCAGGCGGTCGCGGGGGCTGACGTGCGGTTTGTGCGGCCGTTGCTGGGCGTGTGCAAGGCTGATCTTTACGCCACCTTGCGTCATGCGGGCATCGACTGGGTGGAGGACCCGTCCAACACCGATCTGCGCACCGAACGCGCCCGGGCGCGACATGCACTGTCAACGGATGCGCAGTTGCGGCGGGTATGCCTGCAAACGGCCCAGCAGGCGGGGGGGCGGCGTATGGCGCGTGATGCGCAGGATGCGCAATGGCTGGCGGCTCATGCCCGCTTTGATGCGGGGGGATGGGTCGGCCTGCCCCGTATGTTGCCGCCCGAACGGGTAATGTCCGCGCTGGTGCGCACCGTATCCGGCCATGAATATCCCCCTTCGCCCGGTGGCGTTGCCGCCCTGTGTGCGGTTCCGCGTGCTGCGACCCTGGGCGGGGCGTGCCTGCTGGCCCATGGTGGGGAATGGTTGCTGGCGCGGGAGGAAGCGGCGATGCAGGGGCATGTCCGCGCCCGTGCGGGCATATGCTGGGACGGGCGTTTCGTCTTGCATGTGGATGGGGTGGCGGATGGGGCGGTCCCTGCGCTGTCGGACCTGTATGTCGGTGCGGCCGGGGCGGTTGCCACATGGTGGCCGCGCGAACGGGGGCGGCCCCCCTTTCCTGCGCGCGTGTTGCGCACGCTGCCCGCGCTGCATCGGGGCGGACGGGTGGTGGCGGTGCCGCATATGGGGGTATTCGCCCCCGGCATGGAACAGGGGTGGCGTTTTGCCTTTGCCCCGCCCTGTCCGGCGACAATGCTTGCCAGATTCACCCCATCAGGGCAGATTCATCACCCCGTTTGACAGAAAGGTCTGTCATGGGGGGTGTGAATATGCCTTGATCGTCCTATGTAAGAAAGACGTAACAGGAACTTGGTGTCTGTCAGTTGGCCTGCCCCGGTGGGCCCACGAGGGCGTCAGCACATGGAACAGTGGGCAAGATGAATAATTTCGGCCGGAACCTGGCCCTGTGGGTAATCATCATTGTGCTGCTTCTGCTGCTGTTCAACGTTTTCCAGCCGGGAAGCGCGCAGCACGCATCGCAGCAGTTGGCGTATTCGGATTTCATCGGTGACGTAAACACCGGGCATGTGCGCTCTGTCGTGGTGCAGGATCACACGATTACCGGCACCCTGACCGATGGGACATCGTTCGATACCTATGCGCCGCAGGACCCGACATTGATCTCGCGCCTGACGGACAAGGGCGTCGAAGTCGTGGCAAAGCCGATCGACAGCGACACCAATCCGTTCCTGCGCTATCTGATCAATTACGCACCGCTGCTGCTGATGGTGGGGGCATGGATCTTCATCATGCGCCAGATGCAGTCCGGCAGCGGGCGCGCGATGGGCTTTGGCAAGTCGCGGGCGCGGATGCTGACGGAAAAACAGGGACGCGTCACATTTGACGATGTCGCCGGCATTGATGAGGCCAAGGGCGAATTGCAAGAGATCGTGGACTTCCTGCGCGATCCGCAGAAGTTCACACGTCTGGGTGGCAAGATCCCCAAGGGCGTGCTGCTTGTCGGCCCGCCCGGCACGGGTAAGACGCTGCTTGCCCGCGCCATCGCGGGGGAGGCGAACGTCCCGTTCTTCACCATCTCCGGCTCGGACTTTGTTGAAATGTTTGTCGGTGTTGGCGCCTCACGTGTGCGCGACATGTTCGAACAGGGCAAGAAGGCCGCGCCATGCATCATCTTCATCGACGAAATTGACGCCGTTGGCCGCCATCGTGGCGCGGGCCTTGGCGGTGGCAATGATGAACGCGAGCAGACGCTTAACCAGATGCTGGTGGAGATGGACGGTTTTGACAGCAATGAGGGCGTGATCCTGATTGCCGCGACCAACCGTCCCGATGTCCTGGACCCCGCGCTGCTGCGTCCGGGTCGTTTTGACCGGCAGGTCGTGGTGCCGAACCCCGATGTTGCAGGGCGTGAGAAGATCCTGCGCGTGCATATGCGCAAGGTGCCGCTGGCGTCCGATGTCGATCCCAAGGTGATTGCGCGCGGCACGCCCGGCTTCTCTGGCGCGGACCTTGCCAACCTTGTGAACGAGGCGGCATTGATGGCGGCGCGCATGGGCAAGCGCACGGTCGCGATGCTGGAGTTCGAGAACGCCAAGGACAAGGTCATGATGGGCGCGGAACGCCGTTCGCTGGTCATGACCGATGACGAGAAGAAGATGACCGCCTATCACGAGGGCGGGCATGCGCTGGTGGGTATCCTGACGCCGGGGTCCGACCCGGTGCACAAGGCGACGATCATTCCGCGTGGCCGTGCGCTGGGCATGGTCATGAGCCTGCCGGAAAAGGATCGTTATTCCGAAAGCCGTTCGTGGTGCATTGGCAAGCTGACGCTGGCGATGGGTGGTCGCGCGGCAGAGGAAATCATCTTTGGCCCCGACAATGTCTCGACCGGGGCATCGGGCGACATCAAGATGGCAACCGATGTTGCGCGCCGCATGGTCACTGAATGGGGCATGAGCGAGAAGCTCGGCATGGTGGCCTATGGTGGCAACGGGCAGGAGGTCTTCCTTGGTCACAGCGTGACCCAGAACAAGAACGTGTCCGAGGAAACCGCGCGTGAGATTGATAACGAGGTCCGTAGCCTGATTGATGCGGCCTATCTCAAGGCGCGGACATTGTTGCTGGATCACATTGATCAGTTACATCGCCTGGGTGAGGCGCTGTTGGAATATGAAACCCTGACGGGCGAGGAAATCCGCCAGGTCCTGCGCGGTGAGAAGATCACCCGCGTTGTGGTGGATGATCCGATGCCCGAAAACCGGCGCCCGTCGGTTCCGCCTTCGGCCCCCACGGGGTCCTTGCCGGGGCCTGCGGTCGGGCCGGATGTCGGTCCCGCGCCCCAGCCGGGCTGACGCCCCGGGGGCAGTTTCCGGGGGCCGTTTCATGATGGATCGGGATGGCGGAAGGACCGGATGGGTTCTTCCGCCATTCTTTTTTGGGCGGTTTGAAAAGAGGGTTCCTATTGACACACCGGGGGTAATCAAAGGTTCTGGTGAATCTGTTTGTCACAGGCGCCGAAAGGCATCTTTTTTATCAAACGGTTGGTTCTGCATGTTTTCTTGGGGACTGTTGGAAAACACATCATTGATAAAAAAGAAAAGTTTCTGGGTGTCGCCTTTCGATCGAAAAAGGCGGCGTCTTCTGAAGCTTTTTAGAAAAAGATTCACCAAAAATCTTTATGATTTCAGTGTGTTATTAAGGCCGACTTTCAAACATCCTTATTGCGGCATACGAGACGGTAACGAATGGACATGACGGACGACAGGCTTCTTGAACCGCTGGGGCTGCTGTCGGGGCCGGCGGCGGCTGATGCGGTGCGCCTTGGCGTGGCGCGATGGCTGTGTGGCGGGCCGGCGGCCTTTACGCTTGCGCGGTTATGGCGCGGATATCGGGACATGGGGCTGGTGCGTGTGGATGCACTCCCGCCGGGATGGGATGATGTCCTGGCACGGGTCTGTGCCCCCCTGGGGGCGGCGGGCTTGCCAGATGGGGCGCGGGTGATGGGGATCGTCAATGTCACCCCTGACAGCTTCAGCGATGGCGGGCGGCATCTGGTGGTGGATCATGCGGTTGCCGCGGCGGTGGATATGCTGGCGCAGGGGGCGGTATTCCTTGATATCGGGGGGGAAAGCACACGCCCCGGTGCCGCGCGTGTTACCCCGGCGCAGGAATGGGACCGGATCGCCCCGGTCATTACCGCGTTGCGCAATGACGCGCGGACATGCAACGCCGTGATTTCGGTCGATACACGCCATGCACTGGTCATGGGTCATGCGCTGGCGGCGGGGGTGGACGCGATCAATGACGTATCCGCCCTGATGCACGACCCGGCGGCGGCGGCCGTGGTGGCGCATGCGGGCTGCCCTGTCATGCTGATGCATATGCGTGGCACGCCGGAGACGATGAACGATCATGCGACCTATACCGATGTCGCGGTGGATGTCGTGCGCGAACTGCGTGAACGTATTGACCATGCCGTGGCGGCGGGGGTGGCGCGTGGGCGTATCATGGTCGATCCGGGGATCGGCTTTGCCAAGACCGCGGCGCAGAACATGGAACTGCTGGCCCGGCTGCCATTGCTGGCCAATCTGGGGTGCCGTGTGGTGCTGGGTGTGTCGCGCAAGCGTTTCGTGGGGCAGGTGACGGGCGTGGCGGACGCTGCGTCGCGCGATCCGGGCAGCATGGCCGCCAGCCTGCCCGGGCTGGTATTCGCGAACACGATCCTGCGCGTTCATGACACAGGCACCATGATGCAGGGCCTGAAGATATGGCAGGGACTGGATTGCACGCAGCAGGTAAGGTAGGTCCATGCACACCAGTTCAAGCAGCCCGGGGATGGCGCAGGCATGACGAAGACAAGAAGACTGTTCGGGACCGATGGGATTCGGGGTACCGCCAACCAGGACCCGATGACGGTTGAAATCGCGCAGAAACTGGGTCAGGCCGCCGGTCTGCGTTTCATTCAGGGAACGCATCGTCACAGCGTGCTGCTGGGCAAGGATACGCGGCTGTCGGGTTATATGATCGAATGCGCACTGGTTTCCGGCTTTTTGTCGGCGGGGATGGATGTCACGCTGGTCGGTCCCATGCCCACGCCCGCGATTGCCATGCTGACGCGTTCGTTGCGCGCCGACCTTGGGGTCATGATTTCCGCCTCGCATAATCCTTATGGCGATAATGGCATCAAGCTGTTTGGCCCGGACGGGTTCAAGCTGTCTGATGAGGTCGAGGCAGAGATCGAGGAAACCATGCGTTCCGACCTCAGCGGACGTCTGGCCGCCCCCGATCAGATCGGGCGGGCCTCACGCCTTAATGACGCTGCTGGGCGGTATATCGAAAGTGCGAAATCCTCCTTCCCGCGTGGCCTGCGGCTTGATGGGTTGCGGATCGTCATTGATTGCGCCAATGGCGCGGCCTATCGCGTTGCACCCACGGCGTTGTGGGAACTGGGGGCAGAGGTCATCCGCATTGGTTGTGACCCTGACGGGATCAACATCAACGAGGGCTGTGGCTCCACCCGGCCGGAGGCGTTGTGCGCTGCGGTCACGCGCCATCGCGCCGATATCGGCATTGCGCTGGACGGGGATGCGGACCGGGTGCTGATCGCGGATGAGAAGGGACGCCTGATCGACGGGGATCAGATCCTTGCCCTGATCGCTCGGTCATGGCTGAAGCAGGGGCGGCTTGCGGGGCGGCAGATCGTTGCGACCGTGATGTCGAATATGGGGCTGGAACGGTTCCTGTCCGAACAGGGGCTGGAACTGATCCGCACCGCCGTGGGCGATCGTTACGTCGTGGAGAAGATGCGCGAGCTTGGTGCGAACCTTGGCGGGGAGCAGTCGGGGCATATGCTGCTGTCGGATTTCGCCACCACGGGCGACGGCCTTGTCGCGGCGTTGCAGGTGCTGGCGGTGCTGGTGGAGGATGGACGTCCGGCAAGCGAGGTCTGCCGGATGTTCACGCCCTATCCGCAACTGCTGCGCAATGTGCGTTTTGCCGGGCGCAGCCCGTTGCAGGACCCCGCCATTGCCGAAGCCCGCCGCGCGGCAGAGGCGCTGCTGGGTGCGCGCGGGCGTCTTGTGCTGCGTGAAAGTGGGACCGAACCCCTGATCCGTGTGATGGTGGAAGCGCAGGATGAACCGTTGGTCCGCCAGGTAGTGGACGATATGTGTGCCGCCATCGCCGCTGTGCAGATGATGGCCTGACCATGCGGGGGCGCATCCTTGCCATCGCAGGCAGCGACAGCGGCGGCGGTGCGGGCATACAGGCGGACATCAAGGCGATCACCGCGCTGGATGGTTTCGCGATGACCGCCATTACCGCCCTGACCGCGCAGGACACGTGCGGCGTGCATGGTGTGTTGCCTGTCCCGCCGGATTTCGTCACCGCGCAGATGCGCTGCGTAATGGATGATATCGGTGTGGATGCGTTCAAGAGCGGGATGCTGGGCCATGACGGGGTCATAAACGCCGTGGCCGACATGATCGCAACCCGTCCGGATGTGCCCTATGTGCTGGACCCTGTGATGGTGGCAAAGGGCGGGGCCTCGCTGCTGCATGCTGCGGCGGTGTCCGCGCTGACGACCCGCCTGCTTCCGCTTGCGACCCTGTTGACCCCCAACCTGCCCGAAGCTGAGGTGCTGTTGGGCCGACCGGTGCGTGCGCATGGTGACATGCGGCGCGCGGCGTTGGACCTGCGTGACATGGGGGCGTGTGCGGTGCTGCTGAAGGGGGGGCATCTGCCGGGGGATGAACTGGTGGATGTGTTCGTGGATTCGGACGGAACGGTGGAAAGTTTTACCTCCACACGCGTACGGACCGCACATACCCACGGCACCGGATGCACGCTTGCCAGTGCCATCGCGGCGGGACTGGGGCAGGGAATGGCGTTACCTGCGGCCATTTCCCGTGCGCGCGCCTATCTTTATCGCGCCATCATGGCCGCGCCTGGCTATGGCCATGGGGCAGGTCCGGTCAACCACGCAGTCGATATCACGACATAGTGATGCAGGGGGCATGTGCCCCCTGTCATGACCTGTGATGTGACGGGACCATTCCCCTGTTCGGCGGCACCGTCATGACCATTGCAATACATGAAAAAGCAGGGGCGATAACCTGCGCGTGTATGCCTACAACCCGCGGTTACATGCCGTTTTCTTTACATTTATGCGCTAAGGAACCGGCTGGTCCGGGGTGGCAATGGCATGGATAATTCCCTGCCATCATGACCAACATTACACGCGAAACGTGTCATTTCTGGGGCGTGGCATCTGTCCGGTTGATGCACGATAAATAAATAAATTCCTGCTTTGATGACAAATTATCGACATTAAATAATATATTTCAGCCATACATAGGAACATATTCTCTTGATGAATGAGTGTGTGGTGGCTTATTCACAACCATGAGATTGTTTCATAAAAAAAATACACTTATAGGTAGTAACACATATTAACAAAAATATTGGTGGTCGATATGCGTGTTTTACTCGTTGAACCGGATAAGGCCATGATGGACAAGGAAGCCAGCCAGTTGCAGGCGGTTGGCTTCATGGTCGATCATGCGACCTCCGGGCATGATGCGATTGCGATGCTGAAACTGTATGACTACGACATTGCCGTCCTTGAACTCGGCCTGCCGGACATGGAAGGCCACGATGTCGTCCGGCGCTGCCGCGCGGCGCGGATCGCCACGCCGATCCTGATCCTGTCCGCGCAGGACAGCGCACAGGCCAAGGTGAAGGCGTTTTCAACCGGGGCGGATGATTATGTGACCCGCCCATATGATCCGATGGAACTGACGGCGCGCATGCAGGCGGTCATCCGCCGGTCCAAGGGATATAGCGAGCCGACATTGCAGGCCGGGGCGCTGCGTCTTTCCCTCGACAGTCGTGACGTTTCGGTCAACGGGCGGTCCGTTCACCTGACGGGCAAGGAATACATGATCCTTGAGCTGTTGCTGCTGCGCAAGGGCATGGTCCTGACGAAGGATGCGTTCCTCAATCACCTGTATGGCGGCATGGATGAGCCGGAGATGAAGATCATCGACGTCTTTATCTGCAAGCTGCGCAAGAAGCTGCAAAAGGCGGGCGGTGAAAACCTGATCACCACGGTCTGGGGGCAGGGCTACATGCTCAAGGACGATGCTGTCACCACGCTTCCTATGCCAGGCGCAGGCAAAGGGGAAATCGCGCCCCATGTCGCGGCACAGGCCACTGCACATAGCGTAGGCGGTTCCGTGGTCTGATCCTGACCTGATGATGGTCATGCGACGCACGTAACAGCATCGCCCCCAATGCTGTTGACCAGATGTCTGAACAACCCGTCATGAATTCCTTCATGGCGGGTTTTTCGTGCCTGTTGCCATCGCGCCTGTTGCGGGCATGATGACGGTGACGTCTGGAATGATCCGGTGATAAAGCACCTGAAATCACGTGCACGCGCTTCCAGAACGTTGTGAACTTTGGACAATGCCTGCGTAATACGACATGTGCCGGTCGGCTTTTGGAAAAAATATGCGGGGCCATATGCTGGCCCCGCAAAGTTTAAAAGTGATAATTCGATATGCGATGCCCCCATCGCCCCTTAGTGTCTGACCGAAAATGAGTTGAGTGATTTCAGTGGATTATGATTCATGGGTTTGCGATAACCTGATGAGA
>ERZ746981.110-NODE-110-length-69851-cov-12.804569_pt1 | contig 69851 bp, 37 predicted proteins | sample MGYA00374948_ERZ746981 | MGnify/ENA primary metagenome ERZ746981 (study PRJEB28757, sample SAMN06711160) | food metagenome | host: microorganism | place: China:Harbin | collected 2017-01-30 | study: EMG produced TPA metagenomics assembly of the Analysis of...
ACTTGATCCCATTGCTTCTTTAATCGTTCTTCAGTAAAATGAAACTTGGGGTCTTTGTTTTCATGTCTTGAGATGGATGAAAGACTTTCTATATTCTCCTCAATTTTTGTTTGAGAATCTTTAATTCTCTTTTTCACACCCTCTATGGACTGCCTCAAGTTGCTGTTATCTCTCTTGGAACCAAGTTGTTTCTGTAACTTGTCAAAGGCGGCCACATTACTAATAAATTCAGCAAGATTCTTTGATGCTTCATTTAAGTGTGGAGTAGCTTGCTTGGAAGTTGGAATTGGTTCATCCCTCCCATTTGGCTTGTGTGCTTCAAGATCGTAGTTTGCAAATGACATTTAAACTGATGCTGGACACAATTGTATCCAATTAAAGAGGAATGTATTTGAATACAGGAATATCTTATCAGGAGCTATGTTGGGATGTTTATTGCAAGTTATTTTTTTTGTGTGAATTTCTATTTTGGTCTTTTTTTTTTTTTTTTTTTGGAATTTGTTCTGCAATTAATTAATTCTTCAGCTATCTTCAAGAAACAAGGACTTCCAATTTATCTGAATTCTTACAAGCAAAGCAATTAACAAATTGAAAAATGTATTTTGATGTGCTTTAAAAGTGAGTAACTCTTAAAAAATTATTTGTTTCTAGTTTCAGGAGAAATTTTCATTATGTCATAAATTCTTAGGTATGAATGGCCTTCAACATTTAATTAACAGGCCCACATATAGGACACGTTTATTAGTGAGTAAATAAAGCTACAGTCACAGAACAGTACTCATCTCTCCAAAAGTTCTTAAGTGCCTTTACATTCATTGGTAAGCTTGATATCATCTATATTATTTATTGTGTACTTCTGAAGCGCGCGATTTTCGTTTTTATTTGGCTTCCTTTCCATTATTATTATATTTTTTTTTATTTCACACTGGTTAACGCGAATTAGCATTAAACTTCACTTTTTTACGCGTTCAACATTGTACGTTGAATCTCTTCTCTTTGATACACCACAGGCCAAACTCAGCGTACTCGTTTCCTCCTTTAACTCTCTAAATAATCACCTTTTGTGACAGCCTGATTTCGCTAAATAAATATGGGTAAATTTGATAAGTTTGCTCGTCTTAAAGCGGCTAGAGCAGGTAAGAAGATCACAGATATTGAAGATGAAAAGAATTCAAACGTTGATATCTATGATGAAGTTGATGAGATGGAATACAGAAAACACAAACGAGATCAACTTTTAAACGATGATTTTATCGTTGATGAAAATGGTGAGGGATATGCTGAAACTGGTGCCGATGAATGGGAGCATCATGAGGATTATTACTCTGAAGATGAAGAAGATGATAATATTGGGGAAACAACCAGCACACCAAGGAAGAAAAAAGTTAAAAAGGTTAGAAATAAGAAATCTGAAATCACCCGATTCTTCAAGCCAACAGCAGCAAAGCCGGTCAAAACTGAAGCTAAGGTGGATATAAGTAACTTGGATGACATCCTTGCAGACTTCACAAATACTGCCGTTCAGAGAGTGAAAGCTGACTCAATTTTTGGATCAGAACCAAAGAAGGATATCTTTTCTTCGGTCAAGCATAGAAGGGCCCGGGATAAAACTTCTTCTCCAAGACTTAATGTTAATCAATCCAAAAGAGCACCGGTGAGTGTCTCATTGGGTAGCCCGGTCTCCAAAAAGGCGAAATTAAGTTCTGAACCAGAGGAATATTATACAGCAATTGACTTTGACGATTATCAAAACGTGCCTTCTTCACCTACGAAAAATTATAGGGATAATGTGCCCAAAACTGAGAATAAAATTGAAAAGAATCTGGATGCCAAGAAAACTGCAGATGAAGTTGTAAAAGCAGAGGCAGATAATGAGCCACAGAACTCATCGGCGGTTCAAACGATGAAAACAACCGATGCCGATTTAGATGATAGCAGTGATGATGACGACATTGTTGTTGCCAAGCGGAGAACAACTGCATTTGTCGATCGTGACGTCAATTTAAGCAGCTCTAGAGCAAAGCCGATCTTAAAGCATCCTTTGAATTCTTCTCCATTTAAGGATACCGATGTGAATTCCTCGTCAGTTGCATCTGTCTCTTCACCTGTTCGATTTTCGGACTCGAGTTTCTACAGATTGAACGAAGATGAAGTTATCACAAAGGATGAAAGTGGTGAAGAGAGCCTTAAAATGTATTGGCTTGACTTTGCTGAAGTGGATGGATCACTACTTTTATTTGGTAAGGTCCAAGCTGCGGATGGCAGTATGGTTTCTGGGGTGGTTCAAGTTAATGGAATTAACCGAGAGATATACTTCCTACCAAGAGAGCGGCGCAAACAAGTTGAACAGGAAGAAGAAGATGAGTCAGAAGAGGACAATGATGAAAAGAATGATGAAAAGAAATCTAGCAAGATAACTACTAATGATGTCTATGAGGAGATCGTTCCTTTACTCATGGATAAGTATGGCCTATCATTCATTAAAGCAAAACCAGAGACTAAAAAATACGCATTTGAGCTTCCGGGAATTCCACACGAGGCTGAATATCTGAAAGTTCTTCTTCCATATCAGACGAAGAAGTGTAGAAATACGGTCATTCCTGCAGACCTAGAAGGTGAAACGTTTTGGCATGTTTTTAATGCCAATGCAGATATATTCGAGTCATTCGTTTTGCAGAGAAATATTATGGGTCCATGCTGGCTTGAAATCAAGAAGCCAGACTTTAAGCAACTACAAAATGCTACCCACTGTAATGTTGAGGTTGCAGTTTCATCTCCAGACTACATCACGCCTCTCTCTGCAGATATGCTACCCCCAGCATTAAATGTTTTGGCAATAAATGTGCAATCATTTATGAGTATGAAGTCCGGTAAACAAGAAATTGGCTCAGTCTCTTTAGCTCTCTATAAGGACCTTCCTCAGGATAAGCCAATTGAATCTGGACTCAAACCAGATGAGGAAACAACGTTGGTTCGTCCGCCAGGTGCATCGCTTGCATTTCCTCCAGGTCTTAAACAGTTGGCTCAGAAAAAAGGTATGGTTCTGAGAACCTTTAACAACGAGAGAGCAATGTTGAACTGCTTGGCAGCAATTGTGAAGAAGTCGGATCCAGATGTATTCATTGGGCATAAATTAGAAAATGTCACGCTCGACATTCTCATGCATAGAATGTATGACTTGAAGGTGAGTACTTGGTCCTACTTTGGTCGGATCAACAGAAAGCAATTTCCAAATAAATTTGGCAGGAACTCCGGAAGAAATAACATGTTCTATCTTAAGGAAATTTTACAGGGAAGGCTTATTTGTGATATTGCAAACAACATGGGCCAATCTTTAACTCCGAAATGTCAATCTTGGGATTTGGCAGAAATGTATGAGATATACTGTAAGAAGAAATACACACCAATGGAAGTGAACCTTGCAAATCCTGCATTTGGTGAAGATGCTGGAAGGTTGTTGGCTGCTTTCAATGAGAATAGAATGGCGGTTAAAATGATTGGTGATGTTGCCTTTGGAATTCAAATTTTATCCTTATCGAAACAACTTACCAACTTGGCAGGTAATGCCTGGTCACGAACATTGGGTGGTACACGTGCTGGAAGAAACGAATATATTTTACTGCATGAATTTACGAGAAATGGCTTCATAGTTCCAGATAAAGAAAATAGAAGGCAGAAACGGCATGGAACCTCAGATAATGAACCAGCAACAGCCGCTGCTGGAAGAAAGGCAAAATATCAAGGTGGTTTGGTGTTTGAACCAGTGAAGGGTCTTGTTAAAAACTATGTTACCGTCATGGACTTCAATTCTTTGTATCCTTCCATCATTCAGGAATTCAATATATGCTTCACAACAGTAGACAGATCAAAGTTGACTGAGGATGAACTTCCAGAGGTTCCTTCTCCCGAAACACCACGTGGTGTTCTTCCTAAGCTTCTTCATGAGTTGGTTAGTCGTCGTAGAGAGGTCAAGAAGTTGCTGAAGGATCCTAGAATCTCGACACAGGAAAAAATACAATATGATATCAAGCAGCGTGCTTTAAAGCTTACTGCCAATTCCATGTATGGATGCTTGGGCTATGTGAACTCCAGATTTTACGCTAAGCCTTTGGCAATGCTTGTTACAAACCGAGGTCGTGAAATTTTGATGGATACGAGACATTTGGCCGAAAGTCTTGGCGTGAGGGTTGTTTATGGTGATACCGATTCTGTTATGGTTGATACTGGATGTGACACTATGAAGGAAGCATTGAAGTTTGCAGAAGATTTCCGGAAGAGGGTTAACGACCGGTATAAGTTATTGGAAATTGGTATTGACAATGTGTTTAAAAAGATGTTGCTCCATGCCAAAAAGAAGTATGCTGCAGTCAACTGCACGATAAATGCAGATGGAAAGGAAAGTACCAGTTTAGAGGTGAAAGGTTTAGACATGAAAAGGAGAGAATACTGTCCATTGTCGAAGGAGGTGTCAACCTTCATCTTGGAGAAAGTTCTAGGTGACAATGATCCGGAAGAAGCTCTTACCGCAATATACGGTTACTTAGAAGGCATCACTACTAAGCTTAAAGATAACAATATTCCTATGGTGAAGCTCAAGATCAACACCAGGCTTTCTAAGGATCCCGTGCAATACCCAGGAGGCAAAACAATGCCAGCTGTGCAAGTTGCACTTAGACTGAGAGATCAGGGTAAGATTGTAAAGGCTGGAAGTGTGATCACATTTATTATCACCAATGAGGATGCGGATAAAGGTGCAAGTGTAGCAGAACGGGCTAGAAGCATTCAGGAAGTATTATCAGATCAGTCCAAATATGAGCCGGATGCAGACTTCTACCTTGAAAAACAACTGTTTGCACCAATTTCAAGGCTTTTGGAAAAAATCGAGGGATACGATGTTGTGCGACTTGCACAATCTTTGGGTTTGGATTCGAGAAAATACGAGGCAAGAGCAAGATCCCTCGAGCGGGAAACTGGGCTTCAGCCCCTTGAATCTACTGTTACTGATAGTGAGAGATTCAGAGATGCAAAGGACTTTCTCATCAACTGTCCTAAATGCCAGGCCAGTATAAAGTTTGGTGGTATTCAAAGTTCTCAGCAGTACAGGGTTACTTTTAGCGGTATCAAATGTGGTGAGTGCGACTCGATTATCCCTGTTTTGAGTGTGACTGCCCAACTAGAGCATTTTATTCGGCACGAAATCTCGCTATATTATGCTGGATATCTTACCTGCAGCGATTGTGGTCTCACTACCCGGCAAGTCAGTGTTTATGGAAGAAGATGCATTGGTGGACAAGGTACTGCTCGCTCATGCAAAGGTGTTATGAAGTACTGCTATACTGACAGAATGCTTTACAACCAGTTGCTATATCTGCAATCACTGTTTGATGTCGAAAAGGCCAAGAAAAGAACCTTGAAGCCTCTTTATGATATTACTACTCAGAATAAAGATGATTTACCACCGGAGTTGAATCAGGGTGAGTTGGATGCTTTAGTTGAGCAGAGTAGGCCGGAATTTGGAGTGATACAAAGTGTGGTTACCAAATACTTGGATGACTGTGGAAGAAGGTATGTGGATATGGGTAGTATATTTGGATTCTTAAAATGAGTCTCTATACATTCAATACGCCAGTAAAATAAGATAAATAAAACAAAATGAATTAATTATGAGTACCATTAGATCATAGAACTTAGTATATACAAATTGTTCTCCCGGGCTATCCTGAATGCTGCCTAGAGTATCTAACTCCACCCAATAAATACGACCATTGCGAATGCACAATTAACTTTTCTTCCACCAGTCCTCAACCGCTCTTCTAGCCCGGGTGACTTGTTCGGTTATTACCGGCTGAATATTGTAGTACTTAATCTTAAGATTATCAGCATTATCGGATATTGCAGCAGTAACCATATCCTGCCTCACTTTGAACTCTGGGAAGTATTTCGATTCGAGCGAGCTTAAACTATGCTTGCTATTTTGAAACGTTTTTGGCATACAAATGCCAAACGCAACAAGCCCAAATATAGATGGTGTAAGAAACCTCGTTATGCCGCCTTTTCTTCTAGCAAGAACCGATCCAAGTAATGTTGCTGTTAGCACATAGAGTGACTGTGGAAGAAGAGGTTCCTTAACTATTTCTTTGTATTTTTCACTAGTTTTGGCAACACCAGTTGAAAATCTTGCCTTGTAGTATTTAAACTTCTCCAGCATAGATTCTTGCTTGGTGCCCGCCCATTCTCTAGCATTTCTGGAATACAATTCCAATGAATTCACTTTTTCTATTGACTTTCCATCAATAACTTGTGCACTTGAAGATTTCGAGACTTCCTGCGCAGCAGGAAGAGGGCTTTCTCCACTTCTATCAGAATAAAATTCTCGTTGCGTCATCGTGGATGTATATGTATATATTTATGTATAAATATACACGACTCAGTTGTTATTTGTGTCTGCTGATGTGAATGCCGACTGCCAGTAATTCGCATGTTTCTTCGTCCTTACATTATTTCTTGGGGAGGGGGAAAAAAAAAAAATAAATAAAAAAACGATAATAAATAAATACAGAGATATCTAAGAGCATTTGCTACCAAATAAAGCTTAATAATTTGCATAGACGGAGACATACTGTCTCCAAATTCCACACTCGCCATCAGTAAAACTGTATAAAAGGGATTCAACCTACCTCAATCGTCATATTTATGTATATTTTTATTAATTTTAGCACAAGCCTCAATGATCTGGGTCAAGCACAACAACAATGCAAAACATGATAAAACAATTCTAGATAATTCGGGATGCAGTTCATCCTTTAATTATTTGGTATATAGTGTAGCAAAGAGCTATCGAACCCAACAATGTGATACTCAAGTCGAGGCCCTTTGAAAAGTTCGATTTAGCACATGCTCGATAATGAAGCATGGGTGGATACATATAAACCAATGGGATACAAGCAAAGCATCCAACAAATGAGACGAACTGGTCAAGATTTGTGGATCCGTAAAATGCAATTAATGTGGTCAACATGACAAAAAAGATCCTAAATGTATTTTTCTCCCATTTCACCACAGGATTAGACTTGCCAGAGCGCTTCTTAAATATCTTCTTCTCCATGATCCTAACAGCTGGAAGGAGTTGAAGAGGAACAGAAAACATGATTGCAACCGGATAAAAGAGCTGAATCATAATCACGTATGGCGAGTTCTGAGGCAAACTTAATATGATGACTGTTTTCACATCATTTCCATACGTCAAGTATCCAATGGCACCAATGCCAATGAATAAAACGGCACAGGCAGCAACAACAGCAAACAATACCTTTGGAAAATCCTGCGGTTTTGCCATGGCCTCCTCCACTGGAATAATTAGACCGATGCCTTCAAATGCAAATATGGCCACACCAATGAATAAACTCCATTTATCATTGCTGAAAATGCTGATATCTGGGGCAGGGCCATGCTTTATAAGATCGGCGGCCGTATAATAGACGATGGTAAATATTCCAATGAGAATAAACACGTTTGCCAAAAGAGCAGCCAGTGAAAGCTTAGTGATATTCCTCACGAGCGACATTGGAATGAAAAAAATTGACTCAAGCACAACAATGAGACCAACAGCCACATGAAGAGAAAAAGCGTTTTCAAAGAAGGCATGAAGATTTTCGGCTGTGAATACAATGTACGTGGCCACAAATCCAAGCTGGGAAAGCACGATGGAGGCGAGAATAAAGAATTTTGCATACTTGCCATATAATATTCCTCCAATGTCACCAAAGGATGAAACACCTGTCTTTTCCTTGGCCTGAACCAATATGAGGTAGCAAAAGAAGGAGAGTGTGGCAAAGAACAGCAGAAGCCCTATCGACAAAAGAAGACCTCCGTTAGAAAAAGCCTTCGGTAAGAAAAGCACACCTGTGCCGACAAATGATTTGAAAAGAAGAAAGAAGGATTTCATCGTGGAAGCCTTTCCTTTTTTGCGGAGTTTAGGTTGAAATTGGTGTCGTTGTGTTGGAATCGTGTAACTGTTAACAGAAGCTTCTTCAAGAAGTGGATTTTCCTCATCATGCTTATAGTCAGAGGCATAATCACAGGCCAAGAAATCTTCATCCTCTAGATCCTCACCCGCAAAATGGCCATAAACAGATAGAAACTCCAGAAAGTTCCTCGTGAGTCCAGTTGGTTTATTTAGAGTGTATCCAAATTTTGTCCGCTTTTGGTTTATAAATTCTCTACGGAAGGCACCAGGAACTCGCAGAACTGAGGCAGATGAGCCTCTTCTTTCTCCCAAAACATCAGAGCCAGATAAACTTCTCGTTCGCTTGATTTGCTGGCCTTTATTACTCAGATTGTATAGATCTCTGGTTATGTCACCTCCTTGTAGCTGGAGAGAGTGCTCCGAGTCTGTCGCAAGATGTTTACCGACGTTCTTCAAGATAGTGGCATCATCTAGAACGGAGCCAAATGATGAAGATACCTGTGCTGGGGGTAAATGAGAAGATGAAGCACTTGTTGATGCTTCATCGTCCGATTCCAAGGCAATGGATTCTGCTCTGTGATTTGCGAAACTACCCACTCTAGGTGTCATTCGAGATGCAAATGAGCCTGAAATCGGAACGCTCTCACTCATATCCGGAGGTGTGTTCGATCCCTGATGTTTTCTATGTGGAAGCATGAAGTGATTTGAGCCCTGTGTGCGTGCAAGACTCGAAGTAGGAGAAATGAGTCTTGCCATGGATGCACGCCTTGGAATATCCATAATGGGGCGAGAAGAACTTCTCACTGGAATTGAACTAGACAACCTCCTGTTTGGAGAGTCTGTCATTCGGCGGGATGTAGTAAACAATGTGGTATTAATTGTTGTGTTTGCCTATTCCATCAGCTGGAAACGACAGGAAAGATAAGAAATGAAATGTAAATGCCAAATATCAGCAATAGGGACGTGATGAGTGAAGCCGTACACTAGTAAATGATATCAACTGTGTTAACAAGGGCAGGCCAGTGTTATAATATAATTGTTAAGAAGGCAGTATACACGATATTTAAAGACAATGAGGGGGATAAATAAAAATGGCAAGATCTATGTTTTTATATTTTTGGGTAAAATGATAGATAAACGTGTAGAAGGCAGAGGATAAAAATTTATTGAAGGGAACAAATGCCATTCATTGACCTTATTATTAAGAGGACAATTCCCATCGGAGAAACAAACCCCAAAAAAATGGGTTAACTGATTTGTCCACAATAATTGATCTTCCTTGAGTATACGTATATAGAAACAGATAGCGAAACAAAACATAAATTGAAAAAATTAAAAATAATGAATGCTTTCCTTCTTTAATGCATGGAATATTTTCCCCTAGGCTTTATCTTTATTCCCCTCAAATGGAGAATACTGGCTTGATTATAATAATTGCATATATCAATAATACACGTCCTCTTAGTAGAGTAACTCAATATGGCGTACAGTAAATTTTATAAGGATGATATGGTTTGGCTGATCGAGGAAGAGTAGAGATAACGTAATTATCATGCTTGAGAATTTTTTCCATAATATCTTGCTTTCGCCGATTTTCTCTCAAATACGCAACTTCTCGATCAGGAAGTTTCTCTTCCAGTAAGCAATGGCTCAATTTTTAACTCTTCTCAGATGCCGCACATTATATTATTGTTATACGGCCATTCTGATATTGGAGACAGAAATGAATGCATTTGTGACTGTGGTTTTCATGTTTTTAAATAATATATAATGAAAAACGAGTTGACATCCTTTGAGAGCTTTTATTATGTTGATTCCGATAATCAAAACTCTTAATGCTTATTGGTTTGATTATAGAACAAAACAAGCCACTGAATTATGTAGTACTGGTATATGTTGGTTCCATGAAATATCATTAGAAGATATCGCTCTATTTCTCGTGTTACTTTAAAGTGTGCCACATGGTTTGAATTTCAAGTTATCACACTGCTGAAATGAACATCAGAGTTTTTAAAGCTGGGGAAAATAGAAAAACGTAATTTCTCGAAGTACTCGGCAAAGGCAGTTCGGTCACCCTAGAATGAATGACATTCTTATGTAGGAGGTAACTGATTTTCGAAGACAAGATTATACTTGGAAGTTATCAAAGGTATCTAACTAATATTATTATATGTCCAAGCTTGTATAATTGACAGAGTTCCATTGCCCAAAATTGGGCTTTTTCCACAGCTAGAAAATCCTGATGGCATTGAAAATAAGCTAGGATATAAAAATCAAAAAAATTGAAGCCCGAAATAAAAGTAAATATGATCTTATCTTACTTTTGGGGCTCTCAGTACACGATGATCCTAGTTCATGGCTTTTTTTTTGATAGTATGTGTTTGACTAGAACTAATTTTTGCTTTTTTTCATATTCGGACATGACATGGTGGCCATTTAAGGGTGAAAATAAAGCTGAAAATAATTCCGCAAATGATAGCTCGGCTAATAAAGCAAAGCAGCCAGTGTTCTTAGACGATGTTCCACCAAAATTCCAAGAAACAGACCTCGAGAGGGCAAAAAGAGCCAGAAAGGTACATGATCAACTGAAAGAAAAGGATGCAAAAGATGGATCTGTTGGTAAACAAGTTGGAACTGTTCTACATTCATTAACATGGAATGATTTCAAGCCATCTAACCTCATACAAATACCCTGTTTCCGGGATGCTGGACTTTCTGGCTTCAGCTGCATGTTTGTCTTTTCCACTATTATGTTTTTGTATCATCGAGATATCCGAAGGTCAATTAATTGGGGGTACGGCGGTCTTCTACTCGGAAGTGTTTTTGGTTGGGAACATTGCAATAGAGTAAGGAGACATTCTGAAGATGTCGTTCAGCAAGCACAGGCTAAATTCCAGGAGAAGGTTAAGAGAAGAAGATCGCAGGAAGGAAGCGGACTGTCAGGTAAGAAAGATTAAAAAAAATCCGAATTGTTGATTTAATGCTTCCAACTAGCACTGTGTTAATTCAAAATGTTGTTGCTCTCATATTCCTACGAGGCACTTATACGTCATACACCATATATCTCTTTTTATTTATACATCCTGTAAATATACGATGAAATTTGTCATGATCATAACTATCTCAACAGCCAGTCTGGAGCGTACTTCTTGTCTATTCTTATGGTACTCACGTCAAATGCCTCAATTAGAAGCTCTACCAGAATTCTCCCTCCTTTAGGTCCAGTGAATCGCCTGTATTCCTCACTTACACTGGCGAAATTCCATCCTTGAAGCTTTCTTAAGCACCCGATAACAGTACCTGTTCTGTGGCGGCCCATTCCACAGCATACAAGCAACGGATGGTATCTCCTGTCTGCAATAATTTCAAGAGCCTGCTTGATCGATGATTCGGAGAGACCATCCCAAGAGTTTGATTCCACTGAATCGTACCCTAGATTGCAGAAAAGATTGATATGATTGTCGTCGATGAATTTAAGAAAATTGTCCTGTGGATCTTCTATTGCAAGCCATATTATAGACTTTAAGTGAAGCTGTTCTAAGAATGAATGATTTAGTGCAGATGGCTGTCCAGATCTGTATAAATTCTTCTCTACTGGGCAAAAGTTGAGAGGAGGAACAACTCTTATTGTTGGTGCTTCTGTGAGGAGCTCTGAATCCTCGATTTTGTTCTCCTTCGAGTCATCTATAAGTTCCTCTATTGTAACCGCATCCTTTGGCGGCGATGCTTTTGGTTTTTTAGTATGTTTTGTGTTAATGTTGTTCAGCTTATAACCGTTCTTTTGATTAGATGTACTGTTTGACTCATCTGCATTTGTATCCTGCTTATTCCCCATAATGGATTCAAGCAGCATTTTCTCAAAATGATACTCCTGCTCTTTCTAAACCGATCTTCAACCTATAAGTACCGTATTCACCTTAATCTGAATAAAAGTTTCATAATAGACTTTAAGGTCGTCGTCACATATTTTCTAAGCTGGCAGTTCTGGAAAGTTAGCGTTGCTCCGCGAAATGAGCTTACATAAAATCTGCATAAAACTTTGTTGCCGGATGCTTTTATGCGTTTTAACGCTCGAGGACAGCAAATGAAAAATGTAACCAAAAAAAAAAAGTAAAATAAAATATGCCCATTGGAAAACGAGCTAGGCTTTGCTTGTTAAGAGATCTTGGTAAAGCGTGTCTAGTCTCAGTTTATTTAGGCGTTTAATCTTTTGAATTACCCACCATCACTTTGGCTCTGCTTCAATTAAAAACAATGAAGAAGGTTGCAAAAAGAGCCACTGAAAAAAGCAAAAAGGCTTCTGGTAAGCCTTACCACCAGGATTTGGCACACTCCGTAACATTAGCATATAAGAGCTATTTAAAGGGGCTTCAGCAGAACCAAAAGTTGAGACTAATAGATACATTTTTGGCATTCTTAGTCTGCATCGGAATTTTACAGTTCATATTCTGTGTCTTGGTCGGAACTTTTCCCTTCAATGGCTTTTTAGGAGGCTTCATATCAGCTGTCGGTCAGTTTGTGCTTACCGTTTCGTTAAGATTGCAATGTCTGGAATCTAACCAGTCATCTTTTAAGGGGATCTTGCCGGAAAGGGCCTTTGGTGATTATATCTTTGCTAGTATCATACTACATTTTGTGGTGATTCACTTCATCAATTGAATCATTCTATCTATCGTGCTTATGCATGTATATATATATACATATATAGTTTAAGGTTTCCATGTATAAGCGTCATAATTATTTCCTATTGCTTTTTTTTTTTTCTTTTCAGTAGTAGAAGTACATATTAATGAATAGATCTCCTATTTAATCCTTCACTATGCTCATCATGCTCTCCCCGCCACTACCCTTAGTACCAGCAACCTCGTCTTCTCTACCACCATCTTTTTGAGATCCCGGTGATCCTTTTGATTTTTCCACATCTAACATGTCGTCTCCAGAATCTGATTTGACCTTTTTGTCTTCTTCATCGGTTAACTTAGGGATGCCAAATTCGCATTTCTTGTATTCTTCCAATTCCTCTTTAGTCTGTGGATGCTGTCTCAGCCACTTCATTCTAGAGCCACCTGGTGCTCTTTCATTTAGGCTAAAGCCAAAAAGTTTTAGTTGAAACTGTTGCTTGGTTCGTTTTTCGCACTGCGTTCCTATTTCCGGATACATCTTCAAAAACATGCCAGCAAACGACGTTCCAAAAAAGGCACCGTCGATGTTCAAGTATCTGGAAGAAGGAGGCAAGTAAATATCATTGCAATTTGGACAGTACAATCTAACTGTCTCAATTCCAGGCTGATCATACCGTCCTATAGGAAGAAGATGCATTCCTTGGCAATAATACCGAGGACACGACCCAAAACAGTTATCCTGATACTTCTCAGCCATAGCTCGCAGTCCGTGCTTAGTAAGTATGTATCTGGCATGAATGAGGCCATATAGTACCTCGGCTGCATGCTCTACTAAGGGAACATTAGCTGCCTTTATGGGAACCTCAGGTTCCAAGTCTAATATTGTATCTGACGCATCTCTAAAAAAGGGGACAAGGGAACTCAATCCAGTCAAGTTGAAATTATCCTCTATAAACTCAGGTGCCACTTCCACAAAGTAGTCATGCCCAAACATCGAGCAAAATATAGATATCCAGCTCTCCACCTCTTCGCTTGAGTCTGATTGCACATTATTATAGGTGGACATTTGTGTGTATAGCCTTCCTCTTTCCAATCTGTTTCAAGGTATTTACCCTTATACGTCCGCTTGTTCTTTTTTGTGGGTTTATGTACAGTATAGGAGGCTAATTTATTAGCATTTCCATCCCCTGTAGTCTTTAAGTGATTTATGTTGTCGATTTCGCTACCAATAATTGTCGCATGCTACTAAATTATTAGGGGGAGAGATGATAAACGAAAAAAAAAAAAAAAAGATCAAAAAATAAAATGTGATCGACTTATCCGAAATAATGTGTGATTGAGGCCGAAAGAAAGTTACCGCCATATTTACAGATCTATATTAATCCAATTCCACTTCTGAAATATCAAGTATCACCTTGATCACATAATGGTTCTTTTTCTTATTTCAAAGTAAACATTTAAGTCAACTCGAAATGTCTAAGCGCATAGCTGTCTCGGTGTCGGACTCTTGATCAGATACATCCGTACACACATAGAATTTCATGTAGAAGGTAGCGAAGAGATGCAATCGGCATATAGTAAGCTTTCCACCCCAGGCTGATGTGTAGGCATAAATTAAACTTGTTCACAGAGTAGTATATTGCACATTAAGCGTTTTATTTTCAACCGCCACTGTTTTGGAACTTGAATATATCCACCATGAGAAAATCAAACTTGTTCTTTTTGGTTAGCATCCTCACTATATTTACTAATATAATAAAGTCCATCGGTAAGGACAAAATCAAAAATAAAATCTATCTGATCTACACACGTTCGCCGTTTGCCGGAAAAGATCTCAATAAATTAAGCCAGTTACGGAAGGAAAGAATACAAGTTAATAGACAGAGAAACACGATTAGTGCGCAAGATAATTATGCAAAATGGACAAAGCTTAACAGGAAGTTTGACAAACTCACTGAAGAGCTGAAAAAGGAGGAAGTTGCATTGGCGAAAAAGAAGGCAAGATTTGATCTCAACGTTGACCGTGTCATTACATTTATCACAGTTGTTCCGAACAATCTTGTAAATCTCTGGTATAGCCGAGTTCCTTTACTATATTTGCCATACGGCTTGCTCCCAGCATTTCTTGAAATATTTGTGTTGAACTTCCCATTCCTTCCGAGAGGCTCCATTGGTGTCATTATTTGGTCCTTCTGCTTGAATAGAACGCTCAATTTCTTCATAGTACTCTTTAAATATTTGCTTTTCACCAAGCCAGTGCAAAAGCCCGTGAAGACATTTTAGTGAAGGCAGCGCATCCACTTTTACATTTTCATTTTGTACTAAATACAGATTTTCATATATACGAATTGTACTACTGCTCTGATTCATGATACTCCATTCACGTATATACATATGTCCAAGAGAAAATTCATTAAAATGCAATTCATCCTCCCCCTCTTTGAAGAAAGTAAACATTGTTTCACTTTATCTGCCTAGTAGAATGGCATCAGTCCAGCTCATGAAACCACGTTGAGAACGCTCCTGTGTCTTTGAAGTCCGAAAAGCACTTCACGCTCTTTCTTTTTGATCTGTGCTTATTCTTCTTAAAGTCCGTATTCAAACACTTAAAAGCGTCCATGATCTTACTGCAGCACTTCACTTCAGACACCATATCCTTATCTCCCGAAATGGAGCTCCGGCTAGATCTACTGATTGGATTAACTTTAATCGGCCGTAGTCCTTTGTGGTTTATCATACGATCCAAAAGGTAATGTATCCATAGTAGGTTTGTGCTAGGGCATTTCACTGACCAGTCAATCGTCTCGCACATATCACCGTTAGTGCTGGAATACGAATATAAACTCTCTTGATGAGAATGAACACTTCTGGCCGATGATGTATTGCCAAAAGTTTCATGATGGCGCTCCGATAGCAGCTTCCGCATATTGGTGTACGTTGTAAATTGGTAGTCACCCCTTCCCCTGAAAAAGTTCGGATTGTCCAAACCAGTAAACAAAACATGATCACCAATCCGGGCTCTGGATAACGAAAAGTCAATCAAGCTTACATGAACTTTATCCGAAGTTGGATCTCTCCTGACCAACACGTTTCCCCAGTGCAAATCTCTGTGCTCAAAATCGGCATTCAACTCACCCGCCGATAATGCGTCGCACACTTGTTTGAGGATCTCATACGCCTCCCTCCAATTTCTAACCTTGAACTTTTCAAGGGAAACTCCCGCATATTCCATCCTCATCACAAAGTACAGTTGCATGTTTGGGTTCTCGCTTGGTCTTCTTACGTTTTCTCCGCCCATGGAAGAGTTAGACTCCCAAGCCATTTGAAGATCTGAAGGATAAGGTCCTCTAACAACTTTCCCCATTCTAATTCCGACAAACCCAGGTGTCTTTGTCATTGCCATGGTTATAGACAACTCCTGTATTACTTCCTTCATTTGCATTTGCCGTGTGTGATTATCACCGAAGGGAATCACTTTATAAACACTTTCAGGCTCTTTTCCCAGCTTCATCTCTTTTGTATTTGCGTACTCGGCATATATGTCACTGAACTGTGTGTGCGATAGGCACTTGAATGCTTTGTCGTTGCGTGCCAAGTGCCGATACAAACTAGTGAAGGAGAAAATCCGCTTTTGGTTGCAAAGCCTCAAAAGTAACTTCTGGTTGATACTTTCAACTTCCGAAACTTTCATAGCCGGAACCTTGATGTTAATTCTTCCAGCATTAGACTCTCGTCCAGTGATCGATATACTAGCAGTGCTTACAGATTTCTGCTCCAAAGCGCTCTGTGTGGTTTGTGCATCCCTGGAATCGGATATAAATGATGATATCGACAAAATAGATGAGGAGTTTCTTAATTTGTGATTCAACTTCTCGCGTGTATCATGTTGAGGGATGGGTAGCGAAATATCGCACGAAGACAAGTTTATCGACGCCCTATTTCCAGCACCTGATTTATAGGAGGGGTGTAGAAGTCGACCAATATTTGTGAGACTGAGTCTGTGTGTTAATCTTCCACCTGAAAAGCTTGACCGGCTCGAATGACTGTTTCCAGCTCTCTCAGCATCTGAATGGCCCCCAATTGAAGCGAGAGTGCGTAGAGAAATTGAATGGCGGAGATGGAATCTGGATGACTTCTTCTGAATGGTGTGATTTTTCGCTTCTCCAACTGGTTGCAAGTCTTTGCTGGTATTTTGCTGCGCAGATATTATGTTGTTGTATACTGCACTAGGTCTTTGGTTTCGTTTCTCACTACTTAAAACGTCAGATCCAGTCTGTTCACGAGCATCCGGCTCCAACACTCGGTTTGGTACGATAGGAGAGACCGAAATGTGTTTTATAGAATCTCTTTCGTGCGAAGCGATTGACGAGGTGTTGCAACTGGATGGATCTTCTAGAAGAGAGTTACTTGCCGGACTGCAATTAGAGCCATCATTGTGACTGTCGTTGTGGTGATGATGATGATGGTGATGATGGTGGTGAGAGTTGGAAAGCGAATGTGCCGGATCTCTCTTTAAGGAAATCTGCGAGAACCGCTTGTAAGAATGTGATCCAGCACTATCCAAGGAGTTCTGAGAAATTGTGCTTCTCCTAAATCTCTCAGCCATGGACTTGAGCCTACTACCGGCCGATCGGCTCGATAATGATGATGAGAGTGACAGTAGTGAAAGCCGTTTAATAGAGCTCGATGATGCCGTTGATAAATTCGCCTGGTGCTCCTTCAATACATTTGGCTGCTCCCTTGAGCAGCTCTTTTTGAAAGATGTGTCCACGAGAGGTGAATCGCTATTTCTCGGCCATTCCCGTTTCAAACCAAATGTGGAAATGGGTCTGAATTTCGTCGTGGCTCTTTTTCCAGGTCGGACTTTGTTCTCCTTGTTGATATCAGCGAAACCGTGTTGGTTAGACGATGAGTTGGCAGCTAGTCTCCTTCTGGTCTTCAGCCGATAATCATCGGCCGACATATTCTGATTAGTATCATCCTCCTTGGAGTAAATACGAAATGAAGGACCGCTGGTGTCCGCCTCTCCATTTTGAATAATGCTGTTTAGTGAGATGTTTGGAGACGACTGCCTTAGTCTGTACTGTTTTTTCCGTGTAGGTGACTCGAGTGACAACTCATCGACCTGAGTCAATAAATCGTCTCTGGGGGAAAAAGAGGTGATCAGCAGACCATTTCTTTTTCTTTGATTTGAAGCCATTCTTCTCTTCTTATGTATCTGCCTCTAAGTTTTTAATCAAAATCTATCCTGTAGTGACAGGTCACAAAACTGTGCTTGTTTGCCGTTAATGATCTGCTATACGTGTTTTTGTGACGTGCGGAACAGTGGAATATGGGCAAGTTTTTACTCTTCCTATACCGTGCTTTTGTACACAACCAGTATATTCTGCTGAGAAGACACTTACGATGGTAAAATGTGTACACGGTGTGGGAAGATCAAAACGCAGGGGAAAGGTCAAATTTATAAAGAAAAAAGGTACACTGGGATTGCACACTACTATACTTAGTTGCTTGCCGATTAGTGGGGCATGTTTAGTGAGGACGTAAATCGTCACAGCAACATCATCAATTGTTCCTTCCCTAATATGCACGGAAAAAAATTTGTTTTGACGCCAAGTAAACAGGCGCGAAACAGCTTGTGCAGTATTGGGCATGGCTTGGGAAGCAAGAGCAAGAAAAAAAAAAATATATATATAAATAAATAAACAAAAAAACTGTAAATAGAAGGATCGAATCGAGTTAAAGCGGCTTGAATCAGAAAAACGCATCGTCCGCTTCCGGAAACAGGTAAATACACAAGCACAGGGGAAAGGCCATGTGAACAAATATATAGTTTGGCAAAAGACATCACACATGTTCGGCATTAAATTAAAACTTAATAATGCTATGTGTCCTTCGTACAGTTAATGGCTCATATTGCTGCTTGTATTTGGATCGGGGTACATGGTCTGCTATTGAGTTATAGGGGAGGATGCATTTAATAGCAGCAGAATTGAACTACATTTTCCATCTTCGAGCGTATTTTTTTTTTCTTTTTCCAAGTAAGAGTAATTACCATGAGTATGATTTGAAGTAGTTCTATAATTGTATTAGTTATGTAAGCTGGACTGCATGTTCTACAAACATGATTTTACTAAAGATAAGCATATGGTTCTAATGCACTCTAGTGGCTCTGGTATGTGACCAGAGCTTGCATTACCCAACACTGCGAGCTTGAAGCAAAAAAATATAAAAATAAAAATAAAAATAAAAATAAAAATAAAAATAAAAGTAAAAACTAGATCAAGATTAAGATCAGGAACTTCAGCCCAAGCCAGATTTTTTGTGAGCTAAGAATGTGCCAGTAGGTATGACAAATAATCAAGATACATTTTTATTGTGATACATCAGATTTACCATCAATAGTTTTGGCCACGTAATATTATTAAAACTACGGTTGTCTAAAACGAAAGTCAGTTATGTCGAAATATGGAGGAGAACTCCAAAATTATGAAAGTGCGAGAAATGTTAGCAGAAGTGGTAAAAGCATAAGCTCAAGGCAACACAAAGTCTCAAATGCCGTCAGGGCCAATGATCAGACTTTTAGAGCATCTGTGATACATCGAAAATCATTTGATCATCGAAATGGGGGAGCATCCGGCCATACACTGAATAGAGATGATCTTGTAGATATGTTTGGAGGAATGAGTGTAAGAGATAGATCCCGTTTGGGTATGGACCTCTCGACGGTACATGAGGTTGATAACAATGTGCGTGAACAAGGAGCTGGGGACTATAGTACACTTACAAATGAGTATGATCAAAATTATGATATGCAGAATGGAGACGATCAAGCACAGTATGCAACATTAACGCAGGATAACGTGAATAGGTTTGAGAATGACGATGAGATTGACAATAATCAAAGAAATTCGAAAAAGAACGATTTCCTGCAAAGATTTGCTGAGCCACAGTATGAAGGTTACGACGATATTTATGATGATGATGGAGATGGATTTGATAGTCAAATACAGCAGGCTATGGATATAAAAGCTGAAGAGAATCTGGAATCTCCAAAGCAAACACAAGGTATCGCAAGTCACACGCAACGAAATGGTATACGTAATCCTTTCATTTCAGTTCCGTTATCAAAATATATGATAAAGTCAGGAAAACGGCAGACGCCGCGATCCGAAAGTATGGATTCATTCTCTTCACTCTCTACTTCAAAGTCTGTTCCCACAGCCACTTCGTCTACTTCGTACACTGAGTCCGACAGTGAGCAAAGCGATTACAGCAATGATTTCGCCGATGATGAGCTTGATTTCAGTAAGGCAGCATTGGTAAACAAGTTACAGCAGAGGCAGAAAAGAGCAGAAGAACAGGCTAGCACAATTAATCGTGAGAGAAGAATGCGTTTTAGGCAGATTCGTGAGAACTTCAACAACCCTGACTATGTTGAGAGCAACCAGAAACCTCTAAGTGATGATTTCGAGAATCTAGATGAGCTTGATTCAAATAAGTTGAGGCGGTTTAGAGTTGTCAATGATATCAGATCGAACATCGATATGCTTGACAGAAAAAGATCCATGCCGGTACTTATGAAGTCGACTGATGTTCCTCTTCAGTCTGCAAAAGCAATTCGCAAATATTCCTCAACCCTGGATCTCCCATCTAGGGTCCCCATTTCCTCTAAAATTAAAGGAGCAAGGTATCCACCAGTCTCGTTATCTCTTAAATCGAGGCCATATTACAACAACAATAACAGCAAAGACGATAGTGCCGATGATGAAAATGAGAACGAAGTTAATAATAATGAGAATGAAGCTTACGGTTATGCTGATCCTCGACAGCCTGAAGAAGATTCATCAGATGAGTTGACCATTACCCTGGCTGATTATGAAAAACTCAAGCGTAAGAGTCATCGCATAGATCTTACCAAATATCAAGAATCGCCAACTAAAAAATCATGGACTCACCATGTGGTCACTCACAGTTTATCTAATAACGATAATGTTCAACCTAGTCATAACCATCATCGGCATCGTCATCAGCGACATCATAAAGCAACCCATGAAGAGGACTTTGATGGTTTGACCAATACTGCCCGCTTGAGTAAAGAAGGTAAGTTAAAAATCATTCGATCACTTGGCAAGCATAAAACTAAGCAGGTGCTGCCTGGCCATCTGTATGGGGAAATCGTCTATGATCCAGATCAGATGAAGTGGTGTGGAAATGATGAGGATTTGTTACCGTTTGAATCTGTGAGCAAGCCTGCATTGATTAAGCATTACAGCGGTTTAAGACAACAGCAATCAGAAGAGAAACTGGCCCAAAAGAAAACGCAAGGCCACGTCAGTGCGTCAAATGCGCTCAAGTCAAATGGTAAACGAAGTCCAAAGTCAACAAGCACTCACAGCATAAATAAGAATGATGAAAACGATGAATTTCCTCAGGTTGTTGGAAATATGGTCTACGATAACAAAAAATTGCGCTGGGTCAGTTTGACCGGGAAGTACGAGGATGATCCTTTCCAGAATATGGATGATACACTGGCCAGTGAAAATGCAAATACTCAAAAGATTACATTACAACAGCCTGGATCCAAACGTCCAAGCAGATTGAATTTGAAGCTGGGTACAACACCTAGGGGTAATTTTGCTAGAGGTAGGATTCCTTCTTCCGTTTCATGTTCATCGATCCCAAACTATGCCCAGCAGATTCAATCTGAAAACCCGTTGAAGATTAGGATGGATAATTATAAGATGTGGAAAGCCGAAGAGACAAGATGGATGCGTAAAGTTAGAAATTGGTTTCCTTCCGAGGATGATGACTTGAGTTTCTGCTATGAGCTTAAATCTTTTTTGGATGAGCAGTGAAAATGCATGTTTCTAATTTCTTTTCCGTCTGTCAAGTATTTTTACTAATCTATCACCCAGTTTTGTATATATCTTGTTTGAATAAATTGGGGTAACTCTTGAGAGAAAAATTTTATTCAGTGTTTGATAATCGTCCGTATCTGATGCCACCCTTGAATGAACGTAAAAAGAAAAATAAAAGAATCATTGTCCTACAACAATAAAAAAATGTGAGGCAGTTGTCATAAAAATCTTTCCTTTGTCGAGGCGTCTCCTTGAACTGTACCGATTAGGAAATTATAGTGCTAAGCTGATCCTCACCGAAGAACATGCAGAAGGTTTGCAGATTTCTTCAAATATTATGCACCTTACCTCTTTAAGGCTTTCAAATGAGATTTTCCGTACAGTTTTGAAGAAAAAATGTCGAGTTTTCATTCATTAAGTAGGTTGAATTAGTAAATAATTATGTTTCAAGTATTGAAAAGCTACGACTATGTAATTGGTAATAATGTTTCAGAGATCGTATTTCTTAAACATAAATTTGAATAAAGAAAGTCTAATCACATCTGTATAAGAATATAAAAGTGATACTCTTTTCCTTGTCAAGCAGCCACTCACTTTTTAGACTTCTGTGCAACCTACTTATTTGTTCCGAAAGTATTCGCAATACAACAGAGATATACTTTAAGACAAAAATGTTATCTTCAGTATTTTCTACCCTCGCTTTATTTTCCACAACTTATGCATATTCCCTCAATGATTTCCTTGTTGGAAAACAACCTGTCTCGAAAGGACTCAGATTATCTTTCAATAATCCATCATCTGCAAAACTTCAAAAAAGAGATGTGGAATATGTACTTACACAAAGTGGAAATGAATATACAATATCTGGTTTAGTCGATAACGATGCATCCGTTCTTTTTGAACTTAATACGGCTGATCCTACAACTTGGGTTTCTAGCAGTGTCTCTGATGATTTTTCAAGTTTGTGGACCTGTTCGGGAACTGACTTTACTGTTACTGATTCACTTGGAAATACTGCCAGCGGAACTTTGTGTCCGAGTACTTTGAGTTTTGACAATGATGTGGAGCTCGAAAATATTTCCGTTGGTCTTGCCACTTCTAATGATTTCTCCGCCGAAGGTATGATTGGACTTGGTAAAGACAGTGATGGGTCAAATTCATTCATTGATACATTATATGATCAAGGTTATATTGATAAAAAAATTGCTTCTATTTATTTGCACCACATCCAAATGAATGGAGAATTAGGCTTGGGAGTTATTAACAGTACCCTTTACGAAGGTACTTTAACTTATGTTGATTCTGTTTCTGGTTCGTTGTCCGGTGGTTGGTACGTGAATCTCGATGGTATTTCAGATAGTTCAGGAAATACCATTTCCTCATCATCCGGAGTTGCTTTGCTTGATGCTTCCTCAACTGTTAACTACCTTCCATCTAGTGTTATTGCCAGTATTTCTGAGACTTTAAATGGTACATACGATAGTTCGTTAGGCTTATACCAGGTCAACTGCCATGATATTTCAATCTCCAAAGAAACTCTTGATTTCAGTTTCGATAATGATGTCGATATCTCCGTTCCCGCAGATAACCTATATCTAACATATGATGATAAGTGCTATCTTTCCCTTTATCCTTCAGAAAATGATGAAATTGTGCTCGGTCAGCCATTCTTTGTGGGTGCTTATGTTGTCCTTGATTACGAAAATTCAAAGGTTGGATTTGCTCAGGTTGATACTGATGGCACACAGGTCACCAAATGTTCTGTCTGCAGTAATGTCAGGTATACATGTGTTTCCTGTACTGATGTAACCTTTGTCACTTCAACGGTGGTTACTTCTACTTCCACTTGGTATTCGAGCTCTACTGTTGTTTTCAGTGACTCCAGTAGCTTGTCAACCTTATCCACTTCCAATTACACATTCTCTTCAACTTCCTCTTTGTCTACTTCAACAGCTTTGACAAATTCTTCAACAACTTCTCCAACATCCTCTTCAACTACGTCCTCAACTTCATCCTTAAGTACCTCTTTGATCACGTCTTCAACTTCATCCTCTACTTCTTCAACTTCATCCTCTACTTCTTCAACCCCATCCTCAACCACATCCGCAACCACATCCTCCACTACATCATCAATTTCTTCTTCATCGTCCTCTTCAACTTCATTAACTACTTCATCAACCACTTTATCAACCATTTCTTCAATCTCTTCATCAACTACTTCATCAATTACCTCTTCAGCTACTTCTTCAACTACGTTCCCAACTCCAGTTGTGATCTCTTCGGTGACAAATTCAAGCTCATCAACTACTTCAGCATCAACATCTTCTCCTTCCACGAGCACTTTAGTGACATGCTCATCAACTGATTCCCTTGGTAGCTGTGTTATATCGTCATCCACGTCAGATAGCACTACCTTCACTTCGCCCTCAAGTTCTTGCTTCTTGACAAATTCTACCTGGAGATGTAGTGAGTCCACCTCTGCAACATCTAGTGTCACTACAGAGACAACTTCTACTTCATCGTCCATACCTGATACCTCCTATTCAACTACATCCTTGACCTCAAATACATGCTTGCTTGTCGATTCTACCGGTGGATGTTTGAGCTCATCAACATTTAGCGGTACTACCCCAGAGCAAACCACAGAAGAGGTGCCATCATCAACAAGTTCAATTTCTAGTACTGTGAGCTCGACATCATCTATTCTTTCTCCACTGGATTCAACTTCTTCATTAGTGTCAACTACTTTTGAAACCACATTTGTGGGAAATTCATCTTCCACACCTAGTGCTTCATCAAGTGTACCATTGTACACCACATGCGATTACACGGATTCAAATGGAGAAGTTCAGACAGGTGCCAGTATGTGTTCAGTTGCCGCCACTGAATTCACCCCTAATGCTACATCCAGTATAACTGCTACTGTTCTTGTTTCAACTCAGGAATGTTTCGATTCTCGGGGAAGCAACACTCCTTGCTTGGTTGAAAGTACTTATTACTCGATACCATCCTCTTCTGTCCTAACCACGAACACACCTGAGGTCACGAGTTCTGAAGTTATAACTGCAAGCTCTTTCCGGAATGGAACTACTACTGCAAGCTTAGTAACGAGCTTATCCCAGGTCTCAACTGAAAGCACTGTTGCAGCTATCTCTACATACTCTGCCGGTGCAAACAACTTTGCTGTCTCTGCAAATGCATTCAAGGGTGTGCTCTACTTCATTGTGCTTAACATATTGATGTGGTGAGAGTGTATGACCCACTCCATACTTCTTATTACCTTCTTTTCTCTTCTCTCTCCTTTCTCTATCATTTCTTGAAGCAATCCCCCTATATAAATTCAGTTACATCGTTCTAAAACTAAATAAGATTTCTTACTCAATATTTAAAAGGCTTACTTGGCAAAAGAAAATATGAAAACTATTAAGGTATCTATCTAATAAAAGTTAATAAAAAAAGAATGAAAGTGAAAAATGATTGAAATTACATACAACTAAGTACGAAAGAAATGAAACTCTTGAAATAGCAAAAACATTCCGTTCAGAAGTTGTGATCAGTCTGGTTTCTGATAGGTTTTGCCCTATCAACAACAAAACTTCTTTCAGTAGACTCACCACTCTGAGGAGTGCCGTTACCATCATGATTACTCTCTGAAGCATCATCCAAGCTGAAATCTTCATCCAAAGAATCGTCATTAAAGTCCCCAGCACCCTTGTTATTCTTCCAGAATTTAAGCTTCTCCAATATATTATCGCCATCAACAGCAATTCCCACATCCCGTCCATTAGAATCAACATAGTTTTTACCTGTAGTGTCTGTCTGTCTGCGCCTGTACCAGTAAAATGCACCGGCAATTAAAGCAATGATCGGCACACCTAAACCAACAACACAGCCGATAACAATGTGCTGATCCTTAGTAGAAAGACCGGATGATCCACTGTCCTTACTGGCACTTCCTGTATTTTCAGCACTTGTCGGAGAGGCTATCACAGTGTGCAAACTAGTTATTGTAGTGTTGTTGACAACAGTCGTATATCCCATCACCACCAAGGATCCGCTAGTACTCGAGAAGATGGACGGTGTTGGCGTTGTTGAATCTGCAGTGGAAGATGCTTCCGTAGTGGATGTTGAATCAGGAGAGGAGCTTGCATCTGATGAGTAATCGTCGGTTGATGTTTGAGGAACATAAGAATCAGTGCTACCCCAGTCTGAGGATTCAGAAGATTCGTCTGACGAGGATGCTGATGATGATTCGTATGTGGATGCTGCCTCTGTGGACGACGTTGTTTTTGACACCTTATTAGATGAGGATGTTGTCATACTAGATGAGGAGAATGGGGTGTTTTCCGTTGAAGCTGGAGCCTGACTTAATGAATCATCTGATGATGAGAATGAGAATTCAGTAGTCGAGCTCTCGGTAGAAGAACTAGAGGTAGTGGAAGCCCAAGTGAACGAGCTGCTAGCCTCTGGTTCAGTAGATGATTCTATTTCCGTGCTTGATGGTGTCCATGTATATGTAGATGGATTCCAAGATGAAGTTGATTCGTCCAAAGAAGTCTTTGGAGCATCGGAAGATATAGAAGATGAGGTAGTGCTGATAATAGTGCTGTTGGACTGGTCTTTTCGATTTTGTCCGTTGTTATCCTTCTTGGAGAGATCAACATACAACGCGGAAGTTCCTTCAAGATGATTTGTAGGAGTGTCCCCGGCACCATCCCTCCTTTTCAAATGGAAACGTGGAACTATGGCATCGTTTGATCCTTGCATTATATGACGGACAATCGAATCCATTTTCTGCTGAAGTTCCTCCTCCTGCTGCATTTCCGGATCACAATGGTATCTTGACATGAAGCTCGAAAGCGATTCCGACGTACAATTCCCATTTAGAGAATCAGCCCTTACTTGCTCAGGACTCTTCATAAAATTCGTCGATGCCAAAAGTTGGCTCAAAGCGGCGACCAAGCCAAGACATATGATGAAAAGAACCACCGTTATAATTTTAAATCTTCTGAGCAAGGCCCTTGAATGTGTTATGCGTTCCTTAAGGTATTGTATGGCCTTGTTATGCGATTCGTCGTCATCATCAAAAGTCTCCCTGGTCAGGTATTCCTGCTGAAGTGAAGAATGCCGGCTCTGCACCTTCTCCTCCATTTCCGGATGCTTTATAGGCTGATCGTCTTTTGAATTTTTGTATGGCATGTTATTTGATGCAAATGGGGAAGGTTTTAACCAAGGTGGAATGCGTTTTCTAAAAGAAAGAGAAAAAAAAAGGTATTCGAAATGTCTAGTAGAAAAAAAAAATTCTGTATGAGTAAAGATTGTGTTATGTGTGCCTATGCCTGGACGTTTCCTGGATATGAATCTGATTTGCAAGCAGTACCTTCTAATAATTGCCAGCTGTGTACCAAAGTAATGATTGTGTAACCAAACTTTGCAAAATTAAATCTATAGATCAATGTTAGCCGAAGAAATTTATCTGTGTGCGTGTACTTGATTCAAATTGTATTCCAATAAGGAAACACTTGAGATTCAGTATTCACGAGCTACAAACTGATCGTAGATTAAAGTGAAGCTGTGTTAAATGCTCCGGGCCTAATAGTGCTGAGTAAATCGACGGTGGCAGAAAAGGGCTGTCCATTTACTCTTCAAGAATGAGGAGAAAAGCTTCGTCTAATTAAATTAGGTCAGTCACCTTCAGCACAGAGCCAGGAGGGGGAAGAAGAAAAAAAATAAAAAAATAAAAAAAACGCTGATTCAAAATTTTCGAGTGAGCCTCAAAATAATACAATTTATTTGTTTACTGGAAAAATAAAGCGATGGAAATTTAATAATAGAGAAAGCATGGCTATTTGAATTCCGCGACTTTTCTTGAAAGGGGAAGGAAATTCAAGTAGAGAGGTTGGAATCAGATTCCAGCTTGCCGCGTAATCGTAGAAGTCAAGTATTACCTGCATATGGCCACCTCCTTCAGGGATGGGAGTTGGTTGCAATCGCTTATTATATTGCCTGTATGCTAAGAACGTTGAAATTGGAGCTAAATAAAATTTTAAGGATAAAAGTACGAAAAGCAACTTTTTTAACTTTGCTGAATGTCTGAAAGCAACGGCAAATATAAAATGTGAGTGCTAGAAAGTTAAAAAAGTCTAGATGGTCAGATAATTGATAAAGCTATGATGGATAGTTACATAGCTAGAATTACGTTAGTTGAAGCGCGCTTCAATCACGCCCATGTAGGAGATTTGTGAGAAAATGAAAAATGCTAATAATAGCACTGAGGGAATGAATAGAAATACAAAAAAAAGTCCAAAAAAAGGAAGGAGCTAACGGTTCGGTATGGAAATCTCGTGTTGGAAGTAAATAACGATATGGGGGAAAAAAACGGAATTTCCATATTAAAGAAATGCAGCACAGGATTCAGCCATAGCAATTTATATCAGAAATGAGGGAAATAGAAGGCAGGAGGACGGCTCAAAGTATTAGAGCACTTAAATTCGAACTTGTTTGACACCCTTGTAATTTCATGTGACAAAACCGACTGCCAGAAGAATTTATTTTTGGGTGTTGCCAGTAAATTGACATAAACGCACCAAACAAGCTCACTACATATCTTTGTGTACAGTACAGCATTTACCAAATTATAGTTGAACACTAAAAAACCTAGAAAAATGGAATTTGTTACAAAATTTTGCGGAATCAACTTATAAATAACATTAACTAGAGACGAATTAATCTTCTGGAAGTGGTGTCAATCTCAAGTATGGCTTTATAGCTCTGAAGTGTGGGAATTCCTTCTTTGCCTTGTCATCAGAAACAAATGGAGCGATAAGAACATCATCACCTGGAACCCAGTTCACAGGAGTGGTGATTTCCTTGTTCAACTTCTCTGAAAGCTGGAGAGAGTCCAAAGCTCTAAGAACTTCAGCAGTATTTCTTCCAACAGATGCTGGGTACGTAATAGTCCAACGAATGGTCTTTGTAGGGTCGATGATGAAGACAGATCTGATTGTGAGCTGCACACCCTTGTCATCCACATTTGTAGCATCCTGATAATCGATCATGTCGTATTTCAATGCAACTTCCCTCTTTGGATCAGCAACAATTGGAAAAGTCAACTTAGCGCCGGTTATCTCGTTGATATCCTTAATCCAACGGGCATGCTTCTCTGTGGTGTTTGCAGAAAGACCGATCAACTTTGCATTTCTCTTTGTAAACTCTGGCTCCAATTTGGCAAAAGCACCAAGCTCAGTAGTGCAAACTGGAGTGAAATCGTCTGGGTGAGACAAAAAGACACCCCACGAGTCTCCAAGATAGTCATAAAATGTGAGATGACCGTTCGATGTTTCGGCAGAAAAGTTTGGTGCCTTGGATCCCAATCTGAGAGTGGAATCGCTTGGCTTTGGAATTGGTTGGCTGAGAGACATGGTTTCTGGTTGGAATAAAATACAGTACTAAATATAAAGTAATGATCTGATGGTTAACAATTATGTATTTGTAGATAGAATTACAGAAGCGGTCAATTGTTGGAATATTGAACCCTTTATATATTTACAAAGGAATCTGCACAACTTTGCCATCCATTCTTCACTTCATTCGATCATGAGCCACACACCAGTTAAAGTAGCTTAAAAATTAGAGTTGCCTAAAGTTTTAGTATAAGTCACGTGACTTTGAAAATATTATGGGAGTACTTTTAAAGTTTAGCTAACCGCAAGTAATTAATTAATTGAGTATTCATGGGATGTTTGCAGCTGTTTCTGCGACTCAAGTATAGCAGCTAGAAAAAGTGGGGAAACTTAAATGTTTTCTGGTGAATTGTGGCATATCCCATTTCAAGTATTCTGTGTAAGCCTTAAAAATATTTTGGTGTCAAGTTTACTGTGGTCCTAAAGATTAATCCAAAGAGTTTCCGCTATTGTCACAAGTGCAAGGACGATCAAAGCCATTCCACTTTGCTTACTATATATGGAATTATAATGATCGTACAGAAGTTTACAGGATATGAATAATTTAAGCCTGCGAAATTAGGGAAATCATAAGGTGCTGAATTCTTATTGCGTGAATTTGTGGAATTACTGATCAACCAACTCCAATTGTGGATAGAAATAGGGCACGGTATTTTTCATTCTCCAATAATCCGATCGATTCAACTCATTTAGCCACTGTGGGAAAGGAACTTGTCAATATACAATTGCATTCAACTATTGCCAATTAAAGCCAAAGCACCACAAAGCATGAGTGTCTCAGGGCGCTTAAATTCTAATATGCTCAGAGGGCAGAACAAAAGAGCGATATCAAAAAAAAAAAAAAAAAATACTGGTTACAAGTCAGTATGCAACCACACAAACTAATATGTAAAAAATACAGTTCGCAGATTAATTCTACTCTCTTCTTTTACGAGTCTTCAACGTCAACGTTAATTGAACCTTGTTTATTCATGTCAAACATAGTTCCATGCAGAGTCAAAAGAAAAAGTATAAAGACAAAAAAAGGGAATATAAGCATTGCATAAGCATAAAGCAATAATAAAGATAAAGAAAATATCGAAATCGAACCAATTAGATACGTAATTAGAGCAAAGAGCGCATTACCGAAGGCCTTCGATCATTCATGATCACCACGGCCGGTCTATTTTTTTTTTTTTTTTCAAAAAAACAGAAGAAATGAAAAGAGACGGTTTCAAAACTGAAGGGTCATCACTAAAAGACTTAGTTGTTCTCTGGTCTCAACTTTCTGACCTCAGTTCCAACCTTCCAGATCTCCATGTTTCTAACAGTATCCAACTCCTTCTCCAAAGCCTCTCTGTAGTCTGGACGAGAGTTGAACTCCAAAGATCTCTTGGTCTCGGCACCACTCTTGATGTTGGCGTACAACTTTCTGAAGACTGGCTTCAAAGTGTCTCTGAAGACTGGGTACCAGTCCAAAGCACCTCTTCTGGCAGTGGTAGAGCAAGCATCGTACATGTAGTCCATACCGTGCTTTCCAACCATTGGGTACAAAGACTGAGTAGATTCCTCAACAGTCTCGTTGAAGGCCTCAGATGGAGTGTGGCCGTTCTCTCTCAAGACCTCGTACTGGGCCAAGAACATACCGTGGATACCACCCATCAAACATCCTCTTTCACCGTACAAGTCGGAGTAGACCTCTCTCTGGAAAGTGGTCTCATAGACGTAACCAGAACCAATGGCCATAGCAAGAGCAATGGTCTTCTCCTCGGCCTTACCGGTAGCATCGTTCCAGACGGCGTAAGAAGAGTTGACACCCTTACCTTCCTTGAACAAAGATCTGACACTTCTTCCGGAACCCTTTGGAGCAACCATGATGGTATCGATGTCCTTTGGTGGTTCAACGTGCGTCAACTTGTTGAACACTGGAGAGAAACCGTGGGAGAAGTACAAAGTCTTACCCTTGGTCAACAAAGGCTTGATCGAAGACCATGTCTCGGACTGAGCAGCATCAGACAACAAGTTCATAATGATGGTACCCTTCTTGATGGCCTCCTCAATAGGGAAAAGGTTTTCACCTGGAACCCATCCATCCTCAATGGCTGCCTTCCAAGAACTTCCGTTCTTTCTGACACCGATGATTGTCTTCAGGCCATTGTCTCTCAAGTTCAAACCCTGACCGTAACCCTGCGAACCGTAACCGCAAACACAGAGAGTATCGTTCTTGAAGTAATCAAGAAGCTTTTCTCTTGGCCAGTCGGCTCTCTCGTGAACGGTTTCAACAGTACCACCAAAGTTGATGTTCTTGAGGCCTCTGACATTTCTTGGAAGCTGAGCTCTTGCCAAGGTTGGTCTTGCCAACTTGCTTAATGAATTTCTGAACATTTTTTTTTATACGGTATATTACTCTGAACGATGCAAATTTGCTATCTGATAGTGCAAAACAGAAGGGAACGTGGAAGAGAAAAATCACAACTTAACTTGGTGCAACAAAAATAAAATACCCCTTTCGTTAGTCAAGGAAATTGCTTCCTTATAAATCAAATTAATTATTCGCCAATTAACCAAAGTCAATTTCCGAGACTTCCATTGAAATGACTAACACAAATTTTTCACTTTCGCAATGCGGTTGAATTTTTTTTTTTCTTATTTTCGTTTGTTCGTTCTATTCAACTGCATGAAAAATATCATCCAATCAGCTTGGATTACGTAGCTCCGCAACTTCTTTGTGTGCAATTTCCACTTTTTGATTTCTCCTGCTCAGGTCCTGAATCCGGAGTACTACACACCAATATATTATACACGATTTTTTCTTTCTTGCACTTGGTTTGATTGAATCATCTGTGATCGCGATGGATGACAATTGCAAATAATTTTGAAGTTCCAACGGGCTTTTTTGTTTTGCCGCCTTTATTTCATTTTTTTCGCTTTCCATTTTCCCATTAATGGTGTGAGTGTCTTTTTTTCTTCAAGTTTATTTTCAATTTTCTTTTCATTGGAACATAATCATCTGAATGAACTAATTTACGGGAATTTTTTTTACTCACTAAAGGGTGTGCACGGATGTTATTGCTTCCTCCATGTTCTGTGCAAGGATGGAGTTTGATCGTGATTCTTTCTCCTTCACGAGCAACAAACGTAGAAAAATAATATTGGGGAAAATTTAATTTAAACGGCTGCTATATAGGGATACTTTGCAACAATTTGCAATGAGGCTATTTCCTCATATGTATAATTAATTCAGTGTAATTCAACAAGCTGTCATGTCCACTTCTATTATAAGGGTGTTCAAGAACTTCTACCGAAATGGAATAAAGAAGTCACTAAGGCAAATCGCGCAAATGAACGATACCAAGTCCGGGCATATTGTTGGTGTTGATGACTATGGTAACAAGTTTTACGAAACGTCAAATCCAGAAGAAATTCATATGAGGACCAGATGGGTTGAATATAAAGATTTCTGGAGACCTGACATGTCGCAGATTGAACCTGGGTGGCATTTTTGGTTGGCTTATGGTACGGATACTCCACCTAATCAATTGAAACCATCCGAAAAGGCGATTAGGCACATTGTGCCAGCACAGGAAAAGCAGCACCCAGTAACATACTCGTGTACTAGAGGTGCATATGTTCCATACAACACAGCAAAGCCAACGCTTTCTTCATGGAGTCCCAAGGTGAAGGAAAGAGTCTAGATGATTTTATATACATACGTATTTATTTATTTATTTATTTCACAGCAATCGCACATAAATCCCCTATTTATTAACGTATTACTTCTACCGTCTACTGTCAATGGAATGCTAAAAGCGCAAATGGTCGTAAAAAGCGTCGTTAAATACAGATGAAGAGCAAAAAAAAAAGATACCCCCGCCAGTGGAAGTGTTCAAATAAATAGCAAACTGTTCCATGTGAACCGGAAGGGAAAAAAATTCTTGAACCCACAAGCCAAATAAAGAATTAGGTATCTCAGCTAGTAAGACAGCCAAGGGGTTGATTTTATGCGAACCTTGGCAGTCCTAAAGTCGAGGTTGAAAGAGTTTACTCGCTTGCAAACGTAGCGGCAACAATCAATGGGAAGACAGTTGTAACATCTGCATACAATTTGGTCATGTGTGCATCAGGCTTAATCTTACCCCATGAAACGGCTTCATCGGGTCTGGCACCAGCATCCGAACCATCAAATTCCTGACCAGTGTTGATGTACACAGACCAGTCGGCACCATTTCTCATCAAGCAAGAGTTGCAGATATGGTGCTTGATCATACCACCACCAAGAAGAATCATACCAGCTCTGGTTGCATCCAAAGAGATGCTGTTAAGTCTTCTGATATCACCAACGATATCCACTCTCAATCTCTTTGGCGAAGCCCTGAAAGTGTGGAAGAAAAGCATGTCACCGATGGAACCATCGGTAAGAGATGGGCAGAATATAGGAATCTGGTTCTTGTGAGCCCAGTAGAGAACAGAGGTCTCATCATTGATCTCCTTACCCAACCTGTCGATGAATCTGGATGGAGTCCAGACTGGAGCATCGTCATCCATGCAGTTTGCACCGAGCTTCTTGGCAGAAGCTTCCTGCTCTGCAAGCATCTTATCCAAAACCGGATTCATGAAGTCCTCGAACTTACAGTAGTTCTCGTTTGGAATGATCATGTTACCAATTCTGTTCAAACCCTTCTTTCTCAACTCCTTTCCCCTAAGAGCGAAGTCACCCATGTAAGTTGGAGCAAGACACTTGATAATATCCTCTTCAATACCACCGGCAGACGACACAACGGCACTAACCATCTTATGCTGGACAAGGAATCTCAAAGTGTCTCTCAGACCAGAGGAAATCAAATTGGAGGTGTATCCAAGGAAGATGGTTGCCTTCTGGTTTCCATTCTCATCGAACTCTCCCTTCCACTCTTCCTTTGGAATCTCGGATTTGTTCTTTCCTCTCCATCTTCTCATCTCATTGATGATCTCGCAGGCAGTGTACAAGTTAGAAGCCTGGAATCCCATGGTCTTCATAGACTTGACAAGGTCAATAGCTCTGGAGTTCCTACTCTCAGGCTTCGAGTAGTCCACACCGTGGACCTCTTCAAAGTTCTCTGGAACAGGAACCGAAGCCTTCATCACGGCATCATTTGCCAGTGCTGGCTTGTAATCCTTACTCTCACTCATTTTTGTGCTGTTACGCTGAGTGATTAGGCTCTGATCAACTTCACAGTAAAACAAATGAAAATGTCAACCGTAGCTCCTGAAAAATGGCACAAGCGCGGTGTTTAGAAGGTTATCACATCTTTTTTCCTTTTTCACCTCTCTTAAATACAAAAAAAAAATGTGTTGAATTACTATCTATCAGGAAAGCTTCATCGCAATTGGGTAGTGCGGTAACAAAATTACACTAATTCCGATACTGAATAGGATGCGAAAAAAAAAAACTTTTCACCTTTGGTTCCACCAACTTCTACAGGATCCTGTTACCCCATATTCGATGAAATTTTTGTCCACCCCCTAGATATCCATTTTATTTTTATTCCAAAATCTTCTTCGTGTTTCAAGCTTTATAAGGAATGTTTGTTTGTCGTAATATTATAACTGTACATTTGTTTTATCGTGCTGAATATGTTAGCGCTAACGCTCGAGGACTCAATTTTTTGCTGATCTTAGGCCAAAAATGGTTTATTAATGAGGCAAGTTGATGAGCAACTCCTATTCCGAACAATGATATTCGAAGACAAGTAAAAATTTTGTGAAAATTTTTGGTGTTCTACAATCGATTTTACTCCAGGTACTGAAAAACACAAGGGTGAATTTTTCAGAATAGTTTCTTCCTTTTCACTATTAAGCGCCGTGGTTTTGCCGTGTTACCCAATGAATATTATATATATATTTTACTTTACCAATCGCATTCCGAAATCTCGGAGATTATGCTCGGAATCGCCAGGGATCGCTGAGGTATCAACCAACCATGTGCTATAATTTAATCTTCTTTTCTTTGAAAAAAAACATAAACAGCAAATGAATATATGTGAGGTCAATGCATTCATAAAAAGAGAATATATCTTTTGGCTAGGCATTTATATAAATGGTGTGTATTTACAGTGCTATCAATTTTTCGCAGACACAATTATTATGCTGAACGAAAACCAAGTCCTTTATAATTTTGTTAAAAGGCTTGAAGAGTAAAACGATAATGTGAATATTGATTTCAAGCACAAAATGTGTTCTGACATGTTATATGAGAGAATATTCATATCATCTAAGTTCAATATGATATTGTACAGTACACGGAAGCGCTATAATGCCACCAAAAACGATTACACTCCCCATTACACTACATCATGAATGTAAATGTGATTTTTTCCTGTGAGAGCAGCATTAATTGAATTTATATTGCATTCACTATAGCTTTATTTAAATTTAGAATTGTCTCTACAAGGCAGCACAGCTCAGACTGCTTTCAAGACCTGTCGCAGCCTCCAAAAAGTTCAGTTCTTTCCTGTAGATCCAAATCCACCTTGTCCACGTTCTGTGTTAAGCTCTGTTTCCCATTCATTGTTATTCAATTGCACAATTTCCGGGGTGGTGATCTTTTCAAGGATAAGTTGAGCAATTCTATCTCCCGCACTAATACTAAAATCACTATTGCTGAAGTTGAATAGGACAACTTTAACCTCTCCTCTATAGTCTGAATCGATGACACCTGCACCGGTGTGAATGCCATGCTTAACAGCTAAGCCTGAGCGTGGGGCAACTCGTCCATAATATCCTTCTGGTATCACAATGCTAATGTCTGTCGCAACGAGACCCTGTCCCTTCTTAGGGATTAATGCATTTTCGGAACTGTAAAGGTCGTAACCCGCAGCTGAGGCGGAACCTCTAGTTGGAAGTTTTGCTTTTGCGGATCTTAAGTAAACCTTAAATGATGAAACTGCAGACATGGTGATTAATCTTGCCCAACTTAAAATGATTAATTAATTTATTGTAAAAGAACACTCTAAAAGTTGTACGAGCTTGAAAACGCGTCGAAGCTTAAATACCAAAAATCTGGACGCGTACAAATATGAAAGTTACGTTATTCCTTACACCATTTTGCTTGAAAATTCGCCGCATAGTATTATTTAATCGTAACATTTCCTAAATTGTCTTTCCAAGCTAATCCGATTTTAATTATACTGGAAAAATTGTTGACAGACATATATCCTTAGAACAGACACCAGAAACAATTCGGTGCTCACTCACCTAATTTATTCGGAAAAGAAATATATTGATATGCTCTATTTAACGTTAAATAAATGATCAAACAAGTGACTTTAGTCTACTAGCTGCCATAAATAACGATTTCCAAGGTATTTCGAGTTATCACAACAGATTTGGTCGCAGATAAGCATCTTTACTCCTTAGATTCGATTGGGTCCAGCAAAGGCTCATAAATAAGTGGCATCTGACCACAAGCAGGAACACTAGTATACATGTCCGCAAAGTACGAATATTTATCATAATCAAAATTATCCTGTAACTTGACTCTGTATCTACTCATCATGTTGGAGATGTTCATCTTGATTTCGCACAATGCCAAGTTTTTTCCAATGCACATCCGTGCACCGGCACTGAATGGTATCAGGTTCTTGTGCATCACCTTTAATTTTTCTTCGTTATCAATCATCCATCTGTCCGGATTCCAGTGGTTTGGGTCGGTAAAAACTTCCTTATTACGATGGATTGACCATGGTTGAATAGTGATAACTGTTCCTTGAGGTATAATACACTTTGGGGTCTCCTTGGATCCTCTCCAAATCATTCCTCCCTTGGGTGCCACTCTAGGCTCTTGGCCTGGTATTGCAGAATAAACTCTGAGTGTTTCGTCCACGACTGCATTCAAATAAGGTAAATTCTCAATTTGCGCGTAAATCTGCGAATTATAATCATCTGCAGCAAGATACTTTCCGCCATTAAACTGCTTCAACTCCTCGATTAGCTTCTTTTGAACTTCCGGGTTTCTAGCAAGAGAAAAGTACACGTAACTAAGTGTGGTAGCTGTGGTATTGTGTCCTGCAGCAATGTGGTCAAAGCACTCACTCTTAGCCCTTCCTTTATCAAACACCGGTTTAGGCGAACTCTGCGCTTTTTCACCTAAAACCGTGTTAACCAAAGTTTGCTGAGAATCGCCAATTCCTCCAAGTGATTTATTGAACTGGGCTTCGATCCAGTCGTAACACTTTTGAGCAGCAATATCAACACTTTTTGGAACTGCAAGCTTACGTAAGGATGGAAGCTGGGTGTCCCAAAACCAAGACGAAGATTGCGTAAAGAATTCCATAATTATTTCCTTGCCAAGTCCAAAAGGATCATCAAGAACAGATTGATAATATTTGGTTCCAAACGAAAATATAGTGATGGCGTCCATGGCCATATCCGACCAAAGGATAAAAGCGTTGATAGGTTTGGTCTTGTACTCATCCATAATTTTCAACAATTTAGACATTATACCCCTGATATAATCCTGGACCTCATCCGTGCAAACGTGTGTCTTTGAATAAAATCTAGTGGTAACTTTTCTACTTTGACGATGGCCAACCTTATCAATAGTCGAGAAAGTGTTGTGCGAATTATAGTTGACAAATTGAGAGTAAAATTTACTCTTTTCCATGTCCCGAATAAACACCTCATTCAAGTAATCGGAGTCACTTATATCCACTTCATTAGGTCCAATTCTAACTATTGGTCCATATTCCTTATGAAGTTCATCGACATAGTGATTTCTTTGTTCGGACCAACTCTTGTACAAAATCCAGAATTTTGATAACGCACATATTTTGGGACCAGGAACTTTGCACAACGGGTTTAAGTACAAAGGATATATCAAAAAGTAGAAAATAGCAAGGGAAACTATTCCTGCTATTCCGAAAGTCTTTACGTGATCTGATTCTTTTTGCAGTAATTCTTCTAACATGATGGTCAAAAGAAATGAAGGCAGGTTAATGATAAAGTGCCGTTAATAGCATGCCAATGTTGATGCTTTTCTAACAGTTCCAGATAAGCATCAAAAAAAGAAGGAAAATGCACAGGCGTTTGACATGCGTCATGTATTTATAGGTAATCTTCGAGGAAGATCGTATGCTTCGAATTGAAAGAGATAAGTGATTTGGTCGGAAAACTTTCTATATCGGGTAATTACTGATTTGTTTAACGCGGTGAGTATTTATTCTAAATTTTTATTATTATACGCTATCTGATTAGCTGAATGAGAATAATCATTGTGCTCTATGAAAGGGCACCGATTAGTTGTTTTTAATGGTTGAATGATAACGTTATTCAAATGAATTAGATTGCTTGATAATAAATGTGCTTAAAATGTGGCAAGATTGTATGAGCATAAACATTTGTTATGATATCCCTGCGTAACTGTAAATCCGGATGGTCCCGGAATTGATTCCTAAAATTGGATGGCCATTAATGTAGATATAGACATTAGGAAATTACCAGCTTTCTGATACTATTGAATTTTACACTAAATTACGACAATCAAGTTAGGCATGCACACTGTGCTTCTGAGTCACTCTGCAAATAGCCTTATATTCATCATGAAAGAAGCTTAAATTTTTCCAGAGGTGTGTTTTTAGAAGCGGAAGAAACTAAATATTGCAAGTGCTTAAGATTAAACTAATTTTACCCAATTTTACCACTACCCAAAACCTCGTTCATAGTTGCGAATTTTTAATATTGGTGCATCACAGCAGACATTATAAGAAGATAATAAACATAAATGGACCTTTAATCAAGAATGTATGCAGAAATTACTTACTTATGTGGATTAAAGCAGGCCCACGCCAGACAATTGATGAAGTAAGCGCCTGCCAAAGAGAACAAAAATGGGGGATGGAATAAAAGAAACAAAATTAATTCGGAGTAGGGAAAAAAAAATAAAAATAAAAATAAAAAAAAAGCACTGTGTTGTAATGCAGGCAGTGGCTTGCTTCTGTTCAATGGTACGGTGTTTATTTCATTAATCCGCTCAATTCACAATTCCTGGGTATTTTCAGCATCACCAAGCTTCTACTCGAGGGATTATTCTGGCCATCTGGAATTCATAAGATTGAAAACATCCATATTGCATGCAGTGCTAATTAATTTTTTTTTACAGCTAAACATAATCTAGGTGGTTATTATCTATAAGCAATTAAACAACGAGTTAGTAGGCAGCAAAAGATCAATCTCTCGATGTTTGATAGAAGAAGACGGTCTAGACAGTCAACATCATATACTGGAGTCAATTCACCACGTGGTACTGAAAGGCAACCCAGTTCTGGTGCTTTGGCTGCAGCTTCGGTGATTGGTAAAGCATTAAAGCAGAATGGAAATAATCCGGTGGGAATGAAACTTCCTCCGCATCAAAATTCCAGGAAATTCGGTGGCATGTCCAGAACTTTATCCATGAATAGCAATATGTCACGCCGTAACAGTTTACAAACCATTTCGAGTGCGAATCGTAAGCGACTCGAGGTCAGAAAGCTTTCAAATAGTTCAAGTATGTACAATTTGAGCTTGAGAGATCGCCGTTCGATTTCAGACTTCTCGGAGTACAGTTCGCAAGTTAGCAGAAGCAGGGCAAGGCAGATTAAGGAGCCGACATATTATAAAAAGGTGAAGAAATGGGTTCCTTCAAAGCGTGGACTCGTCAGTGTTGAAGTAATGGTTCCTGTCTCTGAAAAGCAAGAAAAAGGCTCACGAACCGTTACACCACAAACAGATCGTACTTACTCGTTGAGTGTGGGCACGTACAGCCGTGTACGGCAAGCAAATCGAACTCCTACTAGGAGTAGGCCAATTAGCATGATGTCACCTTCTCATGTTCGGAGGTTAGAGATGACGGAGTTTGACTTTGAGCCTTCAATTCCAGAAAGTTTGGAGGAGGTCCAGGAAGAGGATGAAGAGATAAAGACTAGTGTCCAGGCTGCGAGAGAGTACTCTATGGCTAAGCTCACTAATTCTCCAATAAAAAGGAAGGTGGATAATATAGAGACTAATACAACCAATCGGAATGCAATTTTGCCAGATGCAGAGAGCCATCCAAGGGACATTGAAGGGTCGTCTGAAACCGAGAAAGTCACAGAGAAGGATGAGTCTGTAAGTTCCGATAGTCATGAACAGGAACACAATTATGGTACTGTTCGTCCGCAAATAACGGAGATAACTGCATCAAATGACAGTTTGGCTAAGGGTCAAGAATTAGAGATAGTTAACAGCTACACGACACCCGGTGATGAAAACATTGATGAACATTTGAAGGAGAGTGTCGAGAATTCTTTGGTTGCAGAGGATGGCATTTTGCCAAATGGGCAAAATGAGCAGGCTAAGGTATCCGAGTCGGATGATAAAGTAATTGTACAGAAAGACGGTACGGACAAGGAGAAATCCGGTGACAATGAATCTACGCAACAAACTAATGGGAAGGAAGTTGTACATCGAAAGCAGAAAACTAATGTAAGCACTACCTCTGATAGAAAGTCTGTGAAACCAACCGTTAATCCAACGTCTATGGCACAACAAATGAGGAAAACACTCGGCATTAATGAGCTTTCTTCTACTGGGGAGGACCGTACAAAATTAGCATCATCGTCAATTGTGAAGCGTCACTCTGTATTGAAGAATTCAGAGGATGGTCAGGAGTATTCTTCATACAACGCAAAGGGTATCACAGGTCCATACTTATCACTTGCCACTGCTGAAAACACGAGACGTAATGCGATGGGCTCGTCACCATCACCAATGCGAATAAATTCTATGTACACTACGCCTGTGCGCTCCCATCATACCAATGCAAAATTGTCAGGATCACCTGTTATGCTAACATCTCTTCGTGCACCAAAGCCCAAAAACTCTTCCTCGAGAAACCACATGCTGTCTTTAAGATCACCTGGTTCGGTACCTGATAGGAGTCTTTTTGTGCATTCGCATCCTTCGGTTCATTTGTCTGCTGCTAAAGTGGCAGTAGAGCAATACTACGGTGAGGATGTTCTTCATAAAAGAAAGCCTGTACCAAAGCAGAGGCCTAAATCAGTTGCGCAAATTAAGGCTGAAGAACTTCTTAAAAAGGCCAAGTCCAGACCTCCAGTCCGGCTTGAAACTGTCTTTAATCCAAACACGGAAAATTATAATGAGTTGAAGAGAAGCAGTTCGTTTGAAGGTAGGCGTCATGATAAAAAAGATGATACCATTCACAAGAGGCTTACATTGAGAGATTTACCCGACGATTATGCTCAAGCAAGTGACAGTCAGTTTGTTTCATCTTCCAATTTCAAATCACGAATTCCAGATTCTGATGATGATGATGATGACTTCAACGAGGACTCTGTATATTCTCCGAAAGTCAAAAGTCATCATCCACCACAACAGCCTCAACTTATGCTGAGTCAGATTGATGTTCCTCAGAAGAAACATCACAGACACTTTAAATTGTTTGGGCACCATCACCATCATGATTCATATGAGGGTTCAATGATAAAGGATGATTATGCTCGACATGATTCGAAAAAGAAGAAGAGATTTAGGAAATTCAAGAAATTCTTTTCGACCAGCGGCTGATTTAACAAACATAAGGCATGCTTTTTGTGCTCTCTTTCTTTTCCCGCTTCTATCGTTTATGCAAATTTTAGTCAACTTGTTTTACGTGTCTCCAATTTAAGCGCTTATTTATCATTAAATTTAATACAGGAACGAATGTGATCTTGTTTACCTTAATTTAAACCCGTAGACTCGAATCTGCGAACTAGTTCGGCCTCCTTCTTTACCTCGCTTGGTGTATGTAGAACTTTCATTTCATTTCCACCGAGGGGTATCTCGTTAAATTCATCATTCTCTGCACCCACAAAACTACCAAAGTTATCATCTTCATCATTTTCGTCTTCATCATTATCACTATCCACGTTCTTGTCATCATTAAAGAGATTTCTTTTCCTAGCTGACTTGTTAGAGTTGGCTCCAGATGACATTAAACTACTAGAATCGGTATTTTTTGAGGACGATTCTTCTGGTTGCATACCATCGTCCCTCTTCATGTTCTGAATTTGGCTGTTCTTTCCTGCTTTCGAAGCGTCATCCATTCTCTTTCTAACTTGAACTGCAACACGTCTTCCATCAGCCAAGAAATGATTAAACATACCCCTTATATTGTCGACCACACCAACATTCTCGTTGATTTTGTCATCCACATGAAACGATTTCCAAAATTGCGTCCTGAAGAATGATTCGTACGTTTCATCAGCTAGAATAACCATACGAAATGTTGAAGCCGTTATGTAGACTGGCCGTGATGGATCTAACGCTGCATTATGTCTTGCGTTCTCCTTTTTTATATTATCTGGAATATCGCCTAGATCTATCAACGGCTCTTCTGGATCATCAGCAGGCTGAGCATATTTAAATATCATTTGAAGGAAATTAGATCCTGATTTCAAATATCTCTCTGTTTGCTTGCCCTGCCATTTCTGCTGGTTGAACCTCACTTGGTCTGGAAGGATGATTTCATCTTCAGACACATCTAATCCTCTCTCTTTTAAAATCTCACGACGTTCAACAATTTTACGAGCAATTTCAGCTTCAATAGCTTCATTTGTAATATCATCAAATAGTTTTCCCTCCCTCCATGGAGCCGTAATAAATATTAAATCCTCTGCCAGTCCGATAATCCGTTCTCTTCCAATTTTGCCATCCTTCTTGTCATCATAAAGAGCAATGAAATTGGAAAGAGAATTCATAATATCCTTGTCCATTAGTTTGTCAATTCCAACAATTAACGTAGCAAGGCTCATGATTCCATCGCTCGACCAGTTTGCATACAAACGTCCCAAAAACTTCAACTTCTTGGAAGACTCATCATCAATATCCACCCAGTCTACCAATTGTGACATAAATATAACGAACGATTCAAAGTCCATATTACATGAGCTTTGATCAGGAGGATTCCCTTCTCCTCCCATTAAAACATGATAGTACCTGTCATAAACATTAGAAATCTGCGTCTTTGTAAGATTGTGTGTTTTAGGTAGATTTCTTAATTCTGTACGCTTGATGAAGACTTCAATTCCTTGGAAAACCTCATTGCTAAACTTTTCCCGTAATTGCTTAATGGTCTTATCATCGACCATGGAGAATTCTCTAAAGGCCACTTCCCAAAGATTATCAAATCTAGTGCGAACCCGGTCTTGCTTAAAAACGGAAACTTCAGGGTCACTCAAAGTAGTAAAATAGTCCTTAAAAATTGCAATGCACTCACCGTCCTCTTCACATTTTAACAAGCTTTCTCCATTCACCCGAATAATAGCCAATGATATTTGAAAGAGAACTCTTGATCCATGTAGCAAAAGCATGTCCACAATTCTGAATGCATAAATAAGAGGCATGTTGCTGAGGAAAAATGAAAGAAACCATGGCAAAGTCACAATAGATAGTTGAATATCATGCTTTTTGAAATGAGTATCCAACAGTGGCAATGTTTTCGACACTAAAGAATCAAATACTTTTTGATCAAGCATCACACCATACATTGTTTTTGAATAATATCCGGGTATTATTTTGTCACAGAGAACATTCAAGCACCAAAAAGCTTGTTCTTCGGACATATAAATCAACAGAGCAGCAGCAACGATGTTCATTGCTTGGCAGTATCCCACATCAGGATTTTTCCATGAATAAGCAGAGAGTACCCTTCTTAGCCTGTTGATACCTTCGGCATTTTGGTATGCCGGGTATTCCGGTAACGACCGATTTAAGTCTTTCTCTATCTCCTCAATTGCCTGTGACATTTCACCCACGTGGTCAGCCAATATCTTTTCATATTCATTTGCATGCAAATAACGAAGGTATATGGATCCGGAACAAGTTTCCCAAATTTCACCCCTCAATTTGTTCGGTAACCCGTAGCTGACCAATCGATAAAAAGTAACGTTGCGAACCAGAGCAAAGTTCCGACCGTTTTCCCGAAAAAAATCAAACCATCTCCTCATCTTGCGACGATCCTTCAGTTTTATTGTGTTTCCCGGAAACTTGAAACTCCATCCCAATCCTCCCGCAGGCGGTCCATTAACCTCAAGTGAATTGCATCTGTTCTTCGATAGTAAAAATTCTGAATAGAGTCCTTTCCGAAACTCTGAAATTGCATCCACGACTGAGAGATTCTTCCGTAATAAGCTCACAAGATGTTGTCCGAATCTTTCACATTGTGACTTGATCCCAATGAATTTTATAGTAATTTCCAAGCCATTCATTGTCAAGAGTGCAATCGCAAAATCGTACGCCCTGTGGATTCGTTGAATACGTTTCACCATTGGTAGTTGAATCACAAATGAGCATGCTAATTCATTGTAAGTGTCCATAAATAAGAGATAATTTTGAGTGAGTGTGAGCTTCCCATTGAAGGAGTTTTGAATATTCGGTGCTAAGCCTATTTCCTTCATATGTGATACCCTGTACCTAAGAAAGCTACTGGAGATAGATACTTCTACCATCGACTCATTCACAATTGTTTCTGAGTCAGGAATTCGAAACTCCCGGCATAATATCTGATCCTTTGTAAGCTTCTTTTGGTTGTTTCCTGGGTCAAGTATCTGCTGTGCCTTATTGGCGATGCCTTTAATAAAGTCCATTGAAGAATGTTTGCTGTCTAGTTGCTTAGAAAAACCCTAAATTAAGCTTTGTTTAAATATTTCCGATGTACTTGTTAAATCACACTAAAATACCGAACTTATTTGGGTGACCATCCAAGTTGGTGTTAATGCTACTGTGAAGTATAATAATGCTATCTTCAATCGCATTCCTCCATTGGTTGGTAAACTTTAAAAATTAGAAGAATTTGTGCTGCACGTTAATTTTCAGTCTAAAAATAATTATCGCGACCCCGCGATGAAGCGCACTATTTGGCAACTGTTTTTTGTAGTAACTGGATTCGTAGTAGAATGCTATCCAACCGATGAATGTAGGTCTATCGCAGAAGTCAAACTTTCCTTTTATTAGAGCTTGTCAAATCGGCCATCAGGAAATATATACTTTTGTCTTTTTTGCATCTGAGCCACTATATTTCATGTTGGAAAGAAAACAAAGAACAGCATTTGGCACTCATCGTTTATATCTCCTAACAACTTGGCTATGTTTCAATAAGTAGAATACAAAGAATTTATTTTATAAATATTACACAAAGACAGTCATGTTTGAAAGAATAAAGATCCACAAGTACATCATAAAGTTGAGTGATGACTTCCCCTCGAAACAGAATGTCTAGACCGTATCTTTTTTAATCTTTCGACATTCGGCTCTAGTAAATCTGGGTCAAGGAATCTACTTTTGGCGGATGTGGTTCTGCTATTTCCGGCTGAACCGGAAGACATCTTACTGTCATCAATTAGTGTGTCCGGATTCAGGGATGCAGCCGCAACCTCACTTTGGATTTTGTTATGCGAATCGTCATCATCACTCTTAAACTTGCTCTGAATGAATCTTGGAACATTTTTCAAGGCGATCTTTAATATCTTCACTCTCAATAAAGCCAAAAATTCTTCGTTGGAAATTAATGTGTTTCCAAACTCAATTTTGGGAATATCAAGAATCATGTTCGACACATTAATAAGTCTGAGAGCACCTTTACCCTTAAATGTAAAAGATAGTTTCATAGGATTAATCATGATCACATTTCCCAACATATACAGGTTCGATCTCCGTTCCATCTCAGCATAATTGTCATCTGTACGGAAGTTATCCTTAGCAACGGCCTTAGAATTCTCTTTTAGTGGCTTTTTCATATTCACACTGGCAGATGATGTAGATCTCACCGAAGAGCGATTAAGAATCTTTCCCAGACTCCTGTGGACCTTCCCTGAGCCAATGAGAGATGAATTCGAGGTTCTTCCTGACGTCATAGAACTACTTGTCGACAGTACATCTGTGGAACTGTCAGAATCTTCTGTTTCGGTCGACATTGTCTCAAATAAATCATCCACAGCACCTTCATCGTCACTGCTACTACTAATGATCGCGGCTGACTTAACTTTAACACAGCTGTTCGGAAAGACAAATTGATAGATTTCCTTTGCCAATCTGTAATCTATCTGTAGTCGGATCGGGGCAAAATCAATGGTTCGTTTTTGCATAATGGTGATACCGCCAACTGGAGGAAGTAAACTCCAATCAACAAAGCATAGCGGCTTCCCGCCCGTTTCAAGTCTTGAAATGACTGTTTTATACTTTGCTGCCGGATGGTTGTCTTTTGCAACAAAGTCAAAGATGCAGACCTGGTTCTGACTAGCTCCATCGGGTCTTTGCATAGTGGAATAAAAGCTGTCCACAGCAATCAAGTCAAGAAATGGCTTTCCATCATCTGTCAAAAGTTGAACCTCAACATTAAATGCCGTTAACAATAATTGTCTCATATCATAAGAGTCGTTATACCTGACAGATTTAATTTCCTGTAAGTACCCTGCAAGTGCATTCAAATGTAAGAAGTCTCTTTCAAGCTCCACGTTAACTGCCGTGTTATTTTTTCTGTATGAATCCTCATCGGATATTCTCATTATTTCTTTACACCTCTCAAGTTGTCTTATTTCTTGCTGTAAGTTTTCAATGTATCGAGCAACCTGATTCAAGTCGCCAATATCTGAAAATTTGACCAATTTCTTTACAATCTGCTTCAGCTTCTGGCTTTCAGTTTTTTGATACTTGATGAGAGAAAGGGCACAATCCAATATTGCAGCATACTGTTTGCTATTGGCCCTCAATCTGACCATCGGAGCCGCAACTCTGATATTCTCTTTCAAAGCATTGTTATCTTGTCCTGCAACGTATCCAATGTGAAGCTCATTTGGATTGTTCACCAACATTCCACATGTCAAGTTCCAGATGACTGTGGCATCTTTCAGGTTCTCTGAAGAATAATACATTTCAAACGGCAAACTTGGAGGCCAGATATTATCCGATGGTGAATATATTTGGTACTCGTTTTTTAATGCTTTCTGTCTCTCTAACACATAAAGATTCAACTCCGAAACAGTTAATCCCCACCGTGATTCTATTGGAACATCTGTATCAACGTATCCGGCAGAATACCCAGCCAATTCAATTTCCACATTTCTGGCTACTATTTGATTTGCCATGGCTAGAAGACAAGCATTGTCTGTCCCACTAACTCGGAATTGTGGATAAATGAATTTCATTAAATAAGTATCTTCAGCCCTTCCATCCTCAATCATGCTTATATCATGAAGCATCTGGTCAAAGTGTTCAATTAAAACTGTAGATGATTGTAACTCGCTTTCGTATCCTTCTCCTTCAGGCATATTTTGCTTATCCATCTCTAGTTTGGTACTGAGATCTTCTGCCAACTTCACCGCCTTATGAGACAGACTGAATACTAACGAACGCCGATCGGTCACCCTATCAATGTAGTTTAGAAACAAATTCTTAGTTCTGGTATCCCAAACTGCTTCAATATTGTAGATAATGAACCGATTCTTATAAGTTGAAGGATGAATTGGAGAAATTGTACCTGTTGTTGCGATAGATTTCGCAACATAGGAGGAAGCAGAGGATATACACCTTGAAAGTTCTCTCTCTGCAGCATCCTCTGTGTCTTTCTTATCCAAGTCCTTGAATCGAGGAAAGACCCCTTCCTTAAAGTTTCCTTTCAATTGAAGAATTTTGGCAAGTTTTTCCTCAAGCTGATTAATTTGTAATTGGATTGACTTAGACTTTGGCTCTTTTTCAAGAATTGACCTCTTAATGTCTAGAAGTTGACGTATTTGAGCTATTCTCGTATCGGCAATCTTGGTTGGTTCCTGCGAAAAGTTTCTCTTGTCAATCTGGCAAGCATGGGTATGCATTTGCACTTCATCAAATGGATATTCAAAAGATGAGTTTCCAAGATCCCTTACATAATAAAATCTCGGTGTATGTGCCATCTTTATTGCCTTCCATTTTGGAATCTCCTCATAAACTGTTGGCGAATCTAGTTCAATGAAATCATTATGATCATACCACTCATTAAAACACGAATCTTGTGACACTGTACTGTAAGATATACTTGAAACATCATCAAATGATGCATCACTACTTTCATTGTTTTGAAGTCCAATCTCCTTCGCAAGCATACCCGCAGGTGACGTCTCATTGAACTCGGAGTTTACAATTCTTAAATCAGTTCCTTCAAAATCCAGAATACCTTTAGTCATCCGAAGCGAAAGAGCTTGACCCATTTCCATCATATTTTTATCAAGTACCACTCTTCCCCTTTTACTTTGATGAATATCAACCAGCAACTTATCAATCAAGCATTTAAGTCCCGTAAATGACACTTTACTGTTGGCACGTAAATCAACAGCGTGTCGGTAAATATGTGCCAACTTGACAGCACTTAAATCAATCTGATAACTAATAGAAAATAAGTGTTGTCCAAATTTAGGAGACTTCATCTTACAAGATATGAGCTCCTTATTCGAAAATAAATTTCCACCCTTTATAGGAAGTCCCAAACTTTCATGAAAGGTATTCCACCAACGGAAAAATCGGGAAAATGTTAATGGTGTTAAATGAGCAGAATTGTGTGTGTATGTTCCACCCTTGGATTGAACAGTGACTGCCATGTGAATGTAATCACTTCTCCAGCCACTGTATGAATCATGTGTCTTTTTATCTTTTTCATCTTTAAATGTGATAGGATTCTTTAAGCGAACAAGATAATGGGGTTTGAATGCCTTTGTTCTTGGCGCAAAGCCCGGGTGTCTCGTGGTTTTAGTATCTAAGTTTCTTTCAAAAGAGAATCCTAGATTCCAAATGACCGGTTTGCTGCTAAGCTTTATCAATGTTTTCAAGACCGAGTATAAATCTCTTGCCTCACTTTGGAAAAGTAAAATGTCTGCGGTACTCGATAAATGGAAGCTAGGAATATCTATTTCAAATTTTCCGCTTTCAATTCTTAGAAACTCTTCCGGTTTACCAGTACTATTGATCTTGAGAACCGCATTCTCACTCCATCTGAAAAGAAATCCAGCAGCTTCTCCTAAATAATCGTATGGCGAAGAACCTGCTTTGATAAACAAATCAATTCCATTTTCGCAGTCAAATGTCCACTTTGTATGGAATAGAAGAGGAATCTTATCCCAAAATCCAATCGAAGGACTTCTATCGATTGGCGGTTTAGATAGAACATCAAAACTATTCATCATGCATGTCAGAGCTGGTTGAATGGCGCTTGCCCAACAAATCACCGCAGGCCTTTTTGATTTCACATGTGTGTTAAGTTTTGATATGAATTTAACGTTGGTCATTGTCCTTGAAACATGGAATGCATAGAGATTATCTGTTTGATGAATATCGTTATATTGGGACACAAATGGAACAAAATTATATCTCATTTCGTCAGGCGTGTACATCTGTTCGGCAATTACCAGATCACCAGTAATGCGAATAGCATCGTATTTATCATGTTGGCCACCACCAAACGCCAATATTGGAAGTGGATAATCTTTCAACTGAATTTCAACCGACGACGAGTAAAGATCCAAATGAACAGGTAGCAAAATTCCATATTCGGTGTCTTTTGGTATCTGTCCACCAACTCCATAAAGGAAGTCCGGGTATTTGTCAAGACCAAATGATGGTTGATCAAGATTAAGCTCCAAATCCTTAATCGAAAGTGAAAAAAGCGGAGGAACATCACCTGTTACCATGACAGGGTATTTATCCAAAAATTCTTTCCTCACACGAGGATCCGACGAATTCTCATTATCCTTCATAGATGAGGAATTTCTACTGTTGATCACTCTCAAAATCCACGATTCACTCAAATTAGAAAGTACACGGCTTTTTGGAATTTCGATATATTGATGATAATCTTTCAAGTAATTGTCATACTCATCATCCACATTTTCACTGATCTCATTCACAAGATGAGATCTTTTGTCGGTCTTCAATTGAGTTCTTTTGTCGTTCTCCAAAACCGTAGTGGTTGTCTGTTTCTCTCCATTCCTATTCAATTTATAATACTCCGGAACCTTCGCGCGACCGTTTTCAAATTTCAATGAAGTATATCTTTCTTCAAGTTTCCGTTCAATCTTTTCACGGTATTTTTCGAACGCAGCCAGTTTTGCTAATCGTATCTTTTGCTCAACTGTGCCCATCAAGAGGCATTTGGTAAATTGTACCTCAAATGGATCGTCATGCATGCAGAACTTAAAAAGCTTTGATCTTATTCTCAATTTTGGAATTTTTGGAGGTTTGTCCACTTTCGAAGGCGGTATTATCGGAATTGAGAAATTTTTATCGTTTGGATCAGTGAAAAGAATGTTTTTGAACATCAATTTAATCTGGTTGATTGCCTTATGAAATGCCCTAGCGTTGTCAAATGTCTGATAAAACACATATTCAAATGGGATTTCGAGCCTCGATGAGAAGAATGAGATATCAATGGGCTCAGCATTTCCGTAATTACTATATTTCACATTTCCATGTGTGAAAATCAGCATTGGACTCCAGTATTCAGTACTGTGAGGATTAACCGCATATACTCGAAATGCTCTGAACTCTGCAGTCGTGTTTGTAACAGAAAGAGAATCAAGTTCAATCGCTAAATCAATGTTAGATGGGAGTTTCAGTTTCATCATCAAAAAGTCTAGGCGTAACAACATCCTTGGAAGCTTACTCTTTTTCTTCTTCTTGTTAGTTTTCACACCCACGCTCATATTTTTGTTCTGTTCATGAATGAAAGCTTCCGTTAAAATCTTTGTGGCAAACATAACTGACCAAATCACTTCAATGGATATATCGCCATCGAGCTTTGGAATTCTTAACTCCAAAGAATTATTGCGTGTGTCATAACTACACTTGAAGTTATTGAATGAAAGAAAACGAGGAAAGAGTTGCTGTTTCCTTTCGTTGGTGAAATCACGGATTAGATAGAAACCAACGCGTGAAATATAATAATCAAAAACGAAATCTTTTCCATTCGAATCAACATTAATATCAAATCCAGTATCATGAACATGGAACGAATAGCCACGAACATATTTGTTCATGTCTGATTGTGAAACTCCATTGAAGTATGGAACAGGGTTCTCGAAGCATGCTGCAAACTTAATTTTGCCAAGATGGAACTTCAGATTTCTTATTACATTCGAGCGCAACTCTGTGTTGGTATTTTGTGATGACGAATTAGATGGTTTTACTGCTGGAAGATTTTTGTTGTTCATATCAAAATTCGACCTCAACGTTTTTACTATATGTGCCATTTTTTTGAACATATTAACGTCTTGAAACAAAACCTCTGTTTGATTGATCTCTATCTTCATTTCATCAAAGTAGAATGAATCTCTTCCAACAGAAACTGTTCCCAAAATGTCAAGCTTGTCTAATTCAATGATTTTAGTCATCTTTTCTTTCCCCTCAACAATTCTTGCCTGAATGGTTCTGGAAACTAAAGTCATTGGCTTCATCATTGAGTAGTTTGTATCTGGTTCAAATAGAGTGGGCCCCTCACTAGCCAATGAATCTAACCGAAAATCATCCATTAAGAATTCAATCCCAAAATTATCGTTTAATAGAAGATCAAATGCAAAACTTAAAATCTGAAGCTTGATCCTAATCTTTCTGGCAAGTAGTATTATATTTGATCTTCGATAGTCTGGCATCATACCAATTTCTGAACTGGTCTTGGAGTATTTGTCATCCTCCGCAACCAATATATGTAAATCTTGTGGTCCATTCTTTGTTTCTTTGCCTGTGCTGTCCATTAGTAAAAAGTCATCCAACGATGCAGATATGTTAAAATTTGTGATTGTGAAAAAGCTCCTAACAAGGAATGGATCTTCCTTTGAAATATGTTTGCCATAATCTTGCTCATTAATGTGACTAAAAGCAAAGATTGTTCTCCGAATATCAATTAAGCTTGCAAAATTTATGAAATTCATTTGAAGCTTTAATTTCGGGTACTTTTCTGGATTGACTGTAAGTGAAGCTATGCTGATTGCAACTTTATGAAAATTTGTGGACAGCAATCTCTGCAATTCTGGGCATTTGCTATCAATACCGAAAAAGAACCCGTCTGATAAGTAATCGATCCCATTATACTTCATGAAAATCTTATCTGCAGAAACGGAGAGATTAGAAATTCTTGTGGCCTTCACAATGTCGATGAGATCATTCCTCTTCTCAGCATTTGAACTTTTAGAGACCTTAACATCAATTTTCTGACCCTTGTTTGTGCTTGCAAGCCGAATATCTGAAAGTAGTTTACTAAGCATATCAATATCCATGTCCAATCCGTTAATATTGACAGAAATTGAAACGTTTTTAAAAGAAAGTTCCTGGCTGTTAAGTGGCGAGTCTAACTGAATATTAATTTTCAGGTCATTTAGAACAGAGTATTCATTAACCGAAATCCCTGAAATTTCCAGTTGCGTTGATAATGTCACACACTTCCTTGAATCTTTTCCCGTATGTTTCACCCTTCCGACACAAAAAGAAAGCCCCTGCGTTTTCATTAAAGTGTCGCAGCTTCTTAGAGCAAAATTGTGCACAGATACTTCAATAGGAAGTAGCCAGTAGAAACGTGATAAAATTTGCAATATTCTCTGTATTTCTTTGGTTAAAGAGGTATGTGTTTGTGCATTTTCATTATTTGTCTTTTCCACCAATTGACCATGCTCTGTTTGTGAATTATCAGTGTGATTAGACGTGGCATCATTTAAAGATAACACAATATTGGAAAGATTTAATTTCAATAAACTTCCACCAAATTTATTATTTTTATTCCAATTGAGAAGCCCGAATGGATGCACTGTCAATGAAATAGAGCCCATCTTCAAGGTGAAGGAACTCTTGGAAACACGAATATACAGGAGTTGAAGCCATAGAATTCCTTTTACCGAGATTCCCCGTCCTAAGGCAGCATTCACTAGCAATAAAAGTAGCGAGTATGCTGCTAGTAGCAGCAGGAAAAATTCAATCATAGAGGTGCTGATGCCACTGAATGGTCCAGGTGATTCCTTTCAACTGAAGTATGACGTTTGGTAATAATATCTTCTATGTTGTAGGTATGTTTACCCATAGACTGGAATTTTGGAATGTTTCTTGCCAGAACGGCACTAGCTGTAGCGCGGGGAAAAATTTAAAAATAACTGGGCAACAATAAAGTCCCGATTCCACATTTTGAGAATTGCTGTTAGTCTTGCCGACTAATTCCGAATAAACTTATTTTCCGGATAATTAGTGCGACTAATACAGTTTTCTTATTATTATACATTTTTTTGATCCCGGAACCGTTGAGATATCGTAATCATCCTAAGTTTTCGTGGTTCTACATCCTTCAGCAGCTAAATTTTCTACATGCGACTTCATTCTCTCTTGTCAACAAATAAAATAGTATATGATGTTTCTATTGGTACAAATGGTAATCATGCCTTCAATATTCCGCTGTCCATCAAAGCGTTATGAAGAATTGTCTCCTTAACCACGGCAAATGCAAGCTTAATATTGTTTGTATCAGTAGCCTGTGTGACATAAGGGACCAGATTGAGGTTAGCTCTGTTAAGTTGTTTGAATCGCCAGAGGATATATTTCACTGCCTTATTGACATCATTGCCTCCAACATAATCCGGGAAATAGTTCTCTAGTGGGGACCTACCAAGTTTGTCGATAAACACATCAATCTTGTTGAGACATAATATGATCGAAGTTCTCCTAAACCACATTGAGTTGACCACAGATTCGAATAAATTGAGTGATTCCACGAGCCTATTTTGCGTCGGTGATTCCAAAAGCACTTGATCGTATTCAGATAAAGCGACACAAAACATTACTGCCGTTACATTATCAAAACAGTGAATCCATTTTTTTCTTTCGGATCTTTGTCCGCCCACATCGAACAAATGAATTCTTATATCTTCAAGTTGGAATCTTGTATCATATATACCCGAGGTTTGCTTCCTTGTTCTGATGACATCAGTAACATTTGGCACATAGCCGTCGGCTGTTATTCGGTCAATGTTGTCAAAGAAATATTTGAAGGAATCCATAAGATAAAACTCCCCTCTATGTTCTTCCAATAGTTTTACCACCATCGGCTCCTTGATTAATATCTTCATCTTATCCCCTAGCGCAAATGTCATCGTTTTACTATCCTCATCCATGGGAACCTCATACTCAAGAATCTTGTCAAGATCATCATTCGTCATTGTTTGAAGGTCATCATCTAGATTGAACTTTCGTAGTGCTTTTATGATCGCCTCAGCACACTCACAGATATTCTTGAATACAAAAGGCTTGTAATCATACAGCTCTCTTTTGCTGAAACCATTCTGGTGAATAATCTTGATCTGCTTTAATATTGTGGATTTACCAGATTCTCCCGAACCTAGCAATAGCATTTTATACTCCGGCTTAGAGTCTTGTGCCGAACTTTTTGTACTTTTTGTTGTCTGTGTCTTACCTTTATTCTGTTTGCTTTGCTTTTGGTTCAGTGATAATGTTGATGTCGATTGTGTATTTGTATTTGCCTTATTTGAAACTGGACTCTCAGTCTTTTGAGGCATGTTTTCTGCATCCTCTTTAGATCCGCAGAGCCCCATATTTCCTTGATTATAATCAACTCTTAACTATGGTCGTATTTTTTTTGGCTAATGAGTGTCGAAAATGTGCAAGGCACGTAGGTGTGGATAATAATACTATGATAATAATGTCTGACGTAGGAGATAGCAATCGGTTGGTATAAAGCGTTTCAGGTTAACAGTGTTGTTTCTCCAGTTATGTAACACCCTTCCTATAAATTTCTCTTCGTTGATATCAGAATACTATATGTATATAGACTTCAAATTAATTGTCCGATAAATAACAGATGGTGTGGCGGGAAAGATAATAATGTCCGAGCAACTGATTACTCGCCGATTCTATGCTGCAGACATGATATGTATGCATCCAGCATAAAAAAGTTAGAAAAAAAAATTAGAAAAAAACTAAATGAAAAAGGATGCTTAAATGCAGCAAGTTTCCATATAAGTCCGGGGTGCTTCTCCCGCATAGAAGAATATTCTTCCGAGCCAAAACGAGGTGCAAATAATTGCGATTGAAACATCCTTACGTGTCTCATTACTGAAGATCTTCTGCGATAATAGCGAAACATAATAAGCGGGGATAATTCCTCCACAGCAATATCCATTTTAGTTTTGTTTAGTAATTATATGCACACACTCAGAAAGATATACATAAATAGAAGAAGGCCGTATTATATTATGGGAAGTATTATTATGAGTTAAGTGTATGAAAACCGATTTCAACATACGCATAATAAGAATTTTGAAATAATCATTTTGTTGTTTTAGGCCGCCCTTGAAAATAACAACCTTTAATAAACTAGAAATTTCTTCAAGAGCACATACACAACAGCCTGTTGAGGCGACAAGTCCTCACCATATTGGTAAGAAATGACCCCGCTCATGTGCAAATGTTTCTATAAATAATATTTGGGCATTATGATTGAGCCATAGCACTTCTTCTAATTTATGTATGTTATTCATATTTTCATATTATTAACGTAAATTGATTTTAATTTAATTACTTAAATTTATTTAGGTACTTCAAACTTAAACCGGCTTTCCGCCAAGATATTCACTCCATCTTCTGACCTCTGGTGGGATGATAAGTTCCTTCTTCTTCAGATTGGAGAGTCTTTCAGGCAGTTTCTCTGCTAAGCATTGGGCAAATAGCATGGCAGTCTTTGGTTCCGAGAACAAAGTTCTACCAAAGTCAATGGCATTTCTCCTCATGATATAATCTGGATCGGTGTTACTCTTGGCCCTGCTCTTGGCAAGGTTGAACACACATTGAATATTGTACTTTGTAAGCATCTCTCTGATTGCCCTTTTGTTGTCTACTGGGAAGTGAATCACAGTAACATTTTGACTTGTGTGCTGCTTCAAGTAGTCAGCAACCCTTTGAGATGAAGCGTAGAATTTATAACCCAATGGCTCGATGGTCTTTGCCACTATTCCCAGATATTCTGCATCTGTATTTCCTCCAAAGAGAATTCCTTCAGGAGGAACAGGAACTCTAAATTTCATTGTTGCCTGTATAGATGTCCAGTATGCTTCTGTTAAAGTCTTGCCAAAGCAAGCAATTTCTCCGGTCGAAGACATCTCACATCCAAGGAATGGATCTGCACCAGCAAGTCTGGTCCATGAGAACTGTGGAACTTTTGTAGCAACGTAATCATGTTTCTCAGCCATTAGATTTCTTGGCTTAGGTGCCTTTCCGATCAATGCCTTTGTTGCGGCCTCAATAAAATTGCATCCAAGGACTTTTGAGACAAATGGGAATGATCTGGAGGCACGAATATTACATTCAATCACCTTTAAATCAGGTATGCCCGTCTTTGGATTCTCTGCCTTGATCACTTGCATATTGAAAGGACCAGTGATCTTCCAAGCAGCAGCAACCTTGTCAGAAATCTCCTTCAATCTTCTAAGAATCGAGCTGTCCAAATTTTGTGGTGGGAGAACCAACGTTGCATCACCAGAATGAATTCCAGCATTTTCCACGTGCTCGGAAATTGCATGCACGATAACCTTACCATTAGCTGCAACTGCATCCACATCGATCTCCTTTGCTCCTTGTATGAACTTAGAAATAACCACAGGGTGATCCTTGGAAACCTTGGAAGCATTTTTTAACTTGGAAGCCAACTCCTCTGCAGAATATATGGTTGCCATTGCGGCACCAGAGAGAACATACGATGGCCTAACAATAACTGGATACTGAACTTCTTCAGCAAATTTCTGTGCCTCTTCAACAGACGTAAGCTCCTTCCAAGCAGGTTGATCGATTCCGAGTTCCGAACACATGCTAGAAAACTTCTGCCTATCCTCTGCTTTGTCAATATCCACAGGACTTGTTCCAAGAACGTTTGCATGTTGTTGTTGAAGTTTTAATGCTATATTTTGAGGAAGTTGGCCACCAACTGAAACCACGATTCCCTCGGCGGCTTCAAGCTCATAAATATCCATGACCCGTTCGTATGAAAGTTCCTCAAAATACAACCTATCAACTTCATCAAAGTCAGTCGAGACTGTCTCTGGGTTGTAGTTCACCATAATAGTTTTCTTTCCTGCCTCCCGCAAAGCTCTGGCAGTTGAAACAGCGCACCAATCAAATTCGACGGATGATCCAATACGGTAGTCACCAGATCCAAGCACCATGGTTCCGTGCTCGTCAAAGGCAATATCATTCTCAGTTGCATTGTATGTCATATAAAGATAGTTGGTGTTTGCTGGGAACTCTGCTGCCAATGTATCGATTCTTTTCACCACGGGGATAATTCCAAATGCCTTTCTCTTCGCACGAACTTCCAAATCTGTGGACTTGACGGCAGTTGCAATCTGAGCATCTGAGAACCCTTGCTTCTTAGCCTTACTAAGCAAAGACTCGTCAAGTTTTTCCAATGATCCAATTGCTTCCATCTCATGTTGTGTATCCGCAATATGCTTAAGCTTGTACAAGAACCATTTATCAATCTTGGTTAATTCATGGACCTTATCAACAGAATAATTTCTGTTCAAGATAGCTTCTCCGACTGCAAGCCATCTTCTGTCAGTTGGATTGGAAAGAGCATCATCCAAATCATCAAACTCACCACCTTGGAATCCGACATACTGAGGATCAACCTCTCTGATTGCCTTTTGAAGAGATTCTTCGAAAGTCCGTCCAATTGCCATAACTTCACCAACAGATTTCATGGAAGATCCAATATTTCTCTTCACCTGCTGGAATTTGTTTAGGTCCCATCTTGGAATCTTCGTCACAATATAGTCCAATGAAGGCTCAAAGTTGGCTGTAGTGGTCTTTGTAACTGGGTTCGAAAGTTCTGGTAACGTATAGCCAAGACCAATCTTTGCAGCAGTGTATGCCAATGGATAACCAGTAGCCTTGGAAGCCAATGCCGAAGATCTGGATAACCTGGCATTCACTTCAATCACCTTATATTCAAGACTGTTTGGATTAAGGGTATATTGAACATTACATTCTCCCACAACACCTAAATGGCGAATAATCTTTATTGCAGCTGATCTTAACATGTGATATTCCTCATCGGAAAGAGTTTGAGATGGGGCCACAACGATAGACTCACCTGTGTGGATTCCCAACGGATCAAAATTTTCCATGTTGCAAACAGTAATGCAGTTGTCCACTCTGTCTCTGACAACCTCATACTCGACTTCTTTCCATCCTTTCATAGATTTCTCAATCAAAATCTGTGGAGAAAGCGAAAGTGACTTAGAAGCCAGATTCCTCATTTCTTCTTCATTATTGGCAAATCCAGAACCAAGACCTCCTAAAGAGTATGCTGACCTAGAAATAACTGGATATCCAATTTTTGCTGCAGCTTTCAATGCATCATCAACAGTTTCAACAGCCACAGATTCGGCAATTGGAATATTTATTTCTTTCAATGCCTCAGCAAAAAGTTCCCTATCTTCAGAAGTAATTAAGGTCTTGATAGGTGTTCCAAGAACTTTGACACCATACTTTTTGAAAACACCCTTCTTATCTAGTTGGATACCAACATTCAAGCCTGTCTGACCTCCAAACGTGAGTAATATTCCATCCGGTCTTTCTCTAGCTATGATATACTCGACGTATTCTGGTGTGACCGGAAGGAAATACACTTCATCTGCCAATGCATGAGATGTTTGGTTTGTTGCAATGTTTGGATTCACAAGAATTGACTTCTTATGTGCTTCTTTCAAAGCTTTTATGGCTTGGGATCCCGAATAATCGAATTCACCTGCCTGGCCAATGGAAAGACCTCCGGATCCAATCACTAACACTTTGGAAACATCCACCAGCTGATGTGCGTGGTTATCGGTAAATTTCTTGAGGAGATCCCCTCCCTTATATGATGCCGCAAGCCTTTTCTGGTTTAATTGCTGATATTTGTGAAAAATATGATATTTATTTACTGAATTGCTGAATATTTTATTAGCAGTGCCTGTAGACGTACTAAATCTTCTGACTGTAGGTCTGGCTACAGAAGCTCCAAAGCTTCTCAAAGCTGTGTTTGAGCTTAACCTCATAAACATCTTCGCAACGGAAATATTGCTAATAGCAGTAGTTTTCTGAAGACCTAAAACAAAATAAGTAACTGAGCGTCAGGAAAATGTAATGATGTGTATGGGGGTCGAAAATATATATGGATATATATATATAGTGAATAATCGTGGTCATTAATTGTAAAAGCAAAAAAAATTTTCCAGTCAAAGTGACTCAGAAATTGAATCTCACAATAGAGTTTATTCGAAAATGGGCGCGCTTAATATAATGTTACCTGTTTTGTAAGGATGGGTGCGATCAAAACCAGTAATTTTTCTTAGCGCGCTTAATTTGATTCCGAGAAGTTGAATATAAAAAAGAAAGTCTTGAGAGATGTTGTAACCAAAATAATGAAAACTTGACTCATAGTTTTTTTTCTTTTTTCCCATGTTTTATTATCTTCGATTTTATCTATTCAGTACATTATTTTGTTACACAACAGGACTAGTCTCTGGGACTTCAATGCACGACTTTAAAGGCTACACTGACTACAGTGTAATATGGCACCAAACAGCAAATGAATCTTGGGGATTGAGTCAGGGTGAAATATTCCAATATATAAACATTATGATGTAAACTCTTTTATTAACTATATGCTTAAGAGAAGGTCAAGGGAATAAAAATGAAAAAATAAATTTCTTGAGTAAAAAAAAAATGCAGTACGCATTACCTAACTTCTTTTTTTATCAATTTTTCCAATGGCCGACAATACGAATTTGTACCCTCGGGAAAACGAACTTTCGCAATACCACGCTCCGTTTCCTATTCTTCCGTGAGCAATGATGAAACCCTGAATTATATATAAATGAATCAACCCCAACTTTTATTAGCTTACATTTTTCCTGAACTTAAGTTGTGTTTAGATATTTAGACAGCTCGTATATAAAAAGTGGGGTGTTTCGTTATCTTATTAATGGATGAACTGACAGAAAGAGTTGAAAAAAAAAAGTGATACGCCGGAAATAGATAAAGCCTAGTCTCTTTTCCATCTGACATGACGTGGCTGTCTTGCATAGTATATTCCACCAACGTCAATGTTTGTATTCCAGTGGTCGATAAATGAGCATAAAGCAGAGGCCAATGCCATCTCCCTTGGAATCTTAGTGTCATCCACAATAAGATCAAATCCAGAAGCAGCTGCTGGTACAACCTGGCCGATTCTCTCTCTGACCTCGGATTCTTTTTCACCAACATTCTTCACCCTCTCTAAGTATTTTCCTTTTGTAGTCCATTGGTAGGTAGCTCCATCTGCTAGAGTGAACATCCTGTACGCATCTAAAGCATCAACTCGGTGACTGATCACATGCCATCCAAGTTCAGCCACTGGAGCCTCGGGTGCTCTGATGAGCAAAACATTTGATCTCAAGCCTGCCCTTAAAGTAGCACAGGGTTCATCTTCTCCATTTGGACCTGTGGCTCTGATTGCATTTGAGTACATTTTATAAGCACCCTTGACAGCTCTTGATCTTACAAACCAGAAAAGTGACTTTGATTGTTCAGTTGGTCCGCTTGGTCCAGATCCTTCTTCTTTCGTATCGTATACATCAAAGATCTTGGATCCTGTACCGAATCTCCTCCTAATTGCATATCTTGAGCAGTTTGCCTCATCAAGTTGTATTATATGAGGAATATACCTAGATGACCTACGATGTGGTGCAAATAGCAAAGATTTTGCCAACACCACTGGCCTCATGATGGGAGAAAGAATGAGCTCGATAGGCATTGTTGATTTATAGTGTTAAGTAGTTGTGCAAATAAATAACTGTCTTAAACCAAGTTATTTCCAGCTCTCAATTTTAATAAACAAGTGATGCATACAAATGAAGGAAGAGAATACAAAGGAGTCTTTATTTATATGCAATCCTTGATTCGGCGCTTAATGTGGAAAGGATCGCACGGTAAAAATGCTCTCATCCAAAACGAGGATAACATCCGTAAACCATATTTTGGATTTACGAATACTTTGACATCAGTTCCAACTCAAAAGAATCATTGTTAGACCCTTATTTGGTTTCAAGTATATTGGACTATGACAGTACATTATCGGTTTGATCTAAAATTTTTTTGCAGAAGTTCAATTAAGGAGGATAAAATTCTCCCCTCTGTCATACCATAATGTGACTGCAATAATGGATCGATTGACGAAAGGAGAAAAATGTCAGGTAAAGCCATTCCAGTCGCGTCTATAAAGGTCGAAGCTTTCCTTTTTAGTCTAATTTCTTTCTTTTTTTCCCCGAAAATAGCGCTAGAGGACGAAAGCGTAGGTACAAAGAAACCAGCCATTGGGTGAGGGGCGAGACACACTCATACCTCATTCTGGCATGAAATGCGCACATTCCACAGAAAGAATATCTTGTGATTTTATTCAGAATTTCTTACTGAAACCAAATAAATGTTCTTCAAAAATGAGAGAAATACTGTCCGCCATACAATTTTACATGGTATATGCACTAATATTGGTTCTCTTTGAGTATGTATCACCTAGTACCAATCACTGACCCTGATTAGCACTAAATTCTGAATATTTAATTTTGAAGAGAACGTAAACAGTGAAAAAAATTAGGTAATTCTGGCGCGTTAATGCGTTGAAAAAAAAAAAAGAGAAATTGAACAAAAGGTTCCGAATTAATAAAATCAGAAAAAAATTGATGCTTTCCTAAGCGAGAAACAAGTCGAGATGCGTTTTTTTTTTTATTTTTAGGGGCATTTGTAGGGAACAATCTGCAAGATACTATATATCTTTTAAACAATTCCCAGAACACCGATCTCTTCCTAGATTTTCACTCTTTTACATACATCAATATATACTATTTGCTATCACTCTTTTTACACAGTATTTTAGGTTGTGTTCTCTTGTTCATTCCTTCGTTTTTGCAGTGTTCTCGAAAACTTTTCTCCCGAGATAGAGGTAAACAAACCATAGAAGGAGATAGAAAAAAGGTTATAGAATAAGCAGCATTATTTTAAACTCATCTGGCATGACTACACGTAAAGCAGCGGATGCTGGAAATACGACTTCCTCTAATATTAGTGGTCGTTCTGATCTTAATGGATATTATGATTCCTTAGACGGTTTAAATAAGTCTGAATCCTTCGACGAAAAGATGGGAATGCAAACTTTGAACCCACAAGAGAGTGGTTATACGTCGAATGAAACAGCATCAATTAAGACAATAAAACCATTAAACAGGTGGCCGACACTTTTTGAGATTCTAAACAAAAAAACAAGGAGTCCAGTTGATTTGTGGTCCTTCTACGTTTATATGAGAGATACACAGAAATCAATCGACTATTTGGATTTTTGGATTGACACAGTACAACATATGAATCTTTGCAAGGTTTACGTGAAGGGTTTGAAGGAATCTTTAATAGTGAGCGAGCATTTGAAAGATGTAACCAGAGAGGAAGGAGAGGAATTAAAGCGCAATACTGTCTCCCGTCATAATAGCAAGTCGTCAATAGCGAAATCTCATAAAAGAGAGTCCTCGGGAACATCTAGTAATCGTGATTCCGCATCATCGTCAATGTTGCTTGATCTTTTGATGAAGAATGACTTGTTAGAAGGGGGAGATGCTCACCGACTATCTTCATTTCTAAGAGGTGAAGCTGCCGTTAGGTCCAGTGATCCAATAGTGAATGCGAAAATTGAAGAACTTAAAAGGAGATCGCTGTTGCCTAGTAGTGGTGCGACTGGACCGGCTGGTCCTCGTTCAAAAACTCCCCCTACATCTTCAGGAGGTAAATCATTAGGGCGCTCACCTTCTGTATTGCGCCAGCAACAAGTGTCAGGGCGTACTTCCTCGACATCACTTCAAGAATCATATGAGAGGACATCCAGAATTGGACCTGAACTAGTGGAGGCTCTTATCGATGAGGATTATACGGAAAACTCAAAGGATTCGCATTTTGTTACAAGAACTACACTCCGGAAGTCTTCCAAAAACATTTTGAATACTTATTTTCTTGAAGGATCCGAAAAGAGGGTCCTAATTCCTGATGATATGAGAGAGCAAGTTATATATGCAGTGGAAACTGAAGGAAGGGATGATCCGGAGGTTTTTGATGAGTCAAGAGAATATGTGTTTAAGGCCATGGAACATGAAGCATATCCGAACTTTCTTAGGGATGTTGCAATGTGTAATGTCACTTCTGTTTCCGCGGTCATTCGTATGTTTTTGGCTATACTTTGTGCCTTCGCAGCATTTTGGACAGGTTATACACTCATATTTTTGGATTATCAGCCGAAAAAGACGCGTGCTGTGGTGACTTTGCCCTTCTTTCTTGCCTCTTATTTCCTTTTCAGTTCCTTCTATAAGATTGATCCTGTTTTGTGCTTCTTGGGTTTTTCAGAAAGTCGAAGCTCCCACAGCGGATTGATTAGAATGAGGGAGCCTTTTGTGAAGAAACTCCTTTTAAAGCGTTCTTTATTTGTTTTTATCACATTGTGCTTGGTTGCAGCTGCATTCAGTGTTTTATTCGCTTTAGTCCCTGGAACACATCTTCATCATTAATCTTACACGATTGTATTTCCTATTTCGGGCTATGGTTTCCATTTAGTCTCATTCTGAAGGCAGATCAAAATTCCGATCACATCTCCGGCGCTGCTACTATTACTACCTTGCATTACTGCTTTTGTTACCCATACACGTCTTTATCATTTCGCTACTTTTTGCATATGTGTCCTGTTTGTCTTTTCTGTTTATTCGATCAGGCGCGATCTTTAGAGCTTTCCACTTACTTGTTTTATATTATCTACCTAAGAGAAAGTTACCATAATAATAAAATACGATAGATTAAACCAGAGTGTTTGTTCAGTGGAGTAGAGTAATTAAAAAGAAAGCATTGTGCTAGAGCTATCTCAGTCGGCGTATGTAAAACAGAACATTGATTTCGGCATACGGCATAGCATAGTGAGGTGAGTTCTCAATTGAAGACGCATCAAATGATGTGATGAAAATGAACAAACGATGAAGATGTATATACGTCAGGAATTGCTGATACTTTATTTATGCATAAATTGTAGACGAATCAACCTGCATAGTGGATTGCTGATGGTAGTCTGATGTCTGCTGCTGAAGATCTTCATGAAAATATGGATGTAGCAGTGCCCTTTTGGCGCTTATTCTGTTTGCTGGATCGTATGTCAACAATTGTTCTAACAGATCGATTCCATTTTTATCTAAAGACGGAACCACTTTTGAGAGATCCTGTTTTCTCCACTTAGGAAAAGTAGGCTTGAAATCGCTCAGATAAGTAACCTCCGGCCAAACCTCTTCTGTTGGTGTTCCCATAATCTTGAAAATCTTGAAAATCTGATCAATTTCCGAATCGCCAGCAAACAATGGCTTCCTGTTGGTCATTTCTGCAAATATGCATCCTATCGACCACATGTCCACTCCAGTCGAGTATTGCTTTCCTCCTAATAGCACTTCTGGAGCTCTATACCAAAGAGTAACAACTTCGTGCGTGTATGCACGAAGAGGCACACCAAAAGCGCGAGCCAATCCAAAATCTGCCACTTTTAAATTACCTTCTTTATCGATCAATAGGTTCTGAGGCTTCAGATCCCTATGTAAAACCCTGTGAGCATGACAATGATATATTCCTTTAATCAGCTGTAACATAAATTTCTTTATCATTGCTGAATCCAATCCTTCTCCCTCTGGAATCGATTCCATGTATCTTTTTAAATCCATATCCAAATACTCGAACACCAAGTATATCTTATTCGAGTTAGAATGGACAATATCGTATAGACCAACAATATTGTCATCCTTCAACTCTTTTAATAAGGAAATCTCTCGAATAGTTGTGGATGGGATTCCTTCATCCTCTGACTCTAAGCGAATTTTCTTTAGTGCAACTACACGATTGTTATGCCTTGTATCTATCGCTTTATAAACCACACCGTAAGTACCTTCACCAATCTTCTCTAGCTTCTCGAAGTCATTTAATTCTCCCATAGTCTAGTAAATTGATATGTGTATGCAAAGAGTGTTCGTCGAATTTTATTACACCTTCCTTTGCAAACTTTAAATTCAACAACTTGCCTGGTTTCTATACTTCAAAAATTAGCGTTAATAATATGATGCATGGCAATTTTTCTAGCAAATATTTTGATGTTTTTGGAACAGATCAAACAGTACGCGTGCAGAATGTATCTATCTGCTTGTTAAAGTCAAAAGAAAATAAACAAAAAAAAAAAAAAATAGAGGGGATGCATTAATCCAGTAAGGATAAATTTATGTATATCCAATTTCTAGTACAGAATTGTCGATAGTCGTCACGTCTGCATAAACCTGCCCTGCCTTGTTTGTGCCCAAGCAAACCTCGCTCATAAGGATTAAAGGTATTTAAGCATGTTCATTTTACATTCTTACTTGGTTCTTTTGCTTTTATACGTTTCCTTTTTTTTAGCCTTAAAAACGCTCAATACTAGTTATACCAAAGCTTAATGAAGTAATCGGCGTCACACTTACCAATTAACTAAAATATTACAACAAAAGTATATTTTGATAAATATCGGACCACATCCGTAAGTCAAAAGGACGGCTCCTGCAAATACGTCGATTTACGCTATTTCCACCGGCTTATATTCACCTTTCTAAAAGCTAAGTCAACTTATTTTTAAAAATTCCTTCTTATTATCATCCACATATTTTGATCAAGATTACAATTCTAGAAAGCACGCTTTATGTAAAGTGTATCAAGAATGATTTACCCATTGATCGAAATTGTTTCTGGTAGCTTTTAATAAATTGTTTTACCATGTACCAATGATAGATGGTTGAATCAATTTTCCTACAGGAAAGGTTACTTTGATGTTGAACTTGGATTGTTGCTTTGCTCTTGTTTTGCTTAGCTTTACCCTCTTTGCTGTGTCACGTTTTAAATGCTCATGAGCGCTATTGCATACTATTGGTGTTTTTCTATACAAGATGGTGTATTAAGAGTAGTTTTTTATATTTGAAATTATTATTCTCCGAACTGTAGTGAGCTTAATCGTATTTAGCATTTAGCATATGTCAAATGCATAGTAGTTAATTATGGTTTAACGTTTTGTGTATGTAAAATATTACTCATACCGTTCGATATACACTGTTATGTTGTGCTAGTCTTGGCAATAAAGCATGGTATGCACTGTTCTGAATGATGAAGTTGTTGTGCTCTGTATAATGTACACTGTGTTGCACTATTCGGTAATACACATTATTAATGTAAGCAAATGCATGTTTTACAAAACCAGAGATAGTTGGTTCTCATATTAAATTTCAAAATTATGATATCAACATGAGAACTGACAAGTTATATAGTTCAGTAAACACAAAAGAGAGTATCTCCACTTTCTATATTTGTGATTTTTTTACATACTGCTGTCATAACAATGGTATTCTCGGTATTGAGAACCCGGTTATTCTGAGTTGTTTTTGTCTGTATATGAAAATAAACTGAATTTAGTTATGCACCAAGTCGGCAGTGAACAATTGTTTGAAGTGTCTAGCGTTTACCGCAGCGACATCTTATTTCATTTGAATATAAGTTTTGTCTCTTGACATAATAGCTTTAGCCCCTCAATCTTGCTTATGTTGCTCGTTTGCCTTCTGAGCAGCAATTCTCTTGGCCTTTCTAAGTGCTCTTACTCTAATTGACTTATGCATCTTGCAGTTCAGCGAGTTTGCAAACTTAGAAAAAACGCCAACCGTATTTGCAACAACCCAGTGCATCAAAGCATGTGAAGGGTAAGGAGTAACCGTAGCAAATCTCTCCTGAGCACCAACTCTTCTTCCAATATTTCTCAAAGTTGAGGCCACAAATTGTTTTGGACTTGGCACGGTAGCAGAGGTGCGCCTAACTTTTGACATTTTGGATGCCACTAAATATGATAGAACGCATTCTACATCAATGTTTTTCTCTGCAAGCTCACCTGCCAAAGCAGCCGACCAACCCTGGAGAAAGAATTTCGAACCGGTATATGTAGCAAGTAAAGGTGATGGAAAGAGGCCTGCAAAAGAGCTCATGTTAATAATAAGACCCTTTGTTCCTTTCTGGGCTGCAATTGTTGCCAAAATTACTGGGGTAACTGCCCTAGTAATCTTAAGTGTGGCAAAGTCGTTGATGGTCATAATATCATTCATCTCCTTTTCATCGGTATCCAAAAATGGAACTGGCATTGAATGTGAGCGTCCGACATTATTCACCAAAATTGTGATAGATAATCCCTTTGTAGCTTCTTTCATCTTCTCGTAGTTTTCTGGTATATCCTTTGAAGCGTCAAAGGCCACAACCCTGGTCTCAACCGAATATGTTGCCTCTATCTCCTTAGCAACTTCCTCCAATCTTGCCTGGGTTCTTGCCATTAAAATAACGTTGAATCCTTTTTTTGCAAGTTGAAAAGCATATTCCTTTCCAATTCCATCAGAAGCGCCCGTAACGACTGCCCAATTGCCCTGCTTTGCACCATATTTAACGAACTGTAATTATAATGTTAGTAAGATAACGCAACATTCGACATAACAAATAAACTCATCTCCATTCTTGTATTATACATACATTGACAGGTGGAAGAATATACAAGTCAAAGATCATAGAAGCAAAGCTCAATGTAATTGACGTGAGCTTGAAAAAGCCCACGGCGAGAGCCAAATACAGAATGCCAGAAACGAGAGCACTTTGTTGGCCTGTAAGTGTTGAAAAAATGCACGACATTGCTTCGTTACTTTGTCCTTGCTTGTCCAGTGATTTGTACTTAAAGTGGGCAAGTTTGGAAGAATATATTGTTGTCAGTCCTGAGAAGGCCAAGTTTCACATTTTCAAAGAGAAAAGTGGTCAAAATGTTACGTTTCCGTTTTTTTTTTCAACGATATTTTTTGTTGATTTTGGTATTTTCTCCCGCGGCCAAAGCAAGAGGCGAGACAGTCCATATCCCCACTTTTTCACGTATACTTGGTACAGACTAACTGAAAACTGGAAGCTCTTTATTGGTCATACTTCTCCAATCATTAACAAAATTACATCCCTTTTTAAAATTACATAGTTCCAACTAAAATGAAATACGATCAGCTGATTTCCACTTTTTTTCTTGACTTAACACCCAGAATCAGTAGCATAAACCAAGTATTAGTATCTCTGTATTCTTAGGTACTTCCTAAGCTATCACGCTAAATCAAAAGCTTCAAGTCTCTCCTCCATCAACTGACATTTCAAATTCTCACTTTGTGCAAACCGGTTGTACTTTTCGACTTCGGTCTCCGCAATTATCTTTCTTGATGATTCCTTCTGTAATGATTTATTTATGCTTTCGAGTCTTTCAAATAATCTGGAAATATCTTTTCTCATTTCCCCCTTCAAATTGAGCCTGGTGACCCAATGATTTTCGTTTGAGCCCCTGATGGATGTTTTATTTCCAACCGCTTCCTTCATTGGCGCACCCTTCCTATAATTGTCATTAAACCCCTTCATCCCACGCTGTCCATATGATGGTCTGTAATATCCTCCACGTCTTGTGTAAGAATTTCTCTGTTGTGAAATGTATGGCCTTATTCCGGACTGGGCTTCATCGCCCTTCTCCTGCCTTTCACCCCTATCTTTAAAATCATAACGATCATAGTTTCCACTTCTCCAAGAACGTCTATCACCAAATGCCGAAACTCCTTTCTCTCTATCCTGATCATTCATTTTTCCCCCTTCCCAGTTATCATCTCTATAGCCTGTTAAGTTTTCTGAACTACCGTCTCGTGAACCTCTTACTGTAGGATATGTCGAGTATGATCTGTCGAATTCCTGCCTTCTATTGTCCCTGTAATCTTCACGACCACGTCCACCTCTACCTCTTTCTCTCCATCTATTTGGATATCGTTCGCTCATTAAACTAATGCAAAAATAATTATAGCAGGAATTAAACTGTTTATTACAATATAACCTACAAGTAAGTAGAATGGTGAGATGTAAGCCAAGAAAAAAAAGTTTAAAAACTTTTTGTGCTCGAAAACTAATACAAAATAAATTTCCTCCTTGGTAATTCTCTGTTTAGTCTCTAAGGATTTAGAATTTCTCCCCAAATGTCTGTACCTGTTCCTAATTTCAATTTAAATTGTGCTAGTCTTTTTTATATGCACACTTCGTAGCCTTATAATTGTAATTAGCAAATGTACACACTGATATACTGTATTCAACTATAAGTGTACGCACTTGAAATAACAATTGCAACCACTAAATTAATTATGCTTTTTTTCCAAAAGTCTTAGTCAGCCAGTTGAGTATTTTAGTTATTGAAATGCTGTGGAAAGAAAATAAATACAAAGAATGGAAAAGTAACAAAAATAAAAAATGAAAAATTAAAGTTCTTAAAGAGCTAGTTATCTTTGTACGTCGAGGATTTCAGAAATAAAGAAGCATCTAAAAGCAATTTAGAGTAATAAGAAAATTATGGTTTAGTATATGCTGTTGCGTAGTTATAATTATGTTATTGACTACTTTATGATAAATTGTTGTCAAGCAGTTAATTGAATTCTTTAAGGTTATAGAAAGAAAAGGTACAAGTAAAGAAGTAAGAATTTAAGGGAAAATAACAGAAGATGAATGCTAAAATGATATCGGAACCCATGGGTTATAATAATGTGTTCTATGTTGATAGCTCGTGTAGGTTCAATTGGTATTTGATTTATAATATTGTCGGACATATGAGAATATTACCTAGTATTAGGTAATCTATTATTGTATGTCATTAGATTTATTTGTTTTGAGATCTGAACTTATTCTAAAATAACGAAGATTTGGAATAATATCTAATAGAGACAATCCTGGATAAAATGCACTAACTGTGTATGTTAGGAAATCAGCAGAAAAATAATTA
>ERZ746981.111-NODE-111-length-69549-cov-12.388819_pt1 | contig 69549 bp, 43 predicted proteins | sample MGYA00374948_ERZ746981 | MGnify/ENA primary metagenome ERZ746981 (study PRJEB28757, sample SAMN06711160) | food metagenome | host: microorganism | place: China:Harbin | collected 2017-01-30 | study: EMG produced TPA metagenomics assembly of the Analysis of...
AGATATAGATGATGCTATATCTTCCTAAAATATTATTTGAGTACAAACCCTATTGACTACTTGTTTCACCTGTTTAAAGTAGGGAAGTACAAGCTACTAGGACCAAAATTCTTTTCATACACGCTGCAGCCATATAAGATTTAAACTTATCATCGTGAAGACTAAAGATCAGTCAAATAACTAGGCAGCAGATTCTTCTTTGACAATGTGGCACTTTCGAAGTTGGCAGAGAAACAAGAGCCGTCGAACTTCGGGGGAAGACAAGAAGAATTCTAGGGAAAAGACTTCTTACCTACATATGAAGCCAAATATAAGGAAGGACGTTGAACACATAAAAATTTCAGCTCCAATTTTGGATACCACTGTAACTTCAAAGTATATGGATTTTTCATCAATGCCGTTTAGCCAGTCGACAAATAATAACAAAAAGTTTAACAACGAGGAATCAATTCCCAGAATACGTGTTGGTCCTGAGGGAAGTAACAAGGCAGGTGATACTCCCACAATAAATGTGCGTGAGGACCAACATACAGTGGAGAAGCAGCTGAAAACACCCACAGAGGAATCTGAAAATGGCATCGAAAAATTTCAGCATCTACTGGTGGGTAAGATTAAGTTAGAAAGAAGCAATACCGTAAGCTCACACAAACAAGCTAGTGGAAAGAAAATAGAAATTATAAGGGTTGACCAAAAGAACATTCCTCTAAGAAACGCTCGTATTATGAGGAGGGATAAAACAAACAAGGTTGCCGAAGATCACATAATGAATGCTCCGAAGACGAGAAGCCTCGATCCTAAAAGCAAGCCTCAGACAAAGAGAACTGGAAGGAACAATTCTTCAGCTAAGAACGCTGGTCAGAACAAACAGAATATAAGGCTCGTCATTTCTGATGGTTATTCACGGAATGTCGCAGAACAGGATTCAGAGTCTGGTACCGTGGGTCCTATAACAACAGCAAAGCCATCACTTCAGACGGTTGCCATAAAGCCTACCATTTCAGAACAATCTACAGATCCAGGAATACATCAAAACTCTTCGCTGAAAGTAGAAAGCCAGATTAATCATGATCAAATAGATATTGCTCAGGAAAACACTGCACATTCAAATGCGCTTGAAGAAAAGAATGACGAGAAACCAACATCAGAAAAAGAACCTATTGATATTCCTAAGGCCGATGCTCATCTGGTGCATGAAGACACAAAGATTGAAAAGGAGCAATCAAGAGATGATCAAATAAATGATCACATCATAAGAGTCGCAGATAGCGAGCTTAACCAAGAAGCAAATGTGGAGAAGCAGTTTCAAGAAATGCGAATTCAACAAGAAAAGAATGCTCCACTCGAGACAATACAGTCTGACGATGAAATTGATCTGGAATCAATGAACGTTGACCAACCGGGGACTGACCAAGAAATTATACATGACTTGAAAGACCCAAGTTCATCCTTGCACGCATTATTTTCTTCTAAAAACATACCAATTGATGATCCAAACTATCCAGTTGCAAGACTTGCACATCTGAAAGAGGTGGCCCTTAAGTTGTATGATTCAACATTTGAGGACGTTGAACCAAAGGACTATCTTACATTTTTAGGAGGTGGAATGAATAAAGGTGATAATGCTCCTCTGGATTCCGATATTGTGCGAATGTTCTATATGTCAAAGTTTCGCTGGAATTATAATATGTTGTCATCTCTACGTATTCTCTGCGATAAGCTTTTTTTCAAAGGTGAATCTCAATATATTGATAGAATTATTGACTCATTTTCGAAAAGTTGGTTCGAAGTGTTCGGCATATGCAATAGGAAAACATTATTTGGAAGCCCTAATGGCGTCTATTTGGTGGCATACTCTTTAATCATTCTTAATACTGACCTACATACCAAAGGGCGTGGTAATGAGAGGGTGAAGAGAATTTCCAAATCAAAATTCGTCAAGAATACTATTGCAGCCATGACGCAGGCTAATGTTCCATATTCAAACACTAAACTTCTAGAGCATGAATTGAAAGACTTTTATGCCAGCTTGTCATCAAACGAGCTTCATCTTACGGATGCTACAAGTATGCAGATAGGAGCATCAGGAAAACTTTCTAATGGTCACGTTATAGCATCGGATTCTGAGGAGAGCGTTGAGAACGATGAAACAGTGCAGAACAGTTTAAAGCCGAGACAATCGATTAATTCGTTGTTCAGCAAAGGGGAGCATGGCAAAGCGGATGATCTTTCTTTATTTTCCTCTGCTGCTATTGTTGGAAACACACCAAGCTCTTCTTTTGGCTTTGCTAAGGCTATTAGAGCGGAAGGTTCCATGACAGCATTAGACAGCAGTAGAAACTCCATGTACTCTTTTGGGGCCGGAAGCACCTTTACTACTGGCTCCATTAATGCAAGTATTCTCACAAGATTTAGTTCTAGGAATCCGGGCCCACTAAATCCAGACTTTTCGCTAACAGTTGGAGATTGCACTCCAAACGATCCTTATTTTGTCGAGGAAGATGGAGATGTAGAGCTTGAAATGGGAGGTCCGCCTTGGATTAAAGAGGGTATTCAGAAGGTGGTTTTAACGCATAGTGTCATTCAAAGTATGAATACGAACAGACAGAGCTCCGTGGTTGGTTCACTATCTTCGTTGAATGAATTATTTAAACACTCAAATCTGCGATTTGCTGGCTTTTCTGGAGGATCGAGAATACCATGGAGGGATCATTTCACGGTAGTTTCAGAGGGTCAACTTCGACTTTTTAGCTTTGAAAAGTCAGGCAGAATGAACAATTCCAGAAATAAGGGTGACGGAAACTGGACTGATTCTGCCATCTGCTTAGCTTCTGTGACATTAAACTCTTGTTATGCTCAATTAGTTCGTCCGAAGTCAAAACTTTACTTCCATATTCTCAAGCATATGCAGAAGATTCAGATAAGAACAAGGGAGGAAACATTCTGGGTGCTCAATTTACCGTTGAATGATTCGAGTACATTCAAAAATTACAGGAGGATATTCTTCTGCTCTGGAACTACACAAAATGCTGCAGAATTTTGTGACAGCTGCAACTTTTGGGCAGCAAGAACATCTTCGATACCTCCGGAAGAGACGATTTCTTCCATTGAATATGGTTGGTCTACCAAAATGTTCCAGATTATGGATGGTGTAACTTCTGGATCAATGGAAAGAGCAAAAGCTGAAGATTACTTATCATCGGTGACGATCCAAAAATGGCAGCCTGTTGTGTATGGACTCATTGCCAGTGAAAATTCAATGATAGAGCAGTTGAATAAATTGAAACAGTATTATTGCAGCCTTCAACTGACATGTAGGAAACACCGAGAATTAGGAATATTTCAAGATAGGCTACAAAGTTTTGCCGGGGGTCCTCGAGCAAGGCCCGGCAAGAGTGGCTTATTTGGAAGGGGCAAAAAAGCAGGAAATACTTCGAACAACATCCGTATGATTCGGAAAAACTATCTAAATAGATTGAACTATCTTTCAAATGAATTGCTTAAATTTGGAAGCTATATAGCCATTATGCAAAGTGCAATTGTTCTTCGTCGGAAGAAATTAGCTGAAGCAGAGGAGAGGGATAATATTATCCAAGAGGAAGAGGAAGAAGACGATGAAGATGATGATCAAAATTTTAAGGATAGTAGAAGTGAGCCACAGGATGAGGCTAGGGATAACGAAATTTCAGCTTAAATACATATTTTGTATAGATAAACTGGGCTTAGATGTTACATTCGAAAAGTGAAATCCTTTTTTTTTTTCGTAGTATTTTTAAAATCAAGAGACGTAGTTTTTCTACTTTTTTTTTTTTTTTTTTGTAGTGGTACGCACCAGCATTTTTTCCTTTCTCACCCCAAACTCACAAATTCATTTTCTCATAGGAAGGCAAAGAGAGACAAAAAAAATGGAACGCATGGAAATTCGAAGGTTGGGTCTCTTCTTTTCAAACCACAACATCTGAAACAATCAGGGCCAGCCAACAATTGATCTTTATCATTGCTGGGTAAGCAACAAATCAATACAGATAACAAAAACAAATCGATAGCTCTTCATCTTTGGGTTGCCAGTCGAGTTTTTTATTTTGGAAAAGAAAGAAGTACAGTATTTGAAGCATTACCATATACATACATATATATATATATATATACGAACACGATGTCTCAAGATCCAAGCACTTACAATGGAGGATCAGCAGTTGCTATGGTGGGAAAGGATTGCGTTGCAATAGCTTCCGATCTTCGTTTAGGACAACAGTCGCTAGGCCTTTCAAATGATTTTGAAAAAATATTCCATTATGGACATGTGTTTCTAGGATTGACCGGATTGGCCACAGATGTGATGTCTGTACACGAAGATCTTAGAAAGAAGACCAATTTGTATAAGATGAAGGAGCAAAGGGAAATAGAGCCAGAGAGCTTCGCCAATTTAATTTCGAGTTCGTTGTATAAAAGAAGATTTGGCCCTTGGTTTGTTGGACCAATCGTTGCAGGTTTAAATAGTCACTCGGGAAAACCATTCATTTGTGGCTTTGATTACATTGGCTGCATAGATTTTGCTAAGGATTTTATTGTCGCAGGAACAGCCTCTGAACAGCTTTTCGGTATGTGCGAATCACTATATGAACCTAACTTAGAACCAGAGGATTTATTTGAGACTATATCACAAGCTTTGCTAAATGCAGTTGACAGGGATGCACTTTCTGGATGGGGAGCTGTTGTTTACGTGATAACAAAAGATAAAGTGGTGAAGAGGTTCTTAAAGACACGCCAGGATTAAGGCCTATATATAGCTTTAATTACAGTGCAGTGAATAAATATAATAAAGTAAATCAGTGGGACTAAACCACATAAATTTAGCCTGAGTGGATGCTCGATTCTTGACTGTGATTATATTATGTACAATGGAATTTGTTAGATAGACAGATAAATAAAATGGACTGAAGATAAGATGAAAACTGTTCATTCATTGGAAGTAGGAGTTCCATCAGGTTTCTTCCCATGCTTCATCTCGTATTCCTTTTCTATAACTTTCTTCAAGTACCCATCCTTTCCATATTCTTCTTCAAACATCTTCTTTTTCTTCTCCTCAAACTTCTTCCTTTCCGCTTTCTTACGTATGATCTTTCTCCTTCTCCTGGCCTGTGTTGTCTGGTCTAAGCACATATTTAGTTCCTGCCGCAAAGATGAACATCGTCCAAGTGCTTTGTTTATAAATCCCTTCTTCTGGCATTCGTCTAATGCTCTCATTAAAGAACTACATGCTAAATGAAGGGAAAAATTAATGTCATATGTTAGTATCAACTTTATGATAATGGGTGGGAAAAATCAATCCCAAATTAAATTGCTACCTAAAATCATCGTCTATTATGGCTTTCGTATTACTTACCCATAAAGTTATTTTCATCCACTTCAGGGAATAATTGTGAATCATCTTGTTTAGGCACCTTCTTTTCGCTTGATGGCATTATTATCCTTTCTACACTGACTGTTGATTATGTTAGATTGGTATGAGTATTGGGTTTTCAACGGATACAAATATAGTCAGGAATTCCCTTTGATATTCGTATGATAACTATTACTCTGGTAAAATAGTTATGGTTCCTTAATTTATATTAGGGGGTTTAAGCAGGAAGAAATAATGACGTTGACGTTCACAAAAAAAATAGGGCCCACACATTTTTGCTCTTGCGAGGAACGTATAGATTTACGAATGCCATCTTTCTACTACGATATGTTAACGTTTAATTGTTGTTTAAAATTTCACACGATTTCATGCAAATTAGGGATCATAGTAGTTTTCAATTTACAATTGTCATATTGAACACGTAACAACAAGGATGTCGGACAAAAAACAAACAAATGAAGATGAGGTGTTCGAATTCCTCAATTCGCTTCCAGATCAAAAAGAGGGGGAAGGTGCGCCAGTTAAGCAAAACTCAGAGGATTCTAAGGCAAAGAAAGGAAATTCAGGAAAGACGGATCAGGATATTCTAGATTTTTTGGATGAACTAGAGGCAACAAATAAAGATAAGAAAGTTGATACAAAAGTTGAAAGTACGACGGCGGAGGTGACTAAAAAGCCAATAGAAGAAACCAATAAAGACCCAAAGGAAACCAAGGAGCAGGAAAAGGCAAATGATACGGAGGAAGTGAATGATCCAATAACATCATTTTCAAAATGGTGGAGTGGAAATGGATCTAAAAAGGTTAGCTCTGGTATTACATCATTATGGGGCACAGCTCAGTCATTAACACAGCAAGCACAAGTGAAGGCGGAAAGTGCAATTAAACAGGCTAAAGAGCAGGGTGTCGAGGACAAACTCAGGACGGCATTCAAGGATTTTGGAATTACTGGTGTTTTGGAGGGAGATAGAGATTTGACAGATAAAGAGAGGGAAGAATTACTCAAGCTTCCAGACACCAAAAAGGCAGTGGAGTCAATTAATAAGGGAATTAATCTATTTTCAACCAGACTAACAGATGTTCTTGAGACGTTGAATAGCAAAGATGAAGTGATTAACATTAAATTAGTTCATGATTTGAAGAACTATCCGAATTTGTCCAAGTACGTGAAGCACAACTTTGAGGACGTGATGAGTGAGCAGGTTGACGGAAATATCGATGTTCACGTTGCCCAATCGGGGACAGTGTCGGAACATCAAACGAATGCATATGGAAAGAGAGATATAAATCTTTTCCAGGGAAAATTGTCTGATGCAGACCGTTTGGTTGAAGCCAACATCGAAAGTATAATGTCACCGGCCACAGAAAAAGCGGATGGATCATCAAAAGTATTTGATAAGACGGGGGCTACAGCAAGAAATACCAATATTTATATTGGCCTTTTAGCAGTTTCGACAAACAGAAACACTGTTAGTAATGGAAAAGACAATTCGAAGGAAGAAAAAGGGAGTACAGACTCAGCAGAAGACAACTCAGCGATCACAATCGATGAACTTTCAGGGTCATCCTTTTGTTTTACGGCGACACTGGTCGACAAAACACATGACATTAAAATTACAAACAGATCTCAACCATTTCCTTTGAAGTGGTGTCAATGGATCGACGGAAATTTTAGTAAGATAGGTAAAGAAGAGGATGTTGATCCAAGCGAGTGGGTTATCGATTGGATTGATCAAGGACTAGACAAAACATTTGGTGTCATGGCTCAAACATATGTGATTATGAGAATGGGCTACTAATTGCTAGTGATTTTACTATCAGTGTGATATTTTTGTAGCAACCGTTTCAAATCTTCAGAGTCTGAAACTAGATAGCGATGCTCCCAATCAACTGCCAAAGGAGGAACAAAGTAATCATGCTTGATCATGTATTCTTGAGATTTTGGAGTCTGATCTTGATGCAAAGCTTCAGGTGGGAATGCTTTTGCGTATGAATAATTATCGAGCGAGGTAACTGTTACCTTGGGGAAAGCGGATAAAAGTGCCTTTTTCACTGCGGGTGAAGTTGCTGCATAAGTGAGCATAAGATCGAACTGCTTCTTTGTAGGAATAGAATTTGACACGTCAATCTTATATCTATATATCCCTGAGGAGAGCTTTTTTCGATCTCCGAAGATTTGTGATAAAAAACCATGCTTTATATTCTTCTCTTTTACGCCCTTGCAGACCCTTTCCTTTTTCAATATATCGAGCATTTTCACAGAAAGTGGATTTCCAGCGTAATGACTGTTTATATCTATTAGTAAAACAGATCAATTAAAAAAAAAAATAGAAAGAATAAAGAAGTGAAGTGAAGGAAATACTTACTATAGAGTGATCACACTGGGTGACTCTGCCAACGTCCTAAACATAGACATGATAGTATATACCACTATTGAAAAATTAGACTACCAATCAGAAATGTTGAACAAATAAAGTGTTCATGTAAGAGACAATTAAAATAGAATGAATACTGGATGCTGCATCTATTTATACTAACATATCTACGCACTGGAAAATAATGTAACTTGGTTAAATTGCGTTAACGCCTTTTAAAAAAAAATAAAAATAGAAATCCTGGGGTACTACCATTCGTGGGGTGAGGGGAAATAAGAAGGGCAGGGTGAACTAACTCTATATTACCCTGAAATACTAATTGCGGCTATTAGCATTATTTGACTCGAACCTTTTCTAGTTGATGCACAGTACAATACATCTTATTACACTTTGTAGCCAAACACATCAGGCCTTCTTTGGTTCCATAAAGGCATATTTTCCCTGACGACATTCAAATATTCGAGGTTAATATCAGCCACGCATATCTGCTCTTTTTCCACGATATCGCTGCATTGAGCCACAATGGTTCCATTCGGATCAATTATGCAAGTGTGACCGAAGGATTCTCTCTTCAACTTCAACCCGTCCTTCGTAATCTCTTCTTTTGTTTGAGTAACATGCTTTCCCTTCTGACTTGGAAGAACAACATAAGATTGAGTCATAACAGCAGTTGATCTACCGAGTAATTCAAAGTGTGGACCAGTTTTCAGAGTCCAAGCAGCGGGAAAAGTTAAGATTTCAGCACCAAGAGACCTTTGTCTTAATGCAAGCTCAGGAAATCTCAAATCGTAGCATATTCCAACTCCCAATTTTCCCGCCGGAGTATCGAAGGGTGGAAGAATACTGTTTCCAGGTTCAACCGCCTTTGATTCTTGTAAAATGGGGCCACCCTTGATTTCAACATCAAAGAGATGCAGCTTTTGATAGCGATGAAGGATTTTTCCATCCAATCCCAGGTAAACAAGAGTATTTTTGACCCTTTTTGATGCTTCAGAAGGTTCATGAATTCCAACGGCAACATATAAAGATTTGTTTAGAGCGTTGAGCCTTTTTAATTGTTCCACCACTTCGAACATAAAAGGTGATTTTTCCACCGGTTGAGCCATTTTAATCGAATGAGCTGCATTCTTTGCAATATAATCTGAAGCTTCTGGGAGGAAAAGAACTTTACAGCCCATTTTTGATGCTCTTGCAATAAGTCTTGCCGCTTTAAGCCCATTTTCTTTAAGGCATGAGGATGCACACAATTGCCCAGCCGCAACTAAAACCATGTTTGAATTGTTCCAGTCGATTCAGTTAATATGAAAAGTTCAAGAAAGAAGTACGAGATATCTAGTGAAATTTTGAAATCAATGAACCTACACATATATGTAAATGTATGCTAGTGTTATTAAATTGTCCGGATTGCTTACAGTCCACAATTGATTAAACTTTCGCTCTATCAGCTTTGATAAGCAAAAGAAGGGGAAGGGGGAAAAATCCGACAAATTGCATTATCGGGGGATTACCGAAATGAAAAAAAGAGGGTAAAAAAAATTTCATGGCCATTTCTACGTATCTAGGATCTCCGCCAAATAGTAAATCACTCACCTATTTGATAAATAAATATCTGCAATCATTAGATAACCAGCAAGATGCCAGTAGAAGAAAAGGGTGGAGACAAAGAAACAAAGAAACAGAAACAAGGGGTGATGAAATCTCGCCAGATATCTCTATGCATATGTAGTAGTTGCATTGAGCCTAAAAACTGCAAATCATTGGAACAGATGACAAGAATCGCATATCAGATAGCTAAAGCTGCGTGTACATTTAATGTAAATGAAATAATTGTTCTTCAGAAACCACATGGAGAAAATAATGAGCCAGAAAAGACGGAGACCAATAAGAAAATAGATTTGAATGGAGCTAAACAAACACAGCAGAGAAAGATGGATTCGGATACGATGTTGCTTGCGGGAATGCTTCAGTTCTTTGTGACACCACCATACCTCGTGGAATCAGTTTTTGGAAATAGTCCAATAGATTTAAAGAAATTTAATTATGCAAAGAAGCTGCCTACAATACCGATGCTACCATTTATGCAAGCAAACGATGGACATGGTACTAAGAAATACAAGGAAGGAATGACAATACAAAATTTGAGCAAATCAAGGAAAAAAACAGCCTCTGGAAAAGTCAAGAAGATTAAAAAGGCAGATCGAATGACCAAATATGTGAATGTGGGACTTAAAAAAATGTTGGAACTTAAGGAAGCTGTTCCTAAAGGAGCAAGAGTTACGGTTGACATGAAAAAGCATATAGTCGTTTCACCATATGTGGCATATGGTACCTCCAGCACAAATAACTCTTATGGGTACCAGGTGAGGGTTGCAACCAGCTTGGAGGCTCTATTAGGTCAAACTCCTTTTCCTGATGGCTATGACATGATTTTATATTCATGCTGTGGTGAATATTTTGCAACGACTAAATCAACGGATTGGAACGATGCGCTTTCTGCATTAAGCATAAATGGTAAGAATGATATGACTAAACTGGTTGGAAATATTCTTCTTATCGTCAGTCCAGGAAATGATTGGAATGCTATCTTTAATGAAAGTAAATTGGACGGAGAGGCTAAGGATTTGTTTGATGGTTCAATTCCAATTCCAACAAAGTCACGTGTTGAAGATGGGTGCATGATATCCTTATCAAAATTGGATGCATAAATCGTGGATACAGAACATTGAGCTTACTTAATAACGGTCGTACCACTAATATACAGTAATAGAAAATGCAGTAGACACCGTAATTAATATCTGTGCGAACCTGAAACACTGAGGCCAGGACTGTTCTAATTTCTTCTCCTCCCCTGCACAGCCTTACAACAAGGGATAGGGAAGGAGTAGAAGCGAAGCGTGCGCGCGGGCATGATTACCGGAAAAAAAAAGGACATAAAATAAAAAAATAGCTGGAGGAATAAAAAGGACGAGGGTGAATTTGAGAAGGCAACCGCAAGCACTTAAGATATAAATTTATATTCACAGTATTAAAGAAACCAAGAAAATAAGTGTTTAGGTTAACGGAGTACAAATTATATTAATAATGTCAGAAGCATCTGGACCAAGAGGGATATTGAAGAATGCTGCCCCAGAGGCAACATACAAAAAAGAATCGATCAATGAGTTTAACAGTGAGAAAGTCCGATTCGACCGACAGCAGGTGATTAAGAATACTCGTTTAAACTCGGAGCTTAAGGGACTCAATGCAAAGCAAGGAGAGCTTATAAGAAAACGGTTGGCTAATCAGGCGAAAATTGTTGACCATTCCGTTGCTCAGAATGCGGCTTCAGCATTAGGAGATGATGCATTAAAATGGGATGAAAAGAATCTTTTACTAAACGAACAGGAAAAGTCTGCAACCATGAAAATTGATGAACCAAAGACACCGTATGAAGGTGGATTTAATCCAAATAATGAGTATTATAAACCCGATGAAGATACCACAGGAGAGGAAGAAGTAGACGACATAGACTTAGGCGAAGGTGTTGAGGATAGCAAGGACGTTATTCCAAAAGATAGAATTGAAGTCGTGAAAACGGAAACTCCCGCTGAAAAGGAACCTGCAATTCAGGAGCAAAAGAAGGAGTTAACACCTGAAGAGAAACATAGACTTTTCGAGCTAAAGAGGAGACAACATTACCATATGAAGGGAAGCGTACTTAAAAAGCCATTGCCTGTCAGTGATTCAGATGGAGAGGATGAAAAGGATGCCAATTAATTTCAGAAAAAACTGTTCGATGTATATTCAAAAAAAAAGCTTAAGGTCTGGTTATGAGTTCGATATCGTATACCTTTTAAGATGCGGAAAGAAAATCAACAAGAGAAATTGAGATGGCACTTTGTAGGATTGACAAGGCTATTCTATATGTGCTAATAAAGAAAAGGAGAGTTAATTTGATGAAGCCAATTTTGACTGATTTTTAGTATGCCATAGGACGATATATAGTTAAATAATGATGATCATGTTCCTTCCCATAATGTTAATAAACTTATATTATCACATATCGACCCATTTCATCGGCAATATGCTTAATCATTGCATTTATATTTCAGAATTTTTTATTGTTTTTTTTTTGATTCGTCTGTTTAGCCGCATATTGGTAAACCAGTTTACTTTCTCGGCTGTAGGATATATGTAAAGTATTACTTTTGGCTTATCGGAGCTTGAGTTCCAAAATCCGAGACAACAATATTTCGGTAGGAAATGAAACGGTACGGATCGTGATGGAAGCATTTAGAATATTCGGTAAAGGGCGGAATGAACATCTGAAGTTTTCGAGCTTTAAGCAATAAAAAAAATTACAATAATAAATTTGCAGTGCTTTTGAGTAAATAGGTGCAAAAAGGGTAAAAATGAGGCTACTTACTCCCTTCTAACTTAAACTTCTTTATAAATGCAGCTGTGTCATGTGACACACGAGGCGTAGATGATATAATTAGATTTCTTAGTTTGTACTTTGTAATGTTGGGTCTGTCAATGCGCAGTTTGATATTAATGCATTTGTCTGACATTAATATCCTCCTTCAATTTTCAACTCAATTGGCCTTTTACTCTGGAATTGTTCTCAAATTTTCAGGTTTTCATTTTATTATGCGACCACCCTTTCGCGAGTGATCATTATATTAAAAATATGATTTAGCCTAATTAAGCATATATCCCTTCCATGTACGTCATACTTTATATACTTGCACTTACTTCCGAAAAATAAAATGATGAACTTTGAGTGTCATATTAGATATTAAACTATTTTGACTGTATCTATATAGTGTACCTCAATGGTATCAGAAAAAAATAGAATGAAAAAGAATAGTGAGAAGTGAATGAAATGAAAGTAACTGCTATGTAATTCAATTCGGTTCAAGTTAAGGTGGTAGCAAAGAAAGGCACCAACATTTCATCAAGCCTCATGTCTATGGTACATGCGTATTCTCGTTACAATTTTAAAATAAGGTGATCGGTAAATCTAATATCTTCCTAATAACCGTACAATAAACGTCATTCCATAATATATTCCGTACGGAAGAACGTAATATTAGTGATGTTATTATCAGGAAATTGTTAAAATGTGAGGAAATGAAAAACAAGTAAAAGCTAAACAAGAAAAATCGGAAGATGAGGCTAAGACAATGCAGATGCGAAGAAACGCAAAATATATCGAGTAAGCAGATTTACGGCGGTAATGAGATTGATTGGCTTTCTTTAAATGCGAGATAATTCTCAGCAACTAAACAATAACAACAAAAAAAAAAAAGCACTTTTTCCTATTACTAAGCTTGCCCTTCATCCTTCATATGCATTAATCCCGAGACTTCGGAATACCAGGAACAAGCCCACCACGGAAAGGTTTAAAACCAATCCCAACTTCTTCCGAGATCTATAGTGTCATACGGGGTATTTATAACCCACAAGACCCCTACATTTTTCTTGGTGCCCTTTCACTTAAACAAGATGTGATGGCCCCTTTAGTTGCTTCTTTTTGCAGATGCATAACAAATATTTATATTTTTCTGCTCCTGAACGTATTATATACACAAATACTAATCAGTTGCCATTTTGTACATATTTTGAGCACATTACAGGTAGTTCACATAATAAATAGGGGAGGGGGTGTTCCTTGAAAAGACAAAATATTTAACAGTTGAATCTGCCAATTCCGTCACATCCTAATAAAATTAAATTGCATATTTTAAATTGAGAATCCTTGTTTGGCCATCTATTTTAAACTGACCCACCTGTTCAAAGCATCAAGGACAGGCCTAAAAAAAGAGAAAAAAGAACATATTCATAGAGTTCAATCATATTTAAACAAAATGCGTTTCGCAAATTTGTTATTTAACTTCGCACTAGCTTCCGAGCTGGCCTTACCAGTTAGTGCTCATGAAGGGCATGAAGAACAACATAATACTCCTGTTAAAGCGCAAGATCTGGATCCCACAAAATCATTCTCGCAGATAGATTGGGAGACAGTAGTCCCAAAAGCACATGTCGGTCATGTTCATGGTATGCCGATCATGAATAAAACTTTAACTCCCGAGGAATACAAATATTGGAGCCAGTATAATACCACTACATACTTTACCGTTGATGCTCCATCTAAGTTCCAACTTTGGATCCACATTGTATTATTTATTGGATCATTTGTGTTTGTCTACCCATTTGTCATGATCTTCAATAATTTGGACTCTAATTGGTATCTTCCAGCACTCACGGTTCACGCCGCAATAACTATTGCTTCAACTATCGCTTATTCAATATTTATTAGTGGAGCGCCAGATTTATTTCCCAACATGGCATATTCAAAGATGGTTACGGGACTTTTCGTTCTCACAATAATTCATTACGTTGCGGCAATCATTTATACAGCAAAGAGGTGGCTCGAAGGAGGACCTCGCAATCCAGCAGCTTCTCATTATGTTTCAATTATACAAAGACCTCAACCATACCAAGGGTTGGGAGATGAAGAGTATTCGGAATTTACAAGAAAGCCTATACCTCTTGCAAAATTGAACTTAAATGGTCATGACAAACTGCATAGCACATTGAACAGTACCGGAACTGAGCAATCACCATCAAGCACTTTGTATGATCACGAAGATGACTTAGAAAGCCTAAACTCTGTGCAAAATGCAAATACCCTTGGTTCCTCTCTTGCAGATGAAGATAACAATGAGCCATTAATATTTGGGGCAAATCGCATAAGTACGAGGACTGGCATTTCGAGCCGAAGAGATACGGTATTAGGAAGATTATTTCACCATCCGGCGATTGAGAAATCGGTCAATATGTTTGGTTTCATTTCTATCATTATTTTTAAAATATTGAACTTTGGAATGCTCTTCTACTTCCTAGTTATGCTTCCAACTGGAGTTGCTGGTCTCAATCTCTTAGGTAAGGGAAAAAGGGTCTTCAATTTGTTGGCCCACTTTATCAAAGGTGGCGTTTTCTTTACCTTGGGGTTATTTTCATTGGGAAGATACTTGGGCGCATTTAGCAGGATGGGCGGTGCTTGGAATTATTCATTTGTCACAAAAGATGAAAAAAGACATTCATTGTGGCTAAGGATTCAACCAAAAGGAAGTATGATCACATTTGAAATGATAGAAAGTTCATTAATCCTTTTATATGGCACGACTAATATTTTTTTAGAACATTTAGCGGCTGCCGGGGAAGCCTGGGCTGCTAAGGATCTCCAACATGTTTCCATCGCCTTTATGTACATTGGTGCTGGCCTTTGTGGAGTTATTACAGAGATCCAATTGAATAAATGGAGAAGGAGCAAATTCTACGATCAGGTCGGAGATCTTGTTGATGGTCAAGATGTGGAGAATGTGACTCCGGGATTTTCTCCAAATCCATTTCCAGTGTTCACCATCTTTTGGACCGGCCTTTTGATGTCGCAGCATGCTCAGGCATCTGAATTATCAACGAATGTTCATGTTCAATGGGGTTCGCTTCTTACTTATGGATCCTTCTTCCGTGCTTTCACCTTCCTTTTGATGTCCTACTATCCATTGAAAGATAGATACGCATGCTTTCGTCCAGGTAAGCCTCTTACAGAATTAGTCACATCATTCTGCTTGCTTTGCGGCGGTCTTGTTTTTATGGAAAGTACAGATCAGGTTATTGAGGCAATGGAGTATCGGGGTCTAACCCCAATGTTCACATTGAATATGAGTGTTGGTTGTACTGCACTCTTAATGGCATGGATTATGGTTTTGTTTTCATTTAAAGACATGCTGAAGAAGAAGATGTACGGGAAAGATTGAGCGAGCATAAACATTTTAGAGAGTTTAAAGCGATAGCAGGATTTTAGGTTTTACGTCATAATTGTATTTGCAAGTGCTTTGTTTTTAATTCTTTGATTTTGTTGTTTTCTTACGAATACGTGATCATATTTAATTTAATATAGACACAGAAAGTTCAACTATTAAACATGGATCCGATAACAATGTGTACGTATTAGTTCAACTGGTAATAGTGGCAAATATTATTTTGATTTCTAAATATCTATGATACCTTCTAATGATTATTGTTTTGAGCTTTACGTCCACGTCTAATCATAGGTGGTAATTTGAGTGGAACGGTGAGAACAGCAACCTTATAGACAGCATTTTTCGGCACATTCCAAGCCTCCTTCTGAGCAATTGTGGCATTTTTGGTGTGGCAACCTAACGATCTAAGTAAAGAGACTAGCCTTGAAGGATTAATGGAAAGTTCTTGGGCTAGCGGCGTAATAGGAAGCGTATAATTATCTAGCCTCAACATCAAAGTGAGAATATACGTAAGAATTTTGTCCTCATTCATTGGATCCATATAAAAATGCTTCCTGATACCATTATAATCAGTAAAGCGTTTGAGACAGCTGTCCACAATGAATGTGGATGGTTGATTTTGGAAATTTTCAAGAAGATTGTCCATAAAACGTGACCTTCTGTTGAAATACACCCCCATCAACGTTGAAATGTAGTACATGATTTTTAATCTAAGTTTAGAGTCTGAGGAATCCGCATCTTGTTTCTCGAGCTTATCTAGTAGGTAAACACTTGTTTCCGTGTAATATGGCATGAGTTCGAGTAAAGTTTTGGCAGCTGTATTTTCTTTAATCTGCTGTAAAAATACGTCAACCTGAATCATACCCTGCTCTCTCTCTGAAATAACACCCTCAACTGGATAGACTTCATCCACAGATGCAGCCTTCTCATTATATTTAGGTATCAATCTGTTCTCAGCTTCAACAGTCTTTGTAAGTTTGACCTTATCTGGAATATTCGATGTGCTCTTCTGAATATCAGAGGCGATATCAAGTTCATTCTCTTGCAATTTACTCGCATCAACCCGATTCTTCTTGTAAGAAGAAAGTGCGGCTTTAGCTCTCCTGGTACCAAACTCTTCTCCCAATCTGCTCCTTTGCTCTAATTTAGACACATCAGTCATATCCTCGTAATTATCCTTAACGTTTAGTAGCTTTTTGGATTCGATCTTTGTAGGAATAAGCTTTGTCTTTACTAACTTAAGTGATCTACTCTCTGGATCATAAATTCCGATACAGTACTTTGGGTATCCATTTTTTGAATGTTGTCCACTTTTCAATGATCCATCGTATATCAAGTTCTCATTTTCGCCATGCAAAACAACGTCGTTTAATTTTCTTTTTTTATGCTGATATAGATGAAACTGTGTTGACTTTGGGACTTCAACACCATTCATAAAAGAAGTCAATATAGTGTTCTCCTCCTTATCCGATAAAACAGACACCGGGATTTTGAGAGAAACCGCTTTCGACTTGTCCTCTGCCATGCTTTTTTTTTACTGTTAATGTTCCTAGCAACGATTTCAGATCCACAGGTTGTTCAAATGTAGACTGTTACCAGATAGCTAACTCACATACTTAAGAGTATGTGCAACGAAAAAAATTTTTAGGATCTGAAAAAAAAAAATTGCAACAAATAGCGAATACACATCTGAACACCATCTGCGCTTACTTTTTCCCCACGTGAAACCGGATGCAAGATAATAATTACGGATATAAGAGGAAGAGGGACAGTTCCGAAAAAGCGGACAGCAAAGTATTCGTTCGAAAGCTGATTAAGGGTCCTTTTCAATGCTTCATCATTCGTAGAAATTTATATTTTCATTAGAATTATCTGTTTAAGAACAAAACAAGTTCGCACATTCGAATTATGGCACAGAAATCACTTAGTACACGGTTCTTTAGCAAGAAAGCTGGAAACCCATTTGCCCTATCATTGGCATGGGTGTTTATCATACAAGGTATCCATACATTAAGCTACTTACAGGGTATGCCACTTCCGCCATATCTCCTTAAAGGGGGTCATCATCAATTTCTCACCAACATAAGTTATGTGATCACATGGGTCTACTTTATAAGTAGTGCACTTTATCATTTAGTTGGCGGTAATTCCTTAGGTCATATTAAGGAGTACTTAAGCGCAATTGCCTTATCCGCTGAGTTTATTGTTGTTTCAGTTTATTGGTCTATGAGACTTTTTGTGCCAACACTCATTGTGCAGAAAGGACAGATAGTTCCACTCGATTTGGATTTGTTAATTCACGTGATGCCTTTTGCTTCTCTTGTCATTGACTACCTCTTCTTCTGCGAAAGATGGAACATTGGAGCATCAACTGGACTTGCCGTGATGTTGGGATTTGCGTTCGCTTACTGGAAATGGCTCGAACATCTTATTGGATTAGATGGTGTTTATCCTTATCCTTTCTTAAATGTTCCAGTTCCTCAAAGAGCTGTCATCTTTGCAGTTGTTGGGCTCTGCGCTTATGGTGCATTTCTCCTCTTCAAATATATTCATCCAGCTTCAGCAAAGTCTTCCCGTGTCCACAAAAAAATTAACTAAAGCATTATTGATGAACATGAAGATTGTATTATCTACATACAGTCTGAGGATGGATAGATACGTATGTTTATTTCTTCACATCTATTTTTATTTTTATTTTTATTTTTATTTTTATTTTTATTTTTATTTTTTCAACATGCCCCTCTATCCTAACATTTATTTATACTCCACCTGACGTTTCCCTGTTATATCATACCCGTATCTATATCACACTTAAGCGTAGCAAACAAAGCACTGTTCATAGAAGGGCGTATATTTACATTTATTTATTATAAAGTTATCATGAGCTCTTACTACAGTGTGCTAGGCATCGAAAAAAATGCAACTGAAAAAGATCTCAAGAAATCTTACAGAACAAAACTGCTTTTGCTACATCCAGACAAACAGAATCAAAGAAAAGACAACAACAGACCTTTGAGAGGAACAGTGGATAATTTACAACTTGTACGTGAAGCTTATCAGATACTTATAGATCCAATAAAAAGGGCGAATTATGATAAATCACTTAATACAAAGAGCGGAAATAACAATCTCGGCGCTGAATTGGCAAGTGGACTAGAAACAGTCTCCCTCGATGACTTTGACTTTAACGAAGATAGCGTCATGTGGCTAAGAGATTGCCCAAGGTGCAATAGTAAGAAAAGTTTTGAGATATCGGAAAATGACCTGGTGAAAAATATTTCCTTGTGTGAGGGAATACCAGATGATTTTGATGGAGCCTATAACCTAGTAATCCAATGCAATTCCTGTAGTCTTTGGCTTAGGGTTAAATACTACGATTTAGACGAAGATGACGAGTGAATAAAATAAAGCGGATATAAGGCCGAATTGGTCTTTTAAATAACAACTATAAAGGGGCGTAGCCAGCCTCTGTTATAGCACAGCATTGCGCACGATTTCATACAGGATATTCTTAATGGTGATAGAGGAATTAAATCATTGTTGGTGAGACCGTCTTTTCCTTCTTTGTTCTTCTTTGAAAATCGCTTCCAAAGCTTTTGCCATACATTTAGCATCAGAAAGTAAAGCTATATGACCATTCGACGATACAAATTTGGCACACAAAGGATAACTAGTATCTTTCGGAAAGACCCACTTTTCATGTGTGACACCATCTCCAGGACCATAGAAGAAATTATAATATATTCCCCTTTTAATATCATCTTCTCCATCAACCAGTGAATATTTCACGGATGGAATCTTGTTTCCATACACAACTACTAATGGCGGATACTTGACATCAGGCCTGTACTCTAAAGATTCTTTGAATTTCCTAGTTCTTTTCAATGTGCGGCATAAGTAATCATAGGCATCATCAAATGAAATACTGAATTTGCTCTGCTGTTTTATATCAACTGACTCTCCTTTTTCCTGTTTAAGTCTGACGGCGGAAACTATTGGACTAAGATTGTACTTCACCCACATCTTTGGATCGTAAAAATCAATATCATAGTGCTTTCCGGTGCGTAGATCTTTGAAAAGACATTGATTTTTAAAGGGAACAAAAATAAAAGACGATCTCATCATAAAGTTAACTTCTGATGTTAACAAATCATTGCATAGTAATATATTATCATTGTAACGTAGAGGTCCCATCACATTGACACAAGGCATTGGGGTTCCTCCATATATAATTCCTCTGACAAGCTTTGGCTCTTTAACCATGGCACCATGGGCAACAATACCACCCATTGAATGCCCTATTAAAATGATAGGCTTTCCGCCATTATTTGAATAGATTTCCTTTAACTTTTTATGCAAACTTTCAGATATGAGGTCAATTGACAGTCTCCAATCATACCCCCAGTTATGCACTGTAACCTTGGGGTTTGATGCTAGCCTCCTGATAAGCTTCCTAGAAATGTCCACTGGACCGATATGTGTTAGCATACCATCTGGATAAATGGTATCCGTAGTATGTAATTCATCCTCGTCCTTAGGGCCTAGTAAAAGATTAATTTTCTTAATATTTAATCCAGCTTTTAGCACAGGAATCCAAGCTCTTCTGTTAGTAGAAGCGTCTCGCAAAATGCTACCTCTGTATCCTCCCATCACAAGAATATCTCCATCAATTTTATCAAAAATAGGATTTCCCCATCCATCGTCGGATAGAGATGGTGTTATTGCCTTTCTCAAGGCAACCATCTTTCCATCACCCAATTTGGTAATATCTTTGTAGTAAAATTCTTCCTCAATAGTACTCAAACTTTGTTGCTTCTCTAGTTTATTTCGAATTTCTTCCTTCTTGGCCTCATCCTCGATATGCTCTTTTTTTACCGTACCCAATTTAAATTGCAACGACGGGAGCTTAGATGAGTTACTTGAGATATTACTCAATAAAGGTATGCTGGAAAGCTTCTGGCCAATTGAGGGATTTGTAAATGGAAGGGAAAAGTTGAAAATTTTCCTTGACGCATTTACCGGGCTGCTAACGTTATTTTCGTTCGAACCTTTGCCACCCTTGGTAGAAGACTTACTGCTGTCCTCTTGATCAGTCACATCAATACCACCAATAATCGATGAAGCATACTCCTGCCTTAATCTTTTATGAACTGAAAGTAGTTCAGCTGGCAGGGGAATGGTAGATCTATAACCCTCTATCCCCTTAGAGGGGATTGGCTCTTCTAAATCGGTCTGATAATCATCTTCATCGCCACTATATATATCAGATAATTGGGGTGTTAAACTGTGATCCCCATTAGAAACAATGGTTTCGCAATTGTTCTGTTTACTTTTTTCGTCGTTAAATTTATCAACGACCACAGTTTCGCTATCACCGTTACGAGGCTGAGACTCCGTTAACGCTTTCGTACTTGATTGGTTGGGTTCAGCTACTTTTGTTGACTCTGTAACATTCGGCTGTGGATAAGACACAAACTTCTCCATAAACTTCTTCAAAGTCCTCTTTGGATTTGATACACATCCGAGTAAGCCGCCAGTATTGATATTGACGTTTGTTGTTTCTTTATCCTTAACTGAATACGTCATAGAGCAGAATCAGATCTTAAGCAGTTTTTGAAGGTACCAAGGAGTTAGCAAAAATTTGTTCCGGGCGTGCTTGACACTTGAATTATAATATGAAAATAACGATTGTACGATATATAAATATTGCTTGACTGGTTCTCGTGAAAAGAGGAAAACTAGCATCGGTTAGTAGTTAAAATGGATCCGAATTAATATAGTCCTCGGCAAAACAAATAGGGTATTTTGTTTAAAAAAATTTAAGAAGCACCTCCAATCGCTTCAGTGGATGACCAAAGAATATTACCAAACTGGTATCATCTTAAATTGTTTTATTTAATAGTAGAATTTGTGTAAATTAGTACACCCGGTAGAGTAACTGATTTGCGGGCGATCAACATAGGTACCGAACTCAGCTTAACTTTGAACAATGAAACTTTTGATTTCCCGTTTTCCCTATTATTTCGCGCCTCTTCTGTTGGTCTTCTCGATGTTAATCTATTGTCATATTCTGCACATGCGATATTTATTCGCTCTTGGAAATTTCGGAAAAAGAGCTTTCTAGCATGAATGGGCTCAGCTAAAAAAAAAATTGGATCCGGAACTGCCTGTCAGAATTTTTGCCCCTCACACTTCGTGAGAAATATACTTATACGATGCATTCATTTTCTTTATTATATAACCAAGGATTGCTATATTATTGCTGACGTCAGGTATATCACGCACACCACTTGTGGTTACGTAAACGAATCACGTGGTGATAAGAATTATAAAGCAAAAAAAATGTATTTCCAATGTACGGATGCTTTGTCCTCAAATACTTTTTTTTTCGAGTGCAAATTTTAGTTTTCTCTCGATAGGGTTCTTTCATACAACTTCATTCCTTAGCAAACTAGCACATTACTCTCCTTATTTCTAATGTTATTGTACATTAATACGGCAAATAAATTGCTGAATGCCATAGAGAGAGTAAATAAAGAACTCGAAGGGTCGAGTATACTTTCTCTGTTTTATTTATATGAATTGCACTATCTTAAGTTACCTGATTCAGAGGGGAGGATATGCTGGATTGTTTAACAACTCTTCATATCTGTCTAACCCTCAAACATATCTTGAAATGTGTCGATGTGCGAAGAAAAATTCAGATTACTTTTTCCTTGAACCACTCTTGAAGTGAACTGGGCGTACTTTCCTCCACGAGTAAAGTTACCACCAAAATTTCAACATTCACTTCACGTTCTTACTAGATTGGTTCACTCATTTGGGACTACTGAGTTGTTGCAAGTTTGCTTACCTCCTGGAGTTTTTTCAGATTTGGTATGCGTTTTGGTTTATCCGATGACTTGCGTGACTTCAGGAGTTATGAAGAATCTTACATTTCAGGATAAACTGTAAATTTTCGTAATTATCATATAGTAGATTAAGTTATAAGTTGTGAAACAGCTGGTCAGCTGCCTCTTTTGAAACAATAATACAAAGTAAAAATCAATAAAGCCAACACAAAACAAGCAAAAAGGCAAGAGAGGATAATACAGGAATGAGTCAGAAGGATGACTGCAACTAAAAGCACCATTTAACGTCTCTTTTGCTTCATATTTTTCTCTCGATTGTCCTGCTTCACAGTCTGGGCTCCACTGCTAGGGGAAACTACTTTTCCAACTGGTTTGGAACTTATCACATCTAAATTTGGTAATGTAGCGACCCTTATATCTGCCAATTTACTCTCTAGAACCTGTACATACTCCTTCAAGTGACAATTTTCCTGTTTCAACTTTTCTATTGTATTTTCACACTTTTCATGCTGTGAGGCTATTATTTCCAAATCCTTCATCTTCCTCTTCCTCCGCTCCCGAAATGCTTTCTGCGCCGTACGATTTTGAGCTGCTCTTTTACTGTTTTTGAGGGGTTTGTTGTACATGGTTGGCTTTCGGTCTTTCACACCGAGTAAGGCCTGATTAGCCGTCATTTTACCACCATTGGTACTAAATGAACCAAATTCACCATTGTTTATAAAGCCAGCTTTATTATCTGCAGTCTTTTGCGACAATGTACCACTCCTATCTTTATCAAACTCATTCTTTGACAAGAGAAGAGGGGATATCCGAGATGCCATCGCTAAATCTGTGGTATTTGCTCCGACTTCAAATTTGTCATTATATTGGTCTTCTGCTTTTCCATTAGATCTCCTATCTTGCGCATCCATAGGTAATCCCGAACTTAATTCATTTTTGGAATTTGATTTTTCGCCTTTAGATTCCAATTTCTCATTCATATGTGCATTTGCTGCTGCTGCTGCTGCAATTGCTGCAACCGTGACCTCAGGGTCAAGTCCAACATTTCTTAAATTTTGGCTTTCCTCACTAGCTGTCTTCGCTGTTTCTTCATCCGTCTTTTGTACTTTCTGCTTTGATTTATGCTGCTTCTCTTTGGCCCTTGTATTTTTAGTGGATTCATCTTCTGTTTGAAAAGATGGATCAATAGCGGAGTTCAACATACTTGGGCAACTTTATATATCTCAAGAATGTTCTTCTGGAGGAAACGCACGTCGCTCTCCTCCTAAATTTGATTAGTGCTTGCACGTATTCGTAAGAAATACCTGATATCTAGATGTTGAAAAAAGGGAATTTCTCTTGCTTACGTTATTATTAACCAAATGCGAACGGTGGAGCAAAAAGGGGAAAAAAAGTAAATAACCAGTTGACCTTACAACTAATCCAGCGAACCGGTGTACGGATGCTAGAGTTCGAATTAATCAGGGATTTCCTTGGAGTTAATTCGAAACGCTCATCTCCCTAATATTATGGGCTTAGTAATTTACTGTTCCAAGGTGTACTGCATGTTGCTAGCAAAAAACTTTAATCCAAATATCTAGTGCAAAAATTTGTTGAAAGGCATTATTCACCTTTCGACAAGAAAATGGTAAACAAAATACTTTCGCAGAATCCTAATTTGAGAACTAACCCTTGGCTACATATTCAGCTATTCAGCTCTTTTTTGCAGGCACATATTACTATAATTCCTTACTTTCGTTCTTTTTTGGTAATACTTGCTTTTATTTAGGCAGTACAAATTTATTGATTATACTGCTCTTAGCCGTTCGAGGAGCGCGAAATCAAAAGACTAGGAAGCGAGAGAAAGAAAAAAAAAGATTACCGAATGAACATTTTCTTAGTAGCGAGATAATTTGTCTACAAATTACGTTGGAAGATCCTTATACAATAAATATAACAGTGAACAGATCCGTATAAAATTTAAGTAAAGGAAAGGGTAAAGAAAGAGACAACAAGATAAGGGAACAGTCTGCTATATTTGATAAATAAATATCCCGGGGAAGAAAATTTGGATATATTCTCTATTTTTCTTTCATTCTCTTTCGGCTTCTTTAATAAGATAGCGGAGTCACCTTGCTAAGAGGCATTTATGGCTGAAGTTCCTATAATGTCCCGAAGTTCCAAAGGTGAGCTCCGATCTGGATCAGGAGACAAATCATTTGTGATTGGGGAAAGCAACTTTAAGGATATCTTGAATACCGCAGAAAGTTCCGACAACAATCCCAAAGATGTCCTGGAAGCCCCGGAATTATCCAACAGCAGTACAAGCAATAAAGCAATCTTACCTAAAGTTGGAGAACAAAACATACAGGATCGGAGTTTAAATAGCAGCTTTAATGCTGATGACACATTTGACACTTCCAAGTTTTATGAGATGTTTTCCTCAAAAGAGCTGCAATCAGATATTAATAGCTCACCCGGAAAATTAAGCAGAACATCTTTTTCATCATCTAGTAGATGCTGGAATAATACAAGCTTGCCAGTTACACCAGAGCGGGCAAAGTCCGTGGGAAATTTGCTTTTCCAGCCTTTTTCCCGTGTGGGATTCAATTCGACGCATAATTTAGGTACTGAACATAATGGTCTTCGGATATCTGGAATGAATAAATTTTCCCGATTTTTCGATAGCTCGGTAGACGATTCTGCGATCTCAGATCAATTATTGAGACCAGAGTCAGCAGGAATTGAATATGCTTCGCCGGTGTCACTTTCATCTTCTCCTGGACCATGGCAACCCCCATCTTTCTGCAATGGGGATACTGGGAAAAGATCTTCAACATTTGCACAGAAATCAAGATTTTTTCCTAACAAGCAAGCAGAATTAAGAACTCACAACACGCTAATATTGCCGTCTACTTCTTTAAATGATCCAATGTCACTCGAATCCTTAGAAGCGAGCCTCCCGTCATTACCTGTACAAAAACGAATTGGTTCGACAAATATTTTTTCTGGCTCCTCTTCACCATTGTCATTAGCCATGGTTCCAGAATTCCATCCTGCAAGAGAATCTTTAAGGAAAGCGAAAAGCTTTGAGAATTTCAACTTGGAGCCGTCCATGAATTCAGCGCATCAAGCAGCTGCTAATGTGCTCGGCAAAATGCCTGAAGATGAAGCCTCACCAACTCCTAATGGGTATACAAGCCATAATGCTGAGATTAAGAATCAAGAAAATGGGCTTCCTCAGGTGAATTCCAGAGAGGTGAAATCATTTAGAGAGACAGAAAAGCATCCGAGAGAATTACAGACTACCAGATATACTGAAGTTAACACAGAAATAGAGGACAAAGAAGGGCAATATCAGAAATTTTATGACAATATTGAGCTGTCGTTGCCAAAGATTCCGTACTCAGAACGTTCGAGACTGCCATCTTGTCCAAGTATTTTGAAGTACATTCGGAGTATCATAACACGGCAGCCTACTCAATATATGGTTTACATTGCATCATTGCCATATGACACACCAACATCGCAATGTCATGAACTGATAGCCCAGGCATTTAATAACTTTGGAGAAGTCACTAGTGCAGTAAAAGATGAACACAGCAGATGGTCGAAAGTTGCCCCTGAAAAGGATATTTTCATTCGATACAGAATAGTTGCAAAATTATTCAACGACCAAAGGACACCATACAAGTCGCATAGATTTTTTAATGAGGTAACTGGCCGCGATTCGAAAATGCTTTTGTTTTTCGATTATTCTTCGAGTTCGCCCAATGGTCGTCTTGAAAAAGGTAACCCATTTGGATATTCCAAACAGGATTTATCATCATACCCTGAAGGATTTTCTTCAACATTCCATAAAAGAGGACTCAATAATTTTATGTTCGTCCGTGAGCTTCAAAGCAAAATGATAATAAGTAAAGTCAGGCTTAGCAATACCATAACAATAGATAGTGCGGAGTTTAGAGTTTCACTTCCAATCGAGGAGTTAGGATTAAGCTTGGATAGTGATTCACATGCGGCAGATGATGAAAATCGGTATTTAGAAGATGGTCGGAATTCTTACAGACGAATTAGGAGATCATATGTTGTTAGTATCGATGTGAGAGACCTCGAGAATAGGCCAGGTTACTACTATAATGGAAAGTTTGGTAGCAGTGATCATTCAGGAGAAAGCAACGTAGGAAAGAATTCTGGCAATAGTGGAAAGTCACATTACAACACCCGTATAAACAATCGGAACTATAATAAAAAGAAATAGACACAGACATTGAGATAAGATAACAAGTAAAATAATATATATATTTATATATACAAATATGCGAAATTATTGGTGAAATTTTAATTCAGATGAGATGTTGATTAAAAAAAAAAATGATCTATCCGCGAGCGTGCCTAGGCGAGCTTTCTAGGAAGAGAAAAAAAGAAGACTGCAAATTATTTAATATTACTATGATAGAAGTGGGATTGCCTGTTATTTCGTTTGTAAGATAACAAGATTAATCATTCGATCCAAAGAATATAGACGCATTTTGAAAATGTGTTTCGATTCGGGTGACAATTTTGTGACACGATTTAATGATACCTGTGATGTTTTTCAACTTAATCCTGGTTATCTCCATGATGTTAATTCATCCACTAATATCACATTTACGTTAACAAAAGCAGCGATCTATATCACAAATTGTTCCATCAACAGTGATATAACTGATAGCAGTTTGGATTCACTTTTGGTACACATTGGGAAGTTTTATCAAGAGCACATAGACGTGGTGTATGAGTCTGTTTTTCCAGAAGTGCTTGATCCATTCAGCCGATCGGTGGTTATGGTTAATTACGCTACTTGTGCAGTAGCTGTGAGCGGATGGATGCTGTTTGTTGCTCAGGCTTTATCAATAAGTAGGAAACCATTTATGTTGAGAATTACAACGCTTTTCCTTGCATCAGCGCATACGTTTTTGCTTCAAAAATTTAGCAAGCTCATGAACAGACAGTTTAACGAGTGCTATCAAGATAATTATGAAATGATTAGACTAGTATCTGATTCTATGGCGATTAGTGCGATATACTATTTAGGACAAATACTTGTTTGGGCGAATAGTGTTCATTGTACACGATGTATTGTGCAAAAACTTTGGCAGCCACTTCCAGATTCAACAAGAAGACATGACTGGAGGAATGTCCTCAAGTGGAGCTTGATTGGATACTATTTTGATGTTCTTTTGACCATGATTTCGGCTGGAATAATGCACTTTTACGCAGTTCCCTTTGAAGACTTCCCTCTAACATACGGGCCAAACATTTTAGAGATAGTTACTACATGCATAGCATACCTTTACATCATATTCATGTTTTCGCTATTCGTCATGACCAGGATCTCGTTTTCATTTCGTTTTCAAAGTATAGTTCTAATCATTCTAATATTTGCCGCGTTGTTCCTAGCGGTAATCTTGAATATCATCTGGTTGGTCGGTTCCAAGCAAAACATGAAATGGCTAATCGGCGTCTATTTACTATTTCAATTGATTTCAACTGATTTGGTCTACGAATTTCTTATTAATTGTCAGTTGTATGACACGGAGATTGAACGAGGAAGAATTGTGGGTCGGCGTATTTCCGTGAGACCGTTGAATTTCTGGAAGCACAAGAAAAAAGATGCAGTCGAATTTACAACACGCAATAATTCTTGCAAACCTTTAGAACGTGATCATACTCGGGCTGTTATACCCGCATAGATGTCACGTGAGGACATATCATATCCGGATACGTTCCGTGACATTTGTCATTTGTGTCAGCTTGCTGAACAATTATAGACAGCAAATCTTTCTCCGTACTTTTGAGTTTTGAATTGGAAAATATAATTCAAGAGAACGAGCACATTGACCTCCAGAACTTCCTAGTACACTGTGGGCTAGCTGCCAATAAATTTGATACCAAAAAAGGCAAGGGTCCAACAAAGAAAGCGAAAAAAAAGCGACTGGCACCAGGCTTTTATTTTAATACGAACAGCCAGCCCTATTCGCGCTGAATTTAATGGCCGTTGGAACCTACCTATCATATGAATGCCGGACCGGACCATCTGGGTCGTCTTTTTTATTTATACATTATTCATTTTCTAATCTGCTGTTTGCTGGATATTCGCGTGGCTCTCGCCTACCTTTTTCCTTTTCTCAGCATTATGATTGCATTGCATCTTTTTATTTCAGAAATTACTGAACATTCGTTTTTCTTACGGGTGAATAAGAACGAACGTTAGCAAGTCCTAATTTACCACAGTTATATCCCTTTGCTGCTTTTCATTTTCACAGCAAGTTCGGTTTTATATCTTGCTGGGTTTCTTTTTTCCGCTAACTTCCGAACTAATGCCGTCCCTACATTCTTTGCTATGATTTGAATATATTACTTAGTTTGGGCCGTCGCACTACTTTCAATTCTCATTTGTTAATTTGTTGGTATATTTTCTAGCGTTTGCTGCGGTTCTCAGCACTAGAGCCTTATTTATTCCTTTATAAGACACCTCTGGACTAGATGTTGTAATAAATTTGTTGCTACTGGATTAAATAATCCACCAACCACATGATTTATTTGATCTAACAGATCCAAGATCTTTTTTCTGTTTGCTTTCTTAAATTTCCTTGTGGCTTTAAAAATTTCTGACCCAAATTTAATTTTATTTCTGTTCTTGATTTTTTCGTCCCACCACCCCCTTTCATGCAGACCACCTCCACTTATGCTGGTTGATGCATCTTCCCGCTATTTTTGTCTCCTGATACTCTCGGTCATTCAATGCAGCATTTTATTGTATTATTTGGTTTCTTTCCTATTCGCGATATTAATTTTTTACTCAGTCCGTTCCCGACACTTAGGTATCTCGAATTTAAAAGAAAGTTACAAATTCGAAAAAAAAAAATTAAAATAAAACTAAAAAGCATTTTTGTTTGTTTTGTCTCTCCTTTAAATCCGCCTATCCCTTTTTCCAACTTAAAATTCTTCCCCATTGCTTTTCAGAACGGTAGATCAATCATTTCCTTGTAAATGCTATTTCCATAAGCAATTTATCTTTAAAGCCAATCGAAACTTTTGTTATCTCAGTTTACACCAGCTGGCTTGCTTTGCCTTGCTTAGATTTCCTGCTGACCACATTCCCCTTTTTGATCTCATTAATAGGCAAGTGAAGTTTAAGTCATACTCTATATTTATTATAGCCAGGATTCAAACTATTCAACTTAAAAGCAACTTTTTTTGATTTGCATAATATTGTTACAGGCATTTGCTCTCTTTTCTAACTTATTGCATTTATTTTATTTGTCTGTTTGTTTCATTCACTCTTGACCATCGAGATTTTGATGTGCTTATGAACTAGTCGGCGCGGTTTATCATTTGGATTAACTTAATATACATGTGCGTTTCCCCAAATAGACAGTCACAAAGTTCTTATACAGGACTCCCGCCTTCTCAGATTATATATCAGGGTAAAACACAGAATATCGAACATCAAATGCATCAGCAACGGATACAGCGACAAATGCAACAACTTTATTTGGATACGCAATTTAAAGTGGATCCACAGAAATCATCATTGCAAACGCAACAAGGAGCTAATACATATTTTGTCAGTAACCAAAAGTTAAATGATCCTGCTGCCGATATCTTTGGCAATATGGTATCTGACCCTGCCCTACATGCCTGGTATCCAATAGTGAAATCTCCAAAATATGCATGCTCCCCACAATCGATTCTGCCGGCTGTGAACAATCAACTTTCAAGTACAGTTAGACTGACAGACAGGCATAGAAGGTCCGTTGTTGATCCGAACTCATCTCTACAGACTAGCACGGGAACTACTCCTACTCTGAAATCGAATACTATGGCCTATACTAGAGCCACAAGCACAACTGATGGTAACATAGATGTTCAGCAGATTCCAATGAATAGCCCTTACATGGCTGTAATTTATCCTCCAGGCAGATGCATCAATAACGCTTTAGGTTCAATATCTAGCTCAGGTCCTGCATTTACTGCCGCTCCTACATACCAACCGGCAAAGACAGAGTATCTATTAAATCCGCAGACGTTAAATCCTTCAAATTTGAGATTAGATGGTACCAATCGAGTCGACTATAAGTACTTGGTACCTCCTGCAGAAAATGTTACTTCTGGAAAAACGATATCTCGTAAAAGAGCTAACCAGCAAACACATTTTTGCTATTCGCAGCTGCCACAGAAGCGAGTGCATTTATGTCATCCACTTACAAACCGTGTTAGCCCATCAAGGCTTAAGCAGTTGCATCAAAGGCATCAATATCAGATTCGAGTGCCACAATTGCAGCAACAGATCCAACAGCAGCATTGTAGAATGCAACCGATACAATCTGTTAGGTATCTCAGTTCTAGGAATCGTGAATCTTTGTTTCCTTCATCCCTCTCTTCTCAATCGGGCTTGAGTATTTCGCCTCTCTCTCCAAGTTACGTCAAGCAGGTTAGGTCTTACGTTGATGACTTGGAGTTCAAAGAAAATCGGGAGGAAAGAGACATGCTTCGTAAAGAAATTGTCGATCTACACTACAGGCAATTTGTTGATCCCAAAAAGTGAGTAAACGCTGGAAAATGATAGTCACACCATATAAATCATGCATATGGGCCACCCAAAATCTCCGGCATAAGTATGACTTTGCTGCTTTTCGTCATGAATATTCTTTCTGTGTTCAATCTTTTCTAATGCACAATCTCTTTGGACAGTCCGACTCCTTTTATCCCTATTATTCCTTTTCTTCTTTTTTTTATATTGCTTTGATGATTTACTAGACACTCCTCTGATACTAAACATACATATATACAGGTAGATTCATACATCTATCACTTACGAATTAAAGGTCTTTTCGCATTTTTAATAAAATATCACTTTTTCTGGAAACTATCAGTCTCATTAAATCAGTTTTTTTTTGTGATTATTCATGTATGTCTGAATACAGACAAGTCATACAGTGTGAATAAAAGTGGATCATCACGCTAGTTTCCAAAAGAAGTAATATTTTCAATTCTTTTTCGGTGGAATCTCTTCTGAGAAACACAAGGTAAAAGAATTATGGCGATCTTACAGTAAGAGGTGAAGAGATGTGAAAAAATGTGATCCGTACTGTTTATCTTTCAATCAGTTATCTGCGACCTATCATCAATTTGGCTTTTACCAGGCACCCATTCTTATGTACACAAAGGCACCCTCGCTCACCTAAGAGCAGATAAAAGTTACTATTATGTCCGCCCGGTCGAGTAAAATATATCATCAGTAGAAAGAACAATACTCACGATCCTCTCGCATCACTCAGAATACCCATTTAAACTTAAAAAAGCAAGCGCTCTCGCCTTTAAGCATAATATGAGCAGGTTAGAAAGAATAGAGTTATGTAAACTAATAGCCTGTTAGTAAAATTCATAATCATCAGTAAAATAACAAAGTACCTCCCCTTCAAAGTTACTAGTTGTCCTGAGCTCATATTTAACGAGTACAAACAAAGTTGTCATCAAATTAAAAATCAGTCGGAACAATTGGAAAATAATGTGTCTGTAATCATTGCGGTCAACTGGAAAATATGAAAAAAGGGTACATGTGTATCAGTTCAATTTACATACTTATGCAAAAATCATGACTTAAGTATAATGAGCTCTGGTCAGGTTGTTGTCTATGTTGTAAGAAATAGGCAGACCTATAGTAACGAGAAAACAAACAAACGTTAAGCAATTTGACTCTAGAAGAAAATTTTTTGGAAATTTTTTTGGCGTTTTGGATGTAATTTTTTTGTTCGTCGAAAAATGAACTACGAGCTACAAGGGTATATGCGCTGAGGGTTTTTCTAATTGGGAAGCCCGAAATAGATATCCGAAAAGTAGGGATTATTGACATAGCGAAATCTTCAGATTATCCTTTTTGTGAAAAGCATATTACGTGGGAATTGGTTGTAAGAGTGAATCTAAATTCATGATTTGTGAACTACCTTTTGATATTTTCTATTTAGTTGGATTATGTACATTGTATTTTCATGGCACCTTGAAAACCAAAAATTCCACCAAATGTTACCTTTTCTTATTAGATCATTCCTTATTCCTTTTCAGTGCTTACTGTAATTTTAGTGTCTTCCGAATTATGTTTATTCTTTCTGTTTTCCTGTATACCTGTAGCCTTTTCATATATCTGCTGAAGATTGAATTTCGACAATTCCTCGAATATCTTATAATCTGTCACGCTCATTCCAATATTATTCTTAAAGCAGTATACATGGATCATAATATCCGCATTCTTATAATGTAGTTCGCATCCGGGAAGAATATTTGCTATCTCTTTCATAAAATCATCCCTTTCAATCACCGAAAAGTCCCTTCGAGTCATATTAACCGAGTATGTCATGCCCGGCCGTATATATGGAGTTAAATTCAATTTTGCCATCTTTATAAATTCTTCCATGTTGGCATTGCAAGAACGATCTATTGGTGTTAGTCGTTGCACGAATTTGGTGTTCTTTATCCTAGAATTTCTAAGCGATTCACAGAATTTAACAACGAAATCTGACGGCACAACAGGCTTCCGCATATGAAAGAACAAAAGAGAGTCTGCATTGATTGGAATTTCCAAAGCAAGCTTCCTCTTATTATCCCCCTTGGCTTCTTTCTTCAATGATGCTAACTCCTTTTCTATTTCATCTTCAACTTCTAACTTACCTTCTGATTTATCAGCATCTGCGACATTAGACTCAAAATTCGGATAGAGTTGTTCTAATTTATCAAAAAGTACTGCCTTAAACTCCTTGGCCGCCTTCATCTCTCTTCCACGACTGCATGAGACAAATATTCCATACTGGCCAGGCTCTATCAAAGAGCCGGATCTTTGTCTTTTGGACCGAGCTTTTCCACCCGTCCATTTTCTCTTTCCCATATTTATTTTATCCTTTTCTTAATTGGACTTTAAAGAAACCTACGACGTTCTTCGAAAAGGAGAGAGTTGAAAAATGAAGTACTGGTGGTTCCAAGAAGGTAGAAAAGTTCTGGGGAAAAAAATTTAGTAATAAAAAATAGAACCGAAGACATGATGAACAGCGATGTTTTTTCTTTCCTTAATATAATCCCGTCAATAATACCGCAGGTTCATCAAAGCACATAATTCGAGTCCTATTCGGCAGAATACATACTTTATTATATTTATTAGTGTTCTTTTGTTGTTATTATTACCATTACATTCATCGTATCTACGGAAATTAACACAGGTTGCCGTACTTCTCTCTCCACTCAGGTACGGCTTAAATTCTGCTCGATTTTTTCCATTTCCCTTTCTTTCTCACCTTTCCATCCCTTTCTTTTCTGTCTCTCCTCATACAACTTCCTGTTATTAAGAACTCTCTCAACAATATCCTCGGTGGTTAAATTGTCGTATTTGTGTCGTCCCAGTTGCTCGTAGAGACCCAGTGATTTAACCTCGGCATATGGATCATCCTTTTCTCGCGTTGGACCGTGAAACACCTTGCTGACTTTCATTGGAAGCAGGCGCAAATATTTAGCTGTTGGTTTGTAAGGGGCCGATATCACAATCCCATCGATATACTTGCTCTGCAAAACGCATAGTGAACGTTCGAATAAATTCATTACTGGATAGTTCAGCCCTTTATGGGCATTCACACTGCTATCATCTTGAACACCGACAATTACTAATGCATTGTTTTCGTCCGCTATACTTCTTAGAGTCTTTAGAGCAACGATATGACCCGGCGAAAACAAATCGAAGCCTCCATCTATGTAATATATTTGCCTCGTTGGTAGCCAGTTGCTTCTATCGGGCTTCACAATTTCGTGTAATTGGTCATTCTCAGTGGTATATAAGAATACAGCCACACCCGGGTTCATACCGTCTTCGCAGGTTGCATACGCTTTATATCTCGATATAGCATCCGGTCGGAGCATAGGATTGGAAATAGGCTGACCTTTAAAGAATCTATTATAATCATCAGCCGTCACCTTAGGCAGAAAGTGATCTTTCGAGTACAAAAGCATCCTGCCAACAAGATCCGTAGTCGAAATATTGGGTGTCCGTCTCACGACGATAAAACGACCCATGTCTTTAACTGCTTTGTAACAATCTTCACCGTTGGCATCTGTTGTGATATCGTCGCCATGAACAACGTACTTACATCTGTATTTATCCAAGACCTTTGGATCCGTCACATAAGGAGCTCCTGGGATTGCTCTAGTACACCAACGACATCCTTTCACGGCTTCTAATCTTTCCTCAAGAGTCATCACAGGAGGACCCTTATTCTTCAAAATAGCATCATCCGAATGAACACCAACATAAAGTTCGTTTCCATGCTGCCTTGCTTGCAACATCGCACCGGAATGACCATGATGAGCAAAGTCGAAACATCCATCAATCCAAATTCTTCCCTCAAGGAGTGTGACTTTGTTGTTTTCTAACATGCCGAAGACGGGTGAATATGATTTTCAAGCCAATTCGGCAAAGCTTAAGCCCTTGCTCTGTCCAGTTAGTCACAAAATGTGCAATGTTCAATTAATATTAATCTTAATGGTAAAGATTTTTTGTCAGTATACGCTGAAAATCTCCCCCTCGCCATGTCTTTTTTCGTTCCCCTTCAATCTTTTTTTTAAAAAAAATCGCACCTTTTTTTCCTCCTTCGACGCTGCTTAAGTTACCTTCGGACTGCTGCAGTTAAATAACTTCATTTCTAACTTTTTAATAACACCTTTCAAGTTATCACATCAAAAAAGAGCACATTTAGAAAATGTATATATGCTTTAGATCAAAATCCTTCTGATAATTAAGCACACACAAAAGCCCTCTCGCTTTGTACAGAAGACATAAAAAGGAAAAGCTCTAGGTAGTCCTATAAAAACTACCTAATTCAGTAAATCTCAAACTTACGCACTTTCGCACTCGGCACTCTAAAAAGTACAGATTGTGTGAATCATTTCATTTTCCCGATACTAAAAATTGCAATAAATTTCACGCCTGGTGCCGTGTATTTTTACATTTAACCGTAAACATTAATACTTTTACTAGCCATTATTGTACCTCAAATTAGTTATGTAGAATTTTCTAATGTACAGCCCCAGATTTTCTCCTCAGTTAACTCAACTCGACTTTTATCCAAATCTGGCTTATCAGAAGATCCAAAAAGTATATATATAGCTTTTGAAAAAAACGTTTTTTTTTTTTGTCCGTTATTTCTCACCTCTTTTCCACTATATAAAATGAAATCATTTTGTGCATCTCCCCTACAATATAGAATTGTTTGCACTGTCTTTTCCCCTCTAATAAACAATCAAGTGTAATTCGGTTCTTATTTCGCATACCCATTTCTATTTACCTTTTTGTGAAAATGATCAATTTCCCACAGTTTTTCACCCTTCCTTCCGGAGATAAAATTCCAGTTATCGGATTTGGTTCGGGCACTAAATGGCAGCTTAAAAAGAAGAGTGAAAATGGCGGTGCCGAGAATTCTAAAGATGTTATTGATCAGGATCTTGTCAATATGCTCAAACTGGCAGTGAAGCATGGCTTTGTTCATTTAGATACAGCTGAATGCTATACTACCAGGCGTGATGTTGGTGAAGCGTTAAAGCAAATAAATCTTCCCAGAGATGAGCTATGGATTACAGACAAATATCACTGTACTGGAAAAGACGGTATGGGAAATTCGAGAGGTCCATATGGCTCATTAAAGGAAGGTTTAAAACTTATGGGAATCGATTATGTTGATCTTTTTCTTGTTCATACATGTTATTTTAACGAGGCCTATCCCATAGAGAAGATCTGGCCGGAAATGGAAAGATTGAAGGATGAGGGGCTTGCACATCATATAGGTGTGTCTAATTTTGATGTTACAACATTGAGAAAGGTGCTAAAGCTGGCCAGGCACAAGCCAGAGGTTTGCCAGATTGAATTTCATCCTTACCTACAAAACCAGTCAACTGGGATTATTAATTTCTTGAAGAGCAACAATATTTTAGTGGAGGCTTATGCGCCACTTGCTCCGCTATCCAGAGCAAAGGATGGCCCTTTAAATGAAGTGCTTGAAAAGCTTTCCGAAAAGTATGGAAGATCAACAACACAGATATTGCTTAAATGGGTTCACCAACAAGGAATTGTCACGCTGACAACCACATCTAAGGAGAGTCGTATGGATGATATCCTCGATGTTTTTGACTTTACCCTAAGTCCGGAGGATGCGAAACTTATTTCAGATACAGGTAATTCGTATTTCTTCAGGGCCTTCAATATTCCGCCCCTTCCAACTTACGACGAAGAATTGAAGAAGGAAAGAAACTTGTGTTGATGCATACGTAATAGAACTATTGCCAAATGGTATAAATAGTTGCGATGTATTTATATGTGTATATTGTACTCAAAGCAAAGTGTATGATAAAGTGAACGTAAAAGCTCCCGTTAAGATGCGCGCTAGTAAAAAAATGCTTTAAAGAAAAAATGTTTTTAATTCTGAATGTTCATGAATGAAAGAAAACGTAATCTAAATTAAATCATTAAGCAGCTAACGCTTTGCGACGTCTTCTGCGTATAATAGATGATTCCTCTATTTTCAGATTGAAAGATCCCAACCCGGGAGGAATTCCAGTCTCACCCTCAATCTTCAAAAAGTGCTTGTCTGAGGGTCTACCTGTTAATGGGGCAGAAGCAGTTGTATTGCTTGACCCACTCTCGGAAACAGTCTTCAGTTTTCCAACGTTAACTATATTTCCATCCTTTTCCCGTTTATTTTCCTCATTAAGTCTATGAGCCGCCGTACTAATATCTAACGCTTCTTTCATCGCGATAACAGCCGGGGAGAACAGATCAGTAGTCTCGTGTATTTTACCATTCACAACGCCTATATTTTTTGTCACATCCAAATGTTTGTTTCTAATTGGGATATCATTTATGCCATAATTAGATTCATATCTCGGAAGCGTGTTTCCTGTAGCCCATGCATAATTGTTATTGTTAAGAGGAGGAATTTCAGTAAAGCTCTCCACAACAGAGCTTTGCAGCGACTTCGTTGTGTCGGACATAATACTATCTCTGCTTGTTTCCATGCTTGCAGTCTGCTCTTGCTCCTTGATGGTCTCTTGCTGCCTGCTTTCGTTTGAGCGCTTCAAAAAGTCCATAATCCACGGATCATTCAAAAACTCCGTAATTGTGTATCGATCATTTGGATCCACAGTTAATAGCTTTGAAACACATCTCTTAGCACCGCTGCTTATCTCGTCCCACCATGGTGAAAGAAACTCGTAATCACCTCTAGCAACCTTATTTGTTAATTCCTCGATATTATCATTGAAGAATGGCGGAAATCCGCAAAGTAAAATGTATAATACGCATCCCAATGCCCACATGTCAACCTGCTTCGAATACTTCATATCCTTCACAATTTCTGGAGCTGTGTAGCCAATTGTACCACATGGTGTTTTCAGGGAGTTATTGGCAATAAGTTGTTTGGAAAGTCCAAAATCACCTATTTTCACCAGACCGATCCCCCCACCACCATAATTCATTCGGAATTCTCCTTCACTCAGTTTTGTGTTGGGATCATCGCTTCGACGTAGTTTTCTTGAATGCGATGGTATTATAGGAATAGGGCAAAAGAATATGTTTTCTGGTTTGAGATCTCTGTGAACTATTCCAGCAGATTCATGTAAGTAAAGCAACGCCTCAGCAACCTGGATAATCACATGGCGTGCCAAATCTTCGCTAAAGTATGTGTACTTGACAATCTGGTTAAAAAGTTCTCCTCCTTCTAAAAGTTCTTGTACAATATAATAAAATTGATCGTTTTCTATGAAATCAAGAAATTTGACAATATTCGGATGATCCAATTTTCTCATCAGTGCAACTTCCTTGAGTACTGATGCTCTTTGCTTCTCATCTAATTGGTATTTTTGTATAACCTTCACGGCCACGTTTTCACCTGTTTCTATGTTGACTCCCTTATACACCTTAGAAAATGCACCTTCGCCAAGTTTCTCCATAATTTTATATCTTCTAATGGATTGCCTACTCTTCTCACGATTTTTCTCCTCAGCCTTGGACTCTTGCATGACCAAATCGGTGGCTAGTTTAGAGTAATCGCAATGTTGGTGATGATGGCGATTGTCCCAATGATTTTTTTGCCTTGATACGCCTAAATCTTGAGTATTGCAATGCACAGAATCAGCATCCCCGTGTTGTCCCGTCATATTCTTTCCATTTACAGTAGTCTGATCGATTGACGTGTGCGGTTCCTGATCAGCAGGAACAAAACCAGCAGCATTATTAAGATTTTTATGTTGTCCCCGCCCATGAAGATAATTCTTAATATTTCCGAGCATTTCCGGTAACTCTCGGCTTTTTGAAATGAACTTTGGATATGTATTTATTGTATTCAGTTGATAGAGTTGTCTAATAATGTTGGGGGATGAGGAAAAGCCTAACATAAATATATCGGATAGTCAGTTGATCGCATACGGTACATTAAAAAAAAAAAAGATGAAATAGAATAGAAAATTAATTAAGTGGAAAGAAATAATAAATAGTACAAAAATTAAAAAAAAATAATCAAGGGGAAACAATAAGAATACAAGCCGCTTGGACATGTAAGCAAGATACTCTCATATTCGTGCACGGTATTGTTGCTGTTTGAGGAATGCTGAGAAGAAAATTGTATAATTATTCGTTTCTGTTTAGAGTGCATTACGATATCAGTTTATTTTATCAGATCCGCAGATCCCAATTGTAATAATCTGTCCTGTTTCATCCACCAAAGTTTTACCCTCTTGCAGTTATTACAAAGCTTACCGAAATGCCGATCACACATATTGCTGATACAACGCATGTTCTCACCAATAATATCATTTCTTCTACTTTTTATATGCTTTTTTGAATTCATTTGAATGCCGAGCCATGATACTGTTGTTGTAAAATTAAAGATTCTTGCCAGTTGAAGTTGTGAATGAATTCTAACCATTCAAGGATAATTCTCTCCCTTGGGAGGAGCATTCCGCTTACCATACAAAAAATTTAGGAGCAGCTTTTTTATTTATTTCAAAGCATGAATGTATAGGTGCTACCTTACAATTCAACCAATAACAAGTACAGCCCTCATATGTGAACACCCTGATTTCTATTAACTTTTGTATTCCGTGGTAATCTTGACATGGGTAAAGAATTTATCCGAACTGCTCTTCTAACAATTGGTAATGATCAAACTTACGTTATATTATTTCTCATTAATAATATATTTCCTATATTAGAGTGCAACATATTTTATAAAGTGTTTGTATTTTTTTCTCTCCTTGTGGGTGTGATTAAAACAAATTCTTTTTGGAAGGCTTACATCTTGTGTGCAGAACAATTCCACTTTCGATGTGTTGACCTGTTAAAAATAATGAAGGGTACTTATTAATTTACAAGATATACTTCACGTTCCCAATATTTTGCACCTCGTAGTTCTTTTTTGTTATTTAATACTGTTTTCACTTATATTGGTTTTTGTAAGGGGGCTTAATATTAATCCTTGTCAAGACCAAGTTGGAAGAGTTATTTTTCAATAATTTAATTTTTGTAAGAGTTTTTTTTACACCAATATGTATCAGTTACCTCAAATTCATTTTTCATAGTTGAAGGATCTTGCCAGTTTAGTAAATTTGTGTCACTTTAAATAACATTTGTGAGGGTACTAATGGAAAGGGACGGGCGATTTTTTCCCAACCTTGTAGAATCTCCGGTTTTCTTTGGCTGATGGATGAATTGGTGTCTTGATGCACTATTGTTATCATTACGTAATAGCTCAGAGAGAAAATAAAATAAAATAAACGCACTTTATCCATGCTTATCAATAATGCTCAATCTGCAAGGTAAAGAAAGACATATTATACCATTCGATACATTTTTACTTCCGCTCATACATTTAAACTTTCTCTAATGTTTTTATTGTTCTATCATGGCCGAACCGCTCAATAGTAAGATAACTAAATATCAAGTTGATTCGGCAGCTTTAACCCGTTATCTAGGGCAATTGTGTGTTAAGGAACATAAGAGGCGAGTAATTCGGCATAAGGACAGAGATCTGAATGATTTCATTGGGTTAACATCACAGATAATCAATGTTTCGAGCTCCAAAATATCTTGCATAAATTCCGAAAGTGTATTTGGTCCTTTCATGACAGATTCAGTGCTTAATATGTCTAATATTGACATAATTTGCAAATACAAGCTGAGGGAAGATCAAATTGAAATATGGACACCACCCATAAAGCAGGGAAGTAAATCGAAGAGTTTGAAAATGTTTGTTATTCCAATAAAAAGTGAAAGCATGCCTTTTCTCGTGGCACAAAGTAAGTTTTTTAAGTCCCGTCTAAGGAAAAAGGAATCTTTATGGACGGAAAAGCCTTACATCAGACATTTGAATATTTCAATTACACCTAACTCATATACTCTTAACTTTACAATATATTCCTCTATAAGTGTCAAGCAGTCGTTGGATGCTTTCAACTCGGTGGATTTCATTAAGTCTTTCAATGAGCTTGCATCCTTTATTATTACACCAGAACTTACAAAATATGAAAAATCCGGGTATGATAAGGAGAACGAAGACTGGCAGATTAAGGAGCATCCAAATGAAGCAAACTTTTATGCTCAAATTACAAGAAATACCCAAAGCATTGCTTTTCATAGTGAAACGCAATCTCAAACCATTCCTGGATTGAGTAAGCATCTTTTAGGATTTCAAATGGAAACATTACAATGGCTTCTTGGGCATGAAGGGATGGAAATTTTACCTACTGCTCAAAATTTTGCTGATGGTTCTGACAGTCGATCATTTGTTGTTAAACAAATTGTAGATCATATTTTGCCTCATCTCGTGGATGATGAAGCATTGTCTGAAGCTTTAGATAAATACTGCTTTGGATTTTCAAGGGTTCGGCTTTCTTCTAATCCCGACAAATATTACTGGTGTAATATGTTCACAGCTAATATCTCGACCAGAGATTATGCTATAAGCACGATACGAAATGCCTTTGGCTCTGGGCTTAGAGCTAAGGCATTATTATCGGAAGAGATGGGACTTGGTAAAACAGTGGAAATGCTGTCTTTAGTTTTGATGAATCCAAGAAAGGATTATGCTCCGTTCGATACGAAGAAATTAGATGCATTTACCGGTGACAGGTATTTGTCAGAATGTAAAACCACGCTTATTATATGTCCACAGACCATAATTGGGCAATGGTTGTCTGAGATTCGAGAAGCAACACATCTTTCCGTCATGATTTACGAAGGTATATCGGACTACGAGAAGCAAGCACAAAAAGCAAATACCTTGGTAAATCCAACTAATATTGCTCGAGAGCTTTCTCATTATGATATTATTCTTGTTTCTTACCATACTGTTTCAAGAGAATTGCATAGGGCAGTCTTCAAGCCTACGAGGAGGCCCAAAAGAAGATGCACTAAACGACTTAAGTTTTTTGACCCAAACGTTACGTATGATTACAGTGGTAAAATTGTAATGAAGAATCATGATGAATCCCAGCATTCTGATAATAACTCTAAAGTCGTGGGCAATGGTCGAAGTGACGGTTATATTGGTGAGACGGATGACTATGAAAGAATAGACTATTCTTCCCCTCTCATGCTGCTAGAGTTTTGGAGAGTTGTTTTAGATGAAGTTCAAATGACTGCTAGTATTAACACTAATGCAGCAAAGTTTGCACGTATAATTCCAAGAGTTCATTCATGGGGAGTTTCGGGAACACTGATCAAAAATGGACTGGACGACTTATACTCTTTGCTATGCTTTTTAAGATATCATCCTATTGATCGATTCACGATAACCTCGTCGGAATCACCTTGGAAACTCCTCACAGATGTTGCGCCATATTATCAGTTTTCAAGATTGTTTAAATCTATTTGCCTTCGCCATACCAAGAAGATGGTATCGGATCAGATTAGATTGCCGAAACAGAGTAGAATTTTGCTTCGGGCACCTTTCACCAGTATTGAACGCGATAATTATGATTTTTTACTTGATCAATTCTTAGCACAAGTAGGTCTTGATGCTAATGGTGATCCGACGGTGGAGGATTATGATCCAGAAAGATCATACGGGACCATGCAGAGATGGTTAAGAGAATTAAGGCGAATATGTTGCCACGCACAATTAGGCAAGCAAATTTCTTCTAATAAACACGCTAATGGGAATGATGACCATGAAAAATTGGTCATAGGTACTATCGGTGATGTGTTGAGTGATTTGATTAAAAGATCAAGCACGGATTTATCAAGTAATCAGAGAGCATATTACTCGTTGGAACTTAGGAAGGGTAAGATTTTCGAATTTATGCGCCTTCCAGACAGCTCTCAAAGTCTATTTGAAAGTTTGGTAATTGAACTTGAAAAGAGAATTAATGATGTTAAAAATGAGCCAGTAATAGAAAAGATGGCGAACGTTTCCAAACTAAGACCTTGGTTGGAATTGTTACATCAAGCTTACTTTTTGTTAGCGTCATCACATTTTCAGCATTACAGACCAATGAAACCTTTGCCCGATAATTTTGATGAACTTGTTGAAATTGAATCTCAGGAGTCAGGAGAGGAAAAAATAAAGATAGACTCAGCATTATTCAGTGCGGATGAAAAGAAGCATTTTGATCTGGAAAATACTTATTATAATAAGGCAGATAAGTTGCTTTTACAAATATTGGAAGATCCCTTGAAAAAGGTTAGCTTATGTATTACAAGAATGGTTGAAAATTTTGGTTGCATTGCCAGATACAAAATACCTTTGTCCACCCTTCCCTCACCACTCATCAAGAGTTTGAAAAGTATTCTTGATGAGAAAATGCTGATGAAATCAATTCAGGCTTGCCGAGTGACTGATCTCACTTTAATTGCATTTCAAAGCAATTTTGGATTTAATACTAGGACTTCTTTGTTTTTCAACAGAGCCAAAAAGTGTTTAGAAGAATTGAATGTACAATCGCATGTCATCAACGCTTGGATTACAAAATTGTCTGTGGTTTTAAAGCAGCCTGTTGCAAATTATGCGGACACAACCAAAGATGCCACGGGTGAGGAATATGGTCAAACACTTGTGAATCAAGAACTTGCAAATACATACTTGGAATCCTTACAGAATATGCTAGAAGATCGAGAACATTCAATTATCTCTGTTGAGTCCATTAATAAATACAAGAAAGGTCGCATATTCAATGTTTCGGAAGTTACTGATTTGAACAGAACAGTAAATACGGAATTGCACAATAAATTAGAAAAAATTAGGAAGGATTATATGCCTGATGGATGCTTTAATACTAATTATACATTGAAGCACTTATGGTTAGAAGTAACAGACATTGAAATTGGAATGAATTCCTTAGAAAGTAATGGTTCTGAAGAGCTCCGATCCATGATATCAACAACAAAGGGTATGCTTAAAACAGAATTAGATCTCCAAAAGAAGGACATCAAAAATTTAAGATCGAGGATATTTGAAATCTTGGATGATTCGTTTAATTCTAAGGTGGCCTACTTTAAGGCATTGCAGATTAAATCTGATACATTGCAGAAGTATATACCTGTAAAGCAAGTGTTTTCTGATGCAACACCTTACCAAAAGGCAGTGGAAGATATGAACAGTGTGGATCGGCAACTTCAGATTCTTCAGGGAAAAATAAGGAAGGGAACAGTAAGACTGAGGTACTTGAGGACTTTGCTTCCAGCACAAAAGGGCTCTTCTGAAAGCGATGATAATCGAGTTGGAGAAGAGCGTGTATGTGTTATTTGTCGATCAGAAATTCTTGTGGGGATCCTCACATCATGTGGTCATCAATACTGCAGAGATTGTCTTCATATATGGATGAAGAACAAGCCGACATGCCCGGTGTGTAAGCGTATTCTTCATAAATCCGACCTTTATGTTTTCACAAGAACCCAGAAAAAGCTAAGTGGTGGTTTAATACAAGGTTCTGAGTCTGATCATAATTCGAACAAAAAGTCTGGTTCTAAAAGTGAGCTTCCCGCTGGTGATCCGGATGATGAGGAAGTGAATAAATTAAGTAATACCAGATTGATGGAAAAAGATTTATTCAAGGTTTATAAATCATTGGATGATGATATGTTAAGAAAAATTGTTAGTATTCCTTTGGTGGAAAGTTTCGGCTCCAAAGTGGATATGATTGTAAGACAGGCCCTTTTTCTCCGGAATCAAGAGGGTGGTGTACAAATATTGGTCTTTTCACAGTGGCCCCAATTTCTTCACATCTTAGGTCAATCATTAAAACAAAATGGTGTCAGATATATTTCTTCTGCAGACACGGGACACAAGAGGAGGAGAAGGGTGAGAGAAGAACGAGGCTTCGTTAACCGTCATCAAATATTGAAATTTACTGGGGAGGAGGGCAGCGAAATTGAGGAATTCAAAAGGAACCCTGATATCACATGTTTCCTTCTTAATGCTAAAGCACAGGCTGCAGGTTTGACACTGACAAATGCCTCGCATGTTTTTCTATGTGAACCGTTGGTCAATCTTTCTCTCGAACTTCAAGCTATTAGCAGGGTTCACCGAATTGGTCAAACAAAGCCAACGACAGTGTGGAATTTTGTCATTGAAGACACAGTGGAGGAATCAATTGCTTATATGTCCACCAAAAGGAGGATCGAGCTTTCGAAGGAGCGGGCAGCGATTCCAGATGTAAGCAATGATAAATTTGTTGATGAGGATGCTTTGGATGTTACGGAGTTATCGAAGAATTCAGACAAACTCGTAGACAAAGATGGGGAAGTCATTGCGGATAATGATCTTTGGGCATCATTTTTCGCCAATCGATCAGTACGAGTTGTTGACTCGGTTGTTGGCATGCATGCCAAGTGAAAATTGTGAATTGTATATTTCATACATAATGAACGATAAGTTGTGAGATTAAACAAAAAAATTAGAGAAAAAAAGCTGGAGAATTTACACTAAACGATATTAAACACATAGGAATAAGCTCTCATCATCAGTAGCAAATATCCTACCGTCATCAACCAAAGTTCCCAAGTGCTCATTGACCTGGTCCACAGAAATGTTGAATTCCTGGGCCATAAGTTGGGTAGGGACACCCTCGACCATTGAATTGCTATTTTCTTTAATGAAGTTGTAAAGCTTTTCTGTCAGAGGCAAGTTTGCATTGTTCTGTTGCTGCTGCTGTCCGGGTTGGCTATCACCAGTCTGATTTCCATCACCAACAAAAAGTGAATTATTGCCCCCCTGTGAAGAAGGGTCACCACCATTCTTGTGGCCAACGTAAACTTTGACTGCACTCAAGAAATGATATGGGATCTCATTGAAGTCCGTTATAGGACGGATGGATTGTGTCTGTAGCTGTTTCTTGCTGTTGAATTCCCGAATTGTAGCACTCACACGAACATATTCTCCCGATTTAAACTGTTGCTGGTCATCGGCTGCATCATCCCCATCATTATTCCACTGCCTCACAGTTATGGCCTCCGTTCCATCTTCTAGCTTGTACATTGTTGAACTTGTGTTAGAGGTATCAATTTCACGGATTATGCCAATGAAGCTGACATAGTATAGAGGCATACCATATACTTCATAAGGTCCATCCTGAGTGGGTTGTGTAGCACTTTGAATCATTTTGATCGTCACTGGTGTAATCGTTTGAGTTGTGTTTTGTCGCTGCTGCCTGTTGCTATTATCCTGCGAGCTGAAACCACCATTACCAGCCCCGTTATCAGAAGTATTTCCATTATAGTTACCGTATCCGGTACCATCATTATAGTTGTTGTATGGATTAAAACCTCCACTCATCTTTTGTGACTACGAGTTATCTAGTTCAGAATACTTCGCGTATTTATATACAGTCTTTATAAAGATATGGCTTCACTTATAAATATGATCAAAGGTGTTTCCATGAGTAAGTGTGGGTCCTCAGAAACTCCCTGTACAGTACCACTTGCCAATGCGCGCTACTCTGGGGAAAAAAAAAGTTTGGAAAAATCGCCTCCCGCGCCCTAATTATTCATCTTACGCGTCATGGCCACTTGAGTTCGGAAGGCCGACGCGTCGATTAACACATGAATCTTCATCGCATCTTCCAGTTTGAAAAATAATAGCCAAGCTCTTCCAATGATCAGTCAAGCTATTCACTACTCTTCATCATCTTCCAATATTGTTCTCGTCCTGTCTGGTGTTGTTCTTTCCATCCCCTTATACTCCATGTCATAAATTCCCCTTCCCTTGGTAAGCGACCTGAGTTTGGGTAAATAACCAATCATCTCTCTCAATGGTGCTTCTGCACGAATTACTTTCTTTCCACCGGATTGTCCGGACTGTACGTACCTCATTGTAGAATCGAATGGAACGTATGTTTTCTCCGCTTCCTCACGTGCCCAAAGGGCTTCCTCTCCTGTATATGAATGATCCTGCTCTTCAATATCATTGATCTGTGCATTTCTAGCACTCATGAGATCCTGCGTCACTACACCCAGATCCTGATCATTTACAAACACCGAGACTTTCATTATCGGTTCCAAAATTGTAAACGCTTTCTCTGGTAACGATGCAAGTGCTTTTTTTATGGCCATCCTAGTGAGTTGAAGTAAAGGTGTTGCCGACTTAGCCTCGAGTGGAACATTCCATTTTAAAATTTTGACGGCCACTGAATGTAACGGGAGAGAGGCAATACGACCACCAACTTGGAGTGATCCGTTTACTCCAGAAATTATAGAGTTTATAAGCTGATCATAGCTCACTTCCATTGGCCACCTATATTCGCCACTAAACACTTTTTCAACAAATGGGGGAGCACTAGCCTGTTCAAATACCACCATATTATTGTCATATTTTAACAAGTGGCATTCTTCATTTGTGTCATTATTGAATAGTGACGTACTTTCGGCTAAACCCTCAAAAGGTACAACTGTAAGTTTCACATAGAACATGCCTGTACAGTTTGGGTCCTGCTGTGATTTACTAACACTTTCAGTAGGTTCTATTATGCTTTCCTTGTATGTAACATGGACTTTTCCTATATCCGCATTCACCTTCATATCATTGACAAGTCGATCTTTTGTGATTTCAAGATGAAGTTCGCCCATTCCAGAAAGAATTAATTGACCGGCTTCATCGTCATATGTCAATCGTAAGCTAGGATCCTCTTTCAAAATGAGTTTCAAGCAGGTTTCCAATTTACGTTTATCAGCAACAGTTGTCGGCTCGATGCTAACAGAAAAAACAGGAGGTGGAATTGTAATTGAAAGAAGTTTTGCTGATGCTTCCCGTTTTTGAATCTTGTTCGGATTTTTGGATACTGCATGCGATATTAACGTATCGCCCGTACTAATTTCTTCCGTCCCTGTAATAACTCCTATATTTCCCGCCGTAAGATATTTGACTTCCTGTGGAATTTCACCGTTCATGAGCAAAAGTTTACCGATGCGAATCCTTTCCCCTGTTCTGGAATTAATCACAGTGCTGTTTGGGTTCAACTTCCCACTGTAAACTCTTACAAAAATCATAAGTCCCCTGTTTGGATGAGATATAACTTTAAAAGCTAAGGAAGCAGAAAGGTTTTTGTCTTTATTAATCACACATCCAATACGGGGATCCATTTTCACAGGTAAGTTTAAATCTGTTTCATTGGAATGTGCCTGCAAATATTTCTTTGCGTTTCTTTTCCGTCTGCCACAAGCATTGATATCACAGATAATTTTTGGTGGAGGTACATCTATTGGCGATGGAAGATAACTAACAACTGCATCCATCAATGGTTGAACGCCGATATTTTTAAAGCTAGAGCCGCACAATATTGGAGTCGTATACCTCTTTATGGTAGCTTTTCTTAAAGACTCCTGAATTACTGCCGAATCTACTTTCATGTAGTCCTCTGTTTCTAAAAACGAATCCACAATGGCATCATCAAAATCGCAAAGCTGTTCGATGACTGCTTTTCTTGCTTTTATGCATTGCTTTTTCGCATCTGTATATTCAGTATTAAGGTCCTCTTTTTCTAAATGTATCACTTCAATATCCGTTCCATCAGCAGCCTCACTAGTAGATGAAACATTGGTTGAGATATTCCAGCGTAGAAGGTTCTTATGAATAACATCTATAACACCTGTGAAGTTCATCCTTCCAGTGGCCACATCCTCAACAAAATAGGGAATATTCACTAATGTTGCTCTTGTTCCGAGTCTTCCCACAATCTCTTTTACAGTCCGACCATACCCTGCCCCATCTCGATCCATTTTATTAATATATGCAATCAAGGGGATCCCAAGATCACGAGCCTGCTTCCATACCTTCTCAGTCTGTGCTTCAACACCAGCAACTGCATCTAGCACAGTCACTCCACCATCCAAAACTCTCAAGGATCGAATAACTTCAAAGGTAAAATCTGCATGACCTGGTGTATCAATTATGTTAATTCTATGATGATTCCATGGTATTGTAACTGCTGCACTTTGTATAGTAATGCCTCTATCCTTTTCTTCGGCAAGATAATCAGTAATGGTATCACCTTCATCCACATTTCCTATTCTAGATATGAGCCCACTATAATAAAGCATTCTTTCTGTGGTAGTTGTTTTTCCTGCATCAATGTGAGCAATGATTCCGATGTTTCTTATCTTCTCAATTGGCACTTTTTCAATGTCTGTTTTGTAGTCAAAGGTTGAAGAGTTAGAAGCAGAGGCAAAGCTCCGAAAAAAGCGGACATGGTCGGTCGCTTTTATTTCACTTTTTAGTGTTCTCAAAATAGAACGATAGAAAGTAATCATATTACACCATCAACATGAAGAAGTTGGTTTCTGCCATATCAAGTGCTGAATTGTTTAGAGCTAACTCACTGAGGTGTACGGTTCTCATATTTAGTGGGGTATGAAAAAAAAAATTAAGTTGAAAAAAAATTGTTTAAAAAACAGTAGCCAAATATCTTTCTGAATATACTCATCCTGCAAGTTCACCAAAAAATGAGCATCATGAATTCCCAACCCTGCTATGTTCAGTACGACGTATATTTTCGTATAGGTGTTAATTAGTTCTTCTTCTTCCTTAATTTGATAAATAGCCTTATCATTATACATATATACAGATAATGTCAGAAAGCCCGAAGTTTGACATCAAGGAGGCATATCTCAAGTTCCTTCGGGATGACCCAGAAATGACAATGCCTGTCGCTGCTATAGAAGCGCTTTTAACAATGCTCAAAATAAAGCAGCCTAACACTTCTTCAGAGTTGGTTAGACTTATGAATGATGCTACAAAGCAGTTGAAAAGTTCTGTTTCCAATGCTATCTCTTTGTCGGCAGGATGTGATTTATTCATGAGATTTATTCTCCGAAATGTGCACCTTTATTCAGACTGGGAATCGTGCAAAAAGCATCTAGTGCAGAATGGACAGTTATTTTTACAAAGAGCAAAGGATAGTCGGTACCGGATTGCGCGAGTGGGCATAAACTTCATCAATGATGATGATACTATACTAGTGCACTCATACTCAAGAGTAGTTCTTAGTCTCCTAGAGTATGCAAAATCAAAATTTGTTCGTTTCAGGGTGTTCGTAACGGAAGCATGTCCGGATAAAGGAGAGAGTAATGGTGTGAGAATGGCACATTCCCTGAAAGCAATTGGAATTCCCGTTTGTCTTATTCCAGACTCGCAAGTTGGTTTTGTTATAAACAAAGTTGATAAAGTGTTTATGGGAGCAGAAGGTGTCTCCGAAAGTGGTGGAATTATCAACCATATGGGCTCGTTTCAGATTGGGGTTCTAGCAAAAAATGCAAAAAAGCCTCTTTATGTGGTGGCAGAGTCTCATAAATTTGTGAGGATGTTTCCACTGGCCCAGGATGATCTTCCGTCTGAACTGGGAACGAAACTTACATTCACAACTGATCAGAATGTTGGTTTGATGGATCACCCAAATGTTGATTTCACTCCCCATCAGTATATCACTGCTTTAATATCTGACTTAGGTGTTTTGACCCCGTCTGCTGTTTCTGAAGAGCTCATTAAAATGTGGTATGACTAATTTTTTACTAAAATATATTATACACCTATATACCTAAGTAGCTTTCAGTCTTCTTTTTAGATTGGATATGGTTGTTTGTTTAAAGGTATTTATATATTAATATACTTTCCATCATTGAAGAATAGCCTAAAAATGCACGCCATTTTTTCCGGGATCCACTAATCAAATTTAACCTTCTTTCCTCTTGGCCTAGCAGCTGGATTTTCTCTTTGCGCATTTGCCAACGCTATAGAGGATTTAACTCGTTTATTAGGAGCAAGATCCTCGTTCCTCGTTCTAAATCTCTTTCCATTAAAGTTGTTTGATCCGTTCATATGACCTCTACCTTTATCAAAAGACCTGTGATTGTCCTCCTCTCGGGTTCTTTCATTATAGCTATCATATCTCTCTTCAAAACGTTCATCACGTCCTGGACGATTGTTATCCCTTTCTCTAAATTCTTCTTTTCTATTCTGATAACTTCCTGTCCTTCCATCAGATCTTGGACCCCTTTCATTATCATCATGTGCTCTTTCCCTATTTCCGCCAACTCTTCTTTTAGATCTGTCCTCACCGAATTCCATTCTAAGTTCTCTCCCACCCACTCTGTGACAACTTCTGTCTTCAAGAGCTTTTGATGGTCCTTCCTCATCTTTGAAATCCAAAAATGCAAATCCTTTACATTTTCCGCTATCTTCAAAGGTGGCCATACGAATTTTGACTATCTCACCACAATGCATGAACTGCTCCCTCAGCTGGTCTTCGGTTGTATCGAACGGAAGATTTCCCACAAATAAAATTCTTGATGGTGGATTGTGTGAAACTGGGAACTTCCTAGTTGGTCTACCATCATAGGAATCTGATTTTTTTATAAGTAGATCTCTACCATTTAAATTTGTTTCAGATAAAGATAATGCTGCATTCAACTTGGAGGCGGTAGTAAAATCGACATAAGCAAAACCCCTGTTCCTTATTCCTTTACTTGGCATATTAATTCTTACAATATCTTGTTCCAGGATACGGCATTTCTTTTCTGTTTTCTCCGCCTCTCCATCTTCTTCACTTTCCTCCTTTGGTTCCTCAACTTCTAAATCGGCTGTCTTGGTGGTGAAAAATGTAACAAGATCAAGTTTCTGCGTATCGAATGACATATTTCCAATCCACACACCATATTTTGTCCTTTTTGAGTTGTTATGCAAACCTGGTGCACCTTCAACTTTTCTTTTCGATCCATTTTTCTTCCTTTCTTGAAGCTCTTCCAATGTTATCTTTCCCTTCTTCACCAAACGTAACTCTTTCTTGGAGAGAGGTATATCTGCATTGACATCAATACTAATTTCATTTTCTTCATTTTTAGCATCCTTTTTATGCTTGTGTTCGTGTTTCCGTTCGTGATCTTTTTTATCTCCACTCGCTTCCTGTGGCAAAGAATTTGATTTCACCTCCACTTCCTCGTAATCCTCGTCATCATTATGATGATGATGGTGGTGATGGTGGTGGTGATGTTCCTTTTTACTAATTGCAACTTCCTGGGTCTTTTCCTCCTTGCTCATTTATATTTACTCTTTTACCTATACTGAAAAGAATCAGTCCCAAAATCGAAATAATCAAATGATTCTGATGTTATCAACTATTTTATTCTACCTTATCTTTGATGGTTTAAAGTATTTTTTTTTTTCTTTCTTTTTTCAGCTGAAAATTTTTATTTACTTCAAGATGATCTATATTAAAGAAAAATAATGTCAAACAGGGAATTCATCATTTTTACTACCAAGAGGTCTGAAATTAGTTGAACGCTTCAATGATAACGTTTGTGTGTGATAAAATAAATATTTGGGTATTGATCTAGTAGATAAATACTACGTATACTTTTATGAAACATGTATTAGGTAGGTAACTATATACTTCATAAATTTCTGGCTAGTATCCATGCATTTGGCGAAAAGTGTAAATTAACATTAAAATGATATCCTATATAAACACTAATGATCAAAAATGATTAATTGTGTGCCAGTTAATGTTCTAAAACTCTTGAATGATGTTTATTTTCTTTATCCACTCAGAAGTTCACTTTTGCTTTGAGAGAATGGTGCACCCAAAGAAAATGTGTCAGGTGATTAATGCTCACATGATCTCTTCAAAAGCACTTTATTTTATCTCATTTTATTGATCCCCCACACCTACTAAATATAGATAGTAGTATTGCAGGATTTGAGTCAAACATATAAGTTTCTAAATATAGTCTTATTGCTGGACTAGCAATTTTTCTCCGAGCTAACATTCTAGAATTAGCAAGAGTGCAGAAAAAAAATTATAAAAAAAAATTCCGGCTGAGACCTGCAGCCGACTATTAGGCAAGGCCTTCGAATAATCCAAAAAAAGAGGAAAAATATTACCCCTATTTATTTCTTCGCTTTTTTTCACACATCGGCTTGTCTGCCTCGAATGTATGAAAGTTTTCTTTGTTTATTCTAAAACAAATGTTTTCTTTTTTATTTATTTACCAGCAAATACTGTCGACATTTTTTTTTCTTCTAGTTGTTTTCCTTTGGCTTTAAAGCTTCGACTTTTTTCTTCTTTCGTTCTTTTCTATTACACTCTTTTTTGTTTCTTTCTTATTACTCACTAGACATCTTAGGAGCAAGATTATATAAACATGAAGTTCACATTTGCATTGTTGAGTGCTCTAGCTCTTGCTGTTACCGAAGCTTCCGCTGAGGGATCTTTGGGTTTCAACTTGGGTGTTAAGAATAATGATGGCACTTGTATGAGTACCGAGCAATTCGAGACTGCCTTAGATACCCTTTCACCTTATGCCAGTGTTGTCAAGACTTATTCTGTCTCTGACTGCAACACTTTGCAGAATTTGGGACCTGCTTTGGAAGCAAAGGGTTTCAAAATTGCCTTAGGTATTTGGCCAACTCCTGATAGCAAGTTCAGTAGTGAGAAGGAGGCACTTCAAAGCTACCTTCCAAAGATTTCAAAGAGTACTGTCCAGGCTTTCTTGGTTGGATCAGAGGCTCTTTACAGAGGTGATTTGACCGCTGACCAGTTATCTAGTGATATCCAGGAGATCAAGTCCCTTCTTTCCGACATCAAGGACAAGAATGGTGATTCATATGGTGATGTTCCTGTGGGAACTGTTGATTCTTGGAATGTTCTTGTTGATGGAGGAAACGCTGACGTTATCAAGGAAGCGGATGTTGTCTACGCTAATGCATTCTCTTACTGGCAATCACAGGCCATGGACAATGCCTCTTTCTCTTTCTTCGACGATATCATGCAAGCTATGCAAGCAATTCAGACTGTTAAGGGAACTACTGATATCAACTTCTGGGTTGGTGAGACTGGCTGGCCTACCGAGGGTTCTAACTATGGTGCTGCCGTCCCAAGTGTCAGCAATGCTAAGCAATTCTGGAAGGAAGGTATTTGTGCTATGAGAGGATGGGGTGTTAACACATTCGTCTTTGAAGCATTTGATGAAGCATGGAAGCCAGAGACTTCAGGCTCATCTGTCGAACCTCATTGGGGTGTCTTTGATGAGAATTCAAACAAGAAGTACGACTTAAGCTGTGATTTCTCGTGAATAATCGACTTTGACATAATTTGATCCGGCATGAACAATCTGATTTTTCTTGTTTTTTCCCAAATTTCATTTTTGTTCATGTGTATCTATTGGGGCGGGTCGGACTATATTTAGAAAGGGAAATTAAAACTTATTTTCATACCCTCATTTTATTGCACACTGCATTGATATGATGTGATCAGGACAAAATCCAATCATTCACTTTTATTTTCCTTTCAATTGTTGCTGATATGGGCATAGCCGAATGTTGACAATTTTAGCCTGTTGTTTTCAAGAGTGCTATATTGCTAAACTCGTTCGTAATTGATCTTCGTTTCTTATCGTTTATTTCTCACATATTTTCAATTTATTTCTTTGTCCTTTTGCATATTCAGCACTTGCTTGATAGACACAAAATATGCTTATTCAAGTGTTTATCTTATCAACTATATAACGAATTAAAATAGCTATTAGTCTATAGTACTACTATATATATCTTGATTGTTTATGCATGGCATTTGCTTTTTAAAATTTTGTTGAAGTTATTTACTATACATGCTCGAGCAAGCTGATTCCTCTTTAATATTTCTTTTTCTTCTCATCAATGGAAAGTTCACCCGCACCCGTGTTGACGATTAAAAGAAGACCTCCAACAATGCTTAATGTCTGGAAGAACTCATAACGAAGGTAATCTCTCCTCGTGTCCCTGTAGTCATAAGTCCAATAGTGATTGGTCGAAGCGTTATAGACAGCAAGAAGGATTGTCAAAATAGCGGCAGAAAACTTAGTCTTGTAACCAATGGCGACTGAAATGCAGTTGATGGAACCAATGATGGTAACCAGGATGCTGAAGATGCTAAAATGTGCATTAACGATAAATGCAAGAAAGAGCACAATAAGCATGATTCTACCCGCAAGAAGGAAATATTTTTTATGGTCCTTACTCTCAATCATAGGAAGTCCTGGCATCATCAATTTTCTTTTGTCAATAACAACAGAGTCTGAAAGTGCTAGAAGGAGACCTCCAATGACAGAAACGTTTCTCAAAAAGAAGAAAGTTTCAAAGAAAAGCCCGTAAACTATTCCTTGAAGGAGGACAATTGAGGACAAAAGACCTGTTGCAAGAAGTGGCTTTCTCCTCATAATCACCAGTAGCGAACCAACGCACATCGAAACAACATTAAAGAGTAAAAAGAATTTGACAAGCCATGGATATAAATGTCTGTAGGTACTCAAATAGTAAACCTGTTCCTTCCACTGGGAGATGATCCTCATAGAGTCCTCTAAGAATGTAGCCACGATGAAAAATCTTCCAATACTTGGAACGTATGGTTTGGCGCCCCCCAAGTAGCGGTCTATCAATTGTTCGACCTTTTCTGTAAAATGTTCGAACTTCTTCACGTATGGATTGTCCGAAGGTATCATTCTGTTTATGGTATCCAATGGATCAATGTGCGAACTTGAAGAGTTAGAAAAGCCTGAGGACTGAAATTCTCTATGGAATTGTGGATGGTAACTACCCGCATATTGGCTTTGTGACTGAGGGTCAACTGCAGGTTGGCCCGGCATTCCATATGATGCCGCACCTTGTTGTCCTCCTTGAGGAAATTGTGTACCTCTAAATGACATCGTGAATTGTTAGAGGCCTTCAACAGTCAAAAAGACGAACTGCGTACGAAAAGGTAATAGTGGAGATGATCCGGAGTAATGATAACAAAAGAAAAATGAGAACTTATGAATATGTGACTTATCTCAAAGTGTCTAGGGTTATCAGGAACAACAACTGGATGAATAACAATTCAAAATTTGATCAAATTAGTACGTCTAAATTGAAATGTTACCCTCACAACGTTTAGGCGGTGTATGAAAAAAAAAGGTTTCTCGAACTGAAACGAAAAGGATGATCTGAAACGTGTGATCTGTCCTACTAATACAAGTTGGTCCAACCAAAGCAGAAAAAATGTGAAAAAATGCGAAGGGGGAGGGGATCAAGCGGGAAAAAAATTGAATCAATAAGATCAGAACGAGAGCAGAAAATAATTTTGAGTATTAGGAAATATGCAAACAAAAATCAGGTGGCAGCAGGGGCGCTTTCTTTCTGCAAAGTTCATCAAGGGCAATACATAGTCTAGAATTTTAGTGCAGTCCTGAAAAACCCAGTGCAAGTATATCAGAATTGCTCTATATAACATCAATGAAATAAGCATTAATTGACTATCACCCTTGATAATTATCATTTCTTCATTAATCAACAGTTTTGAATAATGCTATAAATATATATATATAAGTATGCGCCATGACACAAAATTATCATCCTTCTTAGTCGATACCTGTCAAATCGTAGGATTCAACAAGATTTTTTTGAGCCTCAACATTCGCTTTTAATTCTTTGTAGAACTTCATACCTGATTCCCCCTTCTTTAGCTCAGATATTAATTTCGCTCTTTGTGAACTATGAGATTCGATTACTCCGTTCATTGCAATTGAAACATCGTTTGAGGGATAGTTTAAAACCTTTCTGACCTCTTTTGCAATTCTGAGAGAATTCTTGTTCTCATAATCTTCCTTTTCGAGTTCCTTTTTAATCTTCTTCATCACATTTCTTTGATAGGCATGGGGTGCATCGATGCAAATATAATACACAGGTAAACATATTGCTGCAATAGCAGTTGCAACTGGTAAAATTTTTCTTGTAACAGCTTCTGGCAAGAATCTAGCAATTGATTGAACACCTGTGATTGTAGAAAGCAGTTGGGGACCATACATAATGAGAAGTCCAGAAATGCTAGTTTTCCAAATTTTTGAAAACGCGGCACTTAAAAGTGCATTCGTAGACTCTGAAGGAAGTGAAATTCCAAAAGTTTGGCAAAATCCTTTGAAATTAGGATCGATGAAGTCGGTAAAGCTGAAATCTATATCAATCGTTCTCTGAAGTTGGTCTTTTCTCCTCGAGTACATCGCATCCGGAATGAATTTTGTCACCGGAAGAGTTCCTGGCTTTAAGTATTTCATTCCACAGTTCCTAATCCGATCAACGGCATCGGAAGTAATGTTCCTGGCAAATTCTTCCGACTCAGAGACGCTATCAAAAATCCTCGAGACAATTGCCTCCTGTGTCAATCTTGCAAAGTTGGAAATATTTGAGTAACCCCTGAATCTAATGCCCAATGGTTCAAGTCCAACACTTCCAATCACACTATGAATATGCTGTCTGGAATTCATGTACGCTTTACTTGCGGAATCTTCCACAATTTTAAGTATCTCTTGATTAACATCAACTGAATTTCGAACAGCATTCTCATACTGAGGGCTTACTTTCTGAAGATTATCCTGTAGCTCAGCTTTGCGATACTTCGTCCGCTTTATGTTCTGGTCTGACAAAAGAATAACATCTCCGTAGAGTTTTCGTAAATATGTCTTTGCAGGTAGAAGTTTAGATATTGCCCTTTTCTCTAAAATGAAACCTCTTAATGAGGCTTCTAAATGGTCAAAGTTTGGATTTCCCGATGGTGTGTCATTTCCATCATTGTCGCCTGGATCACCATCCGGTCCCTCGGGCTTTCCACCATTTTCATCACACTTCGAAGAAACAAAATGGACAAACTCATCAGAATTCTTGAATGTTTCCGGTGACAATGATTGCAATTGCTCGGCTATTTTCCCCTTACACCTCTCCTTATTTTTAATTTCATCAAACTTGTTCACCACAATGAACATAAAGTTTTTGTCCTTAGCAGCACTAGAGATGAACTCCCTTCCCGAAAGTGTAAAATGATTTGCAGCATTCACCACAAACACGACAAGATCGATTTCCTCTTGGCGAGCATAAACTTGGGTTGTATGATATGAGTCCACATTAAGACCAGGAGCATCGATTAACCTGATGTCAATGACACCGTTTCTTAGTAGGCTTTGAGAAGGTGGCCTATTGTCCTTAACATATATTATAAGTAGGGCATATGTTTTAGCCTCATAAACAAGCTCATCTAAATCAGAGATCTGAAATATCATATACGTACGATGATCATCCCTTTCGTATTTCATGCCAATTGGGACTGCATGAACCTCCTCGATTCCATCATTCTCTAAGCAATCAATTATTTCGCAAAAGACGCTAGTGCATGGTTCCTGATCTTCTGGTAAAACAGATCGTCTAAGAAGTGCATTACAAAATGCAGACTTTCCAGAGTTCAAGTCACCAGTGACTAGTACCTTTGAGGATGTGTCATCGATTCTGTCCTTTAGGGATGTCAAATGCCTTAGGATTTGTGTGATTTTTTCATCAAACAAGTTAGCAATTGAATTATCATCCAAGGAGCCCACTACATCGTCAGACCCATGATCAGCCCGATAATTAAGTCGCAAAATTTCAAATTCGTTTCCGGTTACTAAAGGTTCGCGGGTATAATCAGATGAATTCTCTTCTGAAAAATTGGATGCTTGTTCAATATGAAAGTTGATATCTTCACAAGATAATGACTTCTGACGCATAATTGCAATTCTTGAATCTTTTGAATTTAATCTTATGTCCAGTTTATTGTCTCTTGAGATTGGATAAAATATATGGTGGTTGCGATTCTCTTGGCGGAGATCCTGGATGATCCTGGCAGCCAAATTTATAGATCTATCCAATGCTACCCTATTGTGATTGTATTGCATTTGAGAAATTCTTGCCTTAACAGCCTCGATATTTGAATTTGAGCCCATAGATATGGATGTGATTGCTCTCTCAGGCTCGCCATTTATTGGTTCGTCGTTTACTAAAGTTTGTTCATCAAAATTTCCGGTTTGCCGTTCATAATGCACAACCTTTGGTAAAGGATTTGAAAGCTTGAATTCATCTCCTATCAATGTATTAGAATCATCCGTCAGAGTTGCCTTATATTCGTCTTTCCCCCTGCTTGAGTCCTTCACATCTCTCACGGCTTGTTCTTCTTTTCCTTTTGCAGTAATATCGTCCGAATCACCCTTGTCATTTACTGATGTACTACTCGTTATGCATCTATTAGTTTTCTTAGAGCTCTTATTCTCGTTTTTGTATTTGTATTTGTTCTCATTTAGTTCATTTCGGATCTCTTTTCCCATTGTTCTTATAGTTGAATCTTTAGTTAGCGGCGATTAAATTAATGATCTGAAAGCCTAGACTTCCCCTCCAAAATAAAAGATGAATTCTCCAACAGTATTAAATTTTAGTGCTTTGCAGATGAACATAAACGTAAACCAAAATAAAAATGAAAGTGTAAAGTGTTTTCTTTAGTTTGATCGTAATACTGAACATTCTCCGTTCTTGCTTTCCTGCAGGATGAACTAGCCGAATGAGGAGTAAAAAAAATGATTCAGGCACTGTTCGGTAAGGAATAGTAGCGCCCTAGACAAAAACGAGAAAATAAAATGAAAGTGAAGTAAAATATTATGAACATAAAATAAAAAACGCAGTGAAAAATGAGGTAACGCAGTAATCGAGGTCTATCCATCTATCGAACTTCTAAGTTTGGTATTTGCAAGGTATAGAGCTTACAATCGTCCAAGATGTCATTCAGAAGAAGATCCGATATTATTGGCGGATCAAAAGCAAGTTCAAATCTTCCAGGTATAAGGCGAAATCCTAGAGATGGGAGTATAGATATATCTTCTAGAAGAGCTGGAAAACCACTGGTTTGTGATGGTAAACCACCATCGCAGGTCAGATTTAATCGATATCCTGCCAGTATAAGTGCTTCTACGGTACCTAAAGGAAAAGTGGGTACATTCGTGCAACATCCAGGAATTAGGCCATCCATAGTAACTTCCCTGCCTTGTACTTCAACCGGATCTGAAGATATTGATCGTATTCTAGAACATAATGGAATCCCGTTGGGGAGTTCCTTTCTTGTCGAGGAAGATGGTGCTACTGATTTTGGTATTTCATTACTCAGATTATTCTTAGCCCAGGGTGTTGTATATTCTCGTCTTCAACAACGATCCCTCTCAAGGCAGTCCCGCACTCATCAAATAGTCATCGGCGTTCCACAGCAATGGATTTCCAATCTTCCTGGACTCTATAATGGATCCTCAAGGCAGAAGAAGCAAGAGGAGTTGGAGAAAAAGCGAAAACAGGTCAGTGTTACAAACGTCCTCGAGGAGAATCACGTTTCGCAGATGAAAATTGCTTGGAGATATGGTATTCAACAGCAAAAAATGCAGTCGATAGCTTCAGCATCGTCAAGAATCAGCCCAGAATTTAATTCCTCTCGACAGTATCCAAATTATTGTTCTCAGTTTGATATCACATCCACACTTGTACCTGCAGCAAACCCTACAGAAGTTACCTGCATTCCGTTCACACAAAATATAAATTATGATGATATTCTATTTCAGATAGATAGTGTGATATCTCATAAGAAAGATGCTTTGGTGAGAATTGCTATACCATCATTTTTGAATCCGCTTCTTTATTCGGAAGAGCTTACTCAGTCACGTAATGTCATAGCCTTTCTTTACGGAATGAAGCGAATCATGCACAAGTATAGAAATCGAGTGGTGCTAATGGCTACATTGGGATTGGATCTTTACTCACGTGGCAATCCGTTTGTAACCATCTTGGAATCGAATTTCATGGATGCAGTGATTGAACTTAAGCCGTTTGACCCGGACCTCAGAAGTTACCTTGAAAGAGTTTATCGAAAGCAGCCGATGAAAGTGAAACATGGACACCTTAATATCTATAAAATACCACAATTAAGCGATCTTGGCCTTATGAAGATGAGTGAGTTAGAATTATGCTTTAAGAATGGTAGAAAAAGGTTCGATGTTGAACAATGGAGCATTCCGATTGATGAGGAGGAGACTAAGGAAAGGAAGCAGGTGGATGGTCAAGGCCAAAATGAAAAGGTGCATGTCAAATCGAATTTCAATTATTCCTCACCTTCAATGGAATTTTAAGTTTGAGACATCCCGACACAAGCTACATGAAAGAGTGTTAATAGTACAGTATAATATAAATTGTAATGCATAGTTGTAAATACCGTTTTTAAAAGGTAACCTAATTAAAACCAAAAAGAAAAAAAAAGAGTTTCCCCTATTCCATTCATACATCCCATCACCGTTACCGAAAATATCATGAAATCACTTCATTAAATAGCATTCTGGTCCCCTGGGAAAGAAATTTTTACTCTTCAGGAGTGCTCAAAGCTTGAATCACCGCAAATTTCTCCTCATTCTGACTTATATTGGAGCCTCTTCTCTGCTTATGCATAATCTTATCCGGGATCTTACCCTCATTTATGAGATCCTTCACTTCATCACCTGGTTTACCCCAATTACCTTTGCCAAAGCCATCTTTCTTCACATGATTTGGTGCCTGGTCAGGAAATCCGTTATGTGTGAAGTAACGGTCTTTTGGCTCATCCCATTTTTGAGTTCTAGCCATTTTGTCAAAACTAATATTGAGTCTGTTCAGTTAAATGTAATTTGAGGCAATTATAACAATTTGTCTCTACCAATGATTTACGAGTTATAAAAATCGATTAAAGAGAGAGTGAATTGAGTTCTTGATTTCAAACTGCCGATTTCGTAGTTTATTTATAATGTGCATTTGTAAATGTGGCTTGATTGTGACACAATATTTCCTTGCTGCCTTCCAATTTACTCACTTCCTATCTTGGTTAACGCCCCATAATTCGGAATGCAGTCATTGATCTTCCCCGCGATTCGGCCTTTCTCGTAAATTCTGGATGAGGTCATTCACAGTTTTTACAATGCATTCATTTCTTTGACGCTCCCGCGATTTATGGCCGCCCCACCCCGTTTACATTCAAGTCTTCTGACCTTACGGAAAACCCGGTTACATCAAAGTATTCACATCTTGTCATTTAGTTTCTCCAATTTTCTTTATTTCATTTTACATGTACTGTTATGTTTCATGTGCATTACGTATGCCATCCAATTTTACCATGTAGTTACTTATATTGAAATATTTCTTTTCTTACCTTCCGATGTGTTCTTATATGGTAAAAAGTATCGGCTTCTCAAACACCTTCGGACCCAGGAGACGCAGCAAATCAAAAACCTCTCTCAATTTTTGCCAGTCCTTGTCAGCATCAAACCTTTCGAATGATTGATCGCCATCGTACAGATAAACATTTCTTATTAATCTTTTGAATATGCCATCGTCTATCCATTCATTCATCTGCCACAGTGGAATTAATCCTGGTGATACCATAGGAAGTGAAAGCAGCCCTTCACCATCCTCCCAATATTCGGCCTGACGATATGCCTCCAAATTAAGTACTTGCAATGCAGGTAACTTTAAACATATCTTCGAGACAGTTGCCGCTACCTTTTGAAAAGCACCTCCATTTGTTCCATAAATTTCCTCGGCCACATTTGTAAGTACAGCATCGGGATCAAACTGCCCAATCACGCTATCATCAATCTCAAGCTCGTTTAATGGCACATTGACCGAATATTTGTTATCGTTATCCTGGAAAACGGCTAGTCTTCCTTGTTCTACGAAACTAGCAGCTTGATCAAGACTCACATACTTGCGTTTGCAAATATCCAAGATCTCCCCACCAAATTTTGCCTTATAATTCATCTTTGGGCAATCGTTAATGTAATAGCCCATATAGTAGTATTCCTTACCCAACATTTTTGTGAGCACCAATTCATGCAATGCACTGAGATTTCCTAGGCCCAAGTGAGCGTAGTCGGGATCCCAGATGAAGTAAACGGATGATAGTGAATGTGGAAGAATATCTAAAACCCCAATTGCTATTAATTTATCATCCAAGTAGTAACACTCATGAATTGGTCCAAGTATATCATCAGGGCGACTTCTCTCAAAAGTGCCACTTTTCCAATATGTATTTAAGTTGCTCCAGTATTTTTCCGAGTGTTTACTGAATTGTCTTGCAAACGGTGTCTGACATAAAAACCTCTTAAAGCTATTTACTGAAACTTTCTCTGGCTTGTCTTTATGCACTCTCGTTTGATATTTCTTGTAAAGAGCGAATTTCTCTTTACTGAACTCCGTCGAACATATTTCTGTTCGAAACCTGGAAGGGTTCACATCTTTTTCTAAATTGAGTATATGTTCCTTAATATTGAATGGTTTCCCGGGTACGTGCTTCCCTTTTTTGATATCTTTTCCATCTTCATCCTTGATAAACTTTTCAAACCTATTGATTGTGTGTCTTTGTCCCTTGCTTGGGTGTTTTATGAAACCTAAATTTGTACGAATGGTGTAAAGTCTGCAACAGTTTCTAAGCAAGTCTGGTCTGTAGAGAAAAGATCCAGATCTTCTAAAGCCTCTATTCATGAGTTGCTCATAACATTGAGGTGAACATAAAAAAATTGTAAAGCCAATTGTAGCATTGTTTGGATATTTTTTTAATTCCTCTACTTGTTGTCTTTTGTATTCATTACGGTATGAGTCTAAACTATAACCGGATTCAATCGGATCCTTTTCACTGTGGCAGTACCCACAGTCCTTACTTTTGATGTAACTAACACTGCTTGTAACAATAATATCGAATGACATATTATTAAATCATAAGTGTTTAAACAGCTTTATAATACGATAAATATGATCTTTTTTGTCATGATGTACATGAACGTTAATTCTGGTCTGATTAATATTTTACACCGAGAATGTTTTCGGTAATATTTTTTTTCATATTTTCCTCTACGTTTGAAAGTCGTTAAAATTTCAGAACTGCCCATTTTTGAATCAGCTAAAAGAACGAACCACGTATTTCTTTAGTTGTTGAGCAAAAGCCACATCAGCCAAATACATTGGCAATCTTAGAAGCGAGAAGTTTATAATTGTGAAAAATGGTTTGAGTCTTTAGAAGCCCAAAAGAAGTGTGGAGTCCTGTTTAGATTTGCATTTGAAATTTATCGTTTCTGCCCAGAAGATTACGTAACATGTGTATAATCATCTCAATAGAAATGGAAAGTAACCCAAAGCTTGGAATTACTGAGCAAGAACTTAATTTCTTTTCCCCACCTTCCAGCCAAATGTTTCCCACGCGATTTTGAAATTAGCAATGCTTACTAAGAAATTGATCATCTTACCCCTCCGAAGAGACAGGCGCGATGGAGAAAATACATTTCATCAGGTGTAATATATCCTCTTCCGGTAATAATACGCTTTGCTTTCGACCCTATTTTTCCAATAAGTTTGATTTTATTTCCCAATTATAAAAAGGCATTATTTTCCCTATTTCCACTGATAATCTTTTTCCTTTATTCATAATGAGCTTTTCTCCCAGTTCCCCCTCCTGTAGTTGAGGATAAAGTCTGTTGAATAGTTACTTGTCGAAACTTGATCCAAAATGAAATTTGAAACTAATGAAAAGGGAGAATTTAAGAGAACGTCCAGTTCTTTTCGTGATGTTATTGAAAAGGGAGGTAAATTTCCCCCTGAAATCGGAAGATATCACTTGTATGTTTCCTATGCCTGCCCTTGGGCCCATAGAACATTAATCACACGGGTTTTAAAAGGACTAACAGGTATCATAACTATTTCTGTGGTTCATTGGAAAATGGATGATAAGGGCTGGCGATTTGCGACTTCTAACAGTGAGTTTCCAGGTGCAACAGTCGACAATTTGTATGGTTTTAAAAGACTAAGTGAAATATATTTCAAGGCAGACCCACATTATAATGGAAGGTTCACTGTTCCTGTTCTATGGGACAAGAAACTCCAGACTATTGTGAACAATGAATCATCAGAAATCATCAGAATTTTGAATACTGCATTTAATGACCTGATTGATACCGAGCATTCCAAAATTGATATTTACCCTGAGGATCTACATTCTGAAATTGATAGTCTCAACTCATGGATTTATGATAACGTTAATAATGGCGTGTACAAGGCAGGTTTCGCTACAACCCAGAGTGCATATGAAGAGGCTGCCACAAATGTTTTTAAATATTTGGATAAAATTGAGAATATTTTAGAAGGAAGACATCAAAAAAAGCAATCTTATTTGCTTGGGGACGTGTTAACAGAGGCCGATATTCGTCTCTTTACAACCGCAATTCGTTTTGATGTCGTTTATGTGCAGCACTTCAAGTGTAATATTGGAATGATAAGGTTTAATTACCCTCATATTCACAAATGGATGAGAAACTTGTATTGGAATCATGAAGCTTTCCGGAGCACAACCAAGTTTGATCACATTAAATTTCACTATACGAAATCACATCCGGGAATCAATCCGCTTGGGATCACACCGCTTGGTCCACTTCCGAATATTCTTCCACTTGATGGTTAATAATTGAACACCTGTTTCATTGTATTTTTTTATTTTATCATGATTTCGGTTGCTCTGCTGAATTTTCTGTAAATTCAAAGCTTTTTTCTTGTTATATGATTTGTGGGTTAAATAAAGTGTGTTCTTTTTCAGAATTGTAATTTTTTTTGTCTTCACGTCGTGCTCCTCGGTATCATTTTTTTTTACAGATAGTTGCGCTGTGTCCGCATCAAAATATAATTGAGTAGGTATATTTTGCTAACGATAATAATTAAATTTATAGTAGTTTGCATATAGTGCATATTAGATGGAATTATTTAGAGTAGGCCTATATATTTCCCGGCGGTTTAATTCCACGTTGGCTGTAACGCCCAGGTTACTAGACCTAAGAATTGGTAAGATTGTTGAAATAAAGAAACATGAAAATGCAGATAAACTATACGTTTCGCAGGTTGCAGTGTCTGGAGCAAAACCTGATGAATCTTCTCAAGGTAAACTTGATGGAAATATTGAACATGTAACTGAAACAGTGCAAGTTTGCAGTGGCTTGGTCGGATTTGTTCCAAAAAGTGAATTACTTAACAAGAGGGTTGTCCTCGTGATGAATCTCAAGCCATCAAAGATGAGAGGTGTACGATCAGAAGCAATGCTATTGGCAGCGGAAAAGCGAATAAATAATACTGATATAATTCCGAACTTTAAGGTTCAAGTTGTTCGACCTCCAGAACACGGTGAGATAGGACAGTCGCTTCAATTTAAAGGTTTTGAAAGAGAACTCGGAGACGAATTGAGACGTGTTAATAGAAAGAAATGGGAAAAGATAGCCTCTGGATTGAAAACAAATAATAAGGGGGAAGTTTGTTATATCGATGAATCATGTACGCTAGGTTTCGATGTTGACAACTGGAGGGAGGTATGTACTGTGAGTAATGAGTTCAGAAACTGTAAGGTCAGATAATGATTAATTTGAGATTATTTGCCTTTACTGAGTTTCAGATGTGAGCCCAGTGGTCGTGATTCAACTAAATAAATACAACTTGCAGGGCATATTCTTTGAAGTGTTTTGAAGTTATTATGTCACTTCACGATAGAAAAGTTCTATAAAAGCAACTACTTCTTTGATGTTTTTTAGCAGACATTAAATCATTTACAGAATGCATAAATTGACCCGTGCACTTTAAGATACATGAAAGAGCAGGAAATGGGAAATACTTCCGCTTTCCTCGATATCCTGGGACTGATTAAAGAAAGAGTCATCAATAAAATTTTAATAATGAATTTTGGTTGGAATTCATAGACAAAAATGGTAGTAGCCCATGTCGTAACCTAAAAGTTAGGGACAGTTTGTACAAGCAAATAGAATAAGATTAATCACTATATATCAGCAAGATGAAATTCCTCAGTTACTAGAACTATCTCAAATTCCAGTTTATCGATAAGCCTCTGGTAGATAGATAACCTCTGTTATTATCGTTAGGTTCTCTTATCTGCTTGTCTCTTCAGTGCAGTAACATTCTCTTTGAAAGATTTGCTAACTATATATTTCTCATACAAATTATATTTCGAATCTTTCTAGAACATTTTCGCCACCGAATAATTCGTCATAGGAATTCCACCCACGCCGTGGGTTATATAACTACAATATCTCTCTCCGTGGAATGCCTCTGCGCATTCGCTATGATACTCAATATCATCAGAGATAAGAATATTACTCTACTAAAGATCTTGTTGTACATCCGATAACAACTTAAACGTATACAAGATTGAGTATCACGTGTGTTATTATCAGCTGAACACACACAGATCCCAACAGCCCACTGATCTACCTTCCAATTAGTGTCACATATAATTTCCTCCCCTGGTCTTTGTAGTATATTTCCTCGAATCCCCGCATATCCCAGAAATTTTTTTTCTGAAAGCATGTCTTATTTCTGATGCTTTATAATAGTTTATTTCTAATATTAAAGCTAAGGAGGAACCCTTCTTGGGGAGCTCCTCTTCCTTGACTGTTTGTGTAGCCATATACACCGTGCTTTAGTGCTTTTTACTGCCTTAGTCCAGCTTCCTTTCTCTTTTTCCTGTGTTTTTCCCCAGGTTAATATTTTTCCCATTTTTCAGATTTGAGAATTATATTCTTTCAAAATCATGTTGTGTCATATTACGTTTCCTTCTTGCTCTTAAATCAGAACTTTCCAGCTGCTTCTCCCCACGCAATATTAATATGCAACAAATTTATTCTGCGCGTCATCGCGTTTCTTGTGTGGGCGATCTTTCCTTATTGTTTTCTTGTTCGTGTTGTGTTACCTATGGTGTATCCACACAGATCCAATTGCTTTTCAAAAAAAAGAATGTCTCTTGCTTACAGGAATTTCGCTCGATGTAATGGAACGATTCACCATTTCACACGCATATATTTGTTTTAATATCACTTCCTTGAATGTCATACCTTTTCAATTTCGGCATTGTGCCCACTGGGCCTTTTGCATCCGATTCGGGGCTTGGCCCATAGCGAAATGAAATTTTCCGAAGGGATTGTTAAAGTAAGTGTTGCCAGATTCGCATAATGTCGCGATGTTTATTACAGTATATAACTTATACATAAGATTTAGTATAGACCAGAGAATATTTCAACGACATATAGTTGAGATTCTTCTTCTTGTGCAACAACCTAAGCAATAGATCTTGTTCCCTTTATAACATTATTGTTCTTTACATATATTATTTTTGTAAGGTTTAAAAGCTCTTTATCTAACGTTGCCAAATGTAAACACCATACATTGTGTGAAAATAATACTGAAATTAATTTTTTCTCGGTCCTCATCAAGAAGGAAGAGCACGGCTCAATAATTTCTGAATCAGACATATCTGGGCAATTTCCAGTTTCGGATAAGTTACCCAATGTAGCTAAATTGTGTAGAGCTCGCAAATTTTCAAGGCGTCGAGTCGGGCTGTTCGGATTATAAATTGGTGTTACTTGACAGAAATCAGATTCAATGATCCAATTTTCACAATTATCCTTTTCATCAACCCATCCGTAAATTTCATTGTGATAGATTAAAGAAGCAGAATGTTTGTCACATATGTTCGTCATAAACAAGTAATTGTTAAATACTGCAGTTTGTTTTAAGTACATCCCAAATGTGTTTTGTTTTCAGTAATACCTCCCCCCCTAATAAACCTGGAATTTAGCATTCACAATCCCAAAAATATTTTTTACCCCACATGGTCACAAAATGACACAAAGGTCAAGTTTGCGATAGATTTGCAATGACTTAATCTATCGCCGTGTTAAATGTAACGTAACAACATATATCCATATCAATACGGTTATACCGTATGTTCATATCTTTTTCACAGTTCTACTCCGTTCCAAAGCTAATAGAAATTTGAATTGCTATTTATAGATGAATTATTATACTGTGTCATTTAAAACCCGCTTTTTCTTTTCTCGACTAGCACGCCTTATAAAATATTATATGTGGTAAAACTACACGAGTACTGAGCACTATCTGTGCAAATTGACATGATCGTTTACCTTTAGGAATTTTTCTCTTTTACTACTTAACGTGTCCCCGATATGGATTTGTAAGGTTTCCCCTTAGAAATTAAACGAATTTGTTTGAATAACTGTTTAGATAGTTGCACGACCTCCAAATGTGTTTATGGGCTTAAATGAGGCGTCATTATCAGTAGGCTTACATGTGATCTTACAAAGCACACACATATTGTTGTTATCAGTAACCGCGATGTTTCACACGTACACATAGAAATCACGAGCCTTTCAACTGATCGTACATCCTCTTGACATACGATTAGTTTATTATAAGGTAAGCACAATGTTTGCAAACAATAAGAATAACAAAGTTTGTGTTTGTAATTTTTTTTTCGAGCAATTTATTTGGAGACAGCGAATTGTTCGGTGATCATGTACCCTGATACATAAAAACAACTCCGGTGGATAAGCATAAATGCAAAAGAATTAGCGTTATTACAAAGGTGTCATACGTGTTCAGATTTAAAAAGATCCTATGCCTATCAACAAAATATATTACAAATAAACGCCTAAATTATTTCAACAGTTTCCTAATACATATTTTGGTACTGCATGAAACAGTCAAGCTTCCTTTATTTGTGGTTTTAAGGCATTTCTACTTGGCAGTATAGGCAGGTACATGTTCAGATCGTGCATTCCCCACCAAATATATGTTGAAATATTTCACCATCTGCGGAATATTACAAAGACAATTGTTGTTAACCGTACAACCTCGGGAAATTTTCTCTTTATTT
>ERZ746981.112-NODE-112-length-69139-cov-15.233109_pt1 | contig 69139 bp, 44 predicted proteins | sample MGYA00374948_ERZ746981 | MGnify/ENA primary metagenome ERZ746981 (study PRJEB28757, sample SAMN06711160) | food metagenome | host: microorganism | place: China:Harbin | collected 2017-01-30 | study: EMG produced TPA metagenomics assembly of the Analysis of...
GGTATTAAAATATGATAGTAGTCGCATCAGTGTTTGCTGCTTGCTCTAATGTGACACCTTGTGAAATGTCGCTAACTGATTGATCGAGTGGTTTCAATGCATAGAGGGGAGATACAAGATATAGCTGAAAATGGCTTTGAACGTGTTGAGTGAGAATTTCTGGCATGGGCAGGGCAGTGCATCTCTTGAGCATGGGAACGAATGTAGTAGTTAGATATATAAGCACATAGATATGATACTGTGCACCAAGTTCTACTAAAAACGAAAAAGTAGCACACTTGGCCGTCTAAATTTCTAGCTAAATGTGTATGTCTTTACTTTAAGTCATGACAATTAAGATGTTGTGCATAGTCGAGGTTTATTGATCTGAATTGGTAGTCAGCAGATAAGAGATTTAATAACTAGAGATGCTTGGTTATGGATCAGATAAAAATATGAAATATTCATTGACTGATGAGTGAAGTGAAAGAGACCAGTGTAATGGAGTAATATAAAGTAGTCTTTTAATTGGTCGTTGATTTGCTAATCTAGATTGGAGTAGTTAATAATTAGACATCAGAAGATATCATGAAGTAGGGATAAAGGATTCGTTTAGCATCTTAAAGTTGTTTGATATTAAGGTCTGTTTGTCAAAGCAACAAAAGCATTGAGCAGTGAAGTTTTAAGAGAACAAGCCCTATTGTTTACGGTGTTCCAGAAAAGGAAAGCAATAAAACTAAGATATCTCTTCATGTTTATACCAAAACCTATATACAACAATAAATAACGAGAACTATGCTAAATTTGATAACAATGACTTTACTCTCCGTAGTGAGGTGGCTGTTAAATGGGGTGTAGAGAAGTTGTCAACTAAATGAACTAGAATGGATGTGGAATAGTTAAAAGTGGTTACTAATGAGAATATATGAGGATTTAGTCATACTTTTCGGGTAGATGATTGTTTGGAGTAATAATTATTGGAGGAACTAAATTGAGTACATGTGGTTGAGTAATTTCTTACTAAATTGGATACTAGTAGATCAAACACTAGTGGCTTAGCACAATAGAGTGTTTATTGAGTAAATAAAGTATGTTAAGAAACTTTCAAGACTCTGAATGGGTGGGTATACAGGAGATGTTGCTACAGAAATATAATGAACTTTCAACATCCTGAATTTCTCAAATATCCTAACTATTTGTTTAGTGGATAACCATTAGTGTGTAAGCATTAGTTGGCAGTAAGTTGAAAATAGAAGCAAATAGCTATTTAGGCAGTAATATGTATTGGTTACTCTGTCGTTATTTATTTAGTTGGAAGTTACTTAGTACTTAACTAGTTATTAAATAAGGAGATACTTTGATTAAAGCAGAGAGTGCGTAGAAATATCGTTTACTAAGTGCGTATTAAAATCTAGCTATTTAGAATGTGGCTTTAGTGTGGCCAGTAGGTGATAACAGTAAAACCATATGTCGTTATTATGAAGAGCCATTAATGGATATTTTAACCACACAACGTATGCATACTTAGTTGTGGCGGTTGTTTAGTGGATAGATATAGGCATATTGTTATTTAGTAGCTATTTGGTGGATTTGATAATTAGTAGTGAATCAGTATTAGTAGGTAATTGTTAAGTAGCTATTGGTATTAGTGGATAGTGAATGTAGCTATTAGGATTGATAGAGTTATTTAGTAGGCAGTTTAATAGAAACTAGGTACCTGTAACTATTTGGCTACTTGCTGTTAGTTATTTAGTAGGAAGAAAGCAGTTAGCATGTAGCATCAAGGTAGTAATTTGGTAGCATTTAATAGGTACTATGTAATAGGATACAGTTATTAGGTAGTTCTTGGTAAATTGTTATTAAGCATGCAGTTTAATAGCCGGTAAAAGTAACTATTTGGCTACCATTATTAATGTAGTTCTTTAGTTTGTAGTGGGCAGTTCGCATCGAGGTAGTTATTCGGTAGCTAGGGAATAATTACTACTAGTATGCAGCTACTAACCGTACGCATCTATCAATAACCATTCGTAAGTAGCTACGGCGAGAGTTTAAGTATGCAAGGTATGTTATGGTAGGTAGTACGTAATGATAGTTAATAATAGTTCATGATAGTTAATGATAGTTGATGTAGTATCTATTATGTAGTTATCAATAGCATAGCAATTAGCTATATAGCAGCGTAGTCAGGCACCAAAAGCATCGTACCAGCGTCGGATGACCCTGGGAGCAGCAAAACCAACACACACGAAAACAACAACGAGGTTGAGAACGATCAAGACCAGGCCGTTGAGCATGTAGCGAGGCGCAAAGATCTTCCAGACCATCAAGTGGCGGCGAAAATGGTTGGTCATGAGCATGCTGGCCCATGTGAGAGAGACCTGGCAGACCAAGAAGCTGGTTGCAACCTCGACGATCTTGGAGAAGATGGTGAGTGGGTGTCCGGAGGGTGGTCTTCTCCATAGAATGAGCAAGGGAGTGGCAAGAGCGGCTAGGAGGAATGGTGCAAATGTGTCGAGGACGACGGCGAGGTGGGTGAAGGGGAAAGTGATGGAGTCTGAGAGCAGAAAGGCTGAATCCCAGTGTATGGACTGCAGTGTGGCCTGGTGACCCGTTGTGAAGAAGTGCAGGTATGCCAGCAAGGTGAGAACGACGGCAGAAACGAGATTTGTGCGGATGTTGAGCACATGGACGAGTTCAAGCAATGTGAGGAGCTGGTAGGTGAACACGGCCAAAGAGAGGGCTGCCATTGGTCGGCTGGCCTCCATGGTGGCAGCAAGCAAGTTGAGGAAGAGGAGGAAGTAGGAAGAGCCGTAAGCGTTGCCGTATCCGATGATTTTGGCGCGTTTTGGGCGATCCTGGATGTCGATCTTGACACAGAGTGGTCCGTTTGCCCAGCCGAAGTTTGCGGCCACCAGGGAGACACCGATGACGATTCGGGCAAGGGTCAGCCGGGCAGTCTTGAGGAAGGAGGGGGAGGAAAGTGAAGCGAGCAAGGAGTGTGATGAATGAGGTATGAGTGAGGAAATAAGTGCCGGGTCATGCTCGAAAAGCTCAAAGGTCCAGGTGAACGCATTAAGGAAGAGCATTGCCCGGAATCCAGTGGAGATCCAGACCGGTGCAGCCCCCTGGTAGCAGTCGGCCGCGCGGAAAAAGGCAGCAACGAGCTTCGGGAGCACCACAGCCACCACATAGAGCCCGGCCACGGCGTACGGCGTAGTGGCAAACGTGCTGAGGCAGTTTCCGGCCTGCTCCTCGCGGCAGAGCCGGATTTGCGACACGGCTCGGGTCAAAACGACAAACACAAGCGAGTGGACCGCTCCCAGGTACCGGGCGCGTCGATTGAGAACCTGGAACGACTTGAAAAAGGCACATATTCCAAATGTAACGAGCCAAAAGCTGACGATTCGGTCCTCCCAGACGACGAAGGAGTTGCTGGCAAACACCAGAGTGTGCAGCAAGAGCACGAAAAGCGCGAAATACGTCCAGCCGTCCTGAATTAGGTTGTCACGGAGCTGCCCGGCGAGCCACGGCACCGAGTACCGGTCCATGACTGGTGCAAAGATACCGTTGGCGATGCCCAATGCCACGCCAAGAAGCAGGGCCCAAGGAAGGGGCAGCCGGGCCGGCCGGAACACAAAAACGAACGATGCCAGGAGCACCGTGTACACGAGCATGAGCACGAGTGACGAGAACAGAAACTGGGGGTTCAACTGTGCGATCACCACCGAGGGGATCATCTTGGAGTAGACGATGAGCAAGAACCAGGAGATGGCCAGGAGAAGGAGCCCGATGGCGATGTTTGCGTCGTCAAATGTTGCCCAGCGTTGCTTGCAGCGTCTGAGGGACTCCTGCTGGTACTGGGAGGCCCGTTTGATGTAGCGGGTAGCCTTATCATACTTAGAGGGGTTTTCATTATGGACAGTCCTTTGATATTTAGAGGGGTTCTCATACTTAGAGGAGGATTTATTCTCACCAGTCTTTTCGTACTCACCGCCCTTTTGATACTTAGAGGAGTCTTCACTCTTAAAAGAGTTTCCATCCCCCCCTAACTCCGCATACATCGCATTCACCTCCCTATCCGAGGCCAACTCGCCCTGCGTATGCCTGTACAGATTTATCTGCGAGCTGCAAATGCTCATGGCACGAGCCAAGTTGCCGAAATCCCGCCCCGAGGGCCCCAAGAACGCCTCGGCAATCGGCCGGCCGAGCGAGTTGTACGGCACGGGCACCCCGAGCAGCAGAGAAGCCGTCGGCACGAAGTCTATCTGGTCCACGGCCCGGTAATTGCTTCCACCACGCGAAATATCGTACATTGCCCCGGCCAGGTGCCCGAAATATGCCCGTTTCGAGTACATGAAAAGCGCAGACTCGAGCTCCGCAGCCGTCTCGCCGCCGTGGTTGCCCGTGGCATCCATGCCGTGGTCGCCAAACACAAAAAGAACGGTGTCATTATCCATTTTGTGCATCACCCGCCGGATTACCGAGTCCAGCTGCCTCAATTTCCCCCGCATTGCCTCGTGGCCCGGCCCATACCGGTGCCCACAGTGGTCCACGCCCAAGAAGTGGCCCACCAGCACGTCCCACGCCGTCGAGTTGTGCTCCAGCATCGATTCCACGTGCTGTGTCACCCCTTCGTCCACAGTGTACAAATCCCACACGTTGAGAGACTCGTAGGGAAATGTCAAGTTCCGGTACAAGTACGGCCCGAAAAGCGCGTCCCACGTGTCATCTCCGGCAAACGCAACCCGCCGGCCCTGTTCGTACAGCTGCCGGATCAAGTTGTCCTCCAGGATCGTGTCCCCGTTAAAATTCGACCCGGCATCAACAAAAGTCGGAAGAGACCCCGTAGTGAGTCCTTTGAGCCGCTGCAAAGTCGTTGTCGGTGGGTCGGCAAGGAACTTGAGAAGCACTGCGTTCTCCGGGTGCCGTTCCGCCGTCTCATACAGCACCCGGAGCTCGTTGTGGTAGCTTAAACCATCCTCCTCTGTGGGAATCGTGAAATCAAACCGTAAAGCGTCAATCAACAATATTATCGCCTTCTTGAACGGTTTCTTCGGCCGGAAACACGTCTCTGACCCCTGCTGCTCAATGCACGTCGACCTGTTCGGAAGAACCTCCCGGCTCAAGAGAAATCCCCGCGTGAAAAACGCAATTGCAATCATCTGGAGCACTGCAAGCAGGAAAAGCACCCGGAAGTAGTTCTTGTTGCTCTCCTTCAGCTTTTTCCCCCGGTACACGTACCGCTCTTTTTCCATCTGCATCTGCTGCTGCTGCTGCCGGATCTCCGCTTCTCTGTCTGTCTGTATTGGTTTCATTTTGCTGTTTATTGCATCCATGCAGCCTATATCTAGCCTAAATCTAGCCTAAATCTGGCCTAAATCAAGCTTAAATCCAGCCTAAATATGCAATGGCTGAACTTCTTCAAGCGCTCCTGAAATTGTCAAGACGCCCTGATTCTCTGCTCGCTCACCTGTATTCGTGAGTGCTATCTATTAATATCAGTGTTCGTGTGCAATGCTCTGGCCTGTGTATACTCTTGGTGCGGTATTTGTTGATAGACACGTAGCTGAAAAATACAGCCGAGAAAATGCGAATACTAGGAAAGTATACGAACGTGAAAAATTACTTTATTACGTAATGTCTGTTCGAGAAAGATGCGACCTGTTTATTACTACGCTCCCTATTAACTACTACGCTCCCTATTAACTACCACGCTCCCTATTAACTACTTACCTGCTCTCCTATTATATATTTTAATATTTAGCATTAACTGTTCAACCTATTAATTATTTGCCCTATTAACTATTAAAGATTCAACATATTAACTATTCGACATATTAGCTATTTACGCTCCCTATTAACTACTTACCTGCTCACCTATTAACTACTTACCTGCTCACCTATTAACTACTTACCTGCTCACCTATTATATATTCAACATTAACTGTTCAATCCTATAATCTACATAAAACTGCCCTGCCTTTTTTATGCCAAAGAAAACCTCGCTCTTGAGAATCAAGGGTATATTTTTCCTTTTCATTTACCTTCTTAGTTCTTTTACTTTTATACTTTTCCTCTTTTAAACATTCAATACTGGTTGTAACAAAAACTTCAAAATCTAATCGGCATTACGTTTAAACCAATTGACAAAAATATTACACTAGCAATTGTTCAACCTGCTCTACCTATGAACCAATAGACCTAGTCAACCAACAACTATTCAGTCTATTAACTATTACATATTAACTATTTAGCCTATTACCTAATTAGCCTATTAACTATTACCTACCCAATCTACAACTATTCGACCTAATAAATATTTGGCCTATTAATAATTCAACATACTTTCATATTAACTACCTAGCTTATTAACCATTCAACATACTCATCTTACTCAACTTATTACCTATTTAACCTATTACCTATTACCTATTCCATTACCTATTTAGTATGCCTATTAACTACTACCCATTAACTACTACCCATTAACTACTACCCATTAACTACTACCCACCCAACTCATCACCTGCTCAAACTCCAACCCCATTTCTAAAAAGCATTTCCATATTCTGCCTGCACCGCCCTACCAGTGCCTCGAAACAACAACATGCTCCTGCATCGCATTCAGCATCTTCCGAACATCCTGCCGACTCACATTCTCCCTCATAATGATCAGCTCGAGCGGATTTTCGCCATTCATGAACTTGAGCAGCTTGTAGAAAAGATTCACAACTTCCAGTGGCTTGGACTCCACACATTTGGCAATCCATCTTCTCTCCAAGGCCGTTGCAGACTCCGGATCTCGGAGAATCGTGTCCTCCTCATCCTCCTCCTCAAACTGGATAGGTGCACCAGCCAAGCTGCTTCTGGATGTGCCAAATGTGCTGCTGACACTGTCGCTCTCCCTTGCACCACTCTCCACACTCTGTGCTCTACTCAGCCAAGGTCTTTCACTTCTATCCGCCCTTCTTACCGCCCCAGTTTTCTTCGTGGTGTTATCTGTGTCAAGGGTCTTTCCTCGAATGCCGCTTTCCCGTCCAAAGGCCCCGTACTTTGTATTTTCGCGCGAACGTTCACCAGCTTTCGCTCTCCCCATCTCCTCATCTTCCGTATCAATGATTGCCACATCATTCGCGTTTCTTTCCGCATCATCTGCATGTTTTCCGTCCTTTCCCACCCCATGATTGTACAAACTGCCTCCTGCATTCTCACCTGAACCTTCATCGGCACTAAATGCATCAGAATCGTTCGCTGCTCCTTCCTCCGACAAATCCCCATGGTTCAAACTCCGGTGGCTCTTCCTCTTACCGTTCTGCATGCGTTTGAGCCTCCGTGAACTTTTCGCATTCGTCAGAATATTGAACTCCTTCTTTTTCTTCATGCTTTCCCTCCGCTTCCTCTCGATCTCCACCTCCTCGTCCACTTTGATCTTGATCTGCTTCGTGATCTTCAACCAGAGAAACGTGCAAAGCTGCGTTAGATACCCGCGCTTCATCAGCCACGAGACTGCATTCATGTACAAGTCACGGTGGTCTCTGCTTGGGATTATGCTGTTTATCGGATGTGGCCTGTCCGAATTAGTCGATATCAGCGACAAAATGCTTGTCAAAGGTGGCAAGTTCGGAAATGCCTGCCGGAACTTCACCGAATCCCTGTAAACGTCGTCCATCGGTGCAATTGGCGACACAATGTACACATTTCGCGGCGTTAAGGGAAGAATCGCCTTCGCCCTACGCCAGTACACCAAATGGCTCGCAAATAGCTTCACATCGTTCAAGCTCAGCCCACTTAGTGCAGATAACCGCAGAAGACTCTCACTTGGCTTGATCATGCGGATAAAGTTCGCTATCAGAGAGTCCTTTTTAGCCTTGATATCCTGCACAATGCTCTCCGGATCGTCCAATAGGAGGAGTGCAAAGTACACTATCATCTCATCGTTTTGCGGAGGAAATCCTGGGTTGCTCACTGGGTCCATTGTCATCCCATTCATCGGCGAAATGGACGAAAGCGTCGATCCGGGAAGCAATCGGGTGTGTGCCGGTGGAATTACACTGAATTCCGTCGTGATTGGAATCTGGAAAGAGCTGATTTTGCCGTTTATGTCCACATTCACAATCTCCGAGTTCTTCATCGCCAAATACGTCTGTTTGATCGCTCGGGCCAACGAAGACTTCTCCACTATGTAGTTCCACTGCCGTTTCACCGAAAGTCCCAATGACATCGCCTCCTCCTTGTACTTCATGATTTTCGACGACTCCTTCCACACGTAGTTGTTCTTCTGCTGCTCGTACCGCAGAAGTAGCGTCAGCCGGCTGATTACGTAATGGTACATCTCGTCCGTCCTGTAGTTGTACTCATCCACGGGCGGGTTCATTACAAACACCAAATTAAAGAGATACATGGGGCAGTCGTCCTCATCTTCATCCTCTTTTTCATTTTCGTTCTCGTTCTCGTTCTCGTTCTCGTTCTCTCTTTCAGATCCACTTGTAGGGTCTGTCTTATCTCTGCCGGTACTTTCTTCATCACTTCCCAAGCCCTGGTTACTCTTCCGGCTACCCGAGCGTGCACTATCTCCCTTATTGCGACCATGTCTGTGCCGGTGATGATGATGATGCGAGGGTCTCCAATTTCCGTCATCTCCAATATGAATCGGAAGACCTAGAAATGCCGTATCCTCGACTGTGAGTTCGAATCTGTTGTTGCAGAGTGCTTTAGGAGGGCACACCATCTCGCTCAAGAAGTCCAGATCAAAGCCGAAGAGCTTCTGCACCTTGTGAATCCGTTTCTTACACTTCAAATGCCGTCTTTTCCACCCTGTTGACCCCCCAGATCCACTTCTTTGAATACTGCTCGTGAGAGACGCTATACTGTTACCAGTGGCCCCCACATTCGGCGATCCCGTATATGCCGACCGCACAGACTGCGTCGGTCCGCCAGATCCCGTCTCATTGCCCATGATGTTTGCAGAACTGACAATCGAAGACGACCTTACGTGTGTACGGATGTACGAACTTGCCCGGCCCTCTTCCACGGACGAATTGCTATAGTTCCGGGCGCTTTTCGAGATCGATCTAATGTTGGGACCAATCTGGCTTCCCCTGGACCTTCTTCCCCTGTATGTATCGTCCAAGTTCTCGTTTCTGGATTCAGATCGTCTCTCATCGTCCATTTCCGACCTCTCACTAAACGCATCTTCGTTTCCTTCGAAATCTGTAGCATCGCCACCAGTGCTGCTACTACTGCTTTGACCGCTTTCCTCATCGCTGGCCCTGCCTTTTCCCACTCTGTGACCCCCTTTTTCAAACTCATCTTCCCATTCTGGATCTTCTTCTTCTTCTTCTTCCTCTTCACTAGAACTACTCTCCAAAGAACTGTCTGAATACGCCTTAGCCTGGTCTATCGAGCTGTTTCTGAGTGGCACAGGCCTGTACCCAAAGTATCCTGGCTTTGGCGGATAGTGAAATACTAAATGGTTGCCATCATGTGTCGATATACACAACAGTATGCCTAGTAGACATGGATTCGGTAGAAAGAGCGAGCTCATTCCATATGTCTGGTTACTCCTCAAATTCCTCTAAGTTGCAAATCGCAATGAACACCCAGATGCGTGCTTTTGCTTGTCACTCCGGAAAAGTTGTCTTTTGCAATGTTGTCGAATTGTCACTTTTCAGAGGCTTGGTCTTGAGCTTCGATTTGCCAGACGGCTTGCATAATCTGAGGAGAGAAAAAAAAAAAAAAATACATCTCGGTAAATTCCGACTGCGTCGATCGACGGTCCTTCTGGACACTCACTTATCGCATTCTCGAATCTAAATAATCCTCAGCACATGCCCAATTATAGTAATACTCACAACTGCCGGGATATGCTTACCAGATATCAGCACAATATTTCGAGCACCGTCAGATTAAACTTCATTTATCATTTTACCACATTCTTTGCTAGGCTACCGCTCTGCAAATCGTATAAAAAAAACATGAAAGTGAAAACACAATCTGAAATCAACCAAGCTATCCAATCGGATTTGAACAATATGCCTCGCTACTGATCGCAGCAGCCAGTGACAATCGCTTCATCCTCTTTTCATTCAATTCAATTTTTTTTCGTTTGTTTTACTCGCACCTTGTTTTTTTGTTATCTTTTTGATCAGTAAATTTGCGCATAATGAAAACACCGTGTGGTTCCCGATTGTAATTTCATTCGATTGTAAAAAAGGGTAGGGCCCTTTCAATAATGTGCATATTCCTGATTATCTCGGTGTGCATGTGTCACTGTTTTACTGAAATTACACCTTCTTCCTTGATTCTTTGTTTCACTGGTATTTCCTTACGGCGCTTATTTTCTTCCCCCATAGTAGTTACCCCTCGGCTCTGAGGAAGTACTACTCTAAAATGGATGTTTTTCACGTTTTGCATTATTTTTGTTTTCTCCAGTTTTGTATAAAGAAGATAACGGAGATAAATACTTCAAATTATTTATGAACAATAAAATACATCACTTTTAATCAAACACCGGCCTATGCACTCAATCACCTATATTTTGTTCCGAAAACCTTAAACTTCCTCAAAGCCTCGGTATCCTTAATAATTTATATTGGAGCTTGCTTTCTTCGGTTTGCTCCACTTTCACTTCCGGGATTATTTGTGTGTATTTTTTTAGGTCAAATGAAATGATATATATATATTGAAATCCCTGTGCCTAGGTAGTGAATTAAACCAAAACGATTATCCTGCTTTACTATAAATCCTGTAGAAATCTAAATAGTTCAAGGGCCTTCTTCATTCTCTGTTTAATGCAAACTAAACCAAAAAGGTCGTCATATTAATTAGATATGCAACCATTTACCAGCTACAAACTTTGTGCAAAGTGCAAAACCAAAAGACAAGCTTATCTGACAGATAAAGATCCCAGCACATTGGTTAAATACAAAACATGTGACTCGTGCCGTAAAAAGAACAAGAGATATAAAACAAAGCGGAAGTTACGAATAAGGCTGGAGCAAGATACTTTAAGGAGTAAAAAATGCAAGCACAGTATGAAAGAGCAGCAATTTAGATATTATACATATTTTGGAGACACAGAGTTCCCAGATAACGAATCATATGGTCCCATAATTGAAACTGGAGCCGATTCCATCTCAATGGATAAACTATATATTCCTTTAGAATCGCCTATTCTGTCGTTGGATGAATTTCTTTTTCGAATATCGAAAAATGATCAGGAAGACGTTCGTGGCCTTCATATCTCAGCAATTATTCCGAAATATATCATCAGCCGGGTACCGAGAAATGTTCAAGATTGTGGAACTGCTACAGCTATTTCGGATGAGATGAAAATGTATCGAGAAGAGGTGAAGTGGAAGCTCAAGATTCACTACCTAAATCGAGTCTTTGAGGTGTTGAAGCAGGCAGGTTACACCTTCAAAACAAGATCTACCAATTGGAAAAACTCAAAGTTCTACTCGCAGATGCTTTGTAGTTGTGATGTCGGATCAAAGAAAAGAGCATTATCGGTACTTTTTGGCGAAAAAGAGAAGGATCACGGCACTAAAGCCTCCTTACACTCTTCAGAATTGGAGAGAAGAACATCATTTCCCACATTTTCACGACATTCTGGTAGCAGTCCAGAATTACAAGAACAGAGATCAAAATCAGTTAGCTCTACAATTGGCAACCAAGCACTTTTTAGTACCCCGTTGTATCTATGTCACTCGCGATTCAACTACTCGTTTGACTCGATATCTGGACAGTTCCATATGGACTTTACACATCTGACTCACAGTCATCTTGAATTTGCAATTCCTGGTAAATCAAATTTGGTGGTGCGGAGTTGGATCAAAAACTTGAACTCTTCGCACTACCAAGTGTCTGACAGTGATTCAGAGGACATGATAGATCCAGAAATAAGCAGTAATGATAATGAAGAAGAAGAAGAAGAAGAAGTGTCAGAGTCTTCTAAAGGAGTATCTTCTGAAGAGAATACAGACGGTGTTAATCGTTTAGCACCAGCATGTCATGCTGGTTCTGATCTCTTTTCGTGCCCAGAATACGATTCGGTGTCTGAGGGAAGAAATTATCTACGGCAAGTGTTAGTTGAGACTACGGGAGATACAGTTTCACGATCTTTGATTAAAAATACCAAAAGCAAGCCTATGACACCTTTTGCGAGCGCGTTGGATACCCTGCATAAAAGTATATCTTCTCGTACGATGGATTAGGTGACGATCTAAAAACTTCTGCAATTAAAATGACAGTAGGATGGAAAAAAAAGGTGTCAAGAAAGAGATAACATGTAAGAGGAGGGGTATGGTAATAGACTAAAAACTGAAGTGGAAGGAAGAAAAAAAAGATTTAAGGAGAGACAAGAAACCCAGATAAGGAACGTTAGATGATTCAAAAGGACCGAAAGCCTGCACAGATGGCAGATATGATTGAAAATACAAATGCTAGTATAACGTATTCGGCTTTTTTGTTTTTAGTGTTTGTTTGGGATTTTATACTTTTTTTTTGCTTTTTTGTTTTCTAGGTGATCATTTTTGCTGATTCATTTCATTTCATGTATTAGAGAGCCGTATTCATCCGCTTCACCACTTCTTCTGGTTCTGATACCCGGTGTACTCGTAGTTCAGATCTCGCATAACGGAATTGTTCGGTCTCTGGTTACCCGGCATTCTTCTCAAATCAGAGCCCTGGTTTAGGGTTGAAAAGCTTGGCTCTAGTTGCGGATTTCGATTCTCGATCTGGATATGTTCCTGGGCCTCTCGACCCCCTTGATATCCGAATTGGGATGCCTTATAAAGCTGATTTCCCTGTCCATGATATGTTTGTCCTGGATTGGCTACCAGCAAGCTTGGGTCGGCATCCTGATTCAGAAATCCCATGTATCCAACATTGGCAATATTACTCAACGCACTTCCGGTCACTTTGTTTCCAGGCGAGTCGAATTGGTGGATATTGTCTCTTCTAAACATCATATTCCGAGAGCCGCCTCTCTTCCCCTTCCCACCTCTTGAGGTGTTTGGCTTAATAATGCTGATTGGCCGTTTGGCAGAGTCTGTGTCCACCCTAGCAGCATTTTCCTTGACTTTAACATCCAGCGATTCCGGGTGTGCACTTTCGGAAACAACCTTCATGTGAAACTTGTCAAGAGCATCTTTCACGGTGGTCAACATCTGCTGAAACAGCTCGTTCTTGGTCACGTGAGCCAAGCGGTCCTTCGACAACCTTTCGGCCTTCATGGTGTTAAACGGGCACCCAAACGAGGTCGGGTAGTAGTAGATATGGACGAAGTTGGAGTGCTCGGCCACATCGGAAGTCTCCAGAAGCTGGAGTTCCACATTGTACATAATTCTGACAGGGACGATCACATTGTCGAGAAAGTGGAGTTGCAGTTTCCTCAAGGACGACGGGTTCTGCAAAAACTTTGAAACGTTCTCTGCAACCGCTTTCAGATCTTTGAATCGGCCGTTTTTCTTCACGCAAAGCCGATAGCAGTACGGGAGCAACCTCTGAAGCTCGACGAGTGCTGAGCGGTGGTTGGCCTCAGAGCCATACACGGTAATCTCCACTGGACTAGAGGTGTAAGGAGTATCGGGTCCAGGGAACCTGATGTACGTGTTGGTGTGCTTTTCAACCTCCATGATGAAGTTCGTCGGCCTCTTTTTCCCCCTGTTGAACATGCCATTGAAGCCCTCCGAGGTCAGCAGCCTCCACTGGGCCCCACTAAGCCTGATTTCGGAAGATATGTAGCTACCGGTGATGACTTTTTCGACGAGTCTCGAGAGCTCAACCCGGGCAGGAGCGATCTGCATCCTGTTTTTCGCCGGGCACTTGATGAGCACATTGTTCTTCCTCACGAACTCCTGCCCAAAGTTTGCCGCCTGGCCCAGATGGTGCTGGTCAAGCGGTCTGTCGCCCATTTCAAAAGAGTTGGAAAACTTTATGAACACGTTGAACTTTCGCATGATGGTCTGCACAGTCTGGCCGCCAACTCCGATGATTTGTCGGTGGAACGACTCCGGGATGTTGAACATCATCGATTCCGGAAGCTCCTGCTCCAACAGACCCAATCCGTACACCGATCCCTCCAAAGTCTCTCCGGAAAGCTCAACAATGAAGTTGTGATCTGTAAACGGGAGAAGCTGGACCGTTACCGAGGCCGAGTTCGAAATCTTCACGAGTTTCCCGTTTTTCTTGCCGGCAATGAAGTCCCGCTCCTGGTTTGGGAGCTCGAGCTGAAACTGGACGTTGACCCTCTCCACATTCTCGTTTAAGTAGCTCTCCAGCTGCGAGAGGTAGTTGGTTCCAATTCGGGTCTTCTCGGCACTTCCGAGCATCTGGATTACGTAAGTTGTTCCAAACTTCACACTCGATACTGCAACGTCGGCGTTGGATGCCAAAGTGTCGCAAAAATTGAGGAATTTGTTGATGTTGACCCCCTGGTAAGCTGGCGACTCTAAACACCCAAATTCGACCTGTGACGAGTACAAAGATGACAGTAGAAGCACGAACTGGCCCACTGCATTCTCAACTGACTCCATCGAGTTTCCCTGAAACGTAACCACGTCTCCCGTCTCGTTTCCACTTTCGTATCCAAAGGGAGGAACCGCGATATAGCAACCGGTAGTATACATGATGCTCTCAAGCGGGAAGCCTTGCAAATCGACATTTCCGGCATTTCCTGCCCCGTTTAGCACATCCTCCATCGCCTGGTAACTGTTAAGCATGTAATTCACACTTCTGTGTTGCTGTTCCGCGGTAATAGCGGCCTTTTTTCTCAGCATGAGGCTTTTCGAGCGACCCATAATGAGCATCTCCCTCTTCAAAGGGACCACACTCAACTGCTTCATGAAAGGAGTCTTGGAAATCTTCTGGACAACTTGCAAAATGGAGTTCTTCGCCTGTAAAACAAGCGACCTCAATCCTGTGATGAAAATGCGTGGCTTCTTATCCAGAGCTGCATACTTTTTCCCCTCCTCATAGTATAACTCCGGAAGAACGTTCGGAAGATACATCGTGCAGTCTGCCTCCCGGATAATCCGCTTAAGGTTGGCAAGTGTTGGTCCAGCAATGAGCGGAAGCAAAGAAAGAGACTCTAGTTCGAAGTAGTCCGAGTACAAGTGAGGATTCAAGTCATCCAGACCAAGCCTCACTTTATTCTCAGCCTCCTTCACCTGGTCTCGATGTCCCACAATGTGTAAATGGAACATGAACGAGTCCTCAGTTGAGCCTGTCATATAGATGGATGAACACGTAAACGATGCTATTTGTTTCAGCAAGTCGCAAAACTCCGGCTTCACCTGCTGGTTCTCATCAAAGCAGTAGCATGTACCGGATGAGGCGTCTAATTCAACAATTATCTCCATCACCGGGTTGAAACTTTGCATGATCGCAAGTCGAATATCGTGAATTTGTCTCCTAACATCGCAGCTTCCAATGATGGACACGGTAAGCTTAAAGTCAGAGACCCGAAACTCGTTCAGGATGGTGATAATGTCGTAATTAGAGTACTCCTGGTTCATTCTGGCAACAGTGGCCCTCAGTTGGGGAAGATTGTCGAATATTGCGGAGTTTTCGGGGATCAAATGAACGATCTGACTCCCGATTGAGGGAGCAGCTGAAATCTGTGCTAGCGTTGTCGTAATGAGTGCATTTTCAGCTTCTCTAGTTCTCCAGTCTGACGAATTCAAAGCCTCAAAGACAGTATTGATCGGCTTTGTGAAGTATGTGTAGCCAAATGGAATCGAGACAATCAGTCTATCATTATTTGGTATTGGCTGTGCGTAATTACTTGGTGGTGGTGATGAGTTCTCCATAATAAAAGAAAAAGTGTGATACTGCAATCTATCAGATTCCGGCTCAACTCTAACGAATTTGTTCTATGGATGGAATGCTTGTTGTTTTTGTAAATTTGTTGGGGTAGAACTACCTGTTTGTGTTTGTGTGTGCGGATGCTCGTTAATGCTTTTAATTGTAAACCTGAGCTCAATTTTGGATTGTCTTCTTTTAGTTCGAGCAACTGGAAAGAGAATTCGGCCTCTGTCTTATATTAGTTGAAAAAGGAAGGTAGATATATGAGTGATATGGAGGAACAATTCTTAGAACTTTTAAAGGAAGGAAATGCTTGCTAAACTGCTGAGAGACAAACGAAAAAAAGGAATAGAATGAGCTGAAACGAGAGAAAGCAAAATGGAAAGACCAAAATCAAAAGAGTTAGAATGACGAACGTTTGCTGAATGAAAAAGGAATGACTAGTAAATCTCTTCCTCTGTAACGATGAAAAGAGATAAACGGGATTGGTAAGCTGAAAAGAAGGAGTGTGTATAGCAGAAAAGGCGGTTTTGGGTATCAAGCCTTGCAAAATGAAAGTATGTTGAAGTCAGCTGTCTAACTGATACAGGATCAATGATAATAATGAATGCTAAGCCAAGTAAAAAACAGTTGTTTCAAGAGATCGAGTAAAAAGAAAAAAAAAAAAAAAAACGTAAATAAAGCCGGTGCAAATTAAATGGAGAAATATGAAAACGAAATAAATAATTATTCAATACTAAAAACGAAAATGAAATGAAACGAAATGAACAAAAACCAATTAACATAAATAAGAAATCAGGAGAAAGACCATCAGGTCCAAAGAAGAATAAGATCAAGTCTTTTTCATCATAATAGCATTGAGCCAAGGCCATTGAACTACTGAATAATAACTGGAGGATCGTCTCATCATGACCGGAAAGGAATATAACCCTGACTATTCTTAACAGCCTGCTTAGTATGTCCTATTATCCCTAAAAAAATGTAAAAACATTTCGGAGCTAGATTCGACATGTCCCATTTAGTAGTCCACATTTTTCATGCTCAATTCCCGTTCTTTCCCCTGGTAAACCGTTGAGCCTATTTACCTCTTTCTCCTTTGAGAAGTTAGCGGTTCGCGAAATAAATACTGGCATTTTCCCTCACAGCAGCCGAAATTTCGTACATGTCTCAATTAGGATTCCTAAAAACTTTTCCTCTATTCATACTCGCTGTTATGACGCAATTTTAGACGAAATTTTCAATGAGTTTTTGAGCCCTATGCATCCATTTAAATTCTTCGTCTCTCCTTAATGACATCTACCCATATTCCAATTGTTTTACTACTACAATATATCTAGCTTCATTTCCCTGAAAGGCATCGAACAAAAAATCAGCATGCTCTCTTTTTTCTGCCGCTTTTTTTACATCTAAATAGCTGCTGTCAGGAAAGCTCGTTACATATTCCAATTTCGGTGCTGCGTCGGCACTCGTACAAGTGACTGGAATGTGGTTTACGGGTGTACATTTCGATTTTTTGTTTTTGTTTTTCTCTGCGATTAACATTGGTTTTATCGGCCCGTCTATCGTCTGAAATCATCGCGTCTTGTGACATACAAGTGCATATTTTCACATGGCAAATGCCAACAAAAAAAAATGGTATCCGAATAGTCGCTCGGGGTAAATTTCTATCAAAGGATAAATTTCTATATTTTAGCCCCGCTTATTCACATGTTGAATAATACTTAAGAACGCATCTTCACATACTCGACCAAGTTCGGTACTGCATTATTTTGGTTTCACATCAACTTTTCTGTTTCCTACCCACAACACACATATTTGTTTCTCCTAGTTTTGTGTTTGCATTAGCATCTTCTTTATAGTAGCATCAAGAAACAAATTTGCCCTATATCTTACTTGTTTGATTGATCTACCTCTCCTTTTCATCCATTTGTTCTTCATTTCTGGGTTGAATTAGCGCCGAAACTCAGAATCGGGCAGTTAATATATTTCTCTGTGAAATATTAGTTTGAAGCATTGGCAAAAGCTCTTGATTATCATTAGTCAAGTTTCTTTCATCTGCTTTCCCATCTCCCTGTTGTTTGGAACGATCAGATTTATTCGTTACAACCTGCTTAGCAGTAGATCTGTCTTTTTTTTCATTTAATTCAAACGCACACATTCTATTTATCATCACACCTATTCGTTCGCATCGGGCATTTTCCACCTTACGGTTACATCCTATACCATAGAAGTTTCTAGAAGCCAATTACTCCAGCATATCAGAATGTCAACTGTTCCTAAGCACCGAAAATTTGCAAGAGGACGTCGTTCCGCACCCTCATCACCAGCATTAATTCCAATGCCTCTGTCACCTGCCCTTAAAGCAAGAAGAAGATCCTTATCAAGACCAATATATAGAAGAAGACGCTCATCTTCTAGCGCGCGATCCATACATCTTGATCCTCTATCTCTTCCAGAATCGGCATCGTTATCGTCGTTTTTCCTCGATGAGAGTCCCTTCGACGCGACAGAGATAAATTCGATTAAGGTCACTTTGGACAACACTTTGCCCGTTGACTATTTCAAGCAGGATCTTCTTTCGATTGCAAAGGCGTTGAATATCCCCAAATGGAGAAAAATCACTTCGGATCCAACCAGTTTGGAAAGGCTACATCTTGTCAGACTGTCCGGTGCACTCACAAATTGTATTTATAAGGTCACATACAAGAATTTCTATCCCTTGCTTTTGCGTATATACGGATCGAATGCCGGCGAGTTGATTGATCGTGAAAAGGAACTCCAGATATTGGCCAGGTTGTCTAGACAGAACATCGGACCAAAATTGTTAGGATGTTTTACCAATGGGCGTTTTGAGGAGTTTTTAAATAACTCAATTACTTTGACCAAAGACCAGATTCGCGATCGCAGGGTCAGCAGAATGATTGCTAGAAGAATGAAGCAATTGCATTATGGTGTTCCCCTTCTTCCGGATGAGATCGCCGAAGGTCCAAAGGTGTGGAATTTGATTGAGAAGTGGATTGGCTTGGTCGACAGAATTATGGCGAAGTGTAACCCTGAAGATCAAAAGAACTTCCTTATCGTCAACTGGTCCAAGCTCAAAGAGCTGATATATAAGTACAGGGAATGGTTGTGGTCAAGATATGGTGGATATGCCGGACTGAACTCTCACCTCCGTTTCTGTCATAACGACACCCAATACGGTAACTTGCTTTTTTACAACAAGTATGATCGGCTTCCCATGGATGAAGATGAAGATGATGAGCTCTCAGTAAGAAGTGGTTCGGTGCAAGGGTTGTCTGCAGCCTCAGAAATTGATAAGTCACATGCCAAGTCACATCATCTTGTGAAGCCAGTCGCAGAAACAGATTGTCTAGAAGATGATCTTACAAAGAAAACCAGTAAACTCAGCATTGGTGGTCAGAACTCTGAAGTTGTTCCGTTGGTGACAGATTTGAACTTCCAGTACGACAAGAGTCTAGTTGTGATCGATTTTGAGTACTCCGGTGCCAACATTCCTGCATATGACATCACAAATCATTTCTGTGAGTGGATGTATGATTACGCGGATCCGGAAACAAGTTATAAAACGAACGATGACAGGTATCCGACAAAGGAAGAAATAATCAATTTTTTGAACTCGTACGTCAAGTATGTTCCCGGTTCAGTTACCCCAGTGGGATATCTAAACCAATCAGCTTCTAGTGTTGGTCTTGGAAGCAAATCCTCATCAGTGATAAATCTCAAGGGTGATCACCTCCCTCCAAAAGTTGTCACCTTGTACAATGAAACCATTATGTGGAGATCGGCTTCAGCAATCTTTTGGGCTCTTTGGGGAATAATCAATGGTGGAAACAGTTTTGATACACCTTTGAAGAAGACACATACCTATACCGAACGTGGTCCAAGGGGTGAGAAGTACACAATAACGGTTGAGCCACAGAGTGCAGATTCTTCTCTTAGTGCATCTCCATCTTCTCATAGTTCACTGACTGATGAATCGATGCAAAATGCACTAACCGACAATGCGGATGACCAATTCGATCACTTGAAGTACGTTCTGGGAAAATGTGGTGTTGTAATAGGCGATTTCATCCAATTCGGTCTGATCAAAATAACAGATATTGATCCATCCATGCGCCAGTATGTGAAATATCTTGACACAAATTTCCTTCGTTCCAAGCATTAGAAGCATGAAGTTGAAGCAAAGCCTTTAGGAGACTATTCTTATATTTAGGGTGGAAAAAAGATGCATATAAACAATACTAGGAATGCTTCCTCCAATACAGTTTAATCGTTATTTACGCTTCACTTAAGCCTCTATCAATAAAATCGTATTAGTATACAAAGGTATCTTGTCATTCAAAGAAGTCATCTTCCTCTTCTTTGTCTGTGTTCTTCTTTCCTTCTTTTCTCTCCTCCCTGTTATTGTAATTATCCTTTCCATCTCTCTTCTTTCTGTAAACTCTCTTTCCTCCTCCATTATGACGAAGTCCCTCCTCTAAGCTTACTTGCAAGCTATTGCTTTTCAGCTGGGACGAAAACTCCGCCTTGTACTTCTCTCTAGTGTCCTCTGTCTTTTTCAACCCCTTCTTTTCCTTGTATGTCATCTTCTCGACATCTTCTGGATTGTTCTGCCTGTATAGAGAAACATACTTTTCAGTTTCTGGAAAGTTGAGCGTATATGCGAAATTCACTGCTTTACCGTGAACCTTTTTCTCCTGCTTCTTTATTTCCTCTTCAATCTTCTCCTTTTCTTCAGTATCTTTACTTTCTTCTGCCTTCTGCTTCAATTCCTTTAACACTTTCAGTTCGTGCTTGTAATGACGAGCAGCTTTCTTTCTCTCGAAAAATCGCACTTTATGATATCTTGAAATAAGCTTTCTCACCTTCTTGTTCTCCTCGACGTTCTCAAGTTCCCCTTCAAGCGTTTTGAGTGCTCTCTCATTCGCTATCACCAAATCCGATGGTAGATTGTCTCTTTTCAAGAGTCTTTTGATATCTCTTATCTTCTTCTTGATTTTTGAACTTCCTTTGTTGATAACTGACGACAGATCAACCCCTGCCGAAGCATTGTTGTTTCTTCTTCTAAAAGGCATCTTGTCTGGCACCTTAGATTTGTTATCAGACACACCTGGTTATGAATAAGATGGTATCTGACAGTATCAAAAAAGAACAAGTTACTGTGAAGAGAAATGGCATAGAAGAGGGATCTGAAAAATTTTTGTGAGGACTGAAATTTTATTGAGGCTGGCATCGTTCAGTATACTTGTATTTTTATCGTTGTATCACCATACTACTGCAATATTAATCTATAAATCTACTACATTCTACTAAACAGCTAACCAAACTATGGCTATATTCGGCATACTTCACCCTTCACTGGCCCTGGTGTTCAGTTATTTCATGTATTTTTCCACCTTCAAAGTCACCGCCCATCGCAGTTAATTTCACTTTTCCATCTACGATGTTTACCTTGTAACCACAATCTTCCAACATCCTGTGACTCTTTTCATCAATTTTTGCCCCTTTGACCTCTAGATTGGCAATGAAATCTTGATTTCCACGATTTCTGTCCAATAGTGCCCTGATGCAGAGAATTGCTCTTTCCCTGATAAATGGTTCTTCGAGGTCTAAATTTGAACTGTCAAGCACTAATTCAAGACAGTGTTGTTTTCTCACCTGTTCCTGATTGGCATGATTCCCGCTTACCAAATAACTGATTATCTCAATGATGATTCCTTTAATGCCAGCTTTGTTCTCGCCGTCAAAATTGGTCCTAGCTTCATCGAAATTTCCTTTTTTAGGTCTCCGACATATGATTTTGAAGAGATCAAGAACAGTATCTAGGAAATGGTATGAATTCATCTGTTTCACCACAAATGGAAACTTCATAAGGCTGGAAATGCTGTCCAGCGTAGAAGCAAGTCGTCTTTCGTATTGCTTAAGTATTTGTTCTAACCCTCCGCTTTCGTTTTCGATACTCTTAAGTAAACTTTTGGTATATTCCATGAGCCATGAGCTTACACTTCTAAGTTCATCTTCAGTCCACCCCTCCTCTTTTCCTTCAGAAAGTATCTGTGTCATCCTCAAAAGCTCGAGTAAGGGATCTGGTCTGCTTTCTTCATTAAGTTTTTCAACCAAATTCAAGCATCTGGCATTGGTTATCACTTTCAAGAATACATGAAGCCCAAGAAGAGTGAATGCGCTTGCATCTGGAAGTTCATCTTGATCTGTTTCCTTTTCCTTCCACCCATATTCATATGATAGTGCCCTGTAAGATGTGGTGAATTGCTTAAAGCTCTCGTAATAAATGCTGATCCAGTTAGTCGTGAATTCATCAGAAGTTTCACACTTTGCTATAAGTGTGAGTAAGCCCATCCAAAGTTCCTCTTGATCCTTGGAATTGTGTATGGGAATTTGTGATATTGTCTTTATCCCTTCAGTTATTTGTAAGCTCTCTCCTTCATTTATGTCTTTTCCATCTGTCGAAATTTGTGCCTGTGCAGTTTTGGCATTGCAAAGGCATTGAAGACATGAAGTGATTGTTCTCAATACTATCTGCCTGTTACTCTGGTCAATATGCCGGGATCCACCAGTAATAAGTTGCCAAATTAGATGCTCAATTTCATCCATTTTCATTGTTTCATTACGAATGATGTCTGGGATCAAATTTCTAAAGAGTATAACAACACCTCGGAGAACACGCAACTTGGGTACATTTAATCCTCCATTTTCATTTATTATATTGTGTGTTGCCAACGCTATTATTTTACTAATTTGCGTAATCAACGACTTGTTTTTAGCCTGTTGCACACGGTTGTTTTCATTACTCGCACTGTTTTGAATCCATGAGCTTAAATGCTGGAGATACACTGAAATATCTAATTGCTCATCACTTTTGAGCAGATCTTGACATCTAATCAATACATCCAAAAGCGAGCATTGATCTAGATTCATTCCAATTGATTTTCGGTGATGTTTGCAATAGTTCAATAAGGTTTAATATAGTATAGATGCATACATTATTGATTACTGTACCTGTCGTATCTCAGTATATCCCAAAAAAAATGGATAAATTTTCTTCAGCTGGATCTTTCTCGGTTAAGTCAATACAAGGTGTAGATTACTCGGGTGATAACGTAAAGATTTTATCACATGTAAATGTTTTATAAACTACATATTCCTGTTCTACATATTCCTATTCTAAGTACTCTGTTAGTTCTAAATTAGTATTTTTTGTAACGTTGCCACCTGAATTATAAATCGCCCTAATCCTCATCTTCCTGCACCGCAAAAGAATCCTTAAACTTCTTTGCATCGTTTTTGGAAGGAGCAGGATCAACATCCATATTACCATCGGCAGCATCGCCTTCTTCTTCTTCTTCTTCTTCTTCCTCATCTTCTCCCAAAAGTAGCGTATCGTGATTCTTTCCAACTTTCTCTGTGTGTTCCTCCTTTGGCCTCGAGATCATTAAATAATCGTGAAGATATCCATTTTTGGTACTTGCTCCGACAACATCTTTGGCAACCCGGTTCAAGAACCGCTGTATTGCCCTAGAACCACTTGAAAACAAATGCTTGTTCTTTGATATGTACTTTCCGTGGCTGGTGAATAGACTCGATATCCATAAAAGATTGAACTCTATGTGCTGGCTTTCCATGGCGATTGATCCGATAAATTCAATCAATCTTGGAAGATACACCACCGGAAGATCTCTAGAAACAAGAGCTATGTCCTTGGCTGGAACTCCTTCGTACACCTTCTGAATGAGATAGGTCTCGTTTAATCTGAATGCCATCACTATAGAGTCAAGATACTGCTGATCATTTAGACATGCAATGGTGTTTTCTGGCGTAACATCAACGTCCAAATCGTAAGGATCAAACACCTGTGTATCATCCACACTATATATGAGAAGTCCCTCCGTTGATGCAACTGCAAAAGCGCTAGCCGTTGGAGAAAATATGATACTGGCTACTCTAATTTCGGGACGAGAAGATCTCTCAGATATATCACCTCTTTTAGATCCAGGCAACACGTTATCTGCTCTTGTACGTTCATCCACATCAGAAAGCTCTCCGTCATCATCAATCAGATCAAGTGCTCCACCCTCCGCCATCCGTTTCGAATTCAAAAACTGCTGTGTTCCATTTAATTGCATATTTAGCGACACTGTGAACCTTCTGAGAAGAACCTCATTGGGCAAATCGTAAAGACAAATGCTGTTGTTGTTTCCCGCTGCAACCAAGGTCAAGCCATCAAAGCTATAGGCTATAGTAGAGAAGCACTTTCCCCTTGCCGAGTGCTGACTGGTAAATGGATCCTCAGCGTATCTTCCCTGAAGAATGTCCTTTTTACCGTCAATCTCTCTTAGTTGTTTACCCGTCTCAACATCCCAAAACACGATTTTACCATCCAAAGTTGAGGCAGCGACTTCCTTCGAATCTGGACGCATTGCAAGCGAAAGAACTTCCGTGGTTGTATCTAGTGGTTCGCTTGTCTGTGTTCGGCTAAAGATGTCCCAAATACGAATTGTCTTATCCCAAGATGAACTTGCGAGCAAAGCTTTTCCCTCAGTTCCAAATGAAAGACATGAAACTGGTCCCTCATGGCCTGCAAGCTGGTCTAAAAGCTGTCCTGTACGAACTGACCAAACGTGGATTGCGAAATCATCAAGTGATCCTGCAGCTACAACTTCTCCGCTTGAATCAACTGCAACACTTGAAAACTGGATTCTCTCTGTTGAGGTGAATGTTCTAAAGTTTCTGTACCGTATTAGATCCCATGCCCGGACCGTTCCATCCAAAGAAGATGAAAATAAAACCTGACCATGCCGGGCAAAGGCAAGATCCGTAACGGCAGAGGTATGCTCCTCAAAAGTGGCAAGACAAAATCCAGAAGTCACATCCCATATTTTGATCTTTCCATCATCCGCTGCAGTAACAAGCCTGGATCCATCAGGAGAATAAACAACGCTATTCATGGAGTCAAAGTGACCCTGCTGACGTAAAATGTATGATTCTGATTGCCATTCGTAAACAAGCAACTGGCCTAACTTCTTTGATCCAAACGCTATCCACTCACCTGTTTCGTTTATTGAGACTGTATTCACTGCATTTGTACCCATTGATAGCTGCTGGATCATCGTGAAGTCTGGAAGCTCGTACAATCTGAATTCACCATTTCCAAATCCTACCACCAAAAGATTTGACTCTGGGTGAAAAGCCGCACTTTTCACGTTTGCGTCGGCATAAAAGAAGTTCTTGGCGGCTATCCTCCAACTCATGTGCTTTTCTTCTTCGGGAAGATCCTCTTCTTCCTCCCTTTCCTTGTACTCCCACCTGAAAAGTGCTCCATCCTTCGATATCGTATATATATGCTCCTGTGTTTTGTTGAAAAAAGCCCCCATCACATGATCTCTGTGGCCTGCAAACGTCATTTTGACATCCTTCTCACTCGAGTGCAACGAGAAAAGACGAGCAGTGAGGTCTTTACTTGTAGAAAGAATAAATCTCGAGTCTCTAGACCAGGATATGGATGTAATCTCACTATAATGACCAGCATACACTCTATGACGAACAAATGGGGCAAACTGGCGGTCCTCTGTAACATCAGGAGTCTTCCAAACCTGGATGAATCTTCCCACAGCAATGGCAAAGTTTTTACCGTCTGGTGAAAACTTGATGTCTCTAACTTTATCCTTGAAGTTAAAATGATGAAGCACGGTTCTTGCTCTAAAGTTCACTAATATGGCACGGCCATCCTCGTCAACGGAAATAAGTAAATTTCCTTGTTTATTCAATGCAATGCATGCAATGTTCTTTCTGTGTTCATAGTTCAGTGTATATGATGTATTCCGTATAAGATCAAATACAGAAACACGATTTCCCACTGGAGAAAGCAAAGTGGAGCCATCAGCGGTGAAAAAAAGGTTTCCTTGTCTATAAACAGTTCCCAAAAGGTTCGAGAACTGAAAGTCTGACCTCATTATTTGTGTCTAGTGAAATTTCTAACAAGCGGAGTGTGTTTGATATATTTTCAGTGGTGTTCTATCGCTAAAGATGTCAAGATCTGATAAAGGAGCCCGAAAAGATGGGTGCTGAAATTTTTCACATCAACAATTTTTTTTTTTTATTGGGGAAAAAATTTCTTAGTCAGTTCCATTTCCCGCAAGTCCGAACCTGAACCATGAACTGCATCGATCCTTTCAAGAGTACATTGCAATTTTCTAGACGTTATAATACGGCAATTCTACTTTTTAACCAATACGTTGTCTGAGGGTTTCATTTGCATTTGTATATAATCAGGCATGACAGAACGTAAGGGGCATTTTTCAAGCCGAGTGCTGAACATGAAGTTCATGCGTACTGCAGAAAAAAAAGAGGGTTTAAAACTGGAAGAGGAGCAGAAGAAACGCCTGAAAGACTTAAGTGAGTGGAAACTGGAAGGATCTGAAGAACTTATTGACCGGATCAAGAAGAGACAGCCAAAAGTGACAATTCTTAGTTATACGGCCATACATTCATTGGAAAACAGAGGTGGCGTATCTGGGAAAAGAACGTTTACCAATGAAGGAGATAAAGCACAGGAAATAGATTCAGCAAAGGGCGAAAAAATGTCTGAAAATGAAGGGGATGACCCTATGGAAGAGAAATCGACTGAATTACAAGAAAATTTCCATAATGAAAGCATAGGATATAAAGATGGTCCAAACAGTGCAAAGAACTTGTTAGAGCTTTGGGCTGCCAAAAACAAGAAGAAGACCCAGCGTGGGGTAAGGAAGCCACGAAAATGATTCAATAGTCTAAATTATTATTGATCTTCTTTTCTATATACTAGCAATGTACAATAGCAAATATTATTTGACTTTGATGTCTGTAGCCTGATATCATCATTATTTCCCTTATTTACCACTCTGTTCCACTTTTCTTTATCCACCATTCTATTTTATTTCTCCACATTCAAAACCATTTTTCCGTACTTTCACTTCTTCTTACCCTTTTTTTTCTTTCCCTTTTCATCCTTAGTTTCTCTTTGCACCAAGTTGCCACTCACTAATGCGTCTCTTGCACATTCGTTTATATGCCTAAACCTAACTGGGCCTATGTGAACACCTCCAAACCATCTTGCCACAACTACATAAACATCCCATGCATCCATTAGGTTTAGTAAATGAAGCAGTCTACTTCCTGATGCTGCCTCCCCATCATCTTCATAATCTTCAAAGATGACATCCGAGTTCTCTTTTTTTATACGGTATGCCCGCATCAAGTGATTGGCCTTCTGGATCTTTCTATCACCCAAAAGCTTGTTGAGCTTTCGGTTGACGTCATCAACTGAGTGAACTCTGGTGGCAAAGCCCACAAATGTCGATTTTCTGTCCTTGATAACCTCGGATATGGACCAGTCTGCAAGATAATCCTCTTCCTGTTCTTTTCCTGGTTTTTTATTACTGCTTGTATCGCTTTTCTTTGTAGTCTGTGCGTGTGCCTTTTCTGCATTCTCGTTATATTTATAATCAGTATATTCTGCTGCCTTAGAAGGTGCAGTTTCTATCTTTAACTTGTTAATGTCGGCTGTTAAATCATCATCCACCGTATAATGCTCTTCTGTATCTGTCGTATTCCAATGATCTTTGTCATCCTTTTCCTCCTCACCACCTTCATCATATAATATGCCTTCCAACTCGGTAAAAAAGTCAAATACTACCACACAGTTCTTTTGAAATACAGAATCCAGCACCTCTTGGAAAAGTTTCATAAGATAACTTTCATCGTATCCTTGTTTCCTCTGTTCGCATTTGACACTTATAATTTCTGGCTTCCCGTTTGGGTAATCGCTGGGAAATGACATTTCAAACGCTATATGTTCATATTGCGGAACTTTAAGCTTGTATCGTAATGGTGACTCTTCCTCTATGCATTCAGGATATATGGCCTTAATTGCACAGATCTCGTCATTCAACTCTTCCAATGCCATTTTTCACTCAACTCTCTGCTTTTTCCCCCTTTATTTTCTGTGCTTGCCTATTTGTTCAAATATTTCGGCTGTGTATAAAGAATTGATCTCGTAGTTGAAGCCGTGTTCGCACTCCCCACACGGATTTTTCACGGGTAAAATATATATCCTTTCTACCCTCTATTCCGCATATTTATTTTCCTTTTCATTGATTGTTTTCTTTCACTTCTGGCTAAAACTGTACACTTTCTTCATATATAACTTGTGCATTGGTCCGATTGACATTCGAAATGGCTGATTTGGCTGCTCTCAGAGAATCTGGAAAGAATGCCTTTAAAAATAAGTCGTATGATGAGGCCGTCAAGATATATTCTGAAGCATTGAAATTGGATAAGGATAGTCCAATCTGGTATTCGAATAGAGCAATGGCGTATACAAAACTGGAAAAATGGAATCAATCACTTACTGATTGTAATAGGGGTCTTTCGTTACATCCAAAGGGGAAAATCATGGTTAAGTTGCTATGGAGAAAAGGTGTTTCTCTCATAAATCTTTCACAATTCGAGGAAGCAAAGCAAAGTTTAATGCAGGCTAAATTAATGGATCCAGATAACTCCGCTATAACGAAATCTATAAGAACACTGCAAGCCAGAGAAAACGATTTGATAAAAATCGAAATTCAAGAAGTGGATCATTTGCCTGGAGACCTATTGAAATTTGAAAAAAATGCATCATCTTCAAGCGGAAAGATACCTTCAGATGATAGTCTTGAAAAGGAACTTTGTAAAATTGATGGAGTTACTGTCCCTTCAGTTAAAAGGATAAAGCCAATTGAGTCAAGACCATCTAGTTCAGAACAGAAAAAGAAGAATGATCCTTTCACAGATACAGCAATGTACCCACCTCAACCTTCTGTGTACTTCCTATCCACGCTAAAGACGAAATTCACGGATGAAAATAAGCATACATATTATTTATACATACTCCATCTTGATTCAAGCATATATGGTAGTATATACAAGATTGCTGGAGTGGATTCCGGTTTTCTTCAACTTTATGTGGATGCTGCATTGTGGTACTTCAAAACCTCAAACGATGGTTTGTACAATAAAAAGATTGCAGATACTATTAGAACATTTACTTCCCTTCCAAGATTCATGCTTTCTTCGATGTATATATCGTCTGATAAGTCGAGGCAGCTTTTGGATGAAATACAAAGCAAGGCTGGGTCGGATCTACACTCGTTGTGGTGATTAAAGATGTTATTGCATATTTCATTTATATTAGCTAATGCAATACTATAGGATAGCTTTTCTAGATATCTTTTGTGAATGAAATATAATTTTTCAAGCCTTGGTTTTCTCCATCATCTTCAAGTGGTTGGAGAAGTGAAACGGCGAATTCTGGAACTAATGAATCAAAGTCCACATTAAAGGCTTTAACAGCAATGTATGGCACTATCACCACACCTATGATAATCATGTTGATCAGAGCAAAGACAACAAAGTACGAGATTGTTGTTCTTTCTCTTATCCTGCGCTTGTTTCTTGAATAAACTGGCTTGCCAATAATCCCTTCGTGTTTGAGCCAGAGCAATAGGAATGAATGCAACTTGTTCATGTAAGGAATGAAAAGCAATGGGAACTGGATTAGAAGGAGAATGTGTGAGACCAAGAAATCGCATGCAAACAGTGACAGTTCAATAGTTTTACAGCCAAATTCTCTCAATGGCTGAGTGAGGATATGCCAACCCAATCCTGAGTTGAACCATGTGCCAGTCCACCATGATTTATTTGCACTATCTGCTTTGAATTCTCTGTTTAAAATTATTATCAACGCCTTGAAAGTTAGGGTCTCGATCGAACAGCATGCGCATATTCCCAAAAGTGTCCTTGAGATGTCCCAATTCTGACAGAGAAACAAGAAATCAAGGAAGAGGAGGTAATTGGCCACAGATACGAAGTGTGTGATATTTGCCATGAGAGCTGCAACCTTTGTAGTGCAGCAGGAAAGAACCGGCCCTGTGATCAAAGACACTATAAAAAAGAGAAGAAGAATACCCATGTTGAGAATAATTGGACCAAATGATATGACTACCAATCTGAGTATCGAATTTGCTGGTGATGCAGATATAGTTCCATTCTGAGCATTAGAAAATATGAAGGCAGCGCATATGAACAACGTCACAAGCAATGTTGGAACCAATTGAGTGAAAATTAGTCCCAAGAAAGACGGCTTTTTGTTTTGATTGAAATTCTGCTCGTTTTGCATTTTCTTATGTCTTCTATTCTTGGAACCAGTGCTTTGCATTCTCAGGTCCCTGATATGTGTTATCCAGGATTCAGAACTGAATAAAATATTTCCACCAGTAAGCCATTGTAAGAATCGGCGATAATCGATAAAAAACTCGCTGAAGCTGAATTGCTCTGGGTTGAACCAGAATGGTGACAGAAGCAAGGACAAAACAGTACACCAGAAATAGAGGAGACTGATCTTCCACATCACGATGGAAGTGTATAAAAGCATCAAAGTTAAGCTGGCTGCAAGATAGAAGCTCTCGTGAGAAAATCTTGCGTAAAGCTTATAGAAAGGCATTCTTATTGTAGAAAACCCTCTACCGGTTGCAATATACTTTGCACCACCAAGAGAGAAATCATTTACAAGAGACTTGGAATATACTCTGCAGACAAACACCTCGAACATTGGAGATAATGAGATGAAGTGACGTCCAATTCTGGAGCAGCATTTCCACACACCACGTTCCATGAGTTCCTGGATGCAAAGTGGGAGAAATGAGATTCCGAAGACAATGAAAATTGAAAGGACACATCTTTGGACCCAATCAATAACTGGAATCAAGTTGTGGCAGCCAGGTGGTTTGCGTTTGTCTGTGAAAGGAACATCCTTGTTATAACTGCAGATTACAGTGCTCTCAGTCAATGTTGCAAGATTGATGCAGAATAGCATAAATAGTTTCAACGATAGCATAATAAAGACGTTGTTCATGTGGAATCCAGGATGTGCATAGTAGAAAGATAGGAATCTATCTAGTTTCATTTGGGTCCCAAGATAGAAATATTCCCTCGAAAGCATTTGCTCACTCATACCTGAGCCAATCTTAGTGGTAAAGTTGAGAATTGAACTAAATCCCAAGTCTCTCCCTTTCCCGCATTGTAGGTATTCGCAATGTTTGATTTGACCTGATCTAAGAAGGGCGTTAATTCCAGCATATATGTCTTCATTCAAGTGGAGTCCTTTCTGAGATTTTGAGTATCCTCCCCGTGTCGTCATGAAGACTGTATTCAAAAGATCTGGATGTCCATAATGCAACTTTCCTCCCACAAATGCCATAGTTCTTGCTGAAAGTGTACCAAAAGTCTGCTCTTTTCCCGCTGCAACGTCACCAAGAACACCAACATTTTCGGAAAAGATGTATTCTCTAGTTCCAACTATGGCAACAGGTGTTGGAACAGGACCATAAACATCGGCAGGAACCTTGACTTCTTCAAACTCCATAAGTAAATTTCTGATCTTTAGGCATTCTTCAAGATAGTTGTCTTGGTTTGCGTCAATTAACTGGCAATATTCACCCCTGCAAAAGATAATGGTGTGATTCTGATTATCTGATTTGCCATCACCCAAGATAGGGTTGCCTGATAAGCGAATCCGATACTTTGGCTTTCTCTTTCCGTTTGCAAGAACGTCCGAAAATCCGTCAATAAGAGCCGAATAATACGTTTTTTCCTTTGTCTCTGGATCTATAACAATCTCTAGATAACTGATTTGGAGCTCTGGATATGTTCTCAAAAGAAGTTCCTTTGCTTCTTCTTGTTCCTCATCGAAGTCACACATTTTTTGAAGAGAAGTGACTATTCTAAATTTGCGCTCGGCCAAAACGTTTGCCTCCTCTGACTTCTTTTGGTTTGAGCACTCGCTTGGATCGCCACTTTCGGTTGTGTACAAGAGTTTAAGGGCTCTTGAATAATTCATGAATCCTGATATAGTCCTAAATAGAGTCTGACTGCGAAGAGAAGCCCAAATCCTGGTTCGAAGAATATACTCTGGAGTTGCTGTCTTAAATCCAACTGCATAATAAGGCAGATCACCAGAATCCATGTCTGACTGTTCGTGAATCTTCTTTTCTCTTCTTTCCTTTTTCTCTGCAGCCAATAGCTTTGTATCTCTCACAAAATTATGCCACTCGTCTGGATACAATTGCTTCAAGTATTCTAGTAGGGTAAGATTGCTATGCTCACTCTCCTTTCTCACAATTTCATGCAAGGAGAGCGTGATCTTTTCCGCATAGTGAGGAATGAGAACTGAGAAGGATGGCATTTCATTGACAGATGGCGCTTTTGGCATTGGGGTGGACATTGAATGGGCAAAAAACGAAAGTCGGCGGCTGGCCTCACAATCCGGACTTATAGTGATATCTCCTCCAAAGCCAAGATTGTCATTATCTTCTGTTTCGATGAAGTAAAGTGGCTCGGTTATGATTTTTTCTCCTTTTTCATTTGTTGCAAATTGATAGATAAGATGTTCAAGGTGATCGATGGAGATTAAATGCTCCCGGTAAAGAGAGATAATGATTGAATTCCAAATCTTGGATATAATTGCGTTCTTTGTCACTGTTGAAGCATCGACCATAACAGAAGGGCTGATGATCTTTGATCCAATCCGTTTAGGCAAGAGTACAAACATGTTTTTCCATGGAGTCCATATTGAAACACCGCAATAAAAAGCTCTGCAAATCGAGAATGCTGTGTTCCAGATGATGAACCAGAGATATGTATCAAGGAAAAAAAGTGTCATACTCGTGGCAAAAAGCAGCACCATTAAGATTATTGGCTGTCTACTGCAGAGAAACGAACCAAAGTATTGCTCTCCGATGCAGTGGTCAATCTTAATTAAGCTGAGCTCCCTGATCGGATCTTTCAAACTCAAAGTTAAAAAGAAATAGGACTCTAAAAACTTTGAGGTAAAGACTCCTATCCAGAGACCGTATGATGCAAGAATTCTCTTACCTTGAAGTTGGCAGATAGAGTTCGTGAAGTAAATGTTTGGAAGGAACTTTCTTCTTTGGGATTTGAATGGATTAAATGTGAGCATTGAAAGTGGCACAATAGAGCAATAGCAAACGGTGAAGATGGAAATAATGAATTGAATCATGGAGATTGTGAGTGTTGATCTGCTCGACTTTGAAATTCCAAAGAACACAAGAATGTAGATGGTAGGAGCCGTATTGATAATGAATAGAAGTAGGGTAAATGAAATTCTTGAAAACATAGGAATTGCTCCCGGCCATCTTCTTGGAACTATAACAAGTTCATATGCCAAAGAAATCAAGTTAACAAATGAAACGATTGAGCCTGCCAAAGAAAGAAGTGAGAATGTGACAGAAAGGTTAGGCTGGTTGTTGACGCTCACATCATAATCCGGTGTATATAATGGTTTGCAATTGAAACATGTGTAGTACCAGAACATCCCGATGTGAATATTCCAAATTCGATTGAAATCGATTATGGCATGATACCAGGATCTGTATTCGTAATAGGTTTTACGGATCGACTTCTTCCACTCAATCTGATCTAAATAAAGGAATCTAGCCTGGGCTGGAATTTCGAATAGCCTTTGCTTAGATTTCAATTGGATTTTTTCCAAGCAGTCTTTGAACCAAAAAGTCTGGTTGATGTCATCATAGCCAATGATTTTAGCATGATCTCTGTCTCTGAGAACATATGAGTCTCCTTTCTTCTCGTATAGTTCATCACGGTAAAACGTATAAATTGGGGTTATAGCATGGTCCAAGAAGCTTGTAGCTAAAGGACTGACATTGGACGAAAAATCCAGAGAGTAAAAAATGTCGATGCAGCATTTAAAAAGAAAGCACACGCATTCGGGCATAAATCTGACCACGTTGGCTTCACCCCAAATCATAAGGTAAATGGCCAGTTGAACAACTCTATCTTCGGTTGAAAGTTGCTTCATACTTTCTGCCCAGTTATTTTGAGATTTTGGAAGTGGGAACTCCTTTTCTACTTTTTTGAATGATAGTTTCTCCTTCTCCTGTCCTGCTGCACTGATATAGTCGGCAATATCCATTTGGGCCCCAAAATACCATTTCTTGTAATTGGAATTCTCACCACCTATGTAATCTGCATGTAGAGTCTTTAAAGCCTGGCTTGGTCCCATTCTGGATGCTCTTGAATCAAGAAGTCTCATAAAGTAGTCGTACATGTTGCGTGCGTTGTCGTATTGGAAGCCAAATAGCTTCGAGAGCTTAACGAAAATGAATTGGATTCTGTCACGTGTTATTGGGATCTCTTTATTGGAACTCCATGAGGGATATGGGTCATAATAATCGTCGTAAAGATCGGCAACTCCTCTTTGAGCAAAAGACTGTTGCCCATGTGTATCTAACTCCTCAACAAATTGCTTAATTCCGAAAACTTCATCTTCCTCATCTGCATCATTTAACCTTCCTGTATTAATAAAGGGGGTTCGAAATTCACTGAATGGTGGCGCAACACGCTCACTCAATGCTGAGTTAGATAAAATTCCCATGGAAATTTGGGAAGTTGTTGGTGATGCTGAAAATACATGTTAGTATATGAAATTGCCTTTAATTTGCAACTAATGTAGTGATGATGTTTCAACTTACCATTTATTCGTTTGGGGGGTACGGTTGGCATCCTTGTAAAAAGCTCCTAATATGGATTCAACTTTATTCAAATATTGTGGTGGTAGCAAGGAAGTATTGAAACTATATGTGAACTTAAAGAAGGATGCAATACACAAAATGCTAACTCTTAATCCTTTAAATCCATCCGCGCTGCAACTTCCTTTTTTGTAATAAGCACTTTTCAGGACAAAAGAAACAAATTATTCGGGCCGATCGACTTGGACTGTTGGCATCTAAAAAGTTCCCATAGGCAAGGAGGAAAGGGCAGGCTACAAAATTTCGAATCAACAAAAAAAAAAAAAAAAAAAAAGACTTATGTGAAGCGGTGACGTGTGAGGTCCACCTGAAGTAAACTTACAGAGCTAACTTTTCGTTACGATTCACTTCCACTGCCACTAAAGTCGAATTGGTTAGCCTGCCAGTTGATTTTATTTTATTGGGTGTAATAAGAGTTAGCATAGAAGCCATCCGCATAAGAATTGTTTTTGGAGAAAGACAAAATGGGCTTTGAAACATCTCTGTATACGGTTGAGGCCGTGATTCTTTTGGATAACACTGGAAAAAGACTATTTGCAAAGTATTACAAGGCACCACATGAAAATGCTGTTGAGGAATTGATTGTATCAAAAAGCAGGCAGCTACAGTTTGAGAAGATGCTATTCTCAAAGACATATAAACAGAATAGTGATGTTTTACTAGCTGACAATCACACAATCGTTTACAAGGAATTTACAGAGTCCATATTGTACGTCGTCGGATCACTATCGGAAAATGAGGTTTTGCTATACAATGTTTTACAAGGACTTACGGGGGCATTTGAGATCTTGCTGAATGAGGTTGATAAGAGAGCAATTCTAGAAAATTATGATCTTGTGGCTTTGGGTATAGATGAAACTATTGATGACGGTGTCGTTTTAGAAACAGACCCATCTGCAATTGCTGCAAGAGTGACATCCGCTCCATCAGAAGATGCTACTGATATTAAGATAGATCTCTCTGAGCGTGGTCTTATGAATGTGTTCAACTTCGCTAAAAAGAACATAACAGAGAGATTGCAACAAGGGTTCTAAGGGGAAGAATACTTGGTAATATATAGTTGAGAATAGTTAAAAACATTTAATACATCTAGGATGATCCAATTACACATACTTTCTTACAAGGTGGGGAAAAGCGTATATTTGAAAGCAATCATCTTTTTGGCCTTACATACATCTCTGAGTCTATCTATGTATTCAGATAATAACATGCCCATCATTTTCTTCTTCTTCCTTTTTTTGGCTTGCTTCCTTTTCCTCCTTTATTCTTCTTAACTTCTGCTCCTCCTGTTGTAAGTCTATATCTATTTCCAGTCATTGACATCAAATAATCCTGGGGGTTAATTTTTTCGATTATTGAATCCTTGTCAAACCAATCGACACCCTTCTTTTTCAAAGTTCGACTCTCCTTCTTGAAGAAATCGATTGCTGCACTTAAAGTCTTTCCCTTCTTGTTTGTTCCAGATTGAACCTTGACTTTGTATAGATATTTATTTAATGCCCCCCATGGCATGAAGACAACAATGCAGTCTGTTATGTTGTCGTCTTTACCTGGTTTGTTTAAAAGGCCGAATAACTCGCTGTAGTAAACCTTCTTAACATCAGTAGTGGTATCTTCTCTGCTTTCAGAAATGGCATTCTCAATTTCCTCCAGCAAGTGCTGCAATTGATTAATCTGTTGCTGCTTCTTCTTCTCCTTCCTCATCGATGCTTCTACTATTTTCTGTTCTCGAGAATCCACCTTACTTTCTCCATTTACATCAGAACCAATTTGCTCTCCGTCATTATCATTCTGGTTTAACGTTCCTAGTGCTGCCATCCTCAATCTTCTCTCTTCGTCGTCCTGATCTTTGTATTTTCGCTTAATTTTCTTCAACTTGTTCTTTTTACCTCTCGAAAGTTTAGTAGTATAATCTTTTGAGTTTTGCAGCACATCCTCTTTTGTCTCGTCGTCATCATTATCGTCCTCATTCTTTTCTGAATCTGCATCCTCTTCATTATCCTTGGCTTTTTTACTCTTCAAAGTCAATTTCTCAAGTAACGCTGCTAACTCCTTCATCTTCATGTTTTTACCCTCGTACCTCTCAGCGTATTCAAATCCTATGTCCTTGTTCCGATTAAGCATATATTCGATGTGTCTAGCTTTAGTCTTCTCATCTGGAAGCCATAGTAATCCAATTCCCATGACCAATTGACTTGGTGGTAAGAAATTCTTATCGCCTTTAATGTTAAGAAGGCCAGGAGGTAGCAATGAACCATCATAATCTTTCTTGGAAACAGCATCACCTTTGACAAACCATGGGCTTGGACTCATCTTGCTGTCCCAGGCTTTACTTGTGGTTAAGCAGTATATCCCTGCCTGAACAAATGTTGAAGGTGGGATTTCTTTGTTCTTATATGGATTCTTAATCACAACCTTAAGAGACTTGTCAACGTCACTTGACACCAAATAATCGGTGTTGTTGTCAAGATATCTATAGTATATCGAGTCTATTTGAATATCATCCTTTCCTGCAATGCATAAATAGCCATCGCTTGAAATAAACCAGAAATACTTTTCAAACCAGAACTTCGGACGTATTTTACGAATATCCACTGTATTTTTAGATTCGTTTTCCAGCCGTTTCATATCTCTGTGGATCTTCATCTCACTGTTCTTGATAGCAATTGCAGCATTCTCTTTCGTCTTTTCCTGTTTTTCCTGTGCATTTTTCTTCGCATCAAAATAACGTGTAGAATTTGCAAAAGCCGATTCCCTTATATCAATGGAGACGCTAATTATGTTACTTTTTTTATCTTCCGTCTCATCATCATCATCATCATCATCATCATCACTATCACTATCACTATCAGAGTCGCTTTCATCCTCGTTTTCATCATCTACAACTTCTTGTTCATCCGGAAGTAAAACTGTGAACTCATGCTTTAAAAGATTCAAGGATTTAATCATTTTAGCTGTTGGATTACCTCGTCTTCTTTCCACCTCAATCAATTTATCGATGTTTTGCCAATCCATCTGTTGATCAAGAAGGGCCTGTATACTTGATCTACAGTCCTCAATTTCACTACTATGCAAAGTGATTAGGTAACCTTTTTTTCGATTTAGTTCTTGAACAGCATCTAATTTTGCTAGTTTCTTTTCGTTCTCTTCCTTCACAAGTTGCAGTCTTTTAGCAGCAGCAGCCTTTTGCTGTTGTCTACTTAGGGATGCCTTCGAAAGCTCTATCATTGTAAAGAAAGTATCAACAGTTTTGTTGTATCCATCCACGACATCAACTTTCGAATCTTCATTCTCCTTATGAACTGGTTCAAATGGATGAAATTCTTCGTACGTATATTTCAAATTCTCACTTGATTCCTTCTTCGTATTATCAAAAAGTGGATTTATTTTCCGTAGTATCCATCCTTGCACTTTGCCTGGAGGAGTTTGTAAAAGAGATTTAAATGTATTTTCACTTTCTTGCAGTGAAGTGACTACTTTTTCGACTAAAGAATTGTCTTCCAACATGTTTAAGCAACTCTGTGAGGGAGTAACACCATTATCCAACAATGAACGCTGAATCAAATCAGAGGAAAGATATGGTGCATGCATGAAGCATAGCTTGTTGACCGAAAATATTCTTCCCTTCTTCTTCTTTTTCTTCCCGGATGTTTCACGGTTTTTGTTTTGTTCTTCACGTTGTTGCATTTCCTTAATCCAGCCAACCACAAGACCTTTATCATATGTAACAAATTCACGAATTTTCATATTTTCATCTTCAAAAAGTGTAGAGTCAAACGATGGATATGTTTGTCCTATTGAATAGTTAAAAGCGTCTGGATCGGATGCTTTCATCTTATTCTCCACAACTCTAAATAATGAAATGATCTGGCGGTTTGAGTCCAACAAAATGATGTTACCGGCGCTAAAGAATTCGAGGACTAAATAATACATTCCATCACTAAACTCCAAAACAACCACTCTATCATCACCAATTTGTTCGACATGTGTGAGTCTTTTCGACTTTAAATGCTTTCTGAGCTTTGTGCAAAAGCTTGTTGGTTGAGGAAGCACTGGCTTCTGATAATCGGTAATGTAAAGTTTGAACCCGGATTCAACAGCCACATTCACTTTTGAGTCTGGCTGGGCAAATTTAAAAAGAAACGATCTATTATTGGAACTAAGACTATAAACATTGCTTAAGCGATGTCCTTTGGCTTTAGGAGCCAATTCTGCCACTAAAAGCTTTAAATCTAGAGCGGAAACTCTCTGCTTCATTATCGCTGCACTCTTGCTTATCTTACTGAATTATGCCTCCTAAGATTAGTCGTTCAATATCGGTGACAGGTAACAAATGGTCATCTTCGGGAATTGACATTAGTGGAAAGTCTAGCAATGGGCAAATCAAGAGACAAACTTTTCACTGAAAAAAAAAAAAAAAAAAAGTGATCCATCAGGATCTAAAGATCCCGGTACATGCGCAAAAAGATCCTAAGATGTGGTATGCATGTATATATATATATACTTTACCTTTAACGGGAACGCCACAAAAGATCTTGGTTAAGTCTCTATTTGGTGTGGGCAATTTGGTATAAAGAAGAAGAATATTGTCCTAACTAAGATGGATGCAAAACTGAAAGAGCTGGCTACTCTGATTAAAGGTAGGGATGCCAAGGTAATCTTTTTTGTTGGTGCAGGTATATCGACCAACTGTGGAATTCCGGACTTTCGATCTCCCAAAACAGGTCTTTACTCAAATCTACAGAAACTCAACTTACCTTTCCCCGAGGCAGTGTTTGACATTAATTACTTCAAGAAAAATCCTAAAGCCTTCTATACATTGGCTGAGGAGATGTATCCTGGAAAGTATCTCCCTAGTAAATTCCATTACTTTATAAGACTTTGCCAGGAGAAGAATATCCTTAAAAGATGTTACACCCAGAACATCGATGCATTGGAACGGGTGGCCGGGGTTCATGAGGATTTTATTGTGGAGGCCCATGGATCTTTTGCCAAAGTGCATTGTATCAAGTGTGGGACAGAGATGGATTCGGTTACTTGGAAAAAGTTGATGAAGAAAGGCATTCCACGCTGTCAGAAATGTGACAGCTATGTCAAGCCTGATATTGTATTCTTTGGTGAGTCTCTTCCCGCTAAATTCTTTGAGTTATGGGAAAAGGACAGGAAGGATGATTTTACAGTGGCTATTGTTGCAGGCACTTCTCTTGAGGTTTATCCCTTTGCTGTATTGCCTGCAGAAATATCAAGTAGGACTACAAGGGTACTTATGAACAGAGAAATATGTGCTGACTTTGAAGATTGCCCACGAAAATCTGATTTAGTGATGCTTGCTGACTGCGACCATACTATTACGAAGTTGGTCGATCTTCTGGGATGGCATGATGATTTGGAAAAATTGATCCAGGAAGGTAAGAAATTGATCGAATCTCCAGGCACATTCGCATTGGAGGACACAACTATCAAAAATGAAGAAAAGAAGGTTACCAAGGTGGAGAAAACCTCTAAGGCTCTTGCCAAGAAGGTGGCTGAGGCTGAAAAGGTTGTTTCATCCCAGAAAACCGATAATTCCGTTGATGATCTCATCAAGGGTATTGAGAAGATTGAAATTAAGGGTAAAGACGCCAAAAAGTGATATGCTTTGTCTTTTTGTTTTTAATTTTTGTGAAATTGTTGGTTCGTTGAGGACGACGTATCATCTCGACTGAATATTGAACGTATCACTTATAAATGTGCATAAATGCGCACCTGCATGAGCATTCAACAATAAGCGCGTTAAAGCCGCGGCGGTTGGCACGGCTAAGAGGTATAGGAAATTTTTTCCGAAGCACATTTTAGATATATTTCAATCGGTGCAATAGTGATACTGAATTTTTTTGAAATCGCTCAAGAATTAGTACTGTGATGTTTCGATTTACAGTAAAGTAACAGCAGCCCGTGTATAGATATATATAATATTGTAATAAATTATCTATAGTTGAATATATGTACATAAATGAAGCCTCATATCTCAAAATCTGCTAGAAGAACACGATGATCACTAAAGTTTTCACCATCAAAGCCTGCTGGTAAAACACCAAATTTGAGAGCACGGGACTGATTGTTTGTCCATATGTAGTCGATGATACTACAGCCGTCATTTGAAGAAAAGCCGCAGTATGTATATTTATGTCCATACTTGATTGGAGCAATCTTTGATGAATCACTCAAAGTTTTCTCCATAACACTGTAGCACTCTTCAGAAGGCGCTGCATTAAAGTCACCCGACAGAAAAAGTGGACCTGATATTTGTTCTGCTATCTCACAAACAAGATGTGCAGAATTTGTGCGTGCAAGAGCCGCTTGATGGTCAAAATGTGTGCAAAGAACATGAAGCATCTTTCCAGAAGCTAAATGCTGGAGTTTAGCAACGGTAACAATACGGTTAAGATGTGCTCCCCAACCAGTACTGATTTTGTCTGGAGTAGTACTGAGCCATTTGACATATGTTGCAACCAACCTAAAACCATCCTTTCTGAAAAGTACTGGTGAATATTCACCTTCAGTGGCTCCGTCATCTCTTGCAACACCTGCATATGCCCAATTATCTCCAAGACCCATCATTATATCAGTTAATTGCTGATGCATGACTTCTTGAAGACAAACAATCGTGTTTATATCAGACAAGTATCGAATACTGTTGATGCATCCGATTTTTCTGACTGACCATTCCTCTTCACCTTCCATTAAGGTGCTTGGAACTGTTCTAATGTTATGATCATAAATCTTGATGGTAGTCATCTTGAATTCTTGTTAATTATTGACAAGGTTGTAAATGGCTAAACCAGGTCCTCTTGTTTGATTGGAGTATTATATGTTCTACCTAGTCTTTTAACTAAGCACGTATATACAACGTATATATATATCGAGCTGTTTATTACTGTTGTTTTTTTGACTCCATTTTTGGGGCCCTGCTTATTACTATCTTTGGAAAGCTTATATATATTCTTTCTTCTTGGATTTTTCAGCATTTATTTCCTATTATACTCTTAGATCACTTTCTCTTCCTGTGAACTTTATACGATCATCGTCAATTATGTATTATAATCATTGTAAAATGAACTCTTGGGCACGTTGTCCTTTTTATGAACACCACTTTCTTTCCAAAAATATGTTTTCTTCCGGCTTGAATGATTGGAAGCCTATTTTATTTCGAAACTCAAATTCACGTACAAAAGATTTCAAATTATTTAACCTGGAATACATCTCTCCGCCGGAAAGTGCCGATGGAAATAGCAAAGTGAGTCGTCCACGAATATTCTTTTAAAATCTTATCAGTTTTGATCAGAAAACAATTTATGAGCAACTGACATAGATTGCCAAGATCATGGGTAGACAGCACGTGGGATTAAGAGGGATTTAATAAGCGACTGATTGGTGCGGCTGTGCATTTAGATAGAGATTTCGAGCCGTTGTAACAAACGCAATAGATGCATTTAACAATAATATTTTTCTAGAGTATTGTTGGGCATTATGTAATGTTTGGGAATATTCACATCTCGTGGGGAAGATGTTACGTGGAAAAAAATGCTGTATGTTAATCATGCTAATACAAATGTATTGAAGTCCAGAAACGTGCAGACCCATTTAATATATTATTATCCCCATCAGACTCTAAATAAGGTCCTAGTAAAGCCAAAGCACGAAACAAGACTTTTGATTTTTCTATTTTGCATGCTGGGGCCAAGAATTCGTGTGCGGCTGTTGTATTTCTTTTTTTTAGGTAAATTTATTTGCATTCCCTTTTTGGGAACCGATCGACCAAACACGAAAGAATTGTGAAGCTGTGTTAGGATTGGCTATAATTTGTTCAATGATATTGCTTTATTAGCATTCATGATTTTTTCTTTGTGTTCGTTTTATTCCACCTCCATACCATGCTTCTCTCGATTTCCGGAAGAATATAATTTGTCGATGATATTGGTGTTGAACACATTGTCGTGCTTCCTTTTTATTATTAACTAAATGTAATATTTATCAGTCAATAATATGGTCGCCTACCCTGTAGTTTATGTTGAGAAGCTCTTATATTTCTTTTATGTAAGAATACAAGATAGTGAAATATGAAATTGCTTTCCTGATTGCGTATACATGCATACTTCCTCCTCTTTTCCGCCGGTTGAGTTAACTGCACGTGCCCCTCTACTGTGAATAAACCTTCATCCTGTGTAAAATATTATCGTAGGATCAAAATCCATATTCGTTATTGGATCAAGATGCTGAAAACTTAAAACCAAAAGCATATAAAAGTATATCAATATCTCCTCTGCTTGTAAATTAGGTTCTGACAAACACAGGCTGGTTTCCAAGTTTGTGTGTTTCGCAAAGCAAAGTATTTAAAGCTTGAACAATTGCCAAAATGTCTACAATTGAAAACTTGCCTACTTCTGAACCTTACAAAAAGTATGAAACAGAGCAGAAGCTTGCAACCGATGCTCGTGAGGGTGTGGATTATGAGCATTCGTTGACTTTGTGGCAAGCCCTCAAAACCAATAAGAAAGCTGTCTTCTGGACCTGGGCTATCTCTCTTGCCATTATTATGGAAGCTTATGATGACTCTCTTATTAGTTCAGTTTATGGTTATAAAAGTTTTGCCAAGAAATATGGACAATGGTATCCTAAGATTAAAGAGTATCAGGTTCCAGCTAAATGGCAGTCCGCATTAAATATGGCTTCCCCAGTTGGTGAGATTATCGGATTGATGCTTAATGGTTGGCTTGTTGAACGTTATGGTTATAAGAAGGTTATCATGCCATGTTATGTTTTTGCAACCGCCTTCATTTTCATTGTTTTCTTTGCTCCCTCGATCGGCGTCTTGTTTACCGGAGAACTTTTATGTACAATTATTTGGGGTCTTTTAGGAGGTCTTGCTCCAGGTTATGCAGCCGAAATGTGTCCCGCTATTCTTCGTGGCTATTTGACAATGTATGTGAACTTCACATTTACCATTGGTCACACCATTAAGGCCGGAATTCTTCTGGGATTTGCTGAAAACAATACACAGTGGTCGTACAGAATTCCTTTTGCCATTCAGTGGTGTTGGCCTATTCCTTTGGCTCTCATTACTTGGTTCGCTCCAGAATCCCCCTGGTGGTTAGTTAGAAATGACAAAATTGAAGAAGCAAAGAAGAATATCCGCCGTCTTAGAAGTGATGATGATCTTGATGAGGTTATCGAGAAAGAAATTGCTATGATGGTCCACAGTGACATGTTCAACCGTGATAATGAAAATAATTCTTCATATTTTGACTGCTTCAAGGGTAAAAACTTGAGAAGAACCGAAATTTGTATCATGACTTGGATGTGCCAGCAAATGAACAGTTTTGGAGGTGTGGGTAACTCTTATTTCTTTGAGCAAGTTGGTTTCAGTCAGATCAAATCATATTCGTTTACCTTTATTGGTGAGGGTATTGCTCTCTTTGGTGATGTCACTTCTTGGTTCTTGGTTACTTTGACTGGTCATAGATTGTTATATACAGCAGGAATGTTTGGACAATCTCTCATTTACTTCATTGTTGGTTTCCTTGCCTTAGCTCCAAGCTCCAAGGATGGCCCTAAATGGGCTTCGGCTGTTATCTTAATGACCCAAAGTTTCTTTTATGATTGCAGTATAGGTCCATTAGCGTTTGCTATTTCCACAGAAGTTCCAACCGCAAGGTTAAGAAATAGGACTTTTGCTATTGGAAGATCTATCTACTATATTCTCGGTATCATATGCTCTGTTGCTAATCCTTACATGATAAGTCCGGCTCAAGACAATTGGAAAGGAAAAGCCGCCTTCCTTCCAGCATCCTTATGTTTGATTTGGGCCTTTTGGTGTGTCTTCCGTCTTCCTGAAATGAAAGGTCGTACCTTCGAGGAACTTGATGTTATGTTTGAAAGAGGTGTCAAAACGAAAGACTTCAAAACTTATAAGATTGCCATGTTTGATGATGATGACTATATTGCCAAAAGCATGTCGGAAGAGGCTGGATCTACAAAAGAAGAGCATAAGCATGATGTTGGAGAGCTTACCTACAAAGTTGCAACCGAATGATTTCCCATATTTTTTTACTACAGATATTTTTATTCGACTGTTTCAGATAAGATTTAACCTTGTCATATCTTAGTTACATTATAACGTATCTGTTTATCTATCACGTATATTAATGTTGCAATAGTTTTCCCGTTCCTATTTCATATGCCATTCTCCGCCTTATTAAAGGCATATCTTCCTGTGAAAATAGAAGAGGCATATTCCTAGACAAGTATTCGGCCATTGTACATGTAAAGACGCCACAGTCAAATCCATTCTGCTGTGTTGGACATGACATCTCCGGATTAACTTCGTATTTTGAATAATCTATTCCGTTCATAGATTCTCCGTACAATCTCTTTGTTTCCTCAATCATGTAGCTTTGCAAGTTATCTAAAATATCGCCACCAGTGCCAAACAAAGAGTCAAAATACTGAAATGCATGCTCTTTATTGTTAACAAGTCCCAAGGCCCAGTGGGATGAATGAATGTTTATTGGAACAAACACGTAATCCACTGTCGTTACATCCACTTTTGCCCGTTTTGCCCACTTTCTAACTCCTTGATAGCCTCTCTTATATAGGGTTGTAAAGAAGTATGTCGAAAATACATGCATTGTCGGCAGCGAAGAATCATTTTTGGCTCTTTCGTTAATCAAGCACATGTAGAAGTCAATTACATTGTCGTTTAACCATTTTCGATCCGACAATGTAAACATATCCCTATAGGTGATACCTATATTGAATTTATTGATTATCGCCGTGCTTGAATAAGCATCATCCCACCAATTTTCGACCATGGAAAGCTGGTCCTCATTTAATGGCTTAACCTTTGCTTTCTCCTTTAATTTTTTTAATCTTGAAATCCTCTGGACATTCAACCGCTCCTCCATGATCTTCTTATATTCTTTAAAGAGTTCAGTCGATTCCAAATTGTGTAAATAATCAACATCATCGTCCTTTATCCACTCTAAATCCTTCAATCTCTCCGAACTTCTTGTAAAGCTTGGAGTTTGAATTGTTGACCAGTTCTTGTCTGCGGGCATGTTATAGAAATGCAATAAGTTGTTTTTAATTTCCTGTGCTCGTTTCAATTGCCGATCATTCTTATCCTGGTATATATTGGACTTTGGTAAATACTGTTCATCGTTAACGTTTAACGATTCAGTAACGCTTTTTAACGAGTTTTCTTTTTTGCCGGTATTTCTTGATGCAGGAGATTCATTATGGTAAAAGAATGTGCCGTAGTCTTTATGATCTTTGGAAGGACTTATCATAAACGGATCTTGCCCACTTATAGCATTTGCAAATGCAGTTATATTGCTAGTTTTTCGATCATTGAGTTTCACTTTTGGCAAGTTTTTCTGCTTCTTAACTGGAGTGCTCTGACATAGATCGGATACTGATAAATCTGTATCATTCTTGGCATTCTGTATAGTTTCTGGAGGTTTTGGATCCGTTTTACAGGCACTCACCCTCTCTGAATTTGTGCTAGGTGTTGGAACTTTATTTATTAATGATAGAAGCCATGTTGTAGCCCTTATAAGGAAGAAAATTGCCCATGCATAGAGTTTTTTGCCCAAGCAAAGCAACGCCATACATAAAAGCTTCACAAAACTCACAAATGCAGCATCCGAATCACCCACTGATGATTGTGGCCCTATATCTGCATCCTTTTTACCACTGAAAACACGTATTTTATGTGAAAGTTGGTTCTTGATGTCCGCTTCAGTGTTATCAATTGAACTTGTAAACGACCTAAACATTCCGTTTATACGGTTCGAAAACAAGGTTTTTCCGGACGAAGAAACTTTTCGGGGCTTCTCCTTCAAAAATGAACGTTGTCTAGCCTCATTAATTGCACTTTCTAGTAGGCTATCTGCATAACTGCGATCTTCTGGCACAAATTGTGGTAACGTTCCTTTCCTTGAGGGTTTTTCAGGTGAGTCCAATAAGAGTACGTGATCTTCACTATCTGATGCTTGATTTCTCCCCATATGATACTCCTTGTTGAATCGTCGCTTGGCGAATGTTGGCAATGTATTATAATCGCGATTTCTTGGCTTCAGATCTGTTGCCATAGATTGCATCAGTTCCGTCATATTTATTTCTCAATTATGTCAAAATTGTCAACATATAAGAATCAAACTTTGTTTCAAAAAAACTCTATGAACAAGCAACCCCTTTTATCCTAACGCGTCTGTTGCTTTTTAAAAGTTGAGCGTTTTGGTGTTTGTTTATGGACATTAAAACATTCTAATGTGATAAGTCAAGAATAACTGGCCATTGAGAATAAAAGTAGAATTTTGAGCCAAAAATCAACTTCCAAACAAGTAGTGTACGGATGCGCCGATGGAACGGGAGATAAATGATCGAGGCAATATGCTGAATATAAGTTAATACATTGAATAAAAATAAAGGAAGTATTTCTATCCTAATCTCTGTATATGGAAAGTAAACTTGGTCCTTAACTTTATAATGGCATGTTTCCTAACTGTTTTATTTAAGGTCCAAATCTCACAGAAAAGGAAAACAGGCTATTCCAAGCTAGTTTGATTTTCCGTAGCGGCTTCAACCCGAGGAAAAATACTGGAATTAAAAAAAAAATATGAAATATCGTTGGATGATTGAAAAAAGAGGAATAACGAAACGAAGTTTAATCCGAAAGTAGGTAGGCCCAAGATATTGAACATTTTCCAAGCGTCTAGCATTTCGAATTCAATCAGTACATATCAGGTCACGGTCCAATAAAATATGACGGCATTGGAGGATTTGGATTCAAGAGTCAGAGAACAGGTAATTTATGGTGTTGATGTATTTGCTGCTGCCCGAAAAGCTAAAAAGGAAGATATTTCAGATGAAAGCCTTATAAATGCTGCTTCCGTTCAGGATGAAGTGAGGAAATTTTCCAGAAGATTGAGTTATTCTGGACAGGCACTTGGAGTTTTGAATGGGTTCAATAATAAGAAGGGGTTGGAACGTTTTGTATCCTCAATGCGTGCGCCGGTTAAAGGAATGGAATATTATGCTTTACTTCGTTTGATTTTGCTTAGTCTCGAAGAGCATGATTTGGCGCCATTATTTGAAAAGTGGGTTTTTATCAATGAGTTCCCAGCCATGTCCAACATTATGGCATGGGATTGCATTGAGATGATTACGCGTGATCTTTGCAAAAGCCGCTTTAAATCAAAGACTTTAGAGGAATTCAAAGGAAAAATCGAAAGTGTAATATCGTCAGATCCACAGAAAGAGCATCCATTTTTCAGACAGACATTGAGATACATATTTGCATTCAGAACCTTTGAGAGTAATAAAGAGGTGCTTCGGCGTCTAGGATCCATGTACACGAAGTTTTGTGTTTCAGAACTATCGCATTTAAAGTTTCCTCGGGCAGATGAAACTAACGACAGGATAAACTTGATTGCCATTGCTTCACTATACGTAAGCATCAATTATGCTGGGTATTTTGGTGGAGCAGAGATTGCAAAAAGGGCCATGTTGGTTTCCTATCACAGCATTCCTGTACTTAAGCTTTATTGTTTGAGTGCCATTGCCAGTCGTAGACCCAAAGAGGTTATCCCTATATTCAAGACTTACATCTCATACACAAATGATTATATGGTGAAGCATGGAAATATCCGCCCGGACCCGGTTTCAGTTATTGATACATATTTGACGGTGCTTAAGTACGAAACTAGTACGTGGAAGGACCCTCAAAGGGATGTGTTTGAGCTAGTTTGTCAGTGGGTTGCCGAACTAAAGACTGTTCTATCGGAATTTATTTCAAATCTATGTGACTCTGAGGACCTGTATAACAAGGTTTTAAGGAAATATATGGCAGGTGTGTGGTATCGTTTGGGCTTTATCTATGATCGATTGTGTTTAGTGTTCACATTTCAAGAAGGTTCCTTGCAGCGGAGAATAGAAACAGCTTGTAAATATTATGAGAAGGCTGCCGCGCTTGCTTCGAAAGAGCCTACACTTGATGATCCTGCATTTTCGCAACTTTATTTCCGCTATGCAGTTTTACTGGCTAAAAAGATGGATTACACTGAGTCTGTGAAGAACTTGAAGAAGGGACTTCGACTTCATCCGGACTCTTTGCAGCATATCAATATGATTACACTTATATATTCGGCACTGGATGAGACTATGAATAAACCTTACTCGATAGCGAAGGAAACTGTGGATGGTATATTGAAGGAACGCTTGCTAAATGAGCAGCAAACAATTGGTGGAATCTCGTTCGACGAAAAATATGATATCCTTCAGATGTACATGACTCTTATTTCACTTGTGGAGGCGTCTTCAAGCTGTTATGAGGCTTTGGATTCACTACAAGATCTTTTTGATGCTGCCAGAAGGCTCTTGGGAGTTTCATCCACTACTCAACCGCCAGATGACATATCAAGTGTGAGGAGAACGGCAGTTCAGGATGGTGATAATACTGAAGGATTGCCGCTAGTCCGCACGGTATCTTCTAAAAGACCATCGTTGAGAGATCCGCTGCAAGATGTTTTGCTGGACAATAATAGATCATATCGTGAAGATGGCATCAGAAGACATAGATCACGTGTTTTCAGTTTAATTAAAGGTACGAAAAATGCGTTGCCTGGGAAATTATCGGGGTCGTCGAATAGGAGAAATACGCAAAATAGCATAGGCCGGCAGACACAAAGAAACGTTACTGATCATGCCTCTGAACGAAAGCTTATGCATGACATTTGGCTTTGGGCGTCTAAATTATTTGAGAAATGTGGACAAATATCCGATGCAAGAGGATGTGTTAAAGAGGCAGAAGATGTGTATAAAGAGAGCAGTGAATCATATGCAAGAGCTGGTGAGCTTCTGATTGATTCTGATCCGAAGTTGGCTTTGCAACAGTTTGAAATATCTTTAGAACTGCGCAATCAGAAAAATCTGGAGGCAGTGATGGGTCTGGCAAAATTGACACTTTCGGAAGCAGGAAATGAAGTATTTGTTGGCCAGCATGACAGAATGGCAGCACTTGGAAGATGTAAAAATTACCTTGAGCTAATGAGGACAGATTATGATACATCGACTGTGCCTGAAGTGTATTATTATCTATCCAAGATTTACAAGGAGTACAATGATAAAGCCATGGAAGAAAATATGTTGTGGAGAACCGTCCAATTAGAGGACGATCGACCAGTGAGATCGGTCGATCAGGTCATTAGGAATTAGAGAGAGTCAAATCGAAATTAAATGATTAGATAAAACGATTTCAATAGAATGGGTTTTCACTCACACAAATTTGTAAATTATGTGTAACTTCAGTAACATGATTTGAAGTGTATGTATACAAAATGAGAATACATAAAGCATTTTCCTTGAAGGTCAATACAAATGTTCACATGTTTGCCCAAAAATCCCACTGTAAGGATCTGTCGGCCGTTTGTTTTTTCTTCTTTTTTCTCAACTTTTTTGTGGGCATTAAAAGGACTTTTCTGGCAGAATTCTCTAAATCGCCCAAAAAATTTTTGGTCTTCGATAAACTCTGACTTTTTTTTTTACCCCCAGTTCTCGGTTTTAACCTGGGCACATATGGGCATAGTTACTATTTGGTAAAAAAAACATTCACGATGATCAGAAAGCACAGACCGTCCAGGAATCATCCAAGTGCCCTCTTTTCTACACTTCATCTGTTTTCGCTTTTTTTTTTGTTAATATAGTTAATTCAGCAATTCAACAGCATATCAACAGTATTTCCTTTAGGATACCAACATCTATTAGAAAAGTGACACACATTTTCATACCGGAAACATTTCAATCAAGCATTTTTTTCTCATACGATAATTTTCAACACCGGGAGAGAGAGGAAAGCAAGATCCACATATTATTATGACTGACAACTTGATAACAAGGCTTCTGGCAGAAGCTGCAGCAAGGGCAGAGAAGGAACGACAGCAACATTCGAAAAGATCGAACAATTCAGAAAATGTTCCCAATGCAAATAACACATATGATCAGGCACAACATGTTTCGACCAGCCTAGAAAGCCCCCACGCACTAATCAGCAGTGATCTAGATGACCCTGAGTTGGATTCACAGAGGTCTTCTGCGGTAAAAGGGCATATATACACGGTGGGATTCTTGAAATTGCTTGAAAATTCGCCACTCTGTGATATTTCGCATCTTTCACTGCCCCCAAAGGAGTTTTACAGGCTGGACATACGTTCATTCCCCCAGGGGAAGAACAGGCAAGATTACAATAACGGGGGATTTGGAAGAAGAGGCGGGGGGAGGAAAAATGGTCCTCGGAGAGGCAATAATGGATCTGGTCGCAGAGACAGACGGAATAATATTAATGGATACAGCAGCAAAAACAGCAACAGCAGTAACGGTGGCAGCCGCAGGTATGGCAATGATGGTGAGCACTACCATCACCATCACAGAGAGTCGGACCCTATTGTTGATGGTGCGATCAAAATGGAGGATGAGATAATCAGCAGGGATGAGGAGGAAAAGGGTGGACCACACTCAATTCGTGATTTCGAGCTTTGGAGGCTCAAGATGAGAATTGAAACTTTCAGGAGAAACGGAGAGGAAGTTCCCCAGAATGATATGGAGGAGTATGAGGCACTTATGAGTCAAAGAGGTGCCGGAGGTTCTAGTTATTCCGATAAAAATGGATCTGGTAACTCTGTGGACGACGAGTTTGCATCCATACCTCTCAATATGACCCCTGTAGAGAATGAGCAGAGTGAAGGTATTGCCTCTTTGGCTCCAGAAGACCCTTCGAAGAGCAGATCATCGAAGTTTTCGATGTTTTTCAGCCACGAAGAGGCCAACGGCATCTCGGACAGCCAAAAAAAGAGTGTTACGGCAAACTCGGGTGTTGTTTCTGCTGATCCAGTTGGATCTTCAAAGCTCCTGTCGGTTCTTCGGGCCTCCGGGCCAGATCCGGCGGTTTCTGGAATTGATAATGGTAACGGCGTTAATGTGGCCTTTAACAACAATCAAGCACTTCCAAATACGCCTCAGCCCGTTAAGAAAGACTCGCTTTTCCTACACTCTTTGCTTGCCAAGTCAAATAAAGAAAGTGTGACTTCTGCTTCTTCTCCATCTGTCTCCTCACCACATTCTGTGGCCAATTCTGCTGCAAACTCGGCCAAACCTTCACCTTCTGCAAATTCGACATCCTCCGCAGCTGCCATGTTACCACCAATGGGCAACGCTCCACCTCCCGTTGGAAACAGCATGCCTCAAATAGGCAATGTCCCTCCTAACGGAACCCCTTCCCAAAGCCAGCCAGTAAGAATGGTGCCTCCATTTTCTGGCCAGATGCCTCCACTACCACCTTTTGGCTACATGCCACCATTTCCTGCTGGCCAATTTCCACCCCAGGGACAAATTCCTATGGGACCAGCCATGGGCGGCAATTTTCCGCTTTCAAACGGCTTTGTTCCTCCAAATCAGGCCGGTGTTGTTCCTCCGGGGATGCAGGCCGCTTTTCCTGGTGGACGGCTTCCATTTATGATGGCAGGGCCTCCAATTCAGCAGCAGCAACAGCAGCAGCAACAGCAGCAATTACAACAGCAATTACAACAACAACAATTGCAGCATCAGCAGCATCAACAACATCAACAGCAGCAGCAGCAACAGCAGCAACAGCAACAGCAGCAGAGAAATGTTCAAATGCTGTATAGAAACCAGTACGGAAAAGCACAGCCACAATGAGCAGGTTGAGTCTAAGTAAGCAATGCAGAGTGTGCTGTACAGCGTACAGCACTAATGAAATTGCAGTGCTTAGTTCCCAGGTTACGTAGTGATGGAATAAATGCACCGAAAGTGAGTTTCAGCTTAGCTGTAAGCAGCTTGAAAGAGAGAAATATTCAAAGTTTCGTATCTACCGTATTTATATTATCACATACTATATACTGTATTATAGAATTCTGGAGATCTTTACCGCGCAGTTGAGGATTTGTATTCCTTCGTCACATCCCTCCGTCAAACGGCAATCTGTGTCGAAAAGAACCTTCGAGATCGCATTCTTCTGGTTGTTCGAAAGACGTAGACTGAGGTCTGTCTCCTCATCTGATGTGGACCCTAGCAAAAGTTTGTCGTGAAGAGACTCAATTAGAATTGAGCCGTTATAACCTTCCTTGCTGATTTTGTCGAAAATGAACTCGAAAATCTTGTTCAAGTTCTTTTTCTCAAGTAGACCTACAAACTCCGAAAGTGTGCCAAGGGGCATGAAGCCAAACATTTCACGTACTTGCTCTCTTTTTGACTGACGTGAGTCTGGACCAGCGTCCAACATCTCTACATCATTGTCTGCATCTTTCGCACTATGCCCATCTGAATTGGTGGAAAGGAGCCGGCTAACACTCTGTAAATAGTTTATAGCACGTCTGAGATCGCCCTCACTAATCCTGAGGATCTCTTTCAAAATGTTTGTATCCACATCAATCGATTCCTTGCCACATATATACTCGAGCCTGGTAAGCGCACTGCCTTCGTCTAAAGACTTAAATCTAAACTTCGAGCATCGAGAAGCCAACGGATCAATAATTCGAGTCACGTAGTTGCAAATTAGGCAAAATCTCGTTATTCCCGAGTATGTCTCCATCGTTCGTCTTAGTGCAGACTGTGCATCTCCGGTCATCGAGTCTGCCTCATCTAATATAATCATCTTATAAGGAGGGCAAGGATAATTTGCCTTGTCTTCCTGCGAAGGCCTGGAAACAGTCAACCGTGCGAATCCCTTAATCCGCTCTCTCACGATGCTAATTCCACGTTCATCAGAAGCGTTCAATTCTAGCACACGGGTCTTGAAAAGACGAGGTCCATATAATTGTTTGGCCATTGCAAGAATAGTCGAAGTTTTACCTGTACCGGGGGGACCATAGAAAAGCATATGAGGCAAGTTAGCTGTTTCTAGATTCTTCTTCAAGATCTGCACCGTTGTTTTCTGAGAGCTCACCTCATCCAAGTTCTTAGGTCTGTATTTTTCCACCCAAGGCATTCTTTCTGACATCTGCTCCTTGGTTTGAATTGCCTCAGCTTTCGGCTCCTTACGGGCCATTAAAAGATCCAATCCCGACGGCATTGCTTATTGAGCTGTTTCCTTGTTTCCAGCACCTAATTTGTTGCAGTAGCAATAAAATAATCGCTACAATTGCTACAGTGTTGTGTTCAGTCTCAAAAGCAATGAAATTGAAACGCGTCAGATGTCGAAGTGAAGGTGAACGGACTTTTTTTCATTTCCATCACAACTACGCTTTATCCGGCAATGAACCCGCCTGGCTTTAATTCCTCGCGAACTTTTTTTTTCATGTTTTTTTTTTTATTTTCTTTCCACGCAATCACGTACTAGTGGATCTATACTTTTCATCCAAATCGATCTCACTTCGTGTTTCCATAATATATCCTATATCGGTGGTACCCACTTTCGATATATTCCGTTGTGTATACATAATAGAGATTGATTCGCCATGAAAAACCTCCAACTTCTGGAGGAAACTACACAGAACCCGCAGGCGGCTAAAAAAGCTTTAGAAGCGAAACCAAACGGATTGTTGCAAGAAACGGAAGCAGCTTCACAAACAACATCAGATGATGATGGGCACAACAACCAAAATGGTGAGGATGAGGATGACCTGGAGGGAATGCTAACTTTACCGATGTCCCGTATCAAGAAAATTGTAAAACTTGATCCTGAGCACATCTCATCTACAGAGTCTGCAAATTACTTGCTAGGAGTAGCAGCGGAGTTGTTTGTGAAGTCTTTCACAAGCCAGGCAGCATCCATTGCCAGATCCAAGAAGAGAAAGAAAATCCAGTACGCGGATTTTCATGATGTGGTCAGCTCAGCTGAAAGTATGCTTTTTTTAAAGGATCTCGTTCCAAAGACTGTTCCACTAAAGGAGTTGCTCTCGGAGAAGAAAGTGAAGTTGCGGCCTGATCAGCAAGCTTTGTTAGAACGGGTTTCATCTGCTCAACCCCAGGTCAATCCAACAGTACAACAAACACAAAGATCACTTCCTCCTATTCAGCCACAAATAGCATCTGTGCCGGAAATCCAGGTCCGTCAGACCGCAGTTCTTCCGCCATTAGTTGAGACTAGATCTGGAGAAAAGTATCCACCCATTTTACCAAATGACCAGCATCCAGATTCGCATTCTGACAGCCAGGAGAATTTAAACGCTTCACAAGCTGATATTTCTGATGGAACAGCCAAAAACACCTTTAGACGAAGCAAAATCAGCGACATCTTAGACAGGGAAAATAATGAGGATGTGGAGATGAAAGATGCCTAAGCTATATTGGCAAAAGTTACATTCTTTTCTACGTAATAAAGCGGCACTGCTTGTGAATTCCTGTATAGTACATTAGATATATGTAAAAATGGAATTGTTCCAATTGCACGTAATCCATTTATCTTAAGCTTCTCTATATATACATGGTCTATCTGCATCCCTGATACCCCTAACCTCTCTCCACATACGTTTCCGAAATAGGGAACTTCACTTCACCCGTTTCAACGAATTCCTTCACTTTGTCCAAATATAGTTTCCCGTCAACAGCACCTAGTTTGTATCCCTTGAAGGAATCTTTTGGAATTGGCACATTCTTACTAACTAGAGGTTTCAAAACACATTCATCTAGTGTCTCTGGAACGACAAATGTTCTCACCTTATCGTAGTTAATTTTGTATTTGCCTCGCTTGTTTAGATGACCTATACCTGATGATCTGGTACCTTTGTAGAAATTCTTATTTCCCTGCTTTCCTGTTAATGGAAGCCTCTTATTACCCGTTTTGCTACTACCATAAAACAATGTGCCGTCTCTATATGTTTTCCAAGGTCTTCGAAGGCTTGCCAGTGCCGTATTTCTAAAGTTCAACACTGCCGATGTCTTCATATTGTATTTTTACAAGCTGCTAGCGACAACTAAGTAATATGCTTTTGGATAATAACTTTTAAAAGGACCCAATAGGTTGTGGATGAAATAAAGCGATATGAAGAAAGCTTAAAGTTCATAAAAAAATAAAATAAAATAAAAAATACAGCCCTCCTTCTCGAATAATGTCTTTTCCAGAAGTGCATCCTTACACGCGAATGTTTAGGGGCATTCTGCTGTTCAACCTAGTGTTCTCTACACAAACTGAATTCACTCATGTATTCCTGTTCTATTTGTTTTAACCTGTTAATGGCACTCTTTTCATTTACAGTGTCATGTATTCTTTAGAAATTTTGTTTATTCTGTAGGAGCAGTACCAATGTGAAAAGTTAAGTTTGAGTGAGAACGTCTCCTATTCTAAAGGCCCGTCCTGGAATATAAATTATTACTTAGTTATATAAATAAAATGAATCAAATGATACATACGAAACTTTGCTCTGATTCGGCTTCTTTAACTTGGCCAACAAAAAGAAGTGTATAAAATGAACAAATTAGTTGTAGTACGATACCAATGATAGGTAACTTGTGAGCACCAAGAATTATGCCTGTATCTTGTTTACAGCAATGAACGCTGCAAATATGTCACAAATAAGTGTTTCAATTAATTAAGGGGGTATAAGTATAAACGTATTTTTGCAAAATAGAATTAGTTTTGGCAGTTTTCAACCGCAATTAAGCATACAATCCGTACTCCATACCTGTAGGAAGTAAGTTTCCTCCATACACTCCTTTCCACGACTTAGGAGCAACCAACTTGGTTTTGTCGCTTGAGCTTTTCACTATGCCCAGGACCTTTAAAACACAGTCATAGAGCTGTTCGGCATCCTTTGAATTATCACCTTCATACACAAAAGTCGAAAGGCATACACATCCAAGAGGTTCAGTCTTATTGTCTTTCGTATCTTTTGCTTTTTGGTGCTGTATGTCGCCTAGTTCCATTGTTCTTGCCGAATTTATAAGCATAAAAAGATTCGATGTTGATCTTGCCATGTCTGTAGAACCAGACAACTGTTGTGATTCTTCACTCTTTGTCCGTTTCACAGCCACTGCAAGTTCCGAGAAAAGCTCTTCAAATAAATACGATGCACATGGGGAAATATCTTCACATTTGCTCATGCTTGCAATCCGAGAGTCATCGTGAAGGTTCAGAGAAATGGCAAGATTCTTAGCCAAGTCGTTTGTCCAAAGTTGAAAGTCATTCTTCGCATATTTATCCTCCCTGAAGCCCTTATCCTTGCTCTGAAGAACTACAACGTTCTTAAATTCGCATAATTCAACAAAGGGCACAAGAAGATCCTTGTAAAACCGTTGCGAACATCCTGAAATTATGGGCGATCTTTGCTGAATTATTGTCAAGTTGTATTGTGAACAGTAATAAACCTCCAATCCTGTGCATGTGCTCACTGGAGAGTTTACTGTATCATCAGTTGTTCCATTTGCATCTTCGGTATAGTCTGGTGCAGCAGAAAATGGGTAAATCCATGTACTATCTAACCTGCCAACTAATTTCACACCTGGAAGATTATAAATGAGAAGATCGACAGTAAGCTGCGGCACATTTCCAATAGACACAATTGGTAAAATCAATGTTGAGCCTGTAAACTTCTCAAGCACAGAAACGGGGTTCAACTCAGATAAGCTATGGAAAGACATTGTTGAGTAGTTCAAGTTTGGAAATTTCGTTATTTTCGACCTTCTTACTCGTGATTCTTGTAATAAACTAAATACAAGCAGATCGAGGAGTAAGCAAAAATTTGGGTAAATACAGAATTGGCAGTAGATAATAACAAACTGAAGAAGCACTATTATTTATATAATTCCGTATCCCGATGTGTCAACTGTCAACAGACAAGTAAGAATGGAAAACGGTTCAATCCAAAATATTCACTATTGCAACATTCGTACACCTCTTTTTTCCTCTTACTTATTTTTTTTTTTTTCGTCCTGCCACCTCGTTTCCGCCTTCGTACGTCGTATCCCAACAGATTATTTTTGTTTTCCCTTATTATTACCTGTTTCACTATAATTTTCTTCATAATTTCCTTCTTGCATGTGTGTATTGATACATATTGCATTATAGCCTACATATTACCATAATCGATGGATCTGGAGCAAAAGACGGGATTCTGCTTTTCTAATCTACCATTGAATTATCTTGCTTTGCCTCGATTTCCCTAATTGGCATCTACTCATCACCTCGGACTGTGTTATCGTCAAATATTCATAACCCTTCATCCCTGATCAAGCCCGCATATATCGCTAAGCTTGTTGATATGTTGTTTGCACAAGCACTGTTCTCTTGCTAGTCGTCTTGCAACCTGAAGGTATTTATCGAATTTTATCTTTCCACCTGCATGAAGTTTTTCCAAATGATACAAGAGGTCTGTCATTGCCTCGCTTTTTGTAACAAGTGTGTAAAGTTGATTAAACACCGGGGTTTCTGCAATGAGGCACTCGTCGAACTTCGGTAGAACTTGTTCTATATCCGCATCTAGCTTTTTGTGCAAATCCTTCATTTCTTCAAGTTTTGAACTAAGAAGCCTTTTTCGCTGCACTATTTTCGCCTCGTAGTATGTAAGATAGCTAGCTGCATTTATGTCCGATTCCGTAACGCTTAGAAGGTCATTTTGCATTTGGATTATTTCCTTCAGTGGTATTTCCTCTAGTAGTTCCGTCTGTATTTTCTCGTTTAGAGTCTTTCTTATGTTTTCAACCATTTGTGTGGTGCTTGGGTTAGCTGGTAGCAATGGTGGCGGGCCTTTTGAATTATGAGATTTTGAAAGCTGTACCTGATCGTCCATAAGTTTTATCTTTGCAAACTTCGGTGCCACCACAGAATCTACGATCTCAGCCGAATTTTTGGCTTTTGGTTTATGGCCGTTGCTAGGTTTCTGTGGCAAAGGCGGTGCATCGTTAGTGGAGGACGAAGAGTTGCTCGAAGTAATCGGAGAAGGTGCTACTCGATGTAAAAATGGGGGATGCTCCTTCAAGCAGCGCAATAAAAGCTGAGTTAAGAGCAAAAGTCTGTTGTTCTGGGGTTTTATTGTTGAATTTGAGGTGTCAGATCCGAATTGTTTCGTCCAGTTGGATAAAAATGGATGATAAAATCTACCAGATGGATCACAGTAATTGTTTGGAATGATGGTGTACTCGCTCAATGCCTTGTCTCCGTTCTTTTGTCTATCATCCGAATTCTTTACGTACACAATTGGAGGCGCTTCTGGATATTCGAATGGTATCCAGATAGTGAAATCAACACATGATGGAGAAAGATGTTCGTTTGAAGATAGAGATGTGATATTCTTTCCTGCCTGAAGATCAACCGGACCATATAGTTTCACCATCAATCTGTTTTCTCCGTGCTGCATAGTGTATACAGATGTTCTAACACGGAAATATGGAAAGCACATGAGAACCAACGATACATCCTGATAGCACAATACCGGATTGTGATATTCTGGTTGAAGCACCTGGTAAAGCCATCGAAGGAGCTTGTCCGGTAGCTTCTGGGGCATTCTGACTCTAAGTCGATTTAATACTAATTATAAGTGCCTTTTTAATTTAAGTGATTGAGTTGTCCGCAACAATTCTAAGCGGAACATGTGAAAAAGCGAAGGTGGGGGTATGTGGTATATGTAGCAGGAAAAATTAAAAGTGGGAAAAAAAAATAAAAATAAATGAAAATGCTGTACATCCTCAGTTTAACCTCATGGTTTCTCTCCGGTCACTCTTTCAGCCTAAAAGACTAAGCATTTATGTCTTGATACCCTGTCCGACTTTATAGATTGCAAAGGTATTCAAGATTGAACAATCATAGAGAAATTGCACGCCTAATATCAGAAACTAGAGGTTTATCTACTAATTAGCACACTTTTGACAACCAAGTTTTCAGAAATAAGCAGCACAGATTCGTATACACTCATAATGAGCGGGTAAGTTTCATCAAGTCAAATTTGATATGTCTTATTCCATCGTCGGTTACCGCTTTCCAATCATTATACTAATATTCTAATATTTACAGATGGACAGTTATCATTGTCTTGATTGCCAACCTTGTTGCTGGCTCTCTATTTTGGAGATTTGCACCAAAGCAGGATAGAACGTAAGTTCAGCTCATAAAATTAACTTTCTTTTAAACTCATTTTTGCCGTTATTTGGATTTCATTTTACTAACCAATCCATTTTATGTTTCGAAAGTGTTTGGAGGAGTACAGTGTCTCTCATGTTGGCCATGATGTACTTGATGTGGGCATTTACATATTTATGCCAGTTGCATCCTCTTATTGAGCCTAGAAGATCGGATCTAAGACCCGAATTTGCAGAAAAGATATAACTTGAAGTTGGAAAAATGATGTCATGAGCTCTGTGTTTTTTTTTCATTCTTCCTCTAAATAACCACCCATTTTAATATCAGCGTATCATCTTCAAGAGAAATTCACTCAGCCAGTTACATGTAATGCTTACATTGATAAAAATGTATTCCCTGGCATTTGTAGTAACTACCAAGTAAGAAGGTAGTAGACAAAAAACACCAATGGAAATGGAAGTGCCCGCTGGAAATGACACTGTTGAATGATAATTTATGAGGTTTGCATCATTCCAGCGGTACTCGATCTTCTCCAACGTACAGAACCCATTACTCTATGGAAGAGAACAGAGCGTGGGGCAGAATCGGGAGATTGAATTTTGAAACTCACTACAAAAAATGGCATAAGACGAATCCTGAGACATCGTCACAGTTAGTTCTCACCCCTCCGACCTCGGAAGAGTAAAGGATATCTCTGTGGATTGTCTGTTAATTTCTATTTGGCTAAATTCGATAACTTTAGGTTTCGTTTGAAGTGGAGAGTGCGTAAAGCTATATTCAATATATGCTTTGATGGAAAAAATTCGGGGAGCGCGCTCTTTATATAGCTTTACCACTATAAAAAAATTCGGCTTTGTTTTCTTTCTTCTTTTTAGCTCGCTGTTTTGAGGGTTTAGGTCTCTAAATTATATAACAACCGTGTTTAAGCCCAGCACTTAAAGGTGGAAACATACTCATAATATTGCTTTTGCGGTTTAATTGATCACTAGTATTTCCTTGTTCCTTCTATTCTTGTTTCGATATTTATATGCATATAAATTTGCTGTGATAATGCACTTATTGGATCTGCATCTTGTCGCCTTTAATTATGTCTAAGGAACTTATCACATCCATATGGCATATTTTAATAGCACCGTTCACTCTAACACTTCGATTTCTATTCAAAACTGTTATCACGCCATTTTTACTTTTCTTTGATATCCTAGTATATGGATTGTTTACGCTACCATTAGCTACCTTTCACAAATTAGAATCGTTTTTGCCAGAGAATTTCTCTCTTGTTACATTCTCTGAAATACTGCATGTTGCTTACTATTACATATTTGTCGCCACTATAGTTGGTACAGTGTGTGCCTTTGCTGATTTATTCCTTATTCATATTGTGCACAAATCTCTCAGGTTTTCCGAGCTCACATTTACAATTCCATATATTAATATCCCTCTAGTTTTGCAAGGAGGAGCACAAGCTTTGCAAGAGAAAGTAAATATTAATGTTGACAAAGCTAGCAAGCCGGAAAGCCTGGTTCCCAGACCTAACAAAGGTGGCATTTCTGAATTGAAACCATCACCAGCTCCGGCGGTTAATGATAACTTTGTTTTCAAATCCAGCGGATATCGGGATGAGTTGTCTCAAACTGATAGGTCACAAAATGCTACTGCTGAGTCTGAGTCTGAGGATAGTACAATTACATCTACACAAATGTCACACAGGGACATGTCAACGGTCCGAACAGAAATGGAGAATACTGAGCTTAAATGAATACTCGGCAAAAAAAAATGATAAGTCTCATGTTTTTTTCTCCAAACTGGTGTGCCTTAACACGGCTGTAATTTCATTGTCCGATAACCATTGATCTAGTTGAATTTTACATCATAAAGCATGAAAGTGAATTTTGGAATTTATCACATTTACAAGTTCGCCGAAAAACTGTAATAAGGAGAAATTTTGTGTCGATTGATGGTTATAAATATGATTTATAATGATCAGTTAGAGTGTTGCAAGTCTTTCATATTTGATAAAAACTGAAAGAAATTTGGTATTTGAATGTTCTTGTGACTATTTTCCGTTCAATCTCGAAATCTTTGAGCTCCAATCAATTCTTATTCTAGACTCATGTTATCAAATGAATTGGAAGGTGTGTGTCGATATTATCGCATGGACCGTGATTCATCTGCGTATTTTTGCAAGGCAATGCTTATTTTTGCAAAGAAGTCCTGGAAAGGGACTGACACTATACGTTATATCCGAAACAAAATGCATTTTTCAACAGTTGCCCAGTTAGAGTATATAGCAGGTGTTATCGCAGAGCGTTTTATGAACTTCCTTAATTTGCAACCCCTACATATGTTCAAACTTCCTGAAAGCAAAGGTTACCCACTTTTTCAATTTAACGTTGATATGAGGTTTGTTGGACCTTCTTTGGCTACGTTATTAGTATGTCAGCACATCCAAACTTCTTCTTCTACAAATATCGGGCTTAATTATGTCTACACAGTCAATCTGATGTTGAATTTCTTATGTTTGGATGTGGCCGCAATTAGGGATTTCCATAAGAAGTTAGTCAAATATTTCTCAGAGGGAAAGTTTTGGGGTAGTAGGTCCAGTCCTGATTGGCTCGTCTCTAATAATAAACTGATCCTCGAAGATATTGATGTGTCAACGACTGTCATTGAAATGTTTAAGGATAAAAATGAACGTATAAGGGGATATAATTAATGTAAATAGAAGTATTCAATGCAAGCTCGGCACTGTAGTGAAAGTTTATTCTGGGGCATATAAACAATAGTAACGGTAAAAAAAAATAATAATAATTAACAGAGAAAAAGTAAGAAGCGGTGAGTCGACTAGATTGCAGGAAGGTGTCTAGGGAAAAAATTTTTCATCGGTGAAAAAATAAAGATTTAAAAAAGTGTTTTTATCAGCAATGGTCATCATCTGAAGAAACAAATAGACTAGCTTATTCACTTCTTTCCATAGATATATCGGTCAGACGACTAGCTAAAGTGAGAAGAACAGATATGTCGGAAAAGTATATGATCAAGCCGGCCAAGTCGGCCCCAGCTGCAGACACATCTGATTGGCCTCTTTTACTTAAGAATTACGATCAGCTTCTCGTTAGATGCTCGCATTACACACCAATTCCAGCAGGATCTTCACCTTTGAATAGAAACATTAAGGATTACGTCAGCTCAGGTGTGATTAACTTGGATAAGCCATCAAATCCATCATCGCACGAGGTTGTTGCATGGATTAAAAGAATTCTCCGTGTTGACAAGACAGGACATTCGGGAACATTGGATCCTAAAGTTACGGGATGCTTGATTGTTTGCATTGATAGGGCTACTAGATTAGTGAAAGCTCAGCAGGGTGCAGGTAAAGAGTATGTTTGTGTGTTAAGATTGCACGATGCTCTCAAGGATGAGAAGCAAATGGGTAGAGCACTGGAAAATCTGACTGGTGCTCTTTTCCAAAGGCCACCTTTAATTTCGGCAGTCAAGAGACAACTTCGTGTTAGAACCATCTACGACTCCAATTTGATTGAATTTGATAACAAGCGTGGATTGGGTGTGTTCTGGGCCTCCTGTGAAGCAGGTACCTATATGAGAACTCTTTGTGTCCATCTAGGTATGCTTTTGGGAGTCGGTGGTCACATGCAAGAGCTTAGAAGAGTTAGATCTGGACAGTTGACTGAAAATGATAACATGGTTACTTTGCACGACGTTATGGATGCTCAGTGGGTTTACGATAACAGTAAAGACGAAACATATTTGAGAAAGGTGATATCTCCATTGGAGACTTTGCTGGTCGGCTACAAGAGGATTGTTGTTAAGGACTCAGCAGTTAATGCCGTTTGCTACGGTGCCAAGTTGATGATACCCGGTTTGCTTAGATACGAGAAGAACATCGATCTTTATGACGAGGTTGTCATGATTACCACCAAAGGTGAGGCTATTGCCATTGGTATTGCTCAGATGTCAACTGTTGACTTGACAACCTGCGATCATGGTGTTGTTGCCACTGTCAAGAGATGCATCATGGAGAGAGACACATATCCAAGAAAGTGGGGTGTTGGACCTATTGCTTTGAAAAAGAAGAAGCTGATCAAGGAAGAGAAGCTTGATAAATATGGTCGTGTCAATGAGAAGACGCCTGAATCTTGGAAGAAGGATTACGTCAGCCATGAAGATGTTCCAGCACCAAAGGTTCCTGAGGACAAGTTTAAGGCACCAGAATTACAAAAAGCCAAGTCGTCACTGTTTGAAAGTTCTAAGGATGGAAAGATCGAAAAGTCAGAGAAGAAGGAAAAGAAGGAAAAGAAGAGCAAAGAGGATAAATCTTCAGATGAGCACAAGCATCATCATCACAAACATGAAAAAGACCACAAGCATCATCATAAGCATGATAAAGGTGAGAAGAAGTCCAAGAAGAGAAAATCAGATGATGCTGACGATGAAACTGTGGACAGAAAGAAAAAGAGATCCGATTAAGGGACGTGGTAATTCGTTTTAGAAGTTTGTGTGTAGCAGTAAAATAAATAAGAGTTAATGAAATTCGGGAAAAAAGTTGACAATGTTTCTACTTTGATAGTGATGCGTGTGCCAGCCTACTTAGTTATGTTAGGTGTGGCTGTGTAATCTGAAGTAGTAATCTTACTAGGTAATCGAGAATATTCGGAGTGATAGCCGAGCTTGGCTGTTTTGTTACCGAATAGTGCGGGATTTGTTCGAATTTAAGGTTAAAAGCTAAGCCGAGAATATACAGGGGAGATTTGAGAGCAGCGAAAAAAAAAAAAAAAAAAAAAAGCAGAGTACAGATTATTAATGAGAGTTTTATTAATAAGCGCCGTCCTCCGAGTACTCATTGAACCTATCAGTCATGGAGTATGCTAGCCATAACGTTAAATCGACTTTAAAGCATATAAAAGAATAATTGTGTACATTGATAATGTCTTGGTCCGGCTTTAAGAAAGCAATTAGTAGGGCAGGTGGGTCTGTGGTTGTTAAGGCAACAGATAGAGTTTCCGACAAAGATTACGACATACAAGAAAGACGGTTTAAGCTAATTGAAAAATCAGGAAAAGAGCTTCAGAAGGAGGCGAAAGCGTTCTTGGATGCGGTGAGAGCAGTTACAGCTTCACAATCTGCAATGGGTGAAGTTGTTGACAGTTTATATAGTAATTCTGAGCAAGCAGGTCAGTCGAATGTTGGCTCATACTATCTACAAGCAGTTCAAGATTTTGATCAGGAGACAGTAAAGCAATTGGATGGTCCATTCAGAGAGGCTGTTTTGGACCCAGTCTCAAAGTTTTGTATGTATTTTTCTGAGATCAACGAAGCTATGAAAAAGAGATCGCATAAGAAGATTGATTATGAACAGGCAAAAGCCAAGGTGAGGCGTTTGACTGACCATCCATCAAAGGATGCATCAAAGCTCCCTAGAGCACAAAGAGAGCTTGATATGGCCAAGGATATTTATGACTCTTTAAATGACCAATTGAAAACCGAACTTCCACAATTGATAAACTTGAGAATTCCATGGTATGATCCTTCATTTGAGGCTTTAGTGAAGATTCAGATGCGTTTTTGCACTGAGGGCTACGCTCGCTTGGCACAGGTTCAACAATATCTGGACCAGACAAGTAGAGATGAATATGCTAACGGTGTTCTGGATCAGAGAGTGGAACAGAAATTGGGCGAAATGGCACAATTGAACATCTGTTCCTTGGGATTGAAGTGACTGAATGCTTCTTTTTTGTTTTCTTATGTGTGTATCATTTATCTGCTTTCCTGTTTCTTTTTTAATTTTCCGCACACGTTTACTGGCTTACTTACTATTCATCTGAAGTCGGTCGTATCCTTCATGTCTAGCATATATAACTTTGTATCAAGTTAGGGCATATATCGAGCATTTCAGAGACCCAAGGTCTCTTTTCATATTAAAAATAAGACTCTTCAATATAATTGTGATCTCACCTCTTCGTAACACACATATGTCTTCTTCCGTTGTGGTGAATATTCTTCAAATAGTGCGTATTCTTTCATGTATTTTAGTCAATCGACGCGACGTTTTCCAGAAGGTTCGAGATTGTTCTGTATTCGACGAGAAAGTCCTTGCTCTTTCGACAAAGTCCCATCCATCCCGCGACGCATCTTTTTTTACAATCTTCTCCTGACTATATAAATGGTCTGGTATTATGCGGAATCGTTGGCAGAGCAACGAAACGAATGTTTTACTTGTATTGGTTTGTTTGATTTTGTCTTCTCCGGTACCCATTAGAATTCAATAGCATTTTCGGTCTTCTGAAATCTAGAAATTCATAGTACTTGAAATCGGAGATTGCTCTGCATTAATTTCATAAGGTGAGAATTATTATTATACATACATTCACCACAATTTTGAATACATCAATTCAAACAGATTTACTGTTCATAAAGAATATTTTGAAAATTCATTCCAAGTTCAATTGAGATAAATTGAATCCACTCCATAATTTAATAAGTAACAACTCACAATGGTTAGAGAAACAAAATTATATGATCTCCTTGGTGTGACCCCTTCAGCGTCCGATTCAGAGATCAAGAAGGGGTATAGGAAGATGGCTTTGAAGTATCATCCGGACAAGCCCACGGGAAATGAGGAGAAATTCAAGCAGGTTGCCGAGGCATTTCAGATATTATCTGATCCAGATAAAAGAGAAGTCTACGATCAATACGGTTTAGAGGCGGCCCGTGGTAATGCACCAGCAGGAAATCCATTTTCTGGCGGTGCTGGTGCCGGAGGTATGCCTGGCGGTGGTACATTCCACTTTTCTAGCAACGGTGGCCCAGGTGGCCATTCCTTCACAAGTGCCGATGCATTTAATATTTTCAATCAGTTCGGTGGATTAGATGATCTATTCGGCGGGCTTGGTGGAGGTTCAAGAGGATCTAGTCGTGGAGGTTCACCATTTGGTGGTGCTCAATTTGCTAGCAGCTCAGGTGGGATGCCGGGTGGTTTCTCATCCTTTACAAACGGTGGTCAATCAGGGTTTAGTGGATCATCCATGCCTCGTCAGGCTCCAAGAGAACCTGAAGTTATCGACTTGAATGTTCCATGTACTCTAGAACAATTGTATAATGGCGGAGTGAAAAAGATGAAGATAAAGAGGAGAGGTCCTAGCGGTCAATTAGAGTCTACCATAATCCCTATTCAGTTAAGGGCTGGATGGAAAGCAGGTACAAAGATTACATATAAGGATATGGGTGATTATCATAATGGACAAAGGCAGACTGTGCGTTTCATCATTACTGAAAAGCCTGATGCTAATTTCACTAGAGATGGTAATGACTTGAAGACTGTTCTTAAATTATCATTCAAGGAATCACTCTTGGGCTTTGATAAAGAAGTTACTACTATAAGTGGACGCAGAATTCGTGTTAGCAGGGCAGCCCCAACACAACCAGGTACTTCTACCACGTATCCTGGCTTAGGTATGCCAATATCGAAGAGGCCTGGTAACTTTGGCGACCTCAAGGTTCAATTTGATGTCGATTATCCGATATATCTAAGTGATTCCCAAAAGTCTGCCATCCGCAACAATTTTTGAGTGAGTAAAATTGCTATTCTCTGAGATATGAGTAGGTCTTCCTTCCTTACTTTCTGCATGTACATTACGTTGATTTTCATATTTTTTTTTTGGCATTCTCTTGATTTTTTTCGTATTTCAAATGCTAGGTAGCATCTTCTCGTTTCCTTTCCTTTAATATAGAACTATTTTAATGAAATAATAGTGAGCAATTAAAATATGAATAATGTAAACAAATCACGTAGAGGGGAAAAAATATCTATAGTATCTCTTGGATTTTGGAGCTTAATTTTTTTTTCTTTTTTTCTCTCCCCCGCGCCAATATTTATTAACTTTCACACCCCATCTGTGTTATTTCCTATACTAACCATGACTACTTATAAGCATTGCTATTTTTTTCCGCCCTATGGAGTAGAATACTATTTGGAATGTCGGTTATATTAGCATCAGCAGGTTATGATCATACTATTCGCTTTTGGGAAGCCTTAACGGGAGTTTGTTCCCGAACTATTCAGCATGCAGATTCCCAGGTGAATAGATTAGAAGTTACATCAGATAAGAAGTTTCTGGCTGCAGCTGGAAATCCAAAAATTAGAATGTACGATATTCAGTCAACAAATCCTAATCCTGTGTCACATTTTGAGGGTCATACAAGCAATGTCACATCAATAGCATTTCAAATAGATAATAGATGGATGTGCTCATCATCGGAAGACGGAACGGTAAAAGTTTGGGATGTGCGATCTCCTAGTGTACAGAGAAGTTACAAACATGATTGTCCGGTTAATGAAGTTGTCATACATCCTAACCAGGGAGAACTGATAAGTTGTGATCAAAATGGTAATGTGCGAGTTTGGGATCTCAGTGAAAATAAATGCACACATCAATTGATACCTGAAGATGATGTTTCCATCCAATCAGTTTCAGTTGCATCTGATGGTTCTATGCTTGTTGCTGGAAACAATAAGGGCAATTGTTATGTTTGGGATATGGAGAACACTGCTAACGAAACTATTCTCAAACCAGCTCGGAAGTTTAAGGCACACTCCAAATATATAACTAGAGTTCTACTTTCTTCAGATTGTAGGCATTTAGCTACATGTTCAGCAGATCATACTGCCAGAGTCTGGTCTACGATGGATGACTTTCAACTTGAGACGACCTTACGGGGTCATCAAAGATGGGTCTGGGATTGTTCCTTTAGTGCAGATAGTGCTTATTTGGTCACAGCATGTTCCGATCATTACGTTCGACTTTGGGATTTAAGTACGAATGAAACAGTGAGGCAGTATAATGGACACAATAAGGGTGTTGTGAGCGTAGCCCTGAACGATGTTTAATTGCGCTTGGTTGTGTATAGAGTGTATATCTTTACTAATTGAAATTGATAAGAACTGGAGGGGTCTCGACGTAGCTGCAACTTGTAAATGTGTTTTATAGAGCATAATACTACATGTAAGTTCTTTTAGGCCTAATTGCTGCTTTCACTGAGCAGATAAAACAAAAAAGCAGCTTTACAGTAATTTAAAAGATGGAAAGCTCAAGAAACAGCGGATTCAATATTTATAACTGTTATAACATTTACCTTATCATACACCCTAGACAGTTCAATTTTATAAACTTACCAAACAAAAAAGAAAGAACCACTTCGTCGATGACTAAAGACCAACCGTACAGTTCGTCCGCAAAAAAATTAAACGTCAGCTACAGGATTCGAACCTGTGCGGGCAGAGCCCAAAAGATTTCAAGTCTTTCTCCTTAACCACTCGGACAAACTGACACGTCGTCAGCTACAGGATTCGAACCTGTGCGGGCAAAGCCCAAAAGATTTCAAGTCTTTCTCCTTAACCACTCGGACAAACTGACATAGCGCCATAATTCTTGCGCCTTTTAAATTTTCAATAAAAATATTTTTTAAAGTTCTGCAAAAAACTTTTTTTTAATGTCATTTGGTTACTTTATGGATGTTAATGTCGGAGTTAAGAGAGACCTTATGAGTTACTCCCGGGCTTTAGCTATCAAACTCCTTCTTTAATAGAACTAATAAG
>ERZ746981.113-NODE-113-length-68449-cov-51.804730_pt1 | contig 68449 bp, 64 predicted proteins | sample MGYA00374948_ERZ746981 | MGnify/ENA primary metagenome ERZ746981 (study PRJEB28757, sample SAMN06711160) | food metagenome | host: microorganism | place: China:Harbin | collected 2017-01-30 | study: EMG produced TPA metagenomics assembly of the Analysis of...
GCACTGGAAAGCCCACCAGCAGGTCCACAATACCATCGCCGCCTGAATACGCCCGCGTCTCTCGCCGGATGATTACGGCAATCATGGCCCATGCCCATAACGCTCCCGATGTATATCGTCGCAAATATGCCGCGCGCGACAAGACCGTCAGACTGATCGTCGATCATGCCGTCCCTGTCGCCGTTATGGTTGGTATGCTCTTCAAGCCGCGCGCCGATCTCACCCGCGATGGCATTAGTGCGCTCCTAATCAAGTGGCATCACTTGGGCCTTCTCACCTACGAAGAAAATGCGCGGCTCAACGTTGCTGGGCTAAATTCAAAAATGCCCGCCGATTGGGATTATTTAGATATTTTTGCGCGCTATCATAGCGTTGGGATTGAAGCCGCCTGATCGAAATCGCCTATATTTCAGGCGCTCAACGGGTCATCCAGCCAACCCGAAACCGGACATTCCCGCTTCAAATTTCAAACGAACTGCAACGCATCAGCCGCTATTACGGCCATGTCACGGCTTGCGTGCCCTTACAACCAACGTATCGAGTTCCGAGAGGAAGCGGGATCGATCCGCTTTCCCAAACACAGCCCCGGTCGAGGTCATAACGCCCACCGAGCGCAGATCTGTCATCAGATTGCGCATCGCCAACGCCATGCCAATCGCATCACGGTCCAGACGGCGCCCCTTCGGTTCGAGAACGTACGAGCCTTTTTCAATGCAGCGCGCCGCCAGTGGAATATCCGCCGTAATGACGATGTCCCTGTTCAAGGTGCGCTCGGCAATCCAGTCATCTGCGACGTCAGGTCCTGAATCTACCACTACGCGCTCGATTAACGGCGATTCCGGCACCGCAATCATCCGGTTGGAGACAACGAAAACATGCAAGCCATAGCGCCCGGCCACACGATACACTTCGTCTTTCACGGGACAGGCATCAGAATCGATGAAAATACGGACCATGCCCCAATCTGCCGCAGCATCGCATGAACCGCAAACCTCGGGTCACTCGACCACGGACGCAGATGACTGGGTTCGCCGTCTAGCCGGTCATAGAACGCCTTTGTGTTGTGAGTGAGCGCGGATAGCGCTGACCTGATGTGTTCGTCGAAAGACAGACCATCTGAGGATGTGGGCGACGGGCAGTCTGCGTTGTGAGAGTTTCACGACGGGACGCCTGATTTCCTGTCTGGACCGGCGGACAAGGACTGTCGTGTCCGGTGCAGTGTTTTTTTTCGATTTCAGTGAGTTTGCCTGATAACGGATACTGGCCATGATGGCATAGGCGAGCATGACCAGAGAGACGTGCCGATGCCAACCATGCCAGGCACGGGTTTCGTTATGATCAAGACCGAATGCGTTTTTGGCCGTCTCGAAACATTCTTCGATTTTCCAGCGCGTGCCTTCAACGTTCACGAGTTCCTGCATGGCTGTTTCTTTTGGACACCATGTCGTAAAACAGGCAGGGTCTCCATCGGCGATGTTCCGGCGGATCAACAGGCCACGTGTCCATGGTCCGGCTATAGGGCAGTCAAATTTTTCAGCATCCAGATGGGCAAGCGGAAGATACGCCCAGTCGTATAACCGCTCGCCCTTTGTGCCGCTTCCCGCTGATAGACGACACCAGGTCTGCTCTGGAAGATTTGCGGCAATATCTTTGGCTTCTCCTGCAAGCAGCGGGCCTGTAGCCCATGACCCGAACCGGTGATTGCCTCTGACCCCAAGGACATATCCAATTCCTGCCCGGCGAAGCGTGCGTTCCACATCGCCGACGCCATACATGCTGTCTGCTGCAACCCTGCGGAAGGGCACACCAGCCTCGATACTCCGCTCAATCATCGTCGAGGCAGACGCCGGTTTGGTTGCAAACACCACGTCATCGGGAACGTGGGCCTGCTTCAGGCGCTCACGGTTCGACGTCCAGTCTTTTGGAAGATGCAGGGCGCGGTCAACAAAGGCATGGCCCCGCGCCGATACATAGGTGGCAAATACACCAGTCTGGCAGTTCGTGATCTTACCGACAGAGCCAGTATACTGCCGCCCCACACCGCAGGACGCCTGACCTTTCTTCAGAAAACCGGTCTCATCAATGACCAGCACACCATCTTCAGTGCCCAGATGCTCGACCACATGCTCCCTGACGACATCACGAAGGGCATCGGCATCCCAGTGCCCGTGCCCCAGAAGCGCCTGTTGCCGTCATGGACCGGGATCTCCTGCGGCTTCCGCACGCATCCATCCCGTCTTGCGTGGTTCATTGCCAATCAGAACGTCAAGGAAGGCGCACCCAGAAGCCGCAACACGCTTCCGCGTAAACAACGGCGCGATCCGCTCCCTGACGGACCAAAGCCCGGACGCCCACAAATCCAGCGTATCTTCAACTGACGCTCCGGCACTCATCATATCCTGAATCATGGTTGCCCATAGATTCAGAACTCAACATAATATGCAATTGTAGTGCTAGAGAACAGCTTGCCGAGAATCATAGGCAACGCCGCGACCTTCGTCGGACGGGTATCGTAAAGGTTGGCCGAGGCCGGTGCCGCAACGCCGCAAATTGCATCTATCAGCGGGCACGGTATCGATTATTGTCAACGGATCATCGACACCTGTCTGCCCCGCCGCACGGAAGTCGCCGTGGCTGGTGTGCAATTGTGGGGAAAACATCCGGATCGAGAGACCAGCAAGGTCGTCTCGATCGCTGCCACGCGCGGCCATCTGGGGTGATTAACTTCTGCGGTGACCCATAGTGCACTGCAAACCATGCAAACTTTGAATCTGCTAACCCATTGAAAAATGGCGCGCCCTGCTGGATTCGAACCAGCGACCCACAGCTTAGAAGGCTGTTGCTCTATCCAACTGAGCTAAGGGCGCGGGGCATGTCGTTGTGCCAGATCGAACCTAGTGCGTCCAGTTCTGGATACGGTCATGACGGAAATTATCGGCATATGCCTTTGGGCGACGCATGCGCGGCGCTGGAATTTCGATATCGAAGGCGATGCCCTGTTCCGTGGCGTAGGCCACGGCGCTGTCCTGATCGGGGAATTGCAGGCGTATCTGCGATAGGGTATCCGCGCTGCCGGTCCAGCCCATAAGGGTATCGACATGGCGGGGGCGGTTCTGCCCGTAATCCAGTATCCATGTATGGGTAGTGGCCTGACCTGACTGGCCGGCGGGTTTTGACTGCCTGTAAATCCGGGCTCGCATTACTATCCGTCTCCCTGGATATGGTCGGGGCGCCCGGACTCGAACCGGGGGCCTCGTGTACCCAAAACACGCGCGCTACCAGGCTGCGCCACGCCCCGCGACCACGAGCGGGAAACTATGTGGCAACTGCTGTTCTGGCAAGCACATTCTTGCAAAAAAAATACCGCGCCCACCGGTCCTGCGGCAAGCAGGTCTGGCGGGCGCGGCGAACAACACGTCGTGTAATGGGAAGCGGCTGGCGGATCAGACCTCTTCAGCGGACTTGCTGGCCAGCGGCGGAATGAACAGCGGCGCCGTGTCCCATGGGAACAGCACCCACGTATCCTGCGGGACTTCCACCACGAAAATATCGGTAATCGGGCGGCCTGCGGGTTTTGCGTACAGGCAGGCGAACAGGGCCTTGGGCAGCATCTTGCGCACGATCTGGGCGGTAACGCCCGAATCAACCAGATCATCAATGATCAGGAAGCCTTCGCCGTCGCCCGCAGCCTCGGGCTTCTTGACCACGCTGGACTGGCCCATCTTCTGTTCGTCATACGTCACGACGGAAACCGTCTCGATCAGACGGCAGTCCAGTTCACGGGCGATGATCGCGGCGGGGATCATGCCGCCGCGCGTGATGGCCACAATTCCCTTGAACGGGCCCCGGGTCATCAGCGTGCTGGCCAGTTGGCGGGCATCGCGGTGAAGCTGGTCCCAGGTTACGGTTGCGTAGCTTGTAGCCATCAGAAAAGTTTTCCTCCATCGGGAACGCGGCCGTCCGGGCGTATCAGGACGACCTCTCCATTACTGTCGGGCATCCCCAGCGTCAGCACTTCACTGCGGAAGGATCCAACCTGTCGGGGGGGCATATTGATCACCGCGCAGATCTGGCGGCCAACCAGCCGGGCAGGGATGTAGCGGTGATTGACCTGCACCACCGACGACCGCATCCCGATATGGGGGCCGAAATCGATGGTCAGCCGCATGGCGTGCTGCCGTGCTTCATGCACGGGTTGGGCGTCCACGACCGTACCGGCGCGGATATCAAGCCAGTCACGCGTGTCCCCTTGGGTGCTGGGCACGACGGCATGCTTTGCAGGGTCTGTCATGGAACAGCTTTTGCCTGTGTTGGTGCGGATTTGCAAACAGGGGAACGCAAATTTCAGGGACCACCATAGGATATTTTTCATGACTGCTGTTAGGATGGCCGACCATGCCTTCCGCACCCCCATCCCCCACTACGGAAAATACGCAACTTACGCCGCAGCCGGTGTCGCTGTGGCGTCATCCGGGCCTGCTTGCCTTCCTGTGGGCGCGCACGGCGTCCTCCTTTTCCGCCTGCGTGCAGGCGGTGGCGGTAGGCTGGCAGATTTATGCCCTGACCCACAGCACCACGGCGCTGGCGCTGGTGGGGCTTGCGCAGTTCCTGCCCATGGTGGGACTGCTTCTGCCTGCGGGTCATGCGGCAGATCATTTCAATCGTCGGCTGATCGTGGTGATATGCCAGTGTATCGAGGCCGTTTCCGCCCTGCTCATGGCCATTGGTGCGTTGGGTGGATGGACGACGCCATGGATGATCTATGCCATGGTCATCATATTCGGTGCCGCCCGCGCGTTCGAGATGCCCAGCCAGCAGACCTTCCTGCCCGCCCTTGTGCCCGCGCATATGTTTCCCCGGGCGGCAGCGGTATCCTCGTCACTGTTCCAGGCGGCGGCGGTGACCGGGCCATCCGTTGGCGGCCTGCTGTACGGTGCCGGGGCAGGGGTGTGCTATCTGGTCTGCGCGGTCGGGTTCGCGGCGGCGTGCATAAGCACATTGTGCATTCCGCTGGTCTTTACGTCCCGTCCGCGCGTGCCTCTTTCCCGCGCCGCGATTATCGAGGTTGCGCAGTTCATGCGCGGGCGTCCCGACATGCTGGGGGCGATCTCGCTTGATCTGTTTGCCGTGCTGCTGGGCGGGGCGACGGCCATGCTGCCGGTTTATGCCAGCGATATCCTGCATGCCGGGCCAATGGGGCTTGGCCTGCTGCGGGCGGCACCGGCCATCGGGGCGGTGATCTGTTCCATCATACTGGTATGGCGACCGCTTAACCGCCGTTCCGGGCCGCGCATGTTCATGGCCGTGGCCATATTTGGCGTGGCGACCATCATATTTGCCGTGTCGCGTTCCATGGCGGTTTCCATTCTCGCACTGGCGGTGCTTGGGGCGGCGGACGTGGTCAGTGTCGTTATTCGTGGCGCGCTGGTGCAGTTGCGCACGCCCGACAGCATGCGTGGTCGCGTCTCGGCCGTGAACATGCTGTTCCTTGGTTCGTCCAACCAGTTGGGCGAGTTCGAAAGCGGGATGCTGGCCAGCCTGATCGGACCCGTAGGTTCCGTCGCGCTGGGCGGTGTTGGCACGCTGCTCGTCACCGCCGCGTGGATACGGATGTTTCCGGCCCTGTGGCATCTGGACCGGCTGGATGACATCACGGCTGATTAGGGTTGTGAACCCGATCTTTACCGTACTGTGTCGCTTGCGCCCGTGCGGGGTGCGAACAGGCGGAAAAGCGGCCCGGTCAACGCCGTGGAAACAACGGCCAGCACCATAAGGGAGGCGAAGGCAAAGTCCGACAGCATGCCCTGTGCATGCAGGATCGTGGCCGCGACGATTTCCATAAGCCCCTTGCATTGCAGCAGCGAACCAAGGCCAAGGGCCTGCCGCCGCGTCAGGCCCGGTGCGGGTGGAAAGATGTAGACCGATCCCATTTTGGCCAGAACGGAAATGACCACCAGCATGAACGACGCCACGATTGACGGCCATGTCAGCGCATCACCATTGATGTGCAGGCCGCTATGGCCAAAGAACAGGGGGGCAAGCCAGATGAGCGAGAACGTCCCCACCTTTTCCACCGGCAGTCGCGCCACCCAACGCGGCGGCATCAGCGCCCCGGCGAAATAGGCCCCGATCAGTTCATGCAGGCCGAGTTGCATGCTCGCCCATGATCCGGCGGCCAGATATACCGGCACCGACATCCATATGACCCATGCAGGCGGATTGCGCATGTTATGGGTCGCCCAGTTGCTGGCGATCGCCAGCGCAATCAGCAGGGCCACCGCCACCAGTTCCAGACCTGTCCAGCCATGCAGGGCGGCGGGACCGCGTGCGGCGAACTGCAACATGACCAGCCCGATCCACAGGGCCGCGTCATCCACCACAGCCAGCTTGAGCGCAAGCTGCCCTATGGAACGCTGGACCGGCGGCAGTTCGCGCACGATGCCGATCAGCACGGGCAGCGCACTGACGGCAATACACAGCCCGATGGCCATGGCGCCGATAACCGGTCCGACATGGGGCGGCTGCCATCCATGCAGGGGCAGGAAGAAATAATAAACGAAGAATGACCCGATCAGGAACGGTCCACCAAGCGCCATCAACGCGCCGCCAAGCAGTCGCCCAAGGGTGGGGGCGGGAATGGTATGGGCCGAAACATGCGCATCGGGTGACTGCCACATTTCCAGCCCGGCAGTGAAGGCAAGAACCAGCACGGCCAGCCAGCCGATATTGTTGCCGCAGGTCGAGGGGATGCCCAGTTCCTGCACCGGCGCATGCATTACGGCCAGCCCGATACCCAGAAGGATGGGCAGGACAACAATCGGTATTGTCCGGTTCAGCAGCCGCCACAGCCCCCATGGAAAAATAACAAAGAGGACGACATCAGGAATAAGCGCCGTAATGTCTGACAATGGTGATCCTTCCGTATTTATAGTCCGCGCATATTATATATAAAAAATCCGTATGGAAGGTTTATTTTTGTTTAGTTGCATGAAGTATATGTTATGTAAGAATATTCCTGCTCTTTGTGCCTTTTTGTTTCTGCTTCCGGCGACAAATGGCCTGCGGAGTTCTTGCGTTGGGATAGAACGCCACGCAGCAGCACTGGTTCAGATCGCGTGTTACATATTCCGTGTGATGGATAGCTGCCGGATATTCTTGTGATATTTATTTTTTACTTCTTGTTGTGCTGGTAAAAACAAAACAGATCAGTGCGTATGTGAAAAATTCATCATCATAAATGAATGGATAATTCTGATAATTCGATAACATGCCTTGTATTCATTCATAAATTGATTCGCATATTATTATATAAATGACGCAAATGTATCCTATAAATATTTGATATGATTTTGTTTTTAAATATATTTGATGGGATAATCTTATATATTTATATTTTATATTCAAATGTATCTAATACTATTTGATGTCGATCATGGTTGTTCACGGCTCCGTGCGTGAGGGTCCTGTGCATCAGGGCGTCCCCTGTGGCTGCCTGTGATAAAAGAGGACTCTGTTGATTATGCCCAAAAATGTCGTAAATCTCGAATTTCTGCCAATTCTGGAAAAGATGCCTTCTTTTGATGGCCTGTCGGGGCGATCGCTGCCGGAAGTGCGCGAAATCTTCATGACATCCGTGCGGCTGATCGAAGGCAAGCCCCTGCCGGATGTGGAAGTGCAGGAAGAATACGTGCCCGGCCTGAAGGGCGCGCCGGATGTGCGTGTGCTTGTCTATCGCCCGCGCAAGCGTCAGCCGAATGCACCCGCCATGGTCTATATCCATGGTGGCGGTCTGGTTTCCGGCCATCCGGAGGTCGATGACCCCAAATGCCAGGTTCTGGCCAGCCGTATGGGCTTTGTGATCGTGTCCGTCGATTATCGTCTGGCGCCGGAGGTCAAATATCCCGGTGCGATCGAGGATTGCTATGCAGCCCTGAAATGGATGAACGATAATGCCGCCCAGCTTGGCATCAACCCTGAAAAGGTGGCCGTTGCGGGTGAAAGTGCAGGCGGCGGCCTGAGTGCCGCACTCGCCCTCATGGCGCGTGACCGCAAGGAATACAGGCTGGCCTATCAGTTGCTGATCTATCCCATGCTGGATGACCGCACGGCCACGAAAGTCGATCCCGCGCCGGATTTTGGGGAATTCGTCTGGACCCGTTCGGCCAATAAATACGCATGGGAAGCCTATCTGGGGAGTGCGGCGGGGGGTGACGATACGCCCGCCTATGCCGCCGCCGCGCGGGCAAAGGATCTGTCCGGCCTGCCGCCCACCTTTATCGGCGTAGGGTCGATGGACCTGTTCCTGTGCGAGGATCTGGAATATGCCCGCCGTCTCATGGCGTCCGGCGTCCCGACGGAGGTAATGGTCGTGCCCGGAGCCTACCATGTGTTCGACATGTTCGTGCCGGAGGCTGAACTGTCACGCCGGTTCATGGATGCCTACTGTGCGGGATTACGGCGCACGCTGGGTCTGTAAGGGCCTGAACCCGCCCCGGCTCCATCGTGCCGGGGTGGGCACTATTATGTGTACGGGCGCTTTTGCTGTTGCGGTTTTTTCTTACGGTTCTGCATCATGCTCCCTTCAGGGCAGGGAATGGGCGCATGGTGCAATCCGGTTGGCAGCTATGGTGTGCGGCGACTTTCATGGGGCTGGGCATGTCGGCATCCGCCCATGCGCAGGGCCATATCGTCATTACGCCCAAGCTTGACTGGAGCACGGCTGAAAAACTGGCGGCGGAAGCTGTGCGGAGTTGCGCAGGGCAGGGGTATTCCGTCACCGCGACAGTGGTGGACACAACAGGCCATCAGCAGGCCGTCATCAAGGGGGATAGCGTGCCGTTGCAGTCGCTATCCGTTTCCTATCGCAAGGCCTATACGGCTTATTCCTATGGTCTGGCCTTCAACCTGAACACCACCAGCGAACTGATCGCCGCCAAGGCAGGTGGGCCGCCCAATGGGGCGCTCAATACAATTCCGGAAGTCCTGTTTGTGCCCGGTGGGGTCACGCTGCGCCGGGTGTCGGATAATGCCGTGCTCGGTGGGATCGGGGTTTCGGGTGCGCCGGGTGGTGACAAGGACGAAGCCTGCGCACAGGCTGCGGTAACAAAATTCAGGACTGATTTCCGCTAGGACAGGCTGGCGACCGGCGTGGTCAGCCGCGCTGGTGCCCTGCAATGAATCTGCATTCCGATTATGTCGTGTCGGTGCGTCAGTTCGCTTGAAGTCAGGCACAGAGATGTCTTGCTCTGGAGCAGGCCGACAAGCACCCTCGGCTATTATCGGTAAGTCATCATGTCCGCCGCGTGGCGTTGTGGCGCGTCCTGAACAAACTGCAACAGTCCAACAGTATCGCCACGCATTGCGATAGCATGCAGTCGGTGCACGGGCCTCGCGGCTGGCGATGTCCTTGCCGGTCCGTTGCCAGCATGTGTACACGACAAAACGCACCGGTCAGATAGGGGAAGTCCCTAACCGACATGCGTAAACTGATTTTGAGGAAGGTGGCTCCCGAAGTAGGACTCGAACCTACGACCCAGCGATTAACAGTCGCTTGCTCTACCAACTGAGCTATTCGGGATCAGCGTTGAGCAGCTTATAGCCACAGTGATGGGGGGGCGTAAACCCCCCTTTTGAACTTTTTTTCAAAAAGGGAAATAAGGGAGACCATGCCGGGAAAAAGAACGGTAAGACCTTCGCAGATCAGGAGAAACCGCAGCCAATGGTAGATGGGAACACGGACGCGAAGCCGCCACGCCTGCTACGCCGCGCGGTCATGCCGTTGCTGGTCGGGGCAGGCTGCGCCGTTGTCGGGGCGCAATGGGTGCAAAGCCGCCAGCAGGCCCGTCTTGTCCGGCGCGATGACGCCCTGCTGGATGGCGAACCGCATGACCTGACCCTGTCATGGCCCAATGCCGCGGCTTCAACGCTTTATAATGTCGGGCTGAGGCAGGATTTCTTTTCGCAGTATCGGCTGAATGTCATCCTGCGTACCGGCGCGCAGACGGGGCGTGACGCCATAGCCGATCTGCAGGCGGGGCGCTGCATGGCCGCCGTCGCCCCGGTGCTGACATGGCTGCAGGCCTATCAGGCCAATGCTGACCTGCCGGCCCGGCTGGTCATGGGATTGCAGGCAGGCACGTTCCGCCTGCTGACACGGCGGCGGCTCAGGCTTGCCAAGATCGAGGATCTTGCCGGGCGCAGGATTGCGGTCCTGAACGCCGACATGGCGGACCGGCTGTTCTTTTCCGTCATCCTGCGGCGCAAGGGGCTTAATCCCGATACCGCGCCGAACTGGATCATCATGCCGCCCGACCAGATTGATGATGCATTGATGGCGGGCAGTGTTGATGCCGTGGCGGTGCATGATCCGCTGGCATGGCAGTTGCTGGGCAATCGGGCGCTGGATCTGGTCGAACTGGTCAATAGCGTCAGCGGTCTGTATGCGCGGCGCACCAATCTTGCGCTGGGTGTCGCGACGGATCTGCTGCAACAGACCCCATCTGCTGCCGTAGCCCTCGTGCTGGCGCTGTATAATGCCGCGCACTGGCTGCCCACCCATATGGCCGAGGCCGCGACCCTGCTGGATGGCCGGGTGGAAGGCATGCGCCAGGACGAGATCTTGCAGATGATGCGCCACGAAGTGCTGGGGATCAGCCCTGTCGGCAACGACCTTAAAACCCAGCTTGCGCGTTACATAGATGAACTCAAGCTACTGGCCATTTTTCCAGACAGCCTTGATTCGGCAGGTTACGCGCGCCGGATTTCAGCCGATGTCCTGCACCACGGTCAGGGTACTGGCCCGTGATGCAGGCTTTATAACCGATCATGCTGTCTCCATGTGCGACCAGCGGAATCTAACGGGGCTTTTCGCCCCGTCGCGCCCTGTCGCGGATCGGGAAATCCTTCTCCGCGTGTGCTGCATGGGAACTGAAACAGCCCCTCAGCGCACGTCGCGGTAATAGGGCTGGGCCAGCGCGGCCGGGGCTGCCATGACCCGGCGCATGCGGTGCCACACCACGACAGGCACGATGATGAACGCCATCGTCCCCAGATAGGGCAGCATGTTCAGGAAGGCCGGATCAATGGGCCAGTTATGGGCCTGCCCGACAAAGGACAGGGCCGTGACCAGCCCGAATAGAAGGGCCGACAGCGTAACAATGATCGGGCGGTACCCCGCAAAGATCACCAGCGCCAGCGCGATCCATCCCCGTCCCGCCACCATGCCTTCCGACCAGACCGGCACATAGGTCAGGGTCAGGTAACCGCCTGCCATGCCTGCCATCGCACCACCCAGTGTTACGTACCAGAACCGCATGGCCATGACCGGTATGCCCGCCGCATCCGCCGCAGCCGGGTTTTCACCCACCGCGCGCATGTTCAGGCCGTGGCGCGTGCGGAACATCACAAAATGCACAAGGGCAGGCAGCAGCACATAGATGGGTACGATCAGGATATTCTGCGCAAAAAACGCAGGCCCGATCACCGGTATGGCGGACAGCAGCGGAATGGTCACATGGCCGAATGTCGCATCAACCGGCTGCCCGGCATAATTGTGCCCCAGCGCGGTGGACAGACCCAGCCCCATGAAGGTTGTGGCCAGACCACACAGTACCTGATTGGCCCGCATGACCACGGCGCCAAAGGCAAAAACCATGCCCCCCACGGCCCCCACCATTATGGCGACCAGCAGGCCCACCCATGGGGAGTGGAAGGAAAACACGGTAATGACCGCGCTGACGGCGCCAAGGGCCATCAGCCCTTCCACACCAAGGTTGGTCACGCCCACCCGTTCGGCCAGCACTTCGCCAAGGGCGGCCAGCGCCAGAACGCCACCGGCCAGAACGGCGGTGGCCAGCATCCCTGTCAGCAGCGTGATCATGATACTTTACTCCCTGCCGCAGTACCCTGTGGTGTTGTCCGGGCCAGCGGCCGGTAATGGGCCAGTTCGTCGCCAATGGCGATCATGAACAGAATCAGCCCGGTAATGGCCAGAATGACCGAAGCCGAAAGCTGCTGGGTCTGCATGACAATGCCCGAATCAAGGATAAGGGCCATGAGCAGCGCGGCAGGGATCACGTTCAGGCACGACCCGCGCGCCAGCACCGCCACGACAATGCCCAGATAACCGAAATTATTGGCCATCCCGCCCTGAAGCCGGTGCACGGTACCCGCAACTTCAAACATGCCAGCCAGCCCCGCCAGACCGCCGGAAAGCAGCATGACCGAAATGATGCGCAGCCTGACCGGAATCCCGGCATAGCGCGCAGCTTCCGGGTTCGCGCCGCCAATACGGATTTCATACCCCCACCGCGTGCGCGACAGCACCAGCGCCAGTCCGATCACGATCACGATCGCCACCGGAAAGCCCCAATGCACGATTCCCCACATTTCGGGGATGGAGACCGAAATCCGCTGTGTCGAAACCTGCGCCCCGCTGATCCGGTCCCGCCATGGCCCCGTCGTAAGATAATAGGTCAGGAGGGAGGCGATAAAATTGAGCAGAAGGGTGGTGATGATTTCATTCACCCCCGCATAGGCCCGCGCCAGCGTGGGTACCGTAATCCACGCCATGCCCCCCACGATACCGGCAATGGTCATGAGCGGCAGAACCGTAAGGGCGGAGCCATGCACGCCAAGGGCCACCCCTGTCGCGGCAATGGCGCCGGCGTAGAACTGTCCTTCCGCGCCGATATTCCACAACCCGATCGTGCCGCACACGGTAACAGCCGCGCCGGTCAGCAGCAGCGGGCACATGAACAGGGCCAGATCCTCCAGCCCGAAGCGCGACCCGAGGGTGGAGTGTATGATCAGTTCCGCCAGCATCAGCGGGCTATGCCCCGATAGCGCCAGCACGCAGGCGATGATGAACAGCGACAGGATAATGGCCACCAGCCGCAGCATAAGGATGCGCCCGGCCGGGGCGGTGGGCAGGCGCTGGAATGCACGTGTTGCCATTACTGTGCTGCTCCCGCCTGTATGTCAGCCGGTTCGCGGCCACCCATCAGCATTCCTATTGTAGCGATATCCGCGCCCGCGGCAGGGATCACCGACATGAGACGACCATGAAACATGACCCCGATCCGGTCCGATACATTCAGCAGGTCTTCCAGATCTTCCGATATGAAAACGACCGCCACCCCCTGATCGCGCAGGTCCGTAAGATAACCCAGCATGGTGGCGATGGCCCCGATATCCAGCCCGCGCGCGGGATAGGCCGCGACCAGAACCCGGCTGGCGATACGGATTTCGCGCCGCGCGACCAGACGCTGCTGGTTACCACCCGACAGATTGCGGATCGGCATGGCGAAGTCAGGAATGTTCACCTGCGCCAGTCCGGCGATATCGTGCGCCAGTGCACCCGCCGCCGTGGCGTCATACAGCCCGTGCCGGCCAATCGGTGGCTGGGCATATTCACGCAGCGCCATGTTGGCCGTGATCGACAGCGATGGGGCCAGCGCGCTGCGCAGCCGGTCTTCGGGTATGTGGCCCACGCCTGCCGCGGCAAACAGGGCGGGGTCCGCCCGGTCCACCAGCGCGCCATCAAGCAGGATCTCGCCCGAGGTGCGGGCCATGAGGCCGGTCAGCACATGGGTCAGTTCGCGCTGCCCATTACCCGCTACCCCCGCGATACCAAGGATCTCACCGCCATGAAGGTCAAGGCTGACATCGCGCAGGGTCTCTACCCCACGGTCGTCGCGCACGCTCACATGGCGTAGCTGCATGATCGGTTCCGGTGCGATGGGGGCCGCCCCTTCGGGTCGGGTCCGCATGTCGCGGCGCACGATATCGCGCCCCACCATGGTCGCCGCCAGCATGGACGGGTTGCAGTCCGCCGTGTTGAACGTGCCGATCTTGCGGCCACCGCGCAGTATGCTCACGCGGTCCGAAATCTCCATCACCTCGTCCAGTTTGTGACTGATGATGATGACGGCATTGCCCTGCGCCCGGAACGCGCGCAGCGCGCGGAACAGTTCGCGCGTCTCCTCCGGTGTCAGGACGGCTGTGGGTTCATCCATGATCAGCAGCCGGGCCTTGCGTGCCAGCACGCGCAGGATTTCAACGCGCTGCTGTTCCCCCGCCGACAGGTCGCATACGCGGGCATCGGGGCGGACGGGAAAGCCGAAACGCTCCGAAATTTCCTGCGTGCGCGCTTCCATCACGGCGGGGGAGGCGATACGCGGGGCCTCGTCCCAGCCAAGATGGATGTTTTCCGCAACGGTGAAGGCTTCCACCAGCTTGAAGTGCTGGTGGACCATGCCGATCCCGGCCCTGATCGCGTCCTGTGGGGAGGCAAAGGTCTGGCCATACCCGTCAAGGATGATTTCACCTTCCTCGGGCTGGTAGATGCCGGTCACGACGTTCATCAGCGTCGATTTGCCGGCCCCGTTCTCACCCAGCAGGGCATGGATTTCACCCGGCCAGACATCAAGGTCCACGTCCTTGTTGGCGATCACGCCGGGAAAGAATTTTCCGATGCCACGCAGTTGCAGGACAGGCGGTGTGCCCGGCGCCCTGCCGTTCGGGTTGGACGGTTTATTCAAGACCGGATACTCCCGCCACAGCCCAATCGCTGTGATAGATGTCAAGATCGCTTGGCGTGACGCCAGCAGGCACGCGCAGGCGCCCGTGATTGTCATGTATCGGGCCGGTGAAGGGGACATACCCCGCCAGGATGCGCGTACGCATGTCATCGGCCTGGCGCGCTACGGATTCGGGCACGCTTGGCCCCCAGGCATCGCGGTCCACGCCGTGGCCCAGTGTCAGGAACCGCCCCTGCGGCTGCCATGTGCCCGCCAGAAGGTCGCGCACCTGCGATACATAGAAATCATTGAAATCCAGCGATACGGAACTGACATAGGCTTCCGGCCCGTAGTTCAGCATGCCGGTATTCCACATCGCGGCCTTCAGGCCGCGTTGCACGGCCACACGCAGATAGGCGGGTTCATCCATGATCCCGCACAGGAAGTCGCATCCGTTATCGGCCAGCGCCGTCGCCGCCTGCGTGGCCGCCTGCGGGTCGAACCATGCGTTGATGGTGATGGCCTGCATCGTGATGGATGGATTGACCGACTGCGCGCCCAGCAGCGTCGCATTGGCGCTGGCATAGACGGAAGGAATGGGAAACGACCCCAGAAAGCCCAGCTTGCCGGTTCGCGTCATAAGCCCCGCCGCAATGCCGATGATGTAGCTGGCATACCAGTGCGCCACGTAATACCAGCCCAGATTGCCGGTTACGTTGTTGCCGTCACATTCCATGAAGGCGACATCGGGCGCGCGGTCGGACACGTCCTTGATGAAATCGCCATATTCCGAAGTGGCGAACACCATCTGCGCGCCTTCGGCCACGAACTGGCGGAAAATACGCGTGGCGTCGGCGGAATAGGGCACGCTTTCGACATAGATCGTACGCAGTCGCGGGAAGGCCCTGCGCACCGCCTGCACACCCCGGTCATGCACCATGGACCAGCCACCATCGGTAATCGGCCCCGTATGGCCAAAGGCAATGACCGCATCCGATTCCGCCAGCGGCCTGCGCCACGCGGGCTGGTCCGCCGCCGTGGCGTGACGTGGCAGCAGCAGGCCGGACCCGACTGCCCCGGCCATGCCCAACAGGCCCCGGCGCGTTGTCAGTAACCGCCCCCGCGGTCCTGAAACTGTCATAAAATATTATCCCCCTGATAATCCATGCCGCATCCCATCGCGGCATCATGACGTGTCGGTCCCGTGCGGCTGCTCCTGCTACTTCATGACTGGTTCGATATGACAGTAAACGTTACGCGACACAGACATGCAAGGCCGCATCCACAGCCATGCGGCCCCGATCCGCATGCGTCATTCCTGCGCCGTCACGGGCGGCATGCCAGCCAGTGTGCGCCAGTCGGCTTCATCCATGGTGGCGACGCCCAGTTCGGCGGCCTTGCGGGCCTTGGAGCCCGCTTTTTCACCCAGCACCACAAGATCCGTCTTTTTCGATACGCTGTCCGAGACCCTGGCGCCCAGACGCTCGGCCACGGCGCGGGCTTCGGGGCGGGTCATGGTCGTCAGCGTGCCGGTAAAGACTATGGTCTTGCCCGACAGTGCACCTTCGGCCACCATTTCCTCGTCCACAACCTGCGCAAGCTGTGCGGTCAGGTCATCCAGCGTAGTACGGTTGTGTTCCTCGGCAAAGAAGGCGACCAGTTCATCGGCGATGGCCGTGCCGATTCCGGTGATGGAACCCAGTTCCAGCCGTTCATCCGATCCGATTATGGCTGCTTTTTCCATCTGCTCGCGCCAGTTCGCCAGCGAATGGTAATGCCGCGCCAGCAACCGGGCATTGTTGATGCCGATGCGCCGGATACCCAGCGCATAGATCAGCCGTGACAGTTCAATGGTGCGCCTTGCCGCGATGGCGGTGACAAGGTTGCGGGCCGAAACCTTGCCCCAGCCGTCACGACTGGCGATTTCGGTTTCATGGGCTTCAAGGCGGAAAATATCGGCCGGGGTGCGCAGCCAGCCGAGTTCATGGAATTCCGTAATCGTGCGGTCGCCAAGGCCGTCGATATCAAACGCATCGCGCGATACGAAATGGCTCAGACGTTCCACCACCTGCGCCGGACAGGTCAGCCCGCCGGAACAGCGCCATACGACCTCGCCTTCGGGGCGTTCGGCATGGGCGCCGCAGACGGGACAGATATGGGGAAAAGCGTAGGGTTCCCGCTCGCCATCGCGCGGCAGGACAACACCCGTCACCTGCGGGATCACGTCGCCTGCGCGCTGGATATGCACCAGATCGCCGATACGGATGTCCTTGCGCGTGATTTCGTCTTCATTATGCAGGCTGGCGCGGGTCACGATCACGCCGCCCACATTGACGGGTTGCAGGAATGCCACCGGTGTCAGCGCGCCGGTGCGTCCGACCTGTATGTCGATGGCTTCCAGCCGTGTTATCGCCTGTTCAGCGGGGAATTTCCACGCTACCGCCCAGCGCGGCGCACGCCCCGCGAAGCCGAGGCGGTCCTGTAGCGCCCGGTCGTCGATCTTGTAGACAATGCCGTCAATGTCATAGTCCAGCGCCGAACGTTCGCGTGTCAGCCGTTCCATGAAGGATTCGGCATCAGCCGCATTGCGGACCTGCGTGTTGAGCGGATTGATCCGGAAACCCCAGTCCTCAAGCTGCCGGAGGTAGGCATGATGGGTCGCGGGTAGCGGCGCGCTGCAAAAACCGGCGGCATAGGCAAACAGGGATAGCGGGCGTCTGGCCGTAATATTGGGATCAAGCTGGCGTAACGATCCTGCGGCGGCATTGCGCGGGTTGGCGAACGGTTTGTCGCCTGCGCGTTCCTGTGCTGCGTTCAGGTCCAGAAATGCCTGTTTGGACAGGAAAACCTCGCCCCGGATTTCGATGATATCGGGGAAGGGGGCAGGTAGCTGTTCAGGCACATCGCCCATCGTGCGCAGGTTGGCCGTTACGTCCTCGCCTTCCGTCCCGTCACCCCGTGTGGTCCCGCGCATGAAACGCCCGTGTTCGTAGGTCAGGCTGATGGACAGGCCGTCAATCTTGGGTTCCGCCACAAAGGCAAGCTGGTGGGCATGTTCATCCGTCAGGCCAAGGAAGCGGGCGATACGGCTGACGAAGCTGTCAAATTCCTCGCGTGAAAAAACGTTATCGAGCGAGAGCATCGGCACCATGTGCCGGTGGCGGTGGAAGGGGCCGGTAGCAGGTGCGCCGACCCGTTCGGTCGGGCTGTCGGCGCGGTGCAGGCCGGGGAATCGGGATTCCAGTTCGGTATTAAGCCTGCGCAGCGCATCGTAGGTGGCATCATCGACAGCGGGCGCATCATTCTGGTGATAGGCGGCGTCCAGTGCAGGCAGCACCTGTGCCAGACGTTCCAGCAGGCGTGCTGCATGGGGTGCGTCCTGTTCGGTGGCGGCGGCATCAGCCAGCAGGCTTCTGGCCTGTTCCGTAAGCGATTGCAGGGGGGTGAGGGGGGGCATGTCAGTCCCCTTTCAGCAGACTGTCCGCCGCGGCCCGCGCGGCGGGGGTAATGGTGTCGCCGGACAGCATGCGGGCGATTTCCTCGCGCCGTGCCTGCGCGTCCAGCGGGGCGGCGTGGGTTTCTGTCCGGCCTTTGCTCACACTCTTGCTTATGCGCAGATGGGCGTCACCGCGCGCGGCAACCTGCGGACTGTGTGTCACCACCAGCACCTGCACGCTGCGGCCCACGGTATAAAGCCGTTCCCCGATGGCGGAGGCCGTGGCCCCGCCCACACCGGAATCCACTTCGTCAAATACCAGCGTGGGAATGGCCGACCGACCGGCCAGCACCACCTTGAGCGCCAGCATGAGGCGCGAGAGTTCACCACCGGACGCCACCTTGGCCAATGGTCCCGGCGGCTGGCCCGGATTGGCCGCGATCAGGAAAGACGCCTGTTCCTTGCCCCGTGCATTCCATGCCTCAGCTTCCAGCGGCACAAGGGAGACGATAAAGCGGGCGCGTTCCAGCTTGAGCGGCTTCAGTTCGGCCATGACGGCCTGTTCCAGCCTGCGGGCCGCCTTTTCACGGGCCCCCGTCAGTTCAAGGGCGACGGCTTCGAACGCGGCGCGGGTTTCGGCCACGGTTTTTTCCAGAGTCTCGATCCGGATATTGCCCGAATCCAGCGCGGCCAGCCGATCGGTAAAGGCGGCGAGCAGGCCCGGCAGTTCCGGCACCGATACGCCATGCTTGCGGGCTTCGGCGCGCAGGGCGAAAAGGCGTTCTTCCGTCTGTTCCAGCAGGCGTGGTTCGGCCTGTGCATCGGATGCAAGGCGGGACAGCAGGCTTTCGGCTTCGGCCAGCGCTTCTTCCGCCCGTTCCAGCGCGTTCAGGGCTTCCTGTGCGGCTGCCTGTTCATCCGCCCCTATGGCGTCCGGGTTCAGGTCGGTAGGTGCCGGCAGCAGGCGTTGCAGCGCACGGCTGGCGTTACGCAGCGCCGATGCGGGGCCGGGGGCGCGGCGGTCACGCGGCGAGAGGTCAGCAAGGGCTGCGGATATGGCTTCCGCCCGGCGTTCCCCCTGTTGCAGCGCCTGACGCAGGCCAGCCAGATGGGCTTCCTCGTCTTCCTGCGGGGCGAGTGTGCCCAGATCCTCCACCGCCTGACGCAGCCAGTCTTCCTCCCGTGCGGCATTTTCCATTTCGGCTCGGGCCGCAGCCAGTTCCGCCGTGGCCTCGATCCATTTGCGATATGCTCCACCCGTCCGGCCGCGCACGGCGGGGGCCACGCCAAAGGCATCCAGCAGGTCCAGATGCGTGGCCTGATCGGCCAGCCCCATCTGTTCATGCTGTCCCTGTATTTCCACCAGCAGGGTCGCGGCGCGACGCAGCAGGCTTACGGCGACAGGCTGGTCGTTGATATAGGCGCGCGAACGTCCGTCGGTCGTAACGACACGGCGTAGCAGGACAGGCTCGCGCACGTCATCCAGCACGATGCCCTGTTCATTCAGCAGGGTATGCAGCGGGTGGGTGGGGGTAATTTCAAAACAGGCGCTGACACTGGCCTGTTCGCAACCCGCGCGCACCAGCGATGCGCTGGCGCGTTCCCCCAGTGCAAGGCCGAGACTGTCCAGCAGGATGGATTTTCCGGCCCCGGTTTCCCCCGTCAGCACGGTCAGTCCGGGCGGGAACGCCAGATCCAGTTTTTCGATCAGGACCACATCCCGTATCGAGAGCTGTGTCAGCATGCAGGATTCCTGTTCAGCAAACGTCGTTGGCGGAAATCAGAAAACCGAATGCCATGCCCGCGAGATTACGTTGCGCCCCTGCTTGTGGTCCTTGCCATCCACGCCCTTGATCAGGTTATGCGCGCGCAGGTGGTCATACGCATCATGATACCATTTGCTGCTGGGATAGTTATAGGCCAGCACCGATCCGGTCTTGCGCGCCTGTTCCAGCAGTCCCATGTCCAGATAGACTTCAACCAGCCGTTCCAGTGCCTCGGGCACGTGGTTTGTGGTCTGGAAATCCTGCACCACGCGCTGATAGCGTCCTGCGGCGGCGAGATAGTCATTCTGCTGCTGGTAATAGCGGCCCACCAGCATTTCCTTACCCGCCAGATGATCACGGCACAGGTCGATTTTCAACTGCGCATCACGCGCGTACGGACTTTGCGGGAAGCGGGTGATGACTTCCTCCAGCGCGTCCATGGCTTCGACCGTGCCCTGCTGGTCACGCTGCACGTCGGCGACCTGTTCATAATAGCATAACGCACGCAGGTAGAAGGCGTAGGCAGCATCCGCGCTGGTGGGGTGGAGTTCCAGAAAGCGGTCAAGCTGCTGCACGGCCTCGGGATATTTGTTCAGCAGATAGTTGGCGTAGCCTTCCATAAGCTGCGCATTGGCCGTGTAGGGCGAGTAAGGATAGTTGCGCTGCAACGTATCGAACTGATTGACCGACAGCAGGAAACGGTCCGAACGCAGGGCATCCACGCCGTTATTGTACAGCGTTTCGGCCGAACCGACGCGGGGCGCACGTTCGTTGATGCTGCTGGCGTTGTTGCCGCACGCCGCCAGCATGAACGCTGCGGGCAGGAACGCCATCCAGCGCGCCATGTGGCGGGTACTACGCGATAGCTGTGGGGTATATCGTGATCTGCGTACGAACATGCCGGCTCTTCCAGTTACGGAAGCTTTATATCATGCGCCGGGTGCGGGTGAAGTCTCCGCGTGCGGATTTCGCCCCTTCCCATCATGCGGCCTTGATCTGGGGCAGGCGCGTGCGGGTGCCCGGTCGGGTCGTGCGCCAGTTTTCCTGATTTGCAAACAGTTTGCGCAGCAGGCGGTTATTGAGGGTATGCCCCGATTTATGACCCCGGAAATGGCCATGGATCATCCCATCGGCCAGATACAGGTCACCGATCGCATCCAGAACCTTGTGCCGGACAAATTCATCCGCATGGCGCAGTCCAGCCGGATTCAGTACATTATCCCCGTTGACGACAATGGCGTTGTCTAGCGAGCCACCCCGGGCCAGTCCCACGGAATGCAGGTGGTCGATTTCGGATTGCAGAACGAAGGTGCGCGCCGTGCACAGATGCCTCCGGAACAGGGCGGCATCCACCTGCGCCCCATAACGCTGCTGGCCGATGGCCGCGGCGGGAAAATCTATCGATATGTCAATCGACAGGCCAGGCTGGGTGGTGGGTGAAAGTTCAGCAAAGGCGTCGCCGTCTTCCACGCGCACGGTCTGGCGGATGTAGATGTTCCGGCGCGCGGCAGCCTGCTGCGTGATGCCCGCGCATTCCAGCAGGAAGACGAATTCGGCGGCAGAACCGTCAAAAACCGGGATTTCCGGGCCGTTTACATCAATGAACACGTTATCGATGCCGCAGCCGGACAGGGCGGCCATCAGATGTTCTACCGTAGCGGTGCGTTCAGCCTGCGGCGGGTTCGTGCCGTGCCCGAGCACCGTGCTGAGCCGCGTATCAACCACCGCGTCATAGCGTGCCGTAATGGGCGGCAGGGCCATATCCGTGCGTCGGAATACGATGCCGGTATTTTCCGGTGCAGGGGAAAGGCGCAGTTCAATACGTGCGCCGGTATGAAGGCCCGTGCCAACACTACGGATCGGCTGGCGGAGGGTATGCTGCATCTGCCCGTCATGTTGGGGGGAAGGCATGAGGGTAGCGCCTGTCTGCGGCAATGCGGCGTTCATCGCCTGTATCCTTGAGGGCAGAGTGGGAAAACTCGCAGTAGATGGCATGACGTAATGCTACTGCCTTGTCGCCCGTTCGGACAGTCAAGGATTATTGCCTATTGTTACCTATCGGCAAGGAGACGCGGCCTGTCATGAAACAGGCCGCGTGGAACAGGAATTATGAAGAACGGCGGCGCAGGAAGGCGGGAATGTCCAGCCCCCCGTCATCCGGCGTCGGGTTGCCGCTGGCGGCCTGTTCGGGCTGCTGTGGCTGCGGCTGTACCTGCTGTGGCGCGGCCTGCTGCGGGGCTGCGGTGGGTTCGTTCCGCACGGGCGCTTCGTGCTGCGGCGGCGGGGAGGAATGGCGGCGGAGCGCGCCGGTCACGATTCCAAACAGGCTGCGCGGTGCGGGCTGCGGTTCGGCAGCGGGGGCCTTCGCACTTTCCGTAAACAGGGGCGAGCGCGGGGAAGCGCTACGCTGTGCCTGTGCAACCTGCGGCGGGACCGCGTTGGGGGAAGGGGCCTGCGGGGCCGCAGGCTGCTGCGCGGTGGCGGCGGCCGGCTGGGCGGCAGCGGGTGCCGCCGGTGCGGGCGTGGCCGGCTGGGCCGGTGCTGCGGCAGTCGGTGCGCCCGCCTGCTGCTGCCCGGCGGCGGGGGCCGCCTGCGGGGCCGCTGCGGCTTCAGGCTGCTGCGGCGGCTGGGTCGTGGCGCGGGAAGGCGGGTTGTCGATACCGGTCGCCACCACGGACACGCGGATGCGCCCGTTCAGCGATGTATCAATGGCGGAACCGAAGATGATGTTGGCGTCCTCGGCCACTTCCTCACGGATGCGGTTGGCGGCCTGATCCACTTCAAACAGGGTCAGGTCCTCGCCACCGGTGATGTTGATGAGAAGGCCCTGCGCGCCCGCCATGGATGTATCTTCCAGCAGCGGGTTGGAAATGGCGTCCTCGGCGGCGGCGATGGCGCGGTTTTCCCCTTCGGCTTCGCCGGTGCCCATCATCGCCTTGCCCATTTCGGCCATGATGGTGCGGATGTCGGCAAAGTCGAGATTGACCAGACCCGGCGCCATCATGAGGTCGGTCACGCCGCGTACGCCCATGTACAGCACGTTATCCGCCATCTTGAAGGCGTCTTTCCAGCTTGTGCGCTCATTGGCCAGCCGGAACAGGTTCTGGTTGGGAATGACGATCAGCGTATCGACAAACTGCTGGAGTTCGGCAATGCCCGCTTCCGCCGACTTGGAGCGGCGCTGCCCCTCGAACGTGAAGGGCTTGGTCACCACGCCCACGGTCAGGATGCCACGCTCGCGCGCCATGCGGGCGATGACGGGGGCTGCGCCCGTGCCGGTGCCGCCGCCCATGCCCGCGGTGATGAACACCATATGCGCGCCATCAAGGTGGCGGGAAAGCTCATCGCATGCCTCTTCCGCCGCCGCACGACCGATCTCGGGCTTCGCGCCCGCGCCGAGGCCCTGCGTCAGATGCGGGCCAAGCTGGATGCGGCGGTCGGCGCTGCTGTGCGAAAGTTGCTGGGCATCGGTGTTGGCGACAACGAATTCCACCCCCTGCAACTGCGAATGGATCATGTTGTCCACCGCATTGGTACCACCGCCGCCAACCCCGATCACCGTGATGCGTGGGGTAAAATCGGAATGATTCTGCTGCGGGATGGTCAGGTTGAGGGTCATGCTTGGCTCCCGATGGCTTGGGGTATGCGGGCTGGCATATTAACGGCTAAAGTACAATAAAGGGTTTTGACACAATGTCATACCCTTTCGCGTATGAAATCCATAAAACGTCGCACAAGCCCGGCGGGGCGTACGTCGCGTATGTCGGGTTCGCCCATCTCATCAGCGGCACCCGCCGCCCATGCCAGCAACCCCGCCGAGGTGGAGAACATGGGCCAGGTCGCCGCGTTTTCCGGCAGCCCCACGATCCGGCGCGGACGGCCCAGGCGGACCTGACGGTTCAGGATGCGCGCGGCCATCGGCCCGATCCCTTCCAGCAGCGATCCGCCCCCCGTCAGGATGACGCGCCCGTCCGATGCGGGGCCGACGCCCGCCATTTCCAGCCTGTCCCGAACCATTTCCAGTGTTTCCTCCACACGCGGATGGATGATCGAGACAATTCTTGCACGTGGAATTCTGACGTAATGATGGTCGTTGTCACCAATAAGCTGCACAAGGATCGGATCGTGATCGTCGCCTGCCAGCAGTTCGGCTGACCCGTGCATGGTTTTCAGCCGCTCGGCATTGTCGATGGATGTGGACAGTCCATGGGCGATATCGCGGGTGATGTGCAGCCCGCCCACGGGAATCGTGGAGGTATGCAGCAGCCGCCCTTCGCCAAACACGCCGATGGAGGTGGTGCCCCCGCCCATATCCACAACCGTCGCGCCAAGGTTGCGCTCATCCTCGTTCATGACCGCAAGGCCGGAGGCGAGGGGGGATGAGACCATGCCCTCGATATTCAGTTCCACGCGCGACAGCACGGCTTCAAGGTTGCGCAGGGCGGTCGTGTTGGCATCAATGACATGCAGGCGTGCGGAAAGCAGGTCGCACAGGTGCCCGCGCGGGTCGAGCACTTCCTGCGTGTCATCAACCGCGTAATCCAGCGGCAGGGTATGGATGGCGGACCGCCCTTCCGACACTGCCCGCAGGCGGCCTTCGGCGATGATGCGGCTGACATCGCCCTTTGTGATCTCGCGCCCGCCGATGGGCCAACGCGCATTGATATGCCGGCTTTCGGGATGGCCACAGGACAGGTTGACGAAAATCGAGTCGCGGCGTTCCGTCGCCATGTCCTCCGCCTGGGCCACGGCAGCGCGGATGGCGCTTTCCGCTTCGCGCAGGTCCACGATCCCGCCCGAGCGCACGCCATGCGACCGGCGCCAGCCATGGCCCAGAATCCGGATGGTGTTGTCAGGCTCGCCGCGTCCGATCAGGCACACGATCTTGATGGAACCGATATCCAGCACGCTGAACGGTCCCGTACGCAGCCTGCGCGCGGGGGCGCGTTCTTCCGCCGGCACCAGTGCGGTGGCCTGACGGGAACGTGATGTCCGCGCGGGCCTGCCCTCCGCGCGAAGGGCCGGGACCGGCGCGCCCGGTGTGGATGTGCGTGGGGTGGGAAGAACCGTCTTCACCGGCCCCGGCACTGGATATGTCATGCCCGCCTCCGTCTTGAACCGGCATCAGGTAAAAGCCATGGCGCGGAAGGTGCCTGATCCCCCGTAGGGGCCGCCTGCGGTTGCGTGTCGCCTTTGTCCCGGTCCGTGTCGCCGGATGGGGCAGCGGGGTTTTCACGTATGATCAGGCGGTCAGGCAGGCGCATGTCTATGGCGATGACCGGCCGGTCCAGTATTTTTATGTTTTCCTGCATTTGTGCAAGTCGCTTCAGCGCCGCGACCTCCTGTCCTTCGGGCAGGAGGATGGTCGTGCCGTTGCGCAGGGTCAGGTTCCACCGGCGCTGGCCCACGCGGGCGGCGGCCACCACATGGCTGCGTACTTCGGGCTGGGCGGACAGTTCATCGATCAGCGCCGCGGCGGCTGTGTTCGCGTCCGGCCCCACGACCAGCGGCAGTTGCATGAACGCTTCAGCATCCTTGCCGGTCATGCCCTGGTCACGCACCGGATTGCCGTCGCGGTCGATCAGGGAGAAATGGCCGTGATTCTGCCACACGGCGAACGGACGGCGTTCAAACAGATGGATGATGATGGTGTGGGGCAGATGCCGTTCCACCACGGAATGATCGACAAACGGCAGGTCGTCGATCCGCTTGCGCGCGGCGGTGACGGAAAATCCAAGGATGAAATCACCCGTCCGCACGCCCAGCGCTTCCTGCAGGGCGGTTTCACTGGTCAGCACGCAGCCCGTCACGTCGATTTCGGTAATACGCAGCGGCAGCATGTTGATGACGCGCGCGCGCAGGGGCGCGAAACGGGTGTCCGACCCGAAATGCCGGAATGCCGTGACGCAGCCCGCCACGATCCCGGCCAGCACGAGCAGGACCAGCAATGGACGCAGCAGCCGTTTCTGCTTGCGCAGGAAAAGCGAAAGCCGGGAAGGGCGATGGCTGCTGTCAGTCGGTCGTTTCATGTACGACAGGTCGCGTGGTCGATCATCCACTGGCACAGTGCGGCATAATCTGTGCCACATGCCGCCGCCTGTTCAGGCAGGAGCGAGGTCGGCGTCATGCCCGGCTGGGTATTGGTTTCCAGAATCACGAGACGACCGGGCCCGGTCGGGTCCGTCGTGTCGTCATAGCGGAAATCCGTGCGGCTCGCCCCCCGGCAGCCCAGTGCGCGGTGCGCGGCCAGCGCGAGTTCACGCGCCTGCGCGAAGGCCGTGGGATGAATGCGTGCCGGAAGTTCATGGCATGATCCGCCTGCGGCGTATTTGGCCTGATAATCGTAAAAACCGGTTCCATTGCCCGCTGGTGTTATGTCCGTAACCGTCAGCGCGCGGTCTTCCAGCACGCCTACGGTCAGTTCCCGACCCGGCACGAATTCTTCTACAAGGATATGCGTGCCAAATGACCATGACTGCGCGACCATGGCGCGACGGTTGCTGCCGGGATGGATGATCTCGACCCCGACGGACGAACCCTCATTCAACGGCTTGATCACATACGGGACGGGCAGCGGGTCCGCCGGTTCCAGTTCGGCGGGCGTCATGACCCGACCCGTCGCCACCGGCAGGCCGGCGGCGGCGAAAACCGTCCGCGCGGCGTCCTTGTCCATGGCCGTGGCGGATGCCCTTACGCCGGAATGGGTATAGGGAATGCCGATCCAGTCCAGCACGCCCTGAATGGAGCCGTCCTCGCCAAAGCGGCCATGCAGGGCGTTGAATACAACATCGGGCCTGTGGTCATGCAGGTCGCGCACGATTGTCAGCAGGTCTGTTCCCGTATCGATGCAGCGCACCGTATGGCCAAGACCCCGCAGGGCGTCTGCCACGTTGCGACCGCTGTTCAGGCTGACTTCGCGCTCGGCGGACAGGCCGCCCATCAGGACGGAAATCTTCCGATGGGTCATGCGCATTCTCCATTGGTGACAGGGCGACCGATTCGTTTGATTTCCCAGCGCAGGGTAACGCCCGTATGGTCATGCACGCGCCTGCGTACGGTTTCGCCCAGCCGCTCCAGATCGCCCGCGCAGGCATCCCCCGTATTGAGCATGAAGTTGCAGTGCTTCTCGCTGATCTGCGCGCCGCCTTCACGCAGGCCCCGACAGCCCGCCGCATCGATCAGTTCCCATGCCTTGCGGTCGGATTCGTCCGGGGCGGGGTTGCGGAAGGTGGACCCGCCGGTGCGGGCGCGTACGGGCTGGGCCGCTTCACGCGCCGCGCGGATTTCCTCAATACGCTGGCGGATGACGGCAGGCGGGGCTTCAATCCCGTTCAGCCGCGCGCGCACGACAACCGCATGTGCGGGCAGGGTGGCATGGCGGTACCCGAAATCCAGCGATGCGGCAGGCAGGCGCAGCAGCCTTCCGTCGCGGGTGACAACCTCCACCCAGTCCAGGACGGTTGCCATGTCCGAACCATAGGCTCCCGCGTTCATCGCCACCGCGCCGCCGATGGAACCGGGAATGCCCGCAAGGAATTCCAGCCCGGCCAGTCCCGCTTCCGCCGCATGTTCGGCAACGGTCATGTCGAGGCAGGCGGCCCCCGCGATCAGGCCATCCCCATCGCGCGTGATGGTGGAAAAACCGCGAGCGAGACGGATCACCAGCCCGTCCACACCGCCGTCGCGCACGATCACGTTGGAACACGCGCCCAGCGCCAGCACCGGCACCTCCAGCGGCAGGCGACGCAGGACCTGCGCCAGATCCTCCGCACTCGCGGGCTGGAACAGCAGCTCCGCCGGTCCCCCCACGCGGAACCATGTGCGCGGGCCAAGGGCTGCCTGCGCGGTCAGGCGGCCACGGGGATGGAATTCATCCGTATCCAGAACCCGCGCCCATGGGGGCAGGGCGGACATGGCGGGGGTCGTATCGCTCATTGATGGGCTTCCGCCTTCTGGGCGGGGGCTGCATGCGTGCCGGACTGGAGTTCCGCCAGTTGACCCGGCAGCGCCTGTGCCCAGTTGGTGATGCTGCCTGCGCCAAGGCAGACCACGAAATCACCGGGGCGGGCGATGGCGTTGATCATTTCCGCCAGATGTTCCGGGCCGGGCAGGGGCACGACCGAACGGTGCCCGCGTTCACGCAGTCCTTCCACCAGCGCGTCACGGTCAATGCCATCAATCGGCTGCTCGCCCGCCGCATAGACATCGGCGATGATGACGGTGCCCGCATCGTTCATGCAGGTGCAGAATTCGTTGAACAGGGTCTGTAGCCGGGAATAACGGTGCGGCTGTACCACCGCGATCACGTTGCCCGCGCCCGCCTGCCGGGCCGCCTTCAGCACGGCGGCGATTTCCACGGGGTGATGGCCGTAATCGTCGATCACGGTAATGCCGCCGGTTTCTCCCGTGCGGGTGAAGCGGCGCTTGACGCCACGGAACGCGGCGAAGGCGGAGCGGATGGTCGCGTCGTCGATTTCCATCTCCGTGCCGACAGCAATCGCCGCCAGCGCGTTCTGCACATTATGGTGGCCAAGCATGGGCAGGCGGAACGGCCCCGCCCGGCGGGAACGGTTGCGGTTGCGGTTGGTGATCACGACCTCGAACGTTGCGCCCAGCTTGTCGGTAATGACCTTTTCCGCGCGCACGTCCGCCTGCGGGGAAAAACCATAGGTGATGATCCGGTGGTCCGACAGGCGCGGGATCATCTGCTGAACGGCGGGATGGTCGATGCACAGGACCGCAAAGCCGTAGAAGGGGATGTTGGACACGAACTGGTCATAGGCCGCCTGCATGGCCTCTTCCGTGCCCCAGTGGTCCAGATGCTCGGGGTCCATGTTGGTCACGACCGTAATGACGGAGGGCAGGCGCAGGAAGGAGCCATCGCTCTCATCCGCCTCCACCACCATCCAGTCGCCCGAGCCCATGCGGGTATTGGTACCGTAGGCTTCGATGATGCCGCCATTGATGACGGTGGGATCAAGCTTCGCCGCTTCCAGTACTGCGGCGACGAGGCTGGTTGTCGTGGTCTTGCCATGCGTGCCGCCAACCGCGACCGACCAGCGCAGGCGCATGAGTTCCGCCAGCATTTCCGCCCGGCGCACTACCGGGATCAGCCGCGCGCGCGCGGCCACGACTTCGGGGTTGTCGCGCTGTACGGCGGTGGATGTGACCACCACCTGCGCATTGCCAAGATTGGCCGCGTCATGGCCGATGGTCACGGGAATGCCCGCGGCCCGCAGCCGCTGGACATTGGCGTTTTCCGCAATGTCGGAACCCTGCACCACGTAGCCGAGCATGTGCAGCACTTCGGCAATGCCGGACATGCCGATCCCGCCAATGCCGACGAAATGAATGGTGCCAATGGAAAGGGGCAGGGCTCTCATGTAACCGGGTCTCCGTAATCGCGCAGCGGGAATTAAGCGGTGCGGGGCTGCTCAGGCAAGCGTGCTTCTATCATGTCCGCCAGCCGGGTGGCGGCATCGGGACGGCCAAGGCTGGCCGCAGCCTGTGCCGTGCGGGCCAGCAGGTCACGGTCGCCCAGCAGGGTGGTAAGGCGGTCGGTCAGGGCGGGGGCGGTAAAATCAGGCTGGCGGATCATCCATGCAGCCCCCGCGTCGCTCAGCGCCTGCGCGTTGGCGCCCTGTTCATCACGGGCCGCGATGGGCAGCGGCACCAGCAGGGACGGACGCCCCGCCACGGTCAGTTCCGCAACCGACGACCCGCCTGCACGGCCAATGACCAGATGGGCGGTGCGCAGGCGATCGGGCACATCATCAAGGAATGGCGCGACGTGGGCGGGAATTCCCGCCGTGGCGTATGCCGCGCTGACACGCGCTACATCTTCCGCACGTGCCTGCTGTGTCACCTGAATCCGCGCGCGCAGGGCAGGGGGCAGGGCGGCAAGGGCCGTGGGCACGACATCACTGAACACCCGCGCGCCAAGCGACCCGCCCCAGACCAGCAGGTTTATGACCCCATTGGACGGGCTGTACCCTTCTCCCGCCAGTGCCGCGATGTCAGGCCGTACCGGCATGCCCGTAAGGGTGGTGGGAATGGCGGCAGGCACCCCCGCGACAAGGCTGAAGGAGGTCGCGATCGCATCCATGCGCGACGCCAGAAAGCCATTGGCCTTGCCCAGAACGGCGTTGCCTTCATGCACGAACAGCATCGGCCGTATGGCCCGTGGCAGCAGGCTGCCCCCCAGCAGTGGCGGAACGGAAGGATACCCGCCAAAGCCAATGACGGCGGATGGCCGCAGCCGCGCCAGTATGCGCCGCGCCTGCATCGTGCCCCGTGCCAGCGCGAATGCCGCGCGTGCGGCCCGGACTGCACCGCGTCCTGCAATGCCGCCGCCGGGCAGGACAAACTGCTGGCGGCTTGCGAATATGCCGCTTTCGCGCACGCCCGCGCGGCGGTCGGTCATGAGGATGATGTCATGTCCCCGTCGCACCAGTTCGCAGGACAGGGCTTCGGCAGGGAAGAAATGGCCACCGGTCCCTCCGGCCGCGACAGCAATGCAGTGACGGGTCATGACGGTACTTTCCGGTTTGAAGAGGGGGCCTGCCCGAACTGTCCGAACCGGCCTTCGCCCAGCCGGCTGCGGGTCAGGGCCAGAACCATGCCGATGGTCAGGGCGACCGACATGGCGGACGATCCGCCATAGGAAATGAACGGCAGGGTCATACCCTTGGTCGGGATCAGGTGCAGGGTCGAACCCATGTTTACGAAAGCCTGCAACCCGAACCCCGTCATCAGTCCCGCCGTGGCCACCGCGATGAACGGATCGTTCTCGCGCAGCAGCTTGAGCAGCGTGCGGATGACCATTACGGCAAACACCCCGATGATGAACAGACATATCAGCATGCCGAATTCCTCACCCGCCACGGCGAATACGAAGTCGGCATGCGCATCGGGCAGCAGGTCCTTCACCCGACCTTCACCCGGCCCGCGCCCCAGCAGCCCGCCATTGCCAAAGGCGCGCAGGGCGGTATCGATCTGGTAATGGTCGCCCACGGCGGGATGCAGGAAACGTTCCACGCGCGAACGCACATGCGGGAACACCATATAGGCCCCGATGAACGCCGCGACCATGCTGGCGGCCCCTGCACCGACCAGAAACAGGCTAAGCCCGTCGATGAAAAGCTGGGTCAGGAAAACGGTGGTGATGACGCTGAGCATCCCGATATCAGGCTGCGACTTGAGCAGCAGCAGCACGACCCCGAACAGCCCGAACGCCACCAGCAGGCCGGGGAAATACCGCCGCTCCTTACGCACCGTCAGCAGCCAGGCCGTGACAACGGCAAAACAGGGCTTGAGGAATTCCGATGGCTGGACCGACATCATCGGCAGCGCGATCCACCGGCGCGCGCCCTTGATCTCGATCCCATGCACAAGGGTCAGGAACGTAGCCCCCAGCGCCAGCACGAAGCCCACCCAGGCGGCTATCCGCACCCCGCGCAGGGACAGCAGCGACGTGGCGATGACAATGCCCGCCGCCAGCAGCAGGAAGCAGACCTGCTTGAAAATGAACATGTCGCGCGACGCACCGATACGCACCGCCACCGCCGGACTTGCCGCCAGCATCAGGATGTAGCCAAAGCCGATCAGGATGCCGACGCATATCAGCGTGACCCGGTCGATGCTTCGCCACCACCGCGCCGCCTGCGAGGTGTTTATGCGCGACAGGCCGCTCATGCGCGAAGACTTCCACCTGCATGCGCCGTCAGATCGCGCACGAGGGCCGCGAAGCGCGCTCCACGTTCCTCAAACCCGCTGAACTGGTCGAAACTGGCGCATGCAGGTGAAAGCATTACCGCATCCGCGTGCAGTGTGCGTGCCGCCTCCAGCGCATCCGGCACGGCGCGTTCAAGCGTATCGACAATACGGCAGGGAATATCGTGGCGTTCCAGCGTCCGCGCCAGTTCAGGGGCATCGCGCCCGATCAGCAGGGCAAGGGCAATGCGGTCGAACAGGGGGGCAAGATCCTCGATGCCGCCTGCCTTGGCGATGCCGCCCACAATCCAGATCATCCGGTCATGGCAGGCCAGCGCACGGGCGGTCGCATCGGCGTTGGTGGCCTTGCTGTCATTGATGAACCGGACGCCATCAATGGTTCCCACCACTTTCTGCCGGTGATCCAGCGCGCGGAATGCTACCAGCGCCGGTTCTATCGCCGTCCGTGGCACGCCCAGATGCAGCGCCATGGCACTCGCCGCTGCCGCGTTTTCACGGTTATGGGTGCCGGGCAGGTCATGGACAGGACGCATATCCGCGATGACGCCCTGCTGGTCACATAATGCCGTGGTGGTGCAGTACAGGTCACATTGCGCGACATCGGTGCCGCTTATGCATGCGATACGGGCGCGGGATGCGGCAAGCCTGCGGTGCAGGTCGGCAAGATTGGGCAGCGTGGCCCCCAGAACGGCCAGGTCGCCCTGATGCTGGTGATCGAATACATGCAGTTTCGCCGCGACATATCCGGCCATGTCCCCATGACGGTCCAGATGGTCGGGCGTCAGGTTCAGCAGGCAGGCGGCATCGAAATGCAGCCGTTCCAGCCGTTCGAGCATGTAGGACGACATTTCGAGCACATAGACACCGTTATCGGGCAATAATGGCAGCGAGAGGGCGGCTGGTCCCAGATTGCCCCCCACAGCCACGGGCACGCCAGCGCTTTCCAGCATATGGGCCAGCAGCACGGTGGTAGTTGATTTGCCGTTGGTGCCGGTGATGCCTGCAAAACGTGCGCGACTGCCTGCCGCCCGGACGGCACGGAACAGGATTTCCGCATCCGACACGATGGGCACGCCCGCTTCCATCGCCATGGTCGCAAGCGGGTGCGGCGCAGGCAGGCGGTGCGGGATGCCGGGGGACAGGATAAGGGCGGCAAGCCCCAGCATGCCGGTAAAGGGGGCGATCTTCAGCCGTTCATGGGTGGGTAGCGCGGCGCGCGCGCTGGCATTGTCATCCCACGCCTGCACGCTGGCCCCCATGGCCAGCAGTGCGGCAACGGCTGCGTTGCCATTACGGCCCAGTCCCGCCACCCCGTAATGGTAGCCCGCGAACAGGGTAGAAGGAAAAGAGCCGTTCAACGCAGTTTCAGCGTGGCCAGACCACACAGCCCCAGCACGATGGATACGATCCAGAAGCGGATTACGATCTTGGATTCAGCCCAGCCCTTTTTTTCGAAATGGTGGTGCAGCGGGGCCATCAGGAATACGCGCCGTCCGGTGCGCTTGTACCAGAACACCTGAATGATGACGGAAAATGTTTCCACCACGAACAGGCCGCCCACAATGCACAGCACCAGTTCATGCTTGACGGCGACGGCGACGGCACCCAGCGCCCCACCAAGCGCCAGCGATCCCGTATCCCCCATGAATACGGCCGCGGGTGGTGCGTTGAACCACAGGAAACCAAGTCCGGCACCCACCAATGCCGAACAGAATACCCCCAGTTCCCCCGTGCCGGGTACGGCATGAAGCTGCAGGTAGTCAGCGAAGATATGGTTGCCGACAAGGTAGGAAATCAGCGCGAAGACCAGGGACGCGACGATAACCGGCACGATGGCCAGTCCGTCCAGCCCGTCGGTAAAGTTCACCGCGTTGCCAAAACCCGTAATCGTGATCATGGCGAACAGGGGAAAGGCATAGCCAAGCGGCAGCAGCAGGTCCTTGACGAAAGGGAAGGCCAGATGATTGGCAAGGTCGGGCGGCATGAGGCATTCCAGCCAGATCCCCCCGATCAGCGAGGCCGAGAACTCACACCCCAGCCGCATGCGTTTGGAAACGCCATCGGTATTGCGGCGGGACAGCTTGAGGTAGTCATCCGCGAACCCTACCGCGCCAAAAGCCAGCGTGGTCAGCATCACCGCCCATACAAATCCGTTGGTAAGGTCAGCCCATAACAGCGTCGATCCGAACAGTGAAAGCAGGATCAGCACGCCGCCCATGGTGGGGGTGCCCACTTTCTCGATCAGGTGGCGTTCCGGACCCAGCTTGCGGATGGGCTGTCCCTCGCGCTGGATGCGACGCAACTGCGCAATCAGCGGATTGCCCAGACACAGGCTGATGAGCAGCGCGGTCATGCACGCCGCGCCGGAACGGAAGGTGATGTAGCGGAACAGGTTGAGCACGGAAGTATGGGACGTGGCATGCTGCTGGAACAGGTCATAAAGCATCAGGCCAGCCCCGCCTGCACGGTATCCGCCCGCAGGGCCGCAACGATCCGGTCCATCCGGCTGCCATGACTGCCCTTGACCATTACGGTGTCACCGGCGCGCAGGCTGGCGCGCACGATGGGGGCCAGCAGTTCGGAATCGGGCGTCCACCCCCCCTGTAGGGAAGAAGGCAGGGTGTCGAAGAGTATTTTCATATTCGGGCCGCAACAGAAGACAGTATCCGCGTTTTCACGGACAGCAGGAAGGAGGGAGACATGCTCATGCCCCGCGAACGTGCCCAGTTCAAGCATGTCGCCCAGCACGACGACCCGCCGACCGGCTGCGACAAGCCCGAGCAGGTCAAGTGCCGCGCGGACGGATGCAGGCGAGGCATTATAGCTTTCGTCGAGCAGTGCAACACTATCGTGCATCACATGGGTGATGGCGCCACGCCCGGTGCCGGGGCGGAAGGTGGCCAGACCATCTGCCGCGCGCGTCATGTCCGCGCCGCAGGCATCGGCCGCGGCAAGGGCCAGCATGGCATTGGCCGCCATGTGGCGTCCCGGCGCATTGATGCGGGCCTGCCCGTGCCAGCCGGGCAACCGGATGTCCAGATCGCTGCCCTGCGTGTCATGCCGCGTCACTTCGACCGTTACGGTGCAGGTGGCGTCGTATCCAGCACGCCACAGGCGGGCACCTGATCCGGCGGCATTCAGCACGAAATAGTCCTCGCCCGTTATGCCAGCGGGAATGATGCCGGTGCCACCGGGGGGCAGGGCGCGCATGATCTCCGCCTTTTCACGCGCGATGGCATCCACGCTGCCCATAAGCCCCAGATGGGAGGAAGCGACCGTGCTCACGACCGCTACATCCGGGCGCACCATACGTGCCAGCGGCAGGATCTCGCCTGCATGGTTCATCCCGATTTCGCACACGCAGTAGGCGGCATCGGCGGGCAGACGCGCCAGCGTAAGCGGCACGCCCCAGTGATTGTTGTAGGACGCCACGGCGTAATGCGTCGGCCCGCAGGCTTCCAGCGCGTGACGCAGCATGTCCTTGACCGATGTCTTTCCCACGCTGCCGGTCACCGCCACCATGCGTCCGGCAAAACGCGCGCGGGCAAAGCGTGCCATGTCCTGCAGGGCGACCAGCGTATCGGCAACGGACAGGATGCGCGGATCGGCAATGTCGCAGCGTTCATGGACAATGACAGCCGCCGCACCCGCGTCCAGCGCCGCGCGGACATGGGCATGGCCATTGCTGCGTTCCCCCTGCAGCGCAATGAACACATCACCGGGCCGCAAGGTACGCGTGTCGATCGAAACGCCCGTGCCTGCGATATCGGATGGGGTGGTGGATGGAAAATGTCCCGATGTCGCGGCCAGCAGGTCCGCGCGGCTCCATAGCAAAGTCATATAGTCCCCGTCAGGCCACGGATTACCGTGGCATCGTCAAAAGGCAGGATTTCCTGGCCTATGATCTGCCCCTGTTCATGCCCCTTGCCCGCGACCACAAGCACGTCGCCCGCTTCCAGCATGTCCAGCCCGGTGGCGATGGCCTGACGACGGTCGCCGATTTCAAGCGCGGTGGGGGCGGCGGCCATGATGTCGGCGCGGATCGCGGCGGGAGTTTCGGAGCGGGGATTGTCATCCGTCACGATGACCCGGTCGGCAAGGCGGGTCGCGGTCGCTCCCATGACCGGACGCTTGCCCCGGTCACGGTCGCCGCCGGCACCCATCACAATAATGATCCTGCCCTGCGTATGCGGGCGCAGGGATTGCAGCAGGCGTTCAATGGCGTCGGGCGTATGGGCGAAATCGACATAGGCGGCAGCCCCGCTGGGCAGGACGGCCACGCGCTCCATGCGGCCCCGGACGCCATGCAGGCGCGGCAGCAGGTCGATGGCATGGTCTACCGATGCTTCCGTCTCCCCCGCCATGGCGGCGGCAAGAAGCAGGTTATCGACCTGGAAACGCCCGACCAGAGGCACCGTAACCTCACGCCGTCCGGCGGGGGTTGCGACATGCAGCACCTGTCCCGTGGGGGTCGGGCGTGCTTCCAGCAGCTTTACCGTCTCACCCTGCGTGCCGGTCGTGCGCAGGATCAGATTACGCCGCAGCGCCACATCGCGCAGGGCGGCGGAGGTGGTCGGGTCCATATCCGCGTTGATGGCCGCTATGCCGCCTTCGGGCAGGATGGTGTCGAACAGGCGCAGCTTGGCCCCGCGATAGGCTTCGCTACTGCCATGATAGTCCAGATGGTCGCGCGTCAGGTTGCTGAAACCGGCCACATAGGGCGCAAGCCCGTCCAGCCGCCGCTGCTCCAGCCCGTGGGAGGACGCTTCTGCCGCCACATGGGTTACGCCCCCTTCAGCCATCGCACCCAGCAGGTGCATAAGCCCCACGCTGTCGGGCGTGGTCAGCACGGGGCCGCAATCGGGCAGCGGGCAGGGCGCAATGGCGCCCAGCGTGCCGATCGTGCCTGCCTTGAAGCCCTGCAGGGTCCATATCTGACGCAGGAATTCAACCGTGCTGGTCTTGCCATTGGTGCCGGTTACCGCGGCGATATGTGAAGGCAGGCAGGGTGTTAGCGCACGGGCGATCAGCGCCAGCGCCCGGCGTGCGTCATCCGCGCGCAGCACGGTTATGCCGGGGGGAGGGGTGAAAGCCGGGTCCGTATCCAGCAGCAGCGCCGCAGCCCCTGCCGCCATGGCCTGCGCGATATAGGCTCGGCCATCCTGATGGGTGCCGCGCAGCGCGGCGAAGATCATGCCGGGGCCAATGTGGCGGCTGTCAGCGGAAATACCGGTAATGTTCAGGTGTTCTGCCCCGGCGGGGCATGACAGGTCCATCCCCGCATGGCGCAGGACTTCAGGCAGGTGCATCATTCATCCCCTGTCGCGCGGGTGCTGGGCGGGTGTGCGGCGTACGTCGTTGCGGGCGTGCAGGGCGCGGTCCGTTATCTGCGCGGTATCGGTGGCATCACGGGGCGTGCGGGCGTGGCGTGCGGCACGGGCCGGGGCATCGTGTTCATGGTCATGTTCGTGCAGATGTGCGGTGCCCGGATCGTAATCCGGTCCCAGCGCGCGATAGCCGCGCGGCACAGCCGGTTCCATCGGGATCGCCAGTTCGGCCTCGATCGCTGCCGTGTGCTGCGTATCGGGGAACAGGCCAAGCATGGGCGCTATGCGCGTGATCATGTGCGATGCGGTGGGGGCTGCGTTCCAGCCCGCCGTTGTCCAGCCATGGGTCTGCGCCGTGGGCTTGGGGCTGTCGAGCATGACGTAAATGGCGTAGCGCGGCGCATTCATCGGGAAAATGCCGGTAAAGGCCGATACGTTGACGTGCTTGAGATAGCCGCCATGCGGACCGATTTTTTCCGCCGTGCCGGTCTTGCCGCCCACATAGTAACCCGGCGATTCCGCCTTCTGCCCCGTCCCCTTGACGACATCGAGGCGCAGGATCTTGCGCAGGATATCCGCATTGGCGGCCGAGATCACACGTTCCGCATCGGGCGGGATGTCCGCGTCGGATGCAGCCGGTTCGGCTCCCGGCACTGCAGGCGCGCTGTCATGGGCCAGCAGGGTGGGCTTGAGCAGGAAGCCGCCATTGGCAGTTGCTGCCGTGCCGCGCACGATGGATAGCGGGGGTTCGGCCACACCATGGCCGAACGCCACGGTCATGGTGGTTGAAACGCCCCAGTTATGGAGGGATGGGATGATCGGATGGCCCGCTTCCGGCAGTTCGACCGGCACGCGGGAGAAAAAGCCCATATGCCGCAGCCAGTCCTGCTGCCGCGCGGCCCCCGCATCCAGCGCGATATGCGCCGCCGCCGGGTTGGAGGAATAGGCCATGACTTCAGGCAGGTATAGCCACGGCGCGAAATGGTCGGACTTCATGTCCGATATGGTGAAGCGGCCGATCTTGATGGGAATGCTGGAAAAGCGGTCCCAGATATGGGCCACCCCTTCCTGCAGCGCCATGGCGGTGGTCTGCAGCTTGAAGGTCGAGCCGGGTTCATACATGCCCGTCACCGCCCGGTTGAAGCGTGAGTCCGGGGGGGCCTTGCCAAAATCATTGGCGTCATAATCGGGCAGGCTGACCATGCTGATGATCTCGCCCGTATGCACGTCCATCACGATGGCGCAGGCGCCGATGGCCTGGAACATGTCCATGGCCCCCTGCAGTTCATCATGCACCACGTTCTGCACGCGCACATCCATCGACAGGCGGAGCGGCGTGCGGTCAGTATCCAGCCGCCTGTCGAAATAACGCTCGATCCCGGCCACGCCGTGGTCGTCGATATCAACCCCGCCCAGAATCTGTGCCGCCACGCGCCCCATGGGGTAGCGACGACGCTCCCCGGGTTCGAAATACACACCGGGAATGCCCAGATTGTTGATGGCGAGTTCCTGCGCGGGGGTAATGTCGCGCGCCAGATAGACGAACTGCTTGTTCAGTGACAGGCGGCGCTTCGTTTCCGCCTCGTTCAGGGTTGGCAGCACGCTCTTGAGCTTATGGGCCGCATCCGTCGGGTCGATCATCTCCAGCGGGTTGGCATAGACCTGTGCCACCGGCAGCGACATGGCCAGCACCTGTCCGGTGCGGTCAATGACCGATGCCCGGTGAACCTGCGGCAGGACGGTGTCGCCCGCGATAATGCCCTTGGGGTCGCTTTTGGGAATGGGGGGAACCTGCGGCGCGATCTGCTGCTGCTGTGGCGGCATGGGCCGGATGATCGTGGCCAGTGTCAGCTTGAAACTGATGGCCGAAAAAAGAACGAAGAACCCGCCCGCCAGAAACAGCAGGCGCGCATGCATCCGGTCCTGCGCCATAAGCGTGCGCAGGCTTCCCCCCGGGGGGAGGGAAGCCTGCTCGCTTCTGCCATTTCGGTCATGGATCGGGTTGCTCATGCGCGTTCCGGGCGTGAAAGCCGGTAGAAAGGAAAATCAGTTGCTGACGGGAACCGGCGGCGGCAGGGCGCTGACATGCGGGCTGCCAAGGGATGTGCTTCCCATATGCGCCACCGCCGTCGGGTGCCATGCCACATCGGCAATGTTCTGGCTGCGGACGCGATAGGCGGGCATGCGGGTGGCAGGCACCACAGTGTCATGCTGGACACTGCTGGCCACAGGGGCCGGTTCGACCGCCGCAACCCGTTCCGGCGCGCGGACATGTTCAGGGGCCGCCACATGCGGCGGCGTGCGTACGTCATTCTGCGCCATCGCCCTGACCGGGGTGTCATGCGGTGTTTCCACATGGCGCGGCGTAACGGTGGCAACCGCATGATCCACATGCGCTGCCATGGCAGTGCTGACAGCGGGGATGATACGGGGGGATGACGTCACCGGTGCGTCGGCCTGTGCCGGCGTCATGCCATGGTCGGCTGCCAGGGTCGCAACCATGACGGCGCGCGGGGCAGGCGCGGGATGATGCGGCGCACTGCCGACGGCGGGCAGGTGGCTGCTCAGGGCGGACAGTTGCACGAACTGGCCGGGGGTCACGGTCTGCAGGCTCCGGTCATAGCGGCTGGCGAGGTTTGCCAGCCGGTCGGGCTGGTTCAGCATGGCCCATTCGGCCCGCAACATGGCGGTTTGTGAACGCGTGCGCTCCGTCTGCCCCACGATCTGGGCGATCTGGTGGTCCAGCGCGGTAGTCTGCTGCTTCTTGTTATACAGGAACAGGCCAGACACCGCCGCCATGACAGCGCAGAATAACGTAACAAACCGACTCATCGGGCAGGTTCCGATACTGGGGTTGGGGGAGCCGTGCATTCCATCGCGCGCAGCCGTGCACTGCGGGCGCGCGGATTGCGGCGGGTTTCATCTTCACCGGGGCGAACAGGGCGTCCGGTCAGGAGCGTAAAGCGCGTCCGCTCGGGGCGGAGCATCATGGCGCGCGGGTCATGGCGCGACGGGGCGGGCATGCGCCCGGCTGCAAGGGACATGGCCTGCTTGACCAGCCTGTCTTCCAGCGAGTGGAAGGAGACGACCACCAGCCGCCCGCCGGGCGCCAGCAGGGCAGGCGCCTGTTCCAGCACGCGCCTGATCTGTCCCAGCTCGTCATTGACGTGGATGCGCAGCCCCTGGAACGTGCGGGTCGCGGGATCAATGCCGGAACGGTCGGGCCGCACGACCGAACGCACCACATCAGCCAGTTGGGTCGTGCGCAGCAGCGGGGCTTCGGCGCGGGCGGCCACGATGGCGCGCGCCACCCGGCGCGACATGCGCTCTTCGCCATAATGGTAAATGATGTCGGCCAGTTCTTCTTCCGGCGCGTTGTTGACCACATCGGCGGCTGTGGGCCCCGTATCGGCCATGCGCATGTCCAGCGGCCCGTCCATGCGGAAGGAGAATCCGCGATCGGCCTCGTCAATCTGATAGGACGACACGCCGAGGTCGAGCACGATTCCATCAACCGCCGTAATGGCGTTTTCCGCCAGTAATTCGGCCATGTCCCCGAAGCCACCATGGAGCATATGCAGCCGTGACCCACCGCTACCATCAGGATAGGCGGGGGCGAGTGCAGCGCCGCGCTCCATGGCCGCGGGATCGCGGTCGATGCCCCACAGGGTGCAGTTGCCGGAAGCCAGAATGGCGCGGGCATAGCCGCCACCGCCAAAGGTGCCATCCACGTAGCGCCCGCCATCACGCGGGGCCAGATATTCCATGACCTCGGCCAGCATTACGGGCACATGGCCCGGATCGTGCGGGGGAAAAGCTGCGTTCATGATGACGCGCTCCCGCTGCCCGTGCCACGACCGGCCGTAAGGCGGCGGGCACTGTCGCGTGCCGCCTGACGGCGTTCCATCGCGGCCTGCGGGTCCCAGATCTGGAAGGTGCGGCCCAGCCCCATGAACGCCACCTGATCGGTAAGCCCGGCATGGCTGCGCAGGGTTTCAGGCAGCAGGATGCGGCCTTCCCGGTCGGCTTCGAACGGGTACGCATCGGCATATAGCGCTGTGGCGAGGTCGTCGTGGTCTTGGGAAAAAATATCCATCTCATCCAGCGGGCGGGTCAGTGCGGCAAAAGCATCGGCGGGCCATGCCTCAAGGCAGGGATGCAGATGGGACGGTCGCAGGATGGCAAGCGGTTCGCCCGATTTGGCCCTGGCACGCAGCGCCGTGCGGAATGCGGAAGGGATGGAAACCCGTCCTTTTGCATCCAGCCGGTTCTGGTGTGTGCCCAGGAATACACTCACGCTGCGCGATGCCCTCCCTTGCTTGGCACGTATTTCAGAAACCGACCGTATTCAGCCCAGACCGTCACGCCTGAATTCTGGTGACTGCCCTTTGCCCGGCGTAGGAATGGGATAACATGGGATTTTATGGGCGGTCAATTAAAGATGCGCGAAAGATGGCCGAAAACCGCAGTTATTCAGCACAGACACAGGTGCGGGCAGGTAAAGCGCACAATCTGCATATAAAATGGCGATGCTGTGGCAGGTTTATGTTTTGTTCTTTTGGGTAATACTTGTTAACAACACGGCGTGCGACGCTGTCGTTACGCGTGTTGTGGTGCGGATTGGGTAAATACCAGACGGTCTGTAAGCCGGGTTCTGTCCGCCCCGGGAGGGGCGGGACGGTCATTCCTCTGCGATGAGTCTTGCGACACACCTTGCGCGACCAACCCGAACGACAGGGCGGAAAACCCCCGATGGCGCCTTGCGGCCCATCCGCCGTTCCTATTCGGTCTTGCTCCCGGTGGGGTTTACCCTGCCATCCATGTTACCATGGATGCGGTGCGCTCTTACCGCACCGTTTCACCCTTGCCCCCAACACTGCCCGTATTGCTACGGACACCGCCGTGAGGGCGGTCTGTTTTCTGTGGCACTGTCCCTGGGGTCGCCCCCGCCGGCCGTTAGCCGGCACCGTTTTTCCGTGGAGCCCGGACTTTCCTCCATCACATGGCAGAACCACGCGACAGCGACCGTCCGACCGTCTGGCATGCGGAAACTGGAGGTGCAGGGGGGCTGCGTCAAGCTATAAATGAAATCATGCCATCCGCTCTTGCCCTTTATGTCCGTTTTGTCCCGTACGACGTGCATCATGCCTGATCTGGCCAGCCCATCCCGCCCCGGCCTGCTGACCCGTGTGCTGCTGGGGGGAATGAAGTGGCTGTCTTCCCGCAGGCCGCAAGCGCCCCATACGCTGGAAGACCTGCGCCGCAAGCTGGATCGCCCATGTTTTCCCATGGCGTTATCCTCGCTACAGGTACGGCGCGTGATGGATTGCCACGCGCCGGGGCGTGATCGCCTGCTGCCCGCCCGGTTATACGTGCCTTATGGCCGGGTGCATGGCGTGGTGCTGTTCATGCATGGTGGGGGGTATGTGCATTGCGGGCTCAATTCCCACCATGGGATATGCTGCAGGCTGGCGCGGCAGTCAGGTGCCGCGGTTCTGTCGCTATCCTACAGCCTGGCGCCGGAAAACCGTTTTCCCCATGCGGTGGATGACTGCTGGGCTGCGCTGCGGTGGCTGGCGGGGGAAGCCCATCGCTGGGGTGGTCCCATTGCGGTGGCGGGGGACAGCGCCGGGGGCACGCTGGCGGCGGTGCTGAGCCAGATGGCGCGGGATGCGGGTGGTCCCGAACTGGCCATGCAACTGCTGTATTATCCGTCCCTGTTCGGGGAACGTGATGTCCCTTCGCGGCAGGCCTATGCGCATGGCTACGTTCTGTCGACGCGGCTTATGGAATGGTACGCGGAGCAGTATATCCGCACGCCCGATGACCTGCGTGATCCAAAACTGGCGCCGATTTTTGCTCCGTCGCTCGCGGGGTTGCCGCCTGCGACCATCGCGCTGGCGCAGTGCGATCCGCTGCATGATGAAGGAACGGGATACGCAGCGGAAATGCGGCGGGCCGGAAGCCATGCCGAAACCCGGACATGGCGGGGAACGGTGCATGGCTTCCTGAACTTCTATTCATTCCTGCCTGCCGGACGCGAGGCCATCCGCTATGGGGCACGCGCGCTGCGGCGTACCCTGCGTGATAAAGATGTGCCTAACGGGGCAGGGGATGGAACATCCCCGGCGACTGCCAGTCCGTCTGGGCGGTCTGGTTAAGGCGGTCGATCTGGATGGTGAACAGGTGCGGCAGGGTATTCCGGTCGCCGGGGCACTTGCCTGAATGTTTTTCCAGAACCTCCAGACGTGTGGCGTCTGGCGGGTCATTGCCATTGATGACGAACAGCAGGCAGTCCTTGGCGTCCGATGTCATGCCGTTATGGGTGACGATGGTGCGGAAATGCTCGACCACGGCGGTATTGTCGAACCAGCTTGTGCGTGAAAACGTCAGCTTGTCCGCAGCCTGATCCAGCCAGCCCATCCGGCCGACCAGAAAAACCAGCGCGGCCATGGGCACGATCATCATGACCCGGCGCAGGATGCGCTGTTTCAGGCTGAGGGGCGCGCGCCTGCGGGTCAGGCGCGGCGGGGTGGCCTGTGTTGTATCATTCATGTGGGATTATTTTTTCATGTCCTCGTGCCACAGATGCCCTGACTGCGACAGCAGGTTGCGGGCACCTTCCGGCCCCCATGTACCTGCGGCATAGGGTTCGAGCGGGGCCTTGCGTTCCTTCCATCCCTGCAGGATGGGATCGATCCAGCGCCATGCGGCGGCCACTTCATCGCGGCGGATGAACAGGATCGGGTCGCCGCGCACCACGTCCAACAGCAGGCGTTCATACGCGTCGGGGTAGCGGATGTTGAAGGCTTTCTCGAACTCTACATTGATGTCCGCGTCACGCAGGGTCAGGCTGTCGGTCGGTGTCGGGTCCTTGGTGGATACGCACAGCATCACGCCTTCATCGGGCTGGATGCGGATGATCAGGCGGTTGGGTTCGGGCCGGTTGGAGAAAATGGACCACGGAGCCGACTTGAACTGGATCACGATCTCGCTGCACTTTTCCGCCATGCGCTTGCCCGAGCGCAGGTAGAACGGCACGTTGCCCCACCGCCATGTCAGGATTTCCGCCTTGAGGGCAACGAAGGTTTCGGTCTCGCTGGTCACGCCCTCGCCAAGGTCTTCCAGATAACTGCCAACGGTCTTGTCCCCGATGGTGCCGCGCGCGTACTGCCCGCGTGAGGTGTAGATGGCCACGTCATCGGCGGAAATGGGCTTGAGTGCGCGCAGCACCTTGAGCTTCTCGTTGCGCACCGCATCGGCTTCCAGCGATACGGGCGGGTCCATCGCCACAAGGCACAGCACCTGCAGCAGGTGGTTCTGGATCATGTCGCGCAGCGCGCCGGAGCGGTCGTAATACGCGCCACGCCCTTCCACGCCCACGGTCTCGGCGGCGGTGATCTGCACATAGTCGATTGCATCGCACGACCACAGGCGTTCAAACACCGGATTGGCGAAGCGCAGCGCAATCAGGTTCTGGACCGTTTCCTTGCCCAGATAATGGTCGATACGGAAAATATGATTTTCGGGGAAATGACGGCCAACGCTGTCATTGATCGCTTCCGCACTGGCGAGGTCGGTGCCGATGGGTTTTTCCAGTACCACACGCGACTGCGCGGTAATCAGGTCTTCGCGGCTGAGGTTTTCACATATCTGGCCATACAGCGCGGGCGAGGTCGCCAGATAATACACCCGGATACGGGATGTCGAGGCATCACCGAACAGCGCCTTCAGTGCGGGCCAGTCACTGTCGGCTTCCGCCCCGTTGAGGCTGACATAATACACCATGTTCAGGAAACGCTGCACCGTTGCATCATCCAGCGCATCGGGCTTGACGTGTTCACCCAGCGCCGCCTGGGCGCGCTGCTGGTATTCCGCCCGCGAAAGGGGAGAACGCGCAGTGCCGATAATGCGGGAATCTTCCGGAATCTGCCCATCGCGGTAACGGTGGTAAAGCGCAGGCAGCAGCTTGCGCATGGTCAGATCCCCGGTCCCGCCGAAAACGATGTAGTCAAAGGTATCAACGGGGGGAAGATGTGCCATGGAAGTCGGCCTCCTGCCTGATCTCTGGTATCGTGCATGCCGTGCGGACGCATGCGGCATGAATGGGGTATGACGCGAAAGCGGCCTGTTGCTGCCGTCCGATTACGGCCCGCTTCTTCGCGCTGTCAAGTTGGCATTGACCATCGGACAGCGGCGCGATAATCCCGCCGTTCCACCCCGTCGCCTAGTGACATTAATTTCATATGTGCCGACGGGCGCGGAACGGCACAATCACGATATCTGGAGACACCTGCCATGAATGCTGACAATTTCGAGGCGGACGACAAGCCTGCTGCGGTCGGCGGTATCGCAGCCGACCGCCTGCGCAGCATTATCGAACGCGTTGAGCGCCTTGAAGAAGAGCGCAAGGCGCTTGCAGGCGACATCAAGGATATTTTTACCGAGGCGAAGTCCGCCGGGTTTGATGTAAAGGTGATCCGCCAGATCATCCGCCTGCGCAAGCAGGAACCCGCGGAAGTGGAGGAGCAGGAAACCCTGCTTGACATCTACCGTCGCGCGCTTGGCATGTAATGGTCTGGCGGCGTGGGCAACGGGCCTGTGCCGCCGGGTAACTTCAGTTCAGGGCGCATGATACATGCTGTCGTCCCTTTTCCCGCAATGGATGCCGCCATGGGCGCAGGCCGCGCTGCTGGTGGGCGGTATGCTGTTCGCTCTGGTATGGCTGCTGGTACCCTTCGCGGTATTTGGCGTGAAAGGACGGCTGGATAATCTGGCCGTGCAGCTTGACGACCTTCAGGCCCAGTTGCGTGTCATGGCGATGGGACTGAACAGCGCGCCGCCTGCCGCGGGCGAGACGTTGCCCGACATGCTCGATCCACGTCCGTCCATGCAGGCATCTCCCGCGCCGTCCGTGCCTGTATGGGAACCCGAAACGCCACGGGGCGGACCCGTTCCCGTCACACCTGACCGTGACGGTGGGGAAGAAGAGCGTGACATACCTGCCTATGAACGCCGCGCGGCCCGTGTTCAGCCACAGCCCCCGGCTGCCACGCCACAGCGTCAGGTTCAACCCGACCCCGTGCGCACCCGCCAGTATGGCGAGGTAGAAAGGGATGACTGGTCACCGCAGCCCGCCCGTCCCGCGCGGCCCTACGTTCCCCGTCCACCTGAAGCCGAACTCCCGGCAGGGGGGCAGGACAACAGGCGCGGGGATCATGGCCCCAGCCTGTCGGAATGGAGCCGTAACGGACGGACTGAATCCGGGCCTGTAGCTACGAATCGGCCCGTGCGTGCCTCCGTCTGGCCACCAGAACGCAGGCTGCGCACGGAACCAACCCTGCGCTGGCCGCCCCGGGCCGACTAGCCCGGGCGGAACCTAGCAGTTAGGTGTGTTTTCGGTTCTTGCAAACAGCACCAGATCGTCCCGGTGGATCAGTTCATCCGTGCCCTGCCAGCCCAGCAGGGCTTCGATCCGTTCAGACTGATGTCCCGCGATCCTGCGGGCTTCATCCGCCGCGTAAGCCGCAAGGCCACAGGCAATCTTCTGGCCCTGCCGGTCCAGCACCGCAATCAGGTCGCCCCGGTCGAAATCGCCCGTTACTTCGGTCACGCCTGCGGGCAGGAGTGACGATCCCATTATCAGGGCCTGCACGGCGCCATCATCAATCACGGCATGACCCGCCGGGGTCAGGCTGCCTGCAATCCAGTTCTTGCGGGCGGAACGGGCATCGGGGGCGGGCAGGAACCATGTGCAGCGCGCGCCATCACGCAGGCGCGCAAGCGGATGCAGGCCCTGACCGCGGGCGATTGCCATGGCGCAGCCCGCCTGTGTGGCGATGCGCGCCGCCATGAGCTTTGTGCGCATGCCGCCCGATGAATAGCCCGGCGGTGGTGCGCCCCCCATGGCTTCGATACTGTCGGTCAGGGCCGCTACGACCGGCAGATGACGGGCATCGGGATTATTGCGCGGATCGGCGGTATAAAGCCCGTCAATGTCGGATAGCAGGACAAGCTGGTCCGCATTGATCATTTCCGCCACGCGCGCGCCAAGGCGGTCATTGTCGCCAAAGCGGATTTCCGTCGTGGCGATGGCGTCATTTTCGTTGATGATCGGCACGCAGCCCAGCGCCAGAAGCGTGTTGAGCGAGGCGCGGGCATTGAGATACCGGTTGCGGTGTTCGGTATCATCGGGGGTAAGCAGAAGCTGCGCCGCCGTCAGTTCATGGCGCGACAGGGCATCGGTCCATGCCTGCGCCAGCCGGATCTGACCGACCGAAGCCGCGGCCTGCTTTTCTTCCAGCCGCAGCACCGGGCGTGTCAGCCCCAGTTGATGGCGCGCCAGTGCGATTGCGCCGGAAGACACGACCACGACTTCAGTACCCTGTGCGCGCAGGCTGGCGATGTCGTGGGCAACGCTGTCCAGCCATGCCTGCCGGGGGGCGGCTTCGGCCGGGTCGACAATCAGTGCGCTGCCAATCTTGACGACAACGCGCCGTGCGGTGCGCAGGGCGGGCAGGGGGGTATCCGTCATGTGGCGGGGATCTCCCCCTTTTCCTGCTCGGCCTTTTCAGCACGGTTGCGGGTTACGTAATCCTGCAACTGGCGCAGCACCGTATCCACATTCATATGCGCGACGGATGACATGCACATCACCGTCTGTCCGCTTGCCTGTTCAAGGGCCGTGCGGCGCTCGTCGATTTCCTCGGGCAGGAGGGCGTCGATCTTGTTCAGGACAATGATTTCCGGCTTTTCCGCCAGACCGCCACCATATTCGGACAGTTCATGGCGGATGGTGCGCCAGGATTCGACGACGTCTTCCGCCGTGCCGTCGATCAGATGCAGCAGCACCGCGCAGCGTTCGACATGGCCAAGAAAACGGTCGCCCAGCCCGCTGCCTTCATGCGCGCCTTCGATCAGGCCGGGAATATCCGCAATGACGAATTCTTCCGTAACCGACAGCCGCACCACACCAAGCTGCGGATGCAGGGTGGTGAAGGGGTAATCAGCGATCTTTGGCCGTGCCGCCGATACGGTGGACAGGAAGGTGGATTTACCTGCATTGGGCAGGCCAACCAGCCCGACATCGGCGATCAGTTTCAGGCGCAGCCAGACCCAGCGTTCCTCACCCGGCCAGCCCTTGTCCGCCCGGCGCGGGGCGCGGTTGGTGCTGGTCTTGTAATGGGCATTGCCGCGTCCGCCATCCCCGCCACGGCACAGCAGCAGGCGCATGCCCGCCGCGTCGAGATCGCCCAGCATGGTTTCGCGGTCTTCATCAAAAATCTGGGTGCCGATCGGCACCTTGATGACAACCGTTTCCGCCGCGGCCCCCGTCCGGTCGGAGCCCGCGCCATTGCCGCCCTTGCGGGCGCGGAAATGCTGGGTGTAGCGAAAATCGATCAGGGTGTTCAGGTTATCGACCGCTTCGAAGATGATATCCCCGCCGCGCCCGCCATTGCCCCCGTCCGGACCGCCAAATTCGATATATTTCTCACGGCGGAAGGCGACGACACCGTCACCGCCATCGCCGGATTTTACATAGATTTTGGCCTGGTCAAGAAACTTCATTGCCTGCGATCCGGTAGGGGCCTGAATGCGCGCCCCGTATGCATGCATGATACCAGAGAATGCTGCCCGGCATCATACGAAAAAGGGGGGCGGCCAGAATGACCGCCCCCCTCAATTCGGGAAAACCCGTAGTGATAAGGCGCGTGCCTTATTCGGCTGCCAGCGGCAGGGCCTGCACGGAAACATGCACGCGGCCTTCTGCACGGCGCTCGAACTTCACCTGTCCGTCAACCAGCGAAAACAGTGTGTGGTCGCGGCCAACGCCAACGTTCACGCCCGGCTTCATCTTCGTGCCGCGCTGGCGGACGATGATGTTGCCAGCGATGACGCTTTCGCCACCAAACTTCTTGACGCCAAGACGGCGCCCGGCGCTATCGCGCCCGTTACGGGACGAACCGCCTGCCTTTTTTTGTGCCATTGCCTGAACTCCTTAAAACTGAAATCTCTGATCGAACCTGCCCGGCCTGTGGCCGGGCGGGGATCAGGCGGCGTTGATCGCGGAGATGCGCACCACGGTCACCGGCTGGCGGTGGCCATTCTTGCGGCGGCTGTTCTGCCGGCGGCGCTTCTTGAAGATGATGATCTTCGCCAGACGGTCCTGCGCGATCACGGTTGCGGTGACGGTGGCGCCTGCCACGGTCGGCGCGCCGATGGTCGTGCCACCTTCGCCGCCAACGGCCAGGACCTGGTCGAACGTGATGGTGGCGCCGGCTTCGGCTTCCAGCTTTTCAACCTTCAGGACGGCATCCTTGGAAACACGGTACTGCTTCCCGCCGGTACGGATAACTGCAAACATTCTCTATCTATCTTTCCGATCTCTTGGCGTGTGCGGCACCGGTTCAGGGGTGCAGGCGACACGGCCCAGTCGCTTTTTTATATTGGCCGCAATTGCAGCGGCTCCCCGTCCGCGCGGGGTGAATGCGGGCTTTTACTGGGTGGCGGGGCGCAGGTCAATATTTTTTATGGTGCGTGGAACAGGGCAAAAAAGACCCCTTGCGCCCGTTACATCTGCCCCCTATAAGCCGCTGCATCACCGCGTGCAGTTGGAGAGGTGCCGGAGCGGTCGAACGGGGCGGTCTCGAAAACCGTTGTGCGTGCAAGCGTACCGTGGGTTCGAATCCCACCCTCTCCGCCACTGCATCGCGTGTGATGTTTCCCTAAATCGCTGTTTCGCTGTCGCGGTCATGAACCAGCCGTCCGCCTGCATAGGTTGCGCGGATGCTGCGGTCATCGCCCAGCATCATGAGTGTGAACAGCAGGTCCGCCGTGCTGTCGCACATTTCCGCGCGCAGCGTCTGTATGGGCGTCGCACGCGGGTCAAGAATGCACAGATCCGCATCCATGCCCGCCGCTACCATGCCAATGCGGTCATCCAGATGCAGCGCATGCGCACCGCCTGCCGTCGCCAGCCAGAATGCCTGTACCGGGTGCAGCCGGTTTCCGCCCAGGCGTGCGACCTTGTAGGCCTCGTTCATGGTCTGCAGGTGCGACAGGCTGGTGCCAGCTCCCACATCGCTGCCCAGTCCCGTGCGTACCGGGCGGCGGGGATCGGTTACATCATGCAGCCGGAAAAGGCCGCTGCCCAGAAACAGGTTGGATGTGGGGCAGTGCGCCAGCGCGCAGCCACTTTCATGGCAGCGGCATAAATCGTGTTCATCCACATAGATACCGTGGCCCATCACGCTGCGCGGACGGACCAGACCGGCGCGGTCATACACATCCAGATAGGAACGGCTGTCAGGGAACAGTTCTGATACCCACGCCACCTCCGCCCTGTTTTCGGCAAGGTGGGTCTGCATGAACAGGGTATCGTCGCGCTGAAGAAGGGCGCCCGCCAGATCAAGCTGTTCTGGCGTGCTGGTGGGGGCGAAGCGGGGGGTTACGGCATAATGCTGCCGGTTGCGTCCGTGCCAGCGTTCGATCAGGCGCAGGGATTCATCATATCCCTGCTGGGCCGTGTCGCGCAGGTAGTCAGGGGCGTTGCGGTCCATCAGTACCTTGCCCGCGATCATCAACGTGCCGAGACGGGTCGATTCCGTAAAAAACGCATCAACCGATTGCGGATGAACCGTGCAGTAGACGGCAGCCGTCGTCGTGCCGCAGGTCAGCAGGCCGCGCAGGAATTTGCGTGCGATCGTGGCAGCATACGCACCATCGGCGAAGTGACGTTCGGTGGGGAAGGTGTAGCGTTCAAGCCATTCCAGCAACTGTTCGCCATAGGCCGCGATCATGGGCAGTTGCGGATAGTGGACATGGGTATCCACGAAACCGGCGGAAATCAGGCAGCCCCGGTAATCCGTAACCTGCATGCCCGGCGGCAGGTGGGCAATCGTTTCATCATGGGCGCCAGCATGCGTGATGCGTCCGTCCTGTACCAGAACCAGCCCGTCGGGTTCGTCCAGAAGGGCGTCTTCGGGCGGCATGAGGAAGGGATTGCCGCGAAACGTGACAATATGACCGCGCAGGGCGGCATTGGCGGGGGCAGGGGTCATGATTGGCTCCGTCTCCCGCCATATGTGTCATGACAGGGCGTTATGACGCGTCATTGGCACGATAGGGCTGGGAGGCATCCAGAAAGGCTGCGTTTGCGCCCAGTTCATAGGAAATGACCAGCAGATAGGCAATGGCGCGTGTAATCTCGATACGCGATGTAATATTGCCTTCCCCGGCTTCCAGTCGGCGCAGGCTACGTGTGGCCCCGCGCGCCACGCGCGCCGTGCGGCCAAAGCGTCCGTAGCGTCCGCTGAACTGGGACATGCGGGTCAGGAACAGTTCGATGGCCCGGTCGGCGGCAGGGGGAAGCTGCCCGCGTTCCTGCACGGTGCGCAGGCGGATGATGTTCAGCCCGATGGTCATGGCCGACAGCGTGCCCTGCAGATAGGCTTCGATGGTGGGGGTCGGCGCCGGTCCCGCATGGCGGATCAGGCGCGAGAAACGGTCCGTGTTGCGCCCGATCCATGACTGGGTGCGTGGCATGGGGTGGGCCGATGCAAGATGGCGCAGGTCATGCAGCGTGCGGTTGCGCATGCGCCAGCGTTCTTCATCATTATTGAAGGGCAGTACCGCACGGAAGATCAGCACGGCAAAGCCGATGCTGCACAGCAGCGCGAAGGATGCGTTGAAATAGGCGATTTCGTTCAGTCGGGTCTGATTGCCCGGCCCCACCAGATTGGGCAGGAACAGGCAGTAGGATGCGGCAGCGCCCGCCGTGGCCGGATTGCGTGCGGCCAGGCCGCCGGCAATCATGGGCAGGGCGAGGACCGCAGCCAGCATTTCGAATTCCGCCGGGCGGGGCAGGAACAGCAGCACCAGAAAGCCCGAAACCAGCACGGCCCAGCATGCGCCGCGCAGGAAGTTCATGGTGCCGACCACCGGGTTTTCACGTGTGGCGAACAGTCCGCATGTCACCGCCACCATTGTGATGAACCCGACGCCATTTGGCCATGCCGTGACTTCCCATATCAGGGCGGCGACGCCAATCGCCACGGCGGCGCGGACACCGTTATAGGCGGCTTCCTTGAAGTCACGATGCGCTTCGATGCGGAAATGGAAATGATCGCCGCGGATTTCGTGCTGGCTGGCATCGAACTCCCGTATCGCCTGTTCCAGTTCGCCCAGCAGTTCGTCCAGTGCGTTATGCAGGATGCGGCAGTTCAGCAGGTCATCCACATCGGTCGTCTCGATGCTTTGGGCTGCGCTGATCTCGTGTGTCAGTGCATCAATGATGCGCTGGCGGCACACGCCGCGCAGATCCTGCAGGTCGTGCAGTATGTGGGGAATTTCGCTGTCGTTTTCCAGCCGCGCCGGAACCCCCAGCAGGAAGGTGCGCGTGAGCAGCGAGCTTTCGGTAAACTGTTCATTGGTGGTGCCCAGCGCCCGGATGCGCGCCATCATGCCCAGCCCGCGCGACAGCAGGACCGACACGGATGCGAGGGCCGCGCGGGCATGGTCCCCTTCGTGCCCGTGCGGTCCCATTTCGACTTCGCTGAACTCGATCTGGTCATTGATGGCCAGAATGGTGCCGAACAGCGCGCGCGAGCGGATGAACGCCGCGTCATCCCCCGCCAGCAGGTTGGCGACGGCATCGGTCGCGCTGCTCAGCGCCATCTGGATTTTCTGGCGCATGTTCTTGCGCGCGGCCCCGGCAAGGTTATGGGCGAACAGGACCGCAACCAGTGTCTCGCACGCGATTCCCAGCACGATATAGGTCGTGCGCGACATGGTTATCATGAAAATGTTGTCAGGCTGGCGCGTGGCGGCCAGTGCAATGATGGCGCAGGTATACCCCGACAGCACCAGTGCGTAGGACCGGAAATTGCGCACCAGTGTCGCGCACATGCAGCACAGGCCGATCCAGATGCTGATGGCGGGAAAGAACAGCCATGGCGCCTGCGGAAACGAGCAGACCAGTACAACCGCGCTTATGGCCCCGATGGCGGTTCCGACCAGACGCCATCGCGCCTTGGACAGGCTTTCCCCGCGCGACCCCTGTGCCACGATCCATACGGTCATGGCCGCCCATGGCGGGTCGTCCAGTTCCATCCACATGGCAATGGTCAGGGCCATCAGCGCCGCTACCGTGGTGCGGATGGCAAAGGCAAGGGCTTCAGGTGTGGGGGCGTAAAGCCATTTCAGGCCACTCATCCGTGCGTAGCCGGGGGCGCGGAGGGTGGGGAAATATTTTCCGCTGAAAACACGGGTCAGGAACGGGGGCAGAAAATTGAGGTCTGCAGGCACGATATACGGCTTCCGGCGACATGGGGGCGTGTCAATCCATAACGCATCTTGGCATCACGTAATGGTGTCGCGAGCGCATATCTGGCATCGGCTTTCCTCGTGGCGGCATTATGGCGCTGCGGGCTGGAGATGGGTGGCCGCCAGACGCAGGTCATCAACAAAGCGCGCATATTCCCGCGCACGGCTGGCTTCATCGGGAATGCGGAGCAGATAGGAAGGGTGCACGGTTACGATGCCGGTCGTTCCGTCCTCCAGCGAAATGGGGCGGGAGCGTTCGCGACCAATTGTAACGGCACGCCCCAGCAGGGCGGATGCCGCCGTGGCTCCAAGCATGACCAGAACGTGCGGGCGGATGATACGCCGCTCCGCCGCCAGCCATGGCGCGCAGGCCACCATTTCTTCCCGCCCTGCCTTTTCATGGATGCGACGGGTGCCGCGGGGGCGGAATTTGAAGTGCTTGACCGTATTGGTCACGTAGGCGTCATCACGCGCGATTGCGGCTTCGTGCAGGGCGCGGTCAAACAGTTGTCCGGCCGGACCGACGAAGGGACGGCCTGCAATATCCTCCCTGTCGCCCGGCTGCTCGCCCACGAACATCATGCGGGCATCCGTCCGGCCTTCCCCGAATACCGTCTGGGTGGCGTGGCGGGCCATGGGGCATATCAGGCAGGTTTTTGCCGCCAGCGCCACGGCGCGTAGCGAAGTTATCCGGCCAATATCCAGATCCGTTACCAGCGGCAGGGCCGGGGGCGGCAGGCTTGCAAAGGTTATGGGGACGGTGTTGTCCACTGGCCCCGCCATAAGGTTTTTGCCCGTCCAGCGCAGTTCGCGCCCCGGCAGGGCAAGCCGCCACGGCGCAAGCGATAGCTGATAGGTGATGAAACGGGCATTGCTTTCGGGGACATGGGTTTGTGTATCCAGCGTGCCATGCCATTGCGGGCTGTCGCCTTCATGGCGCATGGTGCTGAACAGGTTCTGGCGTAAAAGCCGGGTTTCCGCCCGGACGGTTTCCGCTGCTTCCTCCATCCGGGCCAGCGCGTCGGCGCTGAGTGTCGTGTCTGTGGCATGGGCGTGGATCAGGGCGTAGGCCAGGGCGAAGCGGTCTGGCAGCATGGACTGGATGACATCGGCGGCCAGTCGCAGCGTGTCGCGGGAAATTTTGAAGGTCCGGGTGTTTTGTGCGTCCGCGGTGTGCGGGGCTGAATCGGGCGGACCGTCCGCTTCGTCCGATGCGATGCGCCACGCTATCGCATCGGGCTGGACATTGTGGCTGACCAGCATGCGGGTGGCGGTGCGCCACTGCGCGAAATCAGCCGGATGCGCCAGGGTGACGACGGATTGTGGCATGGGGCAGGACGTCCGGCAGTGAAAAACGCGTGGCGTGCGTGCCTGTATCAGACAAGGCCCATCGCCTGTGCGCTGCGCCACATCATATAGAATGCCACAATGAAAATCAGATAGGCAAAAATCATGCGCAGCCGCTGCGGCCGGTCGCCCAGATGTCGCGCCAGCATGGTTCCGCCCATGCTGCCGACAATGCCGCCTGCCACCAGAATGCCGACCATGGGCATATCAACCATGCCCGCGGCGGCATATGTAATTGCCGTGGTCATGCCAAAGGCGCATACCGCCACCAGAGAGGTGCCGATGGCATTGATCATCGGCATGGCGGTAGCGGCCAGCAGGGCAGGTACGATCAGAAAACCGCCACCAATGCCAAAAAAGCCTGAACAGAACCCGGTCAGCCCCCCGTAGACGATGACGGGAAGGGCGGGTGTCCGTTCCGGTCTGCATGGTGTCGGGCCGGTGTCGTGGTTTCCCCGCAGCATCAGGGCGCCCACCACCAGCATGATAAGCGCGAACAGGAAAAGCAGGTGCTGCCCGTTGATGATCCTGCCGCAGCTTGCCCCGACGAGTGCGCCCACGATGCCGCAACAGGTGAACAGGGTGGCGCATTTCCACCGTACGCAGCCTGATCGTGCGTGGCTGGCCAGACTGCACAGCGCATTGATGGTCACGGCAAGGGCGCTGGTGCCAATGGCCCGGTGCGGATCGGAAATTCCCACCACGTAAAGCAGTAACGGAACGGCAAGGATCGAGCCGCCGCCCCCGACCAGCCCCAGCGTAAAACCGATCATGCCGCCGCTGCACAGGCCTGGCAGGATTTGCCACAGATCAGGCATGGGGCGAGACGGCTTTGAAGGTGGGGTGTGTCATGTGTGACTCTGTCCCGGCGGATGAGGGGAATGATGATTGTTTATCTATTTAATATATTATGTATCTATTTTGGCAAGGCGTGTTCCGGGCGCTGAATGGTCGGGGATGGTGTTGTGAGGGCGGTGGATATGGTACCATCGCGGCGGAAAGTGGCTGAGGGGAAAGCATATGATCAATCTGCCCAGAACGCGTGACGTGGCGGAGAATCTGGCGCAGCGCCTGCGCCTGTTGGGGCAGCCGCAGCGGCTGATGGTGCTGGCCTGCCTGCTGGATGGTGAGAAAAGTGTCGGTCAGATCGAAATTGAAACCGGCATCGGTCAGCCCACCCTCAGCCAGCAGCTTGCGGAACTCCGCCGGGCTGAAATCGTTGTAACACGCAAGGAAGCGCGACAGGTTATCTACAGCATTAAGGATAGTATGGAGGAAATGCGCATTCGCCTGATCTGTTCTGCCTGCGATCCGGATTTTGGCATGGATCAGCTCAGCGCCCTGCTGGGTGAACAGGCAGGGGCCATGCCTGCTTCTCATGCAGGGCAGGATGCGGCGGCGGCCTGTTTTGCGCGAATATGCGTGGACGCCTGACATCTGTACCAGACTACAGGGTGGTCGCAGGCATGTTTATGTGAACCCCGATGAAGGCCCGGCGGTTTTGTGATGAGTAATGGGAGGAATTACCATCCCAGATTGCAGCATCGGGCCAATACTCCCTTATATCCGGTTGTTGGCAACCGGAGGTAGAAAAGAATTTGTAAGAAAATGAGCGGTTTTTTTACAAAAACAAACATTTCAAAATGGCATTGCCATCAATATTGAGGGTTTCAGGGTAATGAAATCGGCCCATTTTCGCGCATGGATATACTGTGAAGATGTGTCCGCGTTGTGCCTGTTTGAGTAATGGTGTATCGTTTTAGACGAATGGTTCGCCAATATGGTGCGGCTGTTATTTACTGAGAGAAACGCGGAATAACGTATGTCTGATACCGAGCAGGATTTTTCATGTCTGGAACTGACGGCACAGGTCGTGTCGGCACATGTTTCAAATAACAGTGTCGCGGCGACTGATCTTCCGGACCTGATCCGTAACGTCTATCAGGCGCTGGCGACTGTCGGCCAGCCTGTGGAGGAGCCGGAAAAGCTCCAGCCCGCCGTGCCCATCAGGCGGTCGGTGTTCCCGGATTACATCATCTGTCTGGAAGACGGCAAAAAGCTCAAGATGCTCAAGCGTCATCTGCACAGCGCCTATGGCATGACGCCCGAACAGTATCGGGAGCGCTGGGGCCTGCCGCCGGAATACCCGATGGTTGCACCCAGTTATGCGGAACGCCGATCCAGCCTTGCGCGTGAAATCGGGCTTGGCCGCAAGATAACGGCAGCCTCCGCAGCAGTGGATGCCGCGGCTGCCAAACCTGCCCGCCGCGGCCGGAAATAAGGGTAGCTGTCGCATCGGTGTCCTGCGCACCTTCGTCGCGCGCAGTATCCATGATAGGTCAGTGTCATGGATACTGACCCCGACATGATCATGCATGCCACATCGCTTCGCCGCCGGTTACTGTTCTGGCGGGGCGGCGCTGTGGCTTTTTTCGTTCTGGCCTGCCTTATCGGATTTTCGCGTTCCTCTGGCAGTAGCTGGACCGGTCGCGCGCCGCATCTGGTTCATCTGAAGCTCGAAGGCATTATCACCGCCGACGAGCATGAGAATATCGAAGCGCTTCAGAAAGCTGCCGATGATACGACGGTCAAGGGACTGGTTCTGGAAGTAAACAGCCCTGGTGGCGCGGTAACCGGTGGGGAACTGCTGCATGATGCCGTGGCGGCTTTTGCGCGCCGCAAGCCGGTGGTCGTGTCCATGGGTGGTGTCGCGGCGTCCGCAGGCTACATGGTGTCGGTGCCTGCCAATCGTATTTTTGCGAACCGCTCGACCCTGACCGGATCAATCGGTGTCATTGTGCAATCGCCTGATGTCTCGCGCCTGCTGGATCGGGTGGGGGTGCATGTCGATCAGCTTGTTTCCGGTCCGATGAAGGGGCAGCCTTCCGTCGTGCAGCCACTCTCACCTGAAGGGCGGGAGATGTTGCAGGGTGTTATTACGGATCTTTATGGATTTTTTGTCGATGTTGTGGCGCAGGGGCGACATATGCCAGTCGATCGCGTGCGGCAACTGGCCGATGGCCGACCCTATACCGGGCAGCAGGCGCTTGCGCTGGGACTGGTGGATCAGCTTGGTTCGATGGCGGATGCCCGCGGATGGCTGCTGAAAACCACACATCTGTCCGATACCGCGCCGGTTACGGATATTGGTCCTGCGGCCACGCGGGTAAAATGGCGGCGCTGGTTCGCGGGGGCGCTGTCGGCGCTGCCGGGGGCAGAATTTTTAATTAAGGAAAGCAGTACGCTTGACGGGGCTGTTGCGATCTGGAAACTTTAATTTCTTGTATAACAAGGGGGAACAGGATGACCAGATCGGAATTGATTGCCGAACTTGCTGCCGCCCGGCCACATCTTCCCATGCGGGAAGTGGAGCGTATTGTTCAGGTCATCTTTGCTGAAATCAGCAATGCCCTGATGCGCGGGGATCGGGTTGAACTGCGCGGTTTTGGCGCCTTCACCATCAAGAAGCGCGATGCACGCACGGGTCGTAACCCGCGCACGGGGGAAACCGTGTCGGTGGATGAAAAGGTGGTGCCGTTTTTCAAGGCAGGCAAGGAACTGCGCGAGCGCGTCAATCACGCCAACGGAAGTGCTGACTGACTACTCTGTTCCGTGCATTGATCGGGAAGGGGCAGGCAGGCACCACGCTGGATTTCGCCAGCGTGGTGGAAGGGCCTGTATCAGTGATGGCGGGCGTTGATTTCCGCCAGCAGGAAATCGCGGAATACGGCCACGCGCTTGGACGTGCGCAGCTCTTCCGGGTAGACGAAGTAGGCATCAACGGTCGGTAGCGGCACTTCCGGCAGGATCTTGACCAGATTGGGGTACTGCGATGCTGCGTAAAGCGGGATTGACCCGATGCCGATACCAGCCGCGATTGCGCCCGCCATGGCGGCCAGACTGTTGACTTCCAGCCGCGCCTGACGGCGCTCATCGGAAGGAACGCCCGTTTCCGCCAGCCAGTTGATGTGCGGCACCGGCGGATGATAGCCCCCGAACAGGACCAGCTTGTGGGCATTAAGCTCCTCAAGCGTGCGGGGCGTGCCGTGGTCATTCAGGTATGACTGCGATGCGTAGATGGGCAGCGGGAAGTCGGCCAGATGCCGCTGGATCAGGTCCGGCTGGCGGGGCGGATGCATGCGCACCGCCACATCCGCCTCACGCATGCCCAGATCCAGATCGTTATCTTCCAGTATCAGGGTAATCGAAATGTCCGGGTTGGTTTCCATGAACCGGTGCAGGCGTGGCGTCAGCCAGCAGGTGCCGAAACCGGTTGTCGTGGTGACCCGTAACCGCCCGGCCGCCTTTTCCTTGCTTTCGGTAAGCAGGGACTGGGTCATGGCCAGTTTGGAAAAGACTTCCCGCACCGTCTGGTTCAGTGTCTCACCCTGTTCGGTCAGGATAAGGCCCCGGGCATGCCGGTGGAAGAGGGGAACCTGCAATGCCTCTTCCAGGGCGGAAATCTGCCGCGATACCGCAGACTGGCTCAGGTTAAGCACGTCGCCCGCATGGGTGAAGGAACCTGCCTCGGCTACAGCATGAAATATCCGGAGTTTATCCCAGTCCACGCGTTGACTCCGCTTTGCTATCTAATAAGGGCGCGTCAAATGTTATGACACTACTGTGGCTGTGGTGAAGGAAATGTTGATGCAGGTCAAGGACTCTTCCGGAGTCATTACACAATGGCGCCAAGGAAGCGTTCGGCCTCAAGGGCGGCCATGCAGCCCGTGCCTGCGGCGGTCACCGCCTGCCGGAATATCTTGTCCTGCACGTCACCTGCGGCAAATACACCCGGCACTGAGGTGCGTGTGCTACCGGGTGCCGTAACGATGTAACCGTCCGTATCAATCTCCACCACATCACGGAAAATTGTGGTGTTGGGGGCATGGCCAATGGCAACGAACACGCCATCCACGTCGATATGGCGCCCGGCACCGGTCACGATGTCACGCAGTTCGGCCCCCGTGACTACGGGTGGCGCGCCGCTGCCGGTTATGCGTTCGACCACACTGTTCCAGATGACCGATACCTTGGGGTTGGCATGCAGCCGGTCCTGCAGGATGCGTTCCGCACGCAGGCTGTCGCGACGATGGATCAGGGTTACATGATCGGCGTGGTGGGTCAGGTACAGGGCTTCTTCAACTGCTGTATTGCCGCCACCGATCACCGCCACGCGCTTGCCACGATAGAAGAAGCCGTCACAGGTGGCGCAGGCGGATACGCCCGAACCCTGGAATTCCTTCTCACCGGGGATGCCTAGCCATTTTGCCTGTGCGCCGGTTGCGATGACGACGCTGCGTGCCTCGTACAATGTACCGGAATCGCCGGTGGCGTAGAAGCGGCCGGTCCCGTCGGTACGGCTGAAGTCACACGATACGATGATGTCATCGATAAGCCGCGTGCCGACATTGCGGGCCTGCTCGGCCATCTGCTCCATCAGTTCCGGCCCCTGTATCCCTTTGCCGAAGCCGGGATAGTTCTCGACGTCGGTGGTGATCATGAGCTGGCCGCCGGGCTGCAGCCCGGCGACGAGAACAGGGGAGAGATTCGCGCGTGCCGCGTAGATGGCGGCGGTATAACCGGCGGGGCCTGCGCCAATGACAAGCATATCGGTAGAACAGGTCTGGGGCATGAGATCAGAATAACCCTATTGTCACAATTTCCTTTGGTATGGTCGTCCACTGGCGTCCGTGCAAGGGTTGGAGTAGGAAGTGTGCCATTATTGCGGCACAGGGGCGCGGCAGGCGCCCGTTTTCGGGAAATGGAACTTTCATGGCGGAGCGGATGGCTGATCTGGATGCGATTGATCGTCGTATTGTGGCCGAACTTCAGCTGGACGGACGTATGACGAATGTGGAGCTTGCCCGGCGCGTGGGCATATCCGCTCCCCCCTGCCTGCGGCGCATGCGCAGGCTTGAGGAAGACCATGTGATCCGTGGCTATCATGCCGATACGGATGCCGCCCGGCTGGGCTGGTCGATCACGCTGTTCGCCCTGATCGGGCTGGACAGCCAGAAGGAGGCGGTCCTGTCCGCCTTTGAAAATCAGGTCTCGGCGTGGCCGGAAGTGCGCGAATGTCACATGATCCGTGGCGGTGGTGACTTCCTCGTCCGGCTCATGGCGCGGGACGCCACGCATGAAAACCTGCTGACCCGGCAACTGACGGAAGCGCCGCATGTGGTGCGCGTGCAGACCCTGCAGACCATTCGTACCAGCCTCAACCGGCCGGGCGTGCCTGTGTGACCACCGGGTACAGCCCGCGCCGGTGGCTGTATACGCTTGTCGTGCTGGCGGCCTTACGGCTGGTTGTGGCTGCTGTCCTGCCACTTTCACCTGACGAAGCCTATTACCGGGTGTGGGCGCTTGCGCCCGCGGCGGGGTATCTGGATCATCCCCCCATGGTGGCGGCGTGGATACGGCTGGGCATGCTGGCGGGCGGGGATAATGCCTTTGGCGTCAGGCTGATCGGGGTTCTGGCCGGTGCGGGCAGTTCCTTTTTTATATGGCGCGCGGTGCGTGATCTCCTGCCTGATGTAACGCAGTCTGGAGCGTGGCGGGCGTGTATTGCGTTGCAGGCTACCCTTGCCATGGCGATCCAGTCGGTTGTGATCACGCCGGATGGACCACTTGTGTTCTTCATGTCCGTTTTGCTCTGGGCCATGGGGCGCGTTGTGGCGGGGAGCGGACAGCGGTGGTGGCTGGTTGCGGGTGTGGCGGCGGGGTTGGCCTGCGACAGCAAATATACTGCCATCCTGCCCCTTGCGGGCATCATTATGTGGCTGGTGGTGCGTCTGGCCAGACAACCGGAATGGGCGCGCAGGCAGGGGATGGGCCTTGTGGGCGGTATCGCACTGGCCGCGCTGTGCGTGCTGCCTGTGGTATGGTGGAACGCGGCGCATGGATGGGCGAGTTTTGTGCGGCAGGGTGGTCGGACGGTGGACTGGCACCCCGGTCGGGCCGTTCAGTTTGTCAGCGAACTGCTGTTGGGGCAGGTGGGGTTGATGACCCCGGGCATCGCCGCGTTCTTCATCTGGGGGCAGGTCGGACTGGTCCGGCGCGCGCGACAGATGCCCGGCGCTGCCCTGCTGGCCTGTATAGCGCTGCTGCCCACCTGTGTCTTTATGCAGCATGCCCTTGGTGACCGGGTGCAGGCGAACTGGCCGGTTGTGATCTATCCCGTTCTGGCGGTGGGGTCGGCAGTCGTGGCGTGGCGCTGGTGGCGCTGGGCTGCGGGCGGTGGCCTGCTGATCGGGGCACTTGTCTATATACAGGCGCTTTTTGCCCCGCTGCCGCTATCCCCGCATACGGATGTCGCCCTGCGGCAGATGGCCGGATGGCGGGAACTGGCTTCACGTATTGCGGCACAGGCCCCTGCGGGAGAGTTCATCGCGGCCTGCGATTACGGCACGGCTGCGGAACTGGCTGCGGTCATGCCCGGACGGATCGTGGTGGGAATGGAGCCGCGCTGGGCGCTGTTCAACCTGTCCCATGACATATCGGGCAGTGGCGTTATGGTGTGCAACCCACGGCGTTCTTTCAGCCGTGATGATTTTATAGAAGTGGAACCGATGACAAGGCTGGCGCGCGAAATGCGTGGTCATGTGGCAGAGATGGTCGATCTGTATCGCGTCCGCCTGCGTGATGACCTGTCTGCTACGGAACGGCAGACGATTGCACGCCTGCCAACGCCCGCTGGATAACAGGTCGTAAAGCCTGCCCTGTCAGGGCAGGGCCAGCCTGACCTGATCCAGCAGCGCTTTCATGCGGAAGGGCTTTTCCAGCAGCGGCAACGGCGCATAACCCGCCAGACGGTCCGGATCGCCGCTCATGACGATAATGGGGCAATCCCGCGCGCGTGCGGCGGCGATCAGGGCGTCGGGCTCCCCATCGGGCAGTGTCAGATCCACCAGCGCAAGGCCGAAGGTACCGGTTTCCATCTGCCGCATGGCATCGGCCACGCTGGGGCTTATGGTGGCGTTGATGCCATGCGTGCCCAGCATCGTGGCGACCAGTTCCGCTATGGTGGCTTCGTCCTCGACAATCAGGGCAGAGGCGGTCTGGGTCATGACTGCAGGCTTTCGGTCTTGTGTTCAGGGATTTTGCCGGGCGTACGGATCTGTGGGGCTACCGGCCATGGGGCGATCCCCCGATCGGACAGGGCCAGCGTGCCCAGTTCCAGCAGGCCGGGACTGAAGGCTGCCGGGTTGGCCCGAACCTGCGCCAGATCAAACCAGCCGACATCACAGGCATCATCCCCTGCCTGAATGGCGCTCCATCCGTTGTCGTGGCATTTCACGGCCACGATCAGATAATGAAAACGGATGTGCCTGCTCCCATCCCGATCGATCAGGTCGAAAGCGGTCAGCGTGCCTTCGGCATGGGTCTGAAAGCCGGTTTCCTCACGTAGTTCCCGCGCCGCCGCCTGCAGATATGTTTCGCCATATTCAATGCGCCCGCCCGGAAAGCCCCACAGACCCTGATCGGGCGGATTGCGCCTGCATACAAGCAGCATGCGCCCGTCACGCACGACGATCGACAGGACAGCACCAGCAAGTGTCATGTTATCAGACATATAGGGAATATATAGGATCGCCCGCCCGCATCCATGCCTGTATCGGACCAGTGTGTTCCCGATTGCGTGATCGGTGGCCCGCGCAGGCGGTGCGGATTAGCGTTTGAGTACGATATGTGCGCGGCACCGTGGGGTGCCGTAGGTGCCGACAATGGTCTTTCCTTCCGGATGGGCCTCGAACACCATGGGGAAGGGCGCGCCGGAAGGCTGCTGGACCAGTGCTTCCGCATGGTAATGGGCATTGCCCTTTTCCGGCACGCCACGCAGCACGATTGATCCGTCAGACGGGGTGAAAGTGATGCGCTTCGTGCCCACCTGAAAGGTGGAGGTATCGCGTGTCTCGTCACATGTCCCCTGATCCGTGACCAGCCTGCCCGTCCATAGCCCGGTCGGGTCATGCAGCGCATCGGCTGTGGCGGCGGAGGAAAGAAAGCCTGCGAAGCAGATAATCGCCAGCAGGAAAACGGGACGTGCGGTCATGGGGCAACCATATGATTCGGTTCGGGAACCGGCAGGGACAACAGGACTGAAAGACTGCCTGCCTGAGCGCCCATAGTGTGCTATCTGGATCGGAAAGGCCATCCCAGCCTTGCAATATGTCACCCGCTCATGCTGGAAGCCTAGTTTATCGATAATGCCGCGACCGAAAGACACATGATGAACGACACCGTGAATACAGCCACCCCTCCGGCAGGGCTTGATGAGGCCCTGCACGAAGACCGTATTCTGATCCTGGATTTTGGCAGTCAGGTTACACAGCTTATTGCCCGGCGCGTGCGTGAAAGCGGCGTGTATTGCGAGATCTGGCCGTATTCCAGCACGGCGGAGCGGATTCGCGCTTTCGCACCCAAGGGGATCATCCTGTCCGGCAGCCCGGCCAGCGTTCTGGACGAGGGCGCGCCCACCATTCCTGACGTGGTGTTCGCCCTGAACGTACCGGTGCTGGGTATCTGTTATGGCCAGCAGGCGCTGTGCCGCCAGCTTGGTGGCACGGTTGAGACATCCGAACACCGCGAATTCGGTCGCGCGCATATCGATATCATCAAGGACTGTGCCCTGTTCCGCGGAACCTGGGCGCGCGGCGGTCGTGAGCAGGTGTGGATGAGCCATGGCGACCGCGTGACCAAGCTGCCGCCGGGTTTCCAGGCCGTTGCGGTCAGCGAAGGCGCGCCGTTCGCCATCATCGCCGATGAAGGCCGCCGTATGTATGGCGTGCAGTTCCATCCGGAGGTCGTGCACACGCCCCATGGCGCGGCCCTGCTGCGCAATTTCACGCATGATGTGGCGGGCTGCCGTGGTACATGGACCATGGCGGGTTTCCGGGACATGGAAATTGCCCGTATCCGCCAGCAGGTAGGCAAAGGTCGTGTGATCTGCGGTCTTTCGGGCGGGGTTGATTCCTCCGTCGCGGCCGTGCTGATCCATCAGGCCATCGGCGACCAGTTGACGTGTATCTTCGTTGACCCCGGCATCCTGCGCGCAGGAGAGGCAGATGAAGTCATCCGCACATTCCGCGACCGCTTCAACATCCATCTGATCCACCGTGATGCGTCCGACCTGTTCCTGAATGCGCTGGAAGGGGTGAGCGACCCCGAAATCAAGCGCAAGACGATTGGTCGCCTGTTTATCGAAGTGTTCGAGGAAGAAGCCGCGAAACTTGGCGGTGCCGATTTCCTGGCGCAGGGCACGTTGTATCCGGATGTGATCGAGAGTGTCAGCTTTACCGGCGGCCCGTCCGTTACCATCAAGTCGCACCACAATGTGGGTGGTCTGCCGGACCGGATGAAAATGCAGCTTGTCGAACCGTTGCGTGAACTGTTCAAGGACGAAGTGCGCGAACTCGGCCGTGAGATGGACATTCCCGAAGCCATTGTAGGGCGGCATCCGTTCCCCGGTCCGGGGCTGGCCATTCGTATCCCCGGTGCGATCACGCGTGAAAAGCTGGCCCTGCTGCGTCGTGTTGACTCGATCTTCCTTGAGGAAATCCGCACGGCCGGACTGTACGACGCCATCTGGCAGGCATTCGCGGTCCTGCTGCCCGTGCGCACGGTGGGCGTTATGGGCGACGGACGCACCTATGATTACGCCTGCGCCCTGCGTGCGGTTACCAGTACTGATGGCATGACGGCGGATATCTATCCCTTCGACATGTCCTTCCTGAACCGCGTGGCCGGGCGTATTGTCAACGAAGTCCGTGGCGTGAACCGCGTAACCTATGACATCACATCCAAACCGCCGGGAACGATTGAATGGGAATGAGGAAAAGATGTTTTCAATAAATAACGCGTCTATATTATAAATATATTTCATTTTTATTATCCTTCAGGATTCGTGGCCGTTTAGGTATGTGTCCTGGAGGATTTTTTTTATGGTCAGGTCCGATAAAGAGTTCTGATTCCCTGTTCTGGTAATGCAGTTTTTATTTTATATTACTGTTCGGGCTGGCATAGGTAAGGAGATTAAGTGAGGTCTCCCAAAACGGGATGCTGGCCCATTGTGCGAGGGGTTGCGGGCGTTTCCTGAGCGAACGGTTATTGAAGTGCCACTCACATTTAGCAAGGAAGAGATGAAAGTCTTTTCGTGGTCTTCCATTGTATTGAAGTAATACCAAAGGATGTAGCCCCTGAATCGTATGTGAAGTGACGAACGGAGTTGGCTCTGATTCTCTTGCTGCGGGAGGAACTGGCTGATGACGAGGGCGGTGAAGCTACGGGATGACTATTCGGCCTCTGACCTGAGGCGGCTTGCGGCGCGCAGTCGGCATGCGAATGCTGTGCGCCGGCTTCTGGCCCTGGCGGCGATCCGTGACGGGGCAAACCGCACCGATGCGGCCCGCGTAGGTGGCATGGACCGCCAGACATTGCGAGACTGGGTTCACCGTTTCAATGCCGAAGGGCCCGATGGCCTGCGCGACTATCAGCACGCGGGGCCGGCCTGCCGTCTGAATGCCGCACAGCAGGCCGAATTGAAGGCGCTGGTCGAGGCGGGTCCGGATCGGCAGCGCGATGGCGTGGTGCGCTGGCGCCGCGTCGATCTGCAACGCGTGATCGAAGAGCGCTTCGGCGTCGTCTATCATGAGCGTCATGTATCCACCCTGCTGAAACGGCTTGGTTTTTCCCATGTCAGCGCCCGGCCGCGTCATCCGGGGCAGGCTCCTGCCGTCATGGAGGCATTCAAAAAAACTTCCCCCGCATCCTGAGCGCCCACACCGGCCATCTGCCGAAAGGAAAACCGATCGAGATCTGGTTCCAGGACGAGGCCCGGATCGGCCAGAAGAACGGCATCGTCCGGCAATGGGCCCGGCGAGGCACGCGGCCACGCCAGCCGGCCGACCAGCGCTACGACAATGCCTGGCTGTTCGGGGCGATCTGCCCGGCGCGCGGCAAAGCCGCTGGCCTGGCGCTCCCATTCACCGGCACGGCCAGCATGCAACTGCATATCGAGGAAATCCCGCGTTGCGTGACACGAGGCGCCCACGCGGTCGTCCTGCTCGATCGCGCCGGATGGCATACTACGCCCAAGCTCAAAATGCCCCGCAATGTCAGCCTGATCTTCCTACCGTCCCGTGCTCCCGAACTGAACCCGGTCGAGAATATCTGGCAGTTCCTACGCGCCAACTGGTTGTCCAATACCGTCTTTGACGGCATCGAGCACATCATCGACGCCGCCTGTTCCGCCTGGAACAACCTTGCCGACCTGCCGGAAACCATCCGATCCATCGGTCTCAGAAAGTGGGCTCATACAGGTCAGTCTCTATAACCGTTGGTATAAGTGATGCTTCGCCTGGCGTGGCTGATCCTTTCATGAAGGAACCCAGAGATATCAATCGTCCGGTAGGCGTGCCATACGTCTGAATAAACGATTGGATCTGGACGTATTTTCCTTCGAATGAGCGACATGGGCTTCCCGCTTCCCGCTTCCCGCTTCCCGCTTCCCGCTTCCCGCTTCCCGCATCGGGGATCATCACGGCATGGACGTGACCACCGCGCTTGAGAAGCCCGAAGACGGCGACTTTTCCGGCGGCGCCCCGGGGCTCTTTTGTCTTTACGGTATCCGCCGAAATGGCTCTCGTCGACTTCGATCTTTTCTTCAGGAGCATTATGTCCGACAATGATTTCCCAAAGCTTCGGTAGAACAGGATCGTTGTATTGCGATTGACGCCGATGATTTCCGCAGACTGCGCGCGGACGTGCCTGCAACGAAATACCCAGAAAGCATCTTTGGGCGACAAGTACCAACCGGATGCGGCGACGTGCTGTCATACGACATATCAAGCTTTTATTGGCTTGCTTATGTCCGCCCTATTTATTGAATGCTATAATATAAGATCATAATTCTGTGTAGAAAGCAGAAGGTAAATGTATAATCTAAGTAGATGGAAGAAAATAAAGTATGGAGGCAGCGTTCATATATATTACGGTACGATCTCAGTTTTGAAGCGTCTCAAACGGGCTTTCGATCCTATGTCGCTGTCCATGATAGCAACGAAGTTTGGAGTGGGCGTGCAATTCCGGATGGACTGTATGAACAGATAAAATGTAGGTCTCATTTCATTTCGGGACAGTCTCTGTGGTTTTGATGTTGGCATTCTGTAGTGGCTGTGGGGTGGGGTTGGAAGAAGTGGCGACCGACTTTGTTGTTCCCCCTAACGTCTGCTGCATTTCCCGCCGGATATGGTTGCATTTTTTGGTAAAAGTACTGGCCTGTGCTGCAGTCATGAAATTGATTATAAAAGCGCCAACCAGAGAGCAGAAGGATAGGGCAATAATAACCTGTCCGGTTATTGTGATTGTTGCATCATAATATTCTGCTGAATACCATAATAGAAAAAGGCTGATCGCTGCCCCGATGAAGCCCAGTATTCCGGTATAATGAATAAGGGTATCTTCTTCATTGCTGAATGAGGAAGTTTCCTGCCATAATAAATACAGTTTCTCATTCATTTCCTCAACCTGACAGTCATGTTCAAGCTGCTGGGCGTTGATTAGCTTTGCTGGGGCCGTGCGGTACATGGCAAGTTCCTGCTGCGCCTTGCTAAAGATGCGTCTACGCTCCTTGATGGCAGGCAGACTGATAGTAACCGGCCGTTTGAGGCCGCCTTATGATTGAGGATTGTGACTGGTAACTTACCGTCGTTAACGACGTCGTTATTGACGTCATTTGAGAGGTAAGAATGACCCAGGAAATCCTGATTGGCGTTGAACGCCGCCGCCGCTGGTCGGATGAACGGAAGCTGGCGATACTGGCTGAAGTTGGTGTGGATGGAGCAAGTGTATCGGATGTGGCACGTCGACATGACCTGACCCGCCAACATCTTTACCAATGGCGGACGTCATTCCGTCAAAGACTATCTTCCCCAGATCAGTCTGTGGCGTTTGTTCCTGTTGCTTCAGTGACGACACCTGCTGTGGCATCTGGCGGTGATC